>Ga0326597_10000328_pt1 | contig 88321 bp, 72 predicted proteins | sample RVTome_12_FD_203789 | JGI IMG/M metagenome (GOLD analysis project Ga0326597, IMG submission 203789) | Soil microbial communities from uranium-contaminated site in the Upper Colorado River Basin, Wyoming, United States - RVT100D185 | ecosystem: Environmental > Terrestrial > Soil > Contaminated >...
TGATGTCACACCGGTCGTGTTGAATGCAGGTATGCAGATCAACGGTGATGTCGAGCGGATCGCGGCCCAGGCGGCGGCGGTTGATCGCGACATTATCCGGCTGATCGCGTCGATCATGGACCGCTCCGACCACGTCGCAGCCCAGACCGGCGTTCCGTGGCGGCCCAGCTGTTGACGACGCTGCGCAACCATGTGCAGGACCCCATCCCACATCTCGTCGCGCACGTCGTGGCCCAGGCGGCTGCGTTCATCGAGCAGGGCCTGTGGGGCGTCCAGCAGCAGCACGCGCACGTTCATGGCTCCGACCGTGGGACGGGCTGCTCCAGCGCAAGCGACCAGGTGAGGATCTGTGGACAAGCGTGCCGTCGCGAGGCGCCGCTCGTCAATGAAGGGCCATGGGTCCGCCTGCGATCCGTCATCGGGATCCCAATCGGTTGGCGCGGCACGGTTCGAGGTCCCAGCGCGCGAAGCGACAGGAGACCGCAGCGGGCACGTCGAAGTGTGTGGCTGCAAGCCCCTCCGAAGGAACCTTGATGTCGTCGCGCTCCTCTGCCGTTGCCGCCCTGGTTGCGGGCGCCACCGGCCTGTTGCTGCTGGCGTTCGCGCCCCCGGTCGCCGCTCCGGCACCGACGCCGTCGACTTCGACCTCGGCCGATCCCGTGGTTGACCCCATGCGCGTCTTTCCGGACCCGCTCATCGCTGGGGACTTCATCCAGTTCACGGCCGACCCCATCACGGGGTCGTCGCAGTACCTCGACGGCATCACAGAACTGGCCGCCCGCTACCCGGACGTCATCGCCGTCAACGACGTGTGCGAGTTGGCCTGCGACGACCTGACCGCCGATGAACTGGACCGGCTGGAGACCCAGGGCTTCCTCGTGCGCGACGGGGACGGCCTCCCCGCGGCGGTCACGTCGGCCGGCGGGCGCGCCCTGCCCGTCGTCACTGTCACCGACCACGAGTGGGACGGTGTCCCAGTGGATGAGCGCATCGACCTGTACGTGTCGATGTCCATCCACGGCGGAGAACGCGCCGGGCTGGAGGGCTCCTTGCGTGCGATCGAGGACTTCGCGATCCACTTCACCGAGGAGCGGGCGGGGGTCGCCGAGCACCTGCTGCGCAACGGTGACCCGTCGCGGCCGTTCTATCGCGAGATCACGACCACGGACGCCCTACGGGCCGCTCGCATCGTGTTCGTCGACCTGAACCCGGATGGCTGGGCCGCTGGGGACCGGTTCGGCGGTGGTGGCGTGTTCTCTCGCGGCAATGACGCCGGCATCGACCTGAACCGCCAGTGGTCGACCCTTGGCTGGCACAACACTGGCGGCGCCCAGTACGACACGTTCAGCCAACCGGAGTCCATCATGGGCCGCGCCCTCATCGAGGGAGAGCTCGGACGGCCCGAGGGCGGCGCCGACCTGCACGGTGAGCTGACCGACAACGTCCTGCTGGCAATCATGTTTCCGGCCGGTGAGTTCGATCCGTTGCAGCTGGCCGCTCAGGTCGAGTTGGCCGAGGCCATCAAGTACAACGTCAACCATTCCGTCTTTCCCGGCGTCAACGGCGCCCTCACGGACGTGATCGACGGGCCGGTCTACCCAGCCGAGTACCACACGGCGTACGACGCAATCGGCTACGACGACTCCGGGTTCCAGGGCGACTACCTCGTCCAGCAGGGCATCCTGGAGATGGACCATGAGTACATCCTGTCCAACGCGGTGCCGTCGTCGGTGTTCCTCCCCGCCCTCGAGCAGGTCCATGTCGACACGACCCGGGCGCTGCTCGAGGCCACGATCGTCACGACGATCGTTGCCTACACCGACACCGGGATCACCTACGAGGCGGACCTGGGTGGCTCGCGCGTCGCCTATGTGCACAACCCCGAGGTCCTGACCGAGGCCGGTGCACTGGAGTTCCCGGCGTTCGACCTGGAGCAGAAGCCGTACAGCGTGACGACGATGAAGTACTTCGAGGACCTCGCTCCATTGGTGGACGACGGTTCGGTGTTGCTGCCCGTCACGGCAGATCAGGTCCTGGCCGGCGGCCTGGAGGGCTTCGATCGGGTGGTCGTGTCCGACCGCGCCGTTCCGACGTTCGTCGGCGCCGACGGCAACATCGTCGAGGTGGACGGCGACGCGTTCTGGTCCGTCGTGGCCGAGTTCGCCTTCGCTGGCGGCGACGTGATCCTCACCGACGCCTCGGTCGTGGGCCTGGAAGCCATGGGCGTGATCGCGGCCGACTCGGTCGAGCGGATCACCCAGTACGCGGGCGAGATCCAGGGTGTCGACCGGACCCACCCGCTCTTGACCGACGTGGGCGGGATCGTCGCCCAGACCTACTTTGAGGTCCCCAACGGCTACCCGGTCGGCGATGCCGCGCCGGCATGGATCGTGGACAGCCTTGCGTGGCAGGACGCGGGCGGCACCGTTGCGGCGACCGCGGGTGCCAGTGGTGGCCTGGAGACAATCCAGCAGGGCCTCACCGGGATCGACCTGGGCGATGACCCGCAGGCGACGGGGGGTGGCGTCGCGCTGGGCACGCTGCCTGTCGGTGCCGGTCGGGTGACGATCTTCGGGGCGATCCTGCCACGGCAGTCCCAGGAGCACGCGCACACCCACGGGCTCGCCAACTACGCGGTCACCTACGCGGGCAACGCCATCCTCGTCAACGCCCTCGCCGCCCGCTGACCTCAGTTGAGGAAGGCCCTCGGCCCTCGGCCCTCGGCGCGGGCGGCGATCGCTTCCTCGGCGCCTTGCGCTGCAACCTTCGGAGCTCCAGATTCACCGGCACTCACAGGAGCAGTCGAACGCTCACTATCGTCAGCGCCGCGGCAGCAGCTGGCGACCCCTGGAGTGACGATGCGCGAAATCGACCTCGGCGGTGGGCGACGTGCCCGCGTCGGCTACGACTTCGACGACGTCGCCCTCGTCCCACACCGTCGAACCCGGGATCGTGAGCTGGTCGACCTGTCGTGGCAGCTCGACGCGTACGGGTTCGACCTGCCGCTGCTGTCCATGCCCCTGGATGCCGTCACCTCGCCAGCCACGGCGGCCACGATCTCTGAGCTCGGCGGCCTCGCGGCCCTCAACCTCGAGGGATTGTGGACGCGCCACGCCGACGCGGGGGCCGTCCTGGGCGAACTGACCCACCTCGAGTCGGGACGTGCCGCGACAGCACAGCTGCGCAAGGCCTACGAGGCCCCGGTCCGCGAGGAGCTCATCGGCCAGCGGATCGAGGAGCTTCGCCGCGTCGGGCTGGCCGCAGGTGCGCTGACGCCGCAGAAGGTCGAGCGCTACCACGCGGTCGCGCTGGAGGCCGGCCTGGACCTGCTCGTTGTCAACGGCGTCACCGCAACCGCACAGCACGTGTCGGCGGACGACTCCACGCCGCTGGACCTGAGGAGTTTCACGGCCCGCTACGACATCCCGGTCGTCGTGGGTGGGGTGGGCAGCGCGAAGTCGGCGCTGCACCTCATGCGCACGGGTGCCGTCGGTGTGATGGTGGGCATTGGGGTCGGGTTCGGGTCGACGACCCGCAACGTCCTGGGCGTCGCGGTCCCGTCGGCGTCGGCCGTCGCCGAGGTCGCGGGCGCTCGTGATCGCTACCTCGTCGAGTCCGGTCGCTACGTCCAGGTGATCGCGGCGGCCAGCGTGCGCACCGGTGGCGACATCGCCAAGGCGATCGCGTGTGGCGCGGATGCCGTGGGCCTGGGTCGGCCACTGGCCGCCGCCACCGACGCGCCCGCTCCCGGCGCCTACTGGGGCCTGGCGGCCGCCCACCATGAGCTGCCGCGGGGTCGCTACACCAACGTGGAGCCCGTCGGGACCCTGCGAGAGATCGTCACTGGTCCGGCCGACCGCGACGATGGCACGATGAACCTCATGGGGGCCCTGCGCCGGTCGATGGCCATCTGCGGCTACGAGGACCTGCGTGCGTTCCAGCAGGCCGAACTGGTTGTCCGTGCCTGACCGGGAACCGCCGTTGCGTCCCCATCGTCCAACGCCACGCCTACCCACCGACCAACACCGACTCGTTGCATGGAGGATCCGGCATGCGCAACCTGCGTCGCTCCCGAGTGTCCCTGGGCCTCACGGCCGCCCTGTTCCTGACGGCCTGTGGTGACGGGCTGGACCTCGGCCAGATCGTCCCGGACGTCACGCCGTCGGCGACCGCCTCGGCGTCGGGCGCCGGTGATCCCGATGGCGATGGGGCATCGGATGCCAGCGAAGACGGGCAGGGCGGCGACCAGGCCAGTGACGGGCCCGGTGGCCCGGACCAGCCCGACGGGACCGGAACAACAGACCAGGCCTCGGAGAGCGGCGGACAGGGCGGTGCGCTGACTGCGTCCACCAACGACCTTGGCGGCGTCGGTTCCCACGGCCCCGCGATCTTGCGCGCGTCCGTGCCGAACCTGGTCATCGAGGTGGACGTCCAGCAGGGCGTCAGCGTCGACCAGGCCGCGCTGGACGTGCTGGTGAACCGGATCCGCCAGTACGCCGACAAGCCCGGTGGGATCACCGTCAGCGGCGGCAACACGTTCGCGTCCGCGACGACCGAGTGGACGACCGACCAGATGCGCGCGGTCGCGGAGGCGAATCGCAACAATCACTCGAACGCATCGACCGTGGTCGTCTACGTGCTCTACCTCGACGGCGCGTTGCACCGTGATGGCGAGGAGACCACCGCCATCGGAGTTGCGTACAACGCCAGCGAGTTCGCTGTCTTCCCGGGGCGTTGGGCAGGCCTGGGGGGATCCCTGTTGGGCTCGGACAGTGCCCTCGAACGGGCGGTCCTGGTGCACGAATGGGGCCACCTGTTGGGGATGGTGAACATCGGCTACACGTCGCGGATCAACCACGAGGACGCCGATCATCCGCACCACTCCAGCAGCCAGAACTCGGTCATGTACTGGGCCGTCGAGACGGACCTGATCGGGCAGTTCTTCAATGGCGCGCCGCCCAACGACTTCGATGACGCCGACCGTGAGGACATCGAAGGCATCCGTGATGGCTCCCTGGTCTCGTGACCACGACCGATGGGGGATGGGCCGCAGCGCGACGCAGGGCCACTAGTCCGGTCGATGTCGCCTGGCCGATCGCGATCGTGCTTGCCCTGGCGACCATCGATTGGTCCCTGACGCTGTCCCTTGGTGGTCGGTCGATCGCCCTGCCCGCGCCCCAACTGGGCGTCCTGGTCGTCGCCGGTGGCGCCGCGGTGTTGGTCGTACTGCGTGGCCGGCTGCAGTGGGACTGGCTGGTGGTCGCCTATGTGGCCCTGGCCATCGTGCCCATCGTGCAGGCGCGCGTCCTCGACGTCGCCGCGGCCGGCGGAACCGGTGTGTTCACCACGGTGGGCCTCTTGCTGGTGGCGTTTCACCAGTACGACGTGCCCGATGAGCCGAGGTCGTCGCGGGCAGTCATCGCCTTCGCGACCTTCGGTGTCGTCCTGGCCTGTTGGATGGCGGTGCAGTGGATCGCGGCAGTCGACGATCCGGGTCGGTTCTACGATCTGAAGCGCAGCGTCAGCCTGCCGATCGGCCCGGGGAACTTCGTCGCGGCCGCCCTGCTGGTGCCCATCCTGCTGGTGCTGGGCGAGCCGGCCGAACGCAGCTGGCGTGTCCCGGCCCTGGTCGTGCTCCTGGGGGGTTTCGCCATCACGCTGTCCCGGGCTGGCTGGTTGACGCTGACAGCCGTGCTGTTGGTGCGGTCGTGGCTGGGCCGCCGTGATCAGCGTGCGCCGTGGTCCACGCGCCAGCGCCTGGCCCTGGGCGGGGGACTGGCGCTGATCCTGGGCATCTACCTCTTCGTTGGCTCGACGCCGGGAGATCGCCTCAGCACGCTCGTGCGACCGGCCGTGGGACCGCGCTTGACGATCTGGGGCGCCGCCTGGGATGCCTTCTGGGCCGACCCGGTGGCAGGGTTCGGCCTGCACGGCTTCGCGCCAATCAGTGCGGCTGTCGGCCGGTTCGAGACCCATCCGCACAGCATGGTCCTCACCGGGTTCGGCATGCTCGGGGCAGTGGGCGGGGTGCTCTACGTCGGGACCTGGGTGATTGCCCTGCGACGCACGTGGATGGGGCCGGGGCGAGCGACGGTTGGCCTGGCGACCCTGGCGATCTTCTTGCACGCCCAGGTCGGGGCGTGGTCGCTCTACCTCGTCTTCGAATTGCTGATGGTGATGCTGGTCGTGCTCGGGACATCACGGGCCCCGGCTGCCTCGGGACAAGCCGTCCATCAGGTGGGCCTGCCTTGGGGGCGCCAGGAAGTGGGCGAGTAGCCTCCCCGTCTTGCTGACCTGGAGTGCCGATTCGTGTCCGCCACGTTCGACAAGGTCCTCGTCGTTGACCTCGGGGCCCAGTACGCGCAGTTGATCGCACGACGGGTCCGTGAGAACCACGTGTACTCGGAGATCGTCAGCCACAGGATCACCCCGGACGAGGTGGTGACACGCGGCGCCAGCGCGATCATCCTGTCGGGCGGACCCGACTCGGTGTACGCCGACGGTGCGCCCCGGATCGATCCCGCGATCCTGGGCCTGGGCGTTCCGGTCCTCGGGATCTGTTACGGCCAGCAGCTGATGGCGCAGGAACTGGGCGGTGTTGTCGAACACTCGGGCGTTGCGGAGTACGGCAAGACCCAGCTCACGGTTTCCGACCACGCCACGCTGCTGGCCGGCACCCCCTCGACCCAGACCGTGTGGATGAGCCACCGTGACGCCGTGACCGAGGTCCCGGATGGGTTCGTCGTCACGGCAGCGACGACCCACGCACCTTGTGCCGCCTTCGAGGACCGCGATCGTCGGCTGTTCGGCGTGCAGTTTCACCCCGAGGTGACCCACACGCCGCATGGAAAGGACATCCTGCGCCGGTTCCTGTTCGACGGCGCGGGCGTCCACCCGGACTGGACCCCGCTGAACATCATCGACGAGCTGGTCGACAAGATCCGTGCCCAGGTCGGCGATCGACCCGTGCTGTGTGGGCTTTCGGGCGGGGTCGACTCCAGCGTGGCCGCGGCCCTGGTCCACCGTGCCGTCGGTGACCAGTTGACCTGCGTGTTCGTCGACCACGGCCTGATGCGCCACGACGAGGGCGCCCAGGTCGACGCCACGTTCCGGGACCACTTCAAGGTCGACCTGGTCCACCTCGACGTGGCCGATCGATTCCTGGACGCGCTCGCGGGCGTCACCGATCCGGAGTCCAAGCGCAAGATCATCGGCGAGCACTTCATCCGGGTCTTCGAGGAAGCGGCCCGCGACATCTACGCACATGCCGACCAGGGCACGAAGTTCCTGGTGCAGGGCACGCTGTACCCGGACGTCATCGAGTCGGGCAGCGACACCGCGTCCACCATCAAGTCCCACCACAACGTCGGCGGCCTGCCGGACGACATGGACTTCGACCTGGTCGAGCCGTTGCGCAGCCTGTTCAAGGACGAGGTCCGCGTCATCGGCGAGGAGCTTGGACTGCCGCCCGACATGGTCGCGCGCCAGCCGTTTCCCGGCCCCGGCCTGGCCGTGCGCATCATCGGTGACGTCACTCGGGAACGCCTGGACCTGACCCGCGCCGCGGACCGGATCGCCATGGAGGAGCTGCGCAAGGCCGGCTTGGAGCGCGAGCTCTGGCAGTCGTTTGTGGCCCTGTTGACCGTGCGCACCGTCGGCGTACAGGGTGACGCCCGCACGTACGGCCACCCGGTTGTCCTGCGGGCTGTCACGTCCGAGGACGCCATGACGGCCGACTGGGCGCGCATCCCGTACGACGTTCTTGAAACGATCTCCAGCCGGATCATCAACGAGGTTGACGGCATCAACCGAGTCGTGCTCGACATCACCTCCAAGCCACCCGGAACCATCGAGTGGGAGTGATGGCCGGCCGCGGGTTGAGGTGGGTGGCGCCCGATTGACGGCAGACGGCGGGCCCAGCGACTACAACCTGCGAGGGAACCGGGCCGGACGCGGGAGTCGGCGTGCTTGTGGTGCAAAACCTCGAGGTCGTCTACGAAGACGTGATCCTCGTGCTCAAGGGGGTGTCGCTGCAGGTGCCGGAAGGGTCGATTGTCGCCCTGCTTGGGGCCAACGGCGCCGGCAAGACGACGGTCCTGCGCGCCATCACTGGCCTGCTCGACATCCACCGCGGCTCGGTGACCAAGGGGACCGTCAGCCTGGACGGCCAGCCGATCCAGGGCCATGGCGCATCGCGCATCGTGGCGGCCGGCATCGGCCAGGTGATGGAGGGGCGTCGCGTCTTCGGTGAATTCACCGTCGACGAGAACCTGCGGGTGGGCGCCCACACCAACCGCGCCAACCTGGCCACCAACCTCGATCGGGTCTACGGCCTGTTCCCCCAGCTGGCCGACCGTCGTCGCCAGGTGGCCGGCTACCTGTCCGGCGGTGAGCAGCAGATGCTGGCCATTGGGCGTGCGCTCATGGCTCAGCCGCGCTACCTGCTCCTCGACGAACCCAGCCTGGGCCTGGCCCCACTCATCGTGCAGCAGATCCGCGACCTCATCGTGCAGATCAACCGTGACGGCACGGGCGTCCTGCTGGTCGAACAGAACGCCAACATGGCCCTGTCGATCGCCGAGCATGGCTACGTCATGGAGACGGGCAAGGTCGTGATGGACAAGCCTGCGGCCACGCTGCGAAACGACGACGACGTCCGGGAGTTCTACCTCGGGTTGCGCGATGAGGACCGCAGCTTCCGTGACGTGAAGCACTACAAGCGACGCAAGCGCTGGTTGTCCTGAGGAGGTGATCCGTGGCAATCGTGCGGCCCCTGTCCGAGCTGCTCACCCACACGCGCATCGACGCGGCGCCGGGGGCACCCGTGCTGGAGGTTGGTGATGTCCACCTGAGCTTTGGCGGGACCAAGGCCATCCAGGGCGTGTCGTTCGACGTTCGACGCGGCGAGCTGTTCGCCATGATCGGACCGAATGGAGCCGGGAAGACTTCGATCTTCAACTGCCTGTCAGGGGTCTACAGGCCACAGCACGGCACGATCGACTTCCTGGGCGAATCCGTGCTGGGCCAGACACCGCATCACGTCGCTGGCCGCGGCATCGCCAGGATGTTCCAGAACATCGAGCTGTTCGACAACCTGACGGTCCTCGACAACCTCCTGCTGGGGCGCCACCTGCACGTCCGCTACTCGATCGCCGAGGCGATGCTGTGGTTCGGTCGGGCGCGCAGGCAGGAGTTGCTCCATCGTCGGGTTGCGGAGGACGTCATCGATTTCCTGGAACTGGAGGCCGTCCGCCGCGCCCACGTCGGCATGCTGCCGTATGGCATCAAGAAGCGCGTCGAGCTTGGCCGTGCCCTGTGCATGGAGCCCAAGCTGCTGCTCCTCGACGAGCCCGTCGCCGGCATGAACGTCGAGGAGACCGAGGACATGGCTCGGTTCATCCTCGACATCCGCCGCGAGCTGGGCATGACGATGATCATGGTCGAACACGACATGGGGCTGGTCATGGACCTCGCGGATCGGGTGCTTGCCGTCGACTTCGGCACACCGCTTGCCCTGGGGACTCCCGACGAGGTGCAGGTCAACCCGGACGTCATCCGCGCCTACCTCGGCGAACCCGACGAGGGAGGCCACGCATGACCGTTCGAACCGTTGCCCAGCGCGTGAGGGACTGGGCGCGACGCGTCCCTGACGACGTGGCCCTGCGCGAGAAGAAGTGGGGCATCTGGCAGGACATCACGTGGGCGCAGTACTGGGACAACGTCGAGATCCTTGCCCACGGACTGCTGGCCTACGGCATCCAGCCGGGCGATCGCGTGGCGATCCACTCCGAGAACCGCCCCGAGTGGCTGTACGTCGATGTTGCGACCGTGGCCGTGCGTGCGGTGACCATGGGGCTCTACCCGACCAATCCGGCCGCCGAGGTGCGCTACCTGCTGGCTGACTCAGGATCCAGGGTGTTGTTCGCAGAGGACCAGGAGCAGGTGGACAAGACACTCGAGGTCATCGACGACCTGCCCGACCTCGAGTGGATCGTGCATTTCGAAGCGCGCGGCGTGCGTGAGTACGACCACCCGCGACTGGTCCACATCGAGGACTTCCGGGCGCGTGGGCGTGAACACCGGGCAGCCAACCCGGGGGCGGTCGACCAACTCGCCGACACTGCCGAGCCCGACGACATCGTCACGCTGATCTACACGTCCGGGACGACCGGGCCGCCCAAGGGGGCGATGCTCACCGCCAGCAACGCCGACTTCGCGATCCAGACCCTGGTCACCAACGGGGGCTTCTACGACCCGGCACCCACCCAGTCCGACGTCACCCTGTCCTACCTGCCGCTGTGCCACGTCGCCGAGCGGATCGCGACCGAGTGGCTCAACGCCGAGGCGGGCTGCCTGGTCCACTTCGCCGAGTCGATCGACACCGTCCAGGCCAACCTGCGCGAGGTCCAGCCGACGCTGTTCTTCGCCGTGCCTCGCATCTGGGAGAAGATCACGGCGACGATCCAGATCCGCATGGCGGCGGCATCTCGGATCAAGCGTTGGAACTACACGTTCTGGATGCGCGTCGCCGACCGGATCGGTGATGAGATGGTCGCCAACGGCGGCAGCCACACGGCCAGGACGCGCCTGCTGTACGGGCTGGGCCACCTGTTCCTGTATCGCTCCCTGCGCGACCGCGTGGGCCTGCGCAAGTGTCGGTCGGCGGGCTCCGGTGCGGCGCCCATCGCGCCGGAGGTCCTGCAGTTCTTCTTCGGTATCGGCGTCCCCATCCGCGAGATCTACGGCATGACGGAAAACGCCGCCGTCGCCACGGTCAACCGCGTCGGGCGCGTCAAGCTGGGCACCGTCGGCGAGGCCCACGACGGGATCGAGGTGCGCGTCGACGACCAGACCGGCGAGATCCTGACGCGCCATCCGGCCGTGTTCGCCGGTTACTGGAACAAGCCCGACAAGACCGCCGAGGCGATCGACGATCAGGGCTGGTTGCACACGGGCGACGTGGGTGAGTGGGTCGACGGCACGCACCTGAAGATCATCGACCGGATCAAGGACATCATCATCACCGCTGGCGGCAAGAACATCTCGCCGTCGGAGATCGAGAACTCGCTCAAGACGTCCCCGTACGTCAAGGAGGCCGTTGTCATTGGCGACGTCCGGCCCTACCTGACGGCCCTGGTCGGCATCGAACTGGACACCGTCGGCGACTGGGCCCAGCGCAAGCGCATCGCCTACACGACGTATCGCGACCTGTCCCAGAAACCCGAGGTGCTGGCACTTGTCCAGGAGGTCATCCGCGCGACCAACGACAAGTTCGCCCGCGTCGAGCACGTGCGCAAGTTCCGCATGATCCCCAAGGAGTTGGACCACGAGGACGGCGAGTTGACCGCGACCCAGAAGGTCAAGCGGGCCGCCCTGCAGGACATGTTCGCCGAACTGATCCAGGACATGTACGGCGACACCACCGACCACGCGGGCGGCGATCTGGCGACGGTGCACGGCTCGGCCGACCAGCCGGCGGCGACAGGGGTGGCGTGATGGCGGAGTTCTTCACCGCGACGGTGCGCGGCCTGTCCCAGGGCAGCGTGTACGTCATGCTCGGCCTGGGGTTCGTGATCATCTATCGGGCCACCCAGGTCGTGAACCTGGCCGCGCCGGCCATCATGGTCTTTGGTGGCACGATCACCTCGATGGCCGTCATCGGGCAGGGCTGGCCGTTCGCGTTGGCCGTGCTCCTGGGCATCCTGGCGACTGCCGCGCTGGGCGCCTTCATGGAGCGGCTGGTCATGCGGCCGATGGTTGGCGAGCCGCCGTTCTCCGCGACGATGGTCACCGTCGGGATCCTGATCGTCATGACCCAGGTCGTCAACAAGATGCTGGGCGTGCAGGACCGCCAGATCGGCCTGCCGCTGTCCGACCGCTCCGACCAACTCAACATCGGTGGCGAGGTGGTGGGCACGACCGCAGACGGCCTGCCGATCTACCTGCGCAGTGTCACGATCTTCCACCGCGAACTCCTGCAGTTGGCCGTGGTCGTCGTCGTCGTCGCAGGCCTGATGGCCTACTTCAAGTGGTCCCGGTCAGGCATCGCGATGCGCGCGACGGCGCTGGACCAGGAGGTGGCACTCGCGCAGGGGGTCAATGTCGGTCGCATGTTCGGGTTGTCCTGGGCCATTGCCGGTGCCCTGTCGGCGCTGGCTGGCGTGATGGTTGCGGCAGGCCAGCAGGGGGCGCTCGGTCGTACGACCGCGTTCGTGGCACTGAAGTCGCTGCCGGCGATCATCCTCGGTGGCCTGGACTCGGTTGGCGGTGCCGTGGTCGGCGGCTTCGTCATCGGGCTGGCCGAGGCCTACACCAAGATCTACCAACCCGAGTCCCTTGGGGCGAACTTCGACCAGGTCGTCCCCTACCTGGTCATGATGCTGGTGCTGCTCGTGCGCCCCTATGGGTTGTTCGGCACGCCAGAGGTGGAGCGCGTGTGAGCGCACCCGCCCGCATCGATCCGGTGCCACCGACCCGTTCTGCGCGACCAGTTCGCGGACGCACCTCCCGTCGTCGCGGTCGACCGATGCTGTTCACGGACTACCGCCAGGACATGGCCAACCTCGACACGCCGGCCAAGCGCTGGTGGACGATGGCCCTGATCGCGGTGGTGGTTGTCGCACCCGTGGTCGTCGGCACGGAGCTCGAGAGCCGACTGGCGCTGGTGTTCATCACCGCGATCGGTGCGATTGGTTTGAACCTCGTGACGGGGTATGCAGGCCAGGTGTCGTTGGGCCACGCCTTCTTCCTCGGGATCGGCGCCTACACGGCCGCGGTCCTGGGCGGCGATCCCGACGGTCGCGCCCTGGGGTATGGGTTGGACATCACGATCTGGTTGCCCGCCGCGGGGTTGCTGGCGTCGTTCATCGGCTTGCTCGTGGCTCCCATCGCCACGCGTCTGCGCGGTCTCTACCTGGCCATCGTGACCTTGGGACTGGTGTTCATCGGGGAGCACTTCTTCCGCGACTGGCGCAACCTCACCGGCGGCCCGGGCACCGGTCGCGCCGGCCCGCGGGTCAGCCTGTTCGGGTTCCGATTCGACCAGCGCAGCGAGGTGTTCGGCATCGACCTGTCGGCGGAGGTCAAGACCTACTTCCTGGCACTGTCGCTGCTGATCGTGCTGGCCGTTGTTGCCCGCAACATCGTGCGGTCGCGCGTCGGCAGGGCGTTTGCCGCTGTCCGCGACCGCGACATCGCTGCGGAGGTCATGGGGGTGCCGTTGGCGCGGACCAAGGCGACGGCGTTCACCGTGTCGTCGTTCTACGCCGGAGTCGCCGGAGCACTGCTGACGGTGCACACGCCATTCGTGGAGCCCGGGTCCTTCGGACTGCTGACGTCGGTGGACTACCTCGCCATGATCCTGATCGGCGGCATGGCCACGATTTCTGGCGCGATCATCGGCGCTGCGTTCCTTGGGCTCATGCCGCGGGTGGTCGAGGAGTTCTCCGGGTCGCTGCCGTTCGTGGGTGACTTCTTCTCGCCCTCGGAGTTGCAGAGCATGCTCACCGGCGTGCTCATCATCGTGTTCATCGTGGTGGAACCGCGTGGCCTGTTCGGCCTGTGGGTCCGAGTCCGCAACTACTGGAAGGCCTGGCCCTTCTCATACTGACCGCCATCTGGCGACACCATCGCCACCGCGGTTCGGCCTGCGGTACTACCGTGGTCGGACAGTTCTCGGTTGACGCGATCGTCTGGGAGACGGTGCGTACACATCCCACCAAGGAGACAGGAATGCGAGACCTTCGCAAGTGGCAGCGCACCGGTGCTGCCCTGGCAGCGGTCGCCCTGCTGGCCTCGGCCTGCGGCGACGGCGAAACAACGGACGGTGCATCCACACCCCCCCCGGACGCGAGCGACACGGGCGACGATGGGCCGACCGACGACCCGGGCGACGACATGATGGTCACCACCGACGTCGGTGTCACAGAAGAGCCCTGCCCGTCCGACCACCCGGAGACCGTCAACGCGGACAACGGCTGCATCTACTTGGGAACCCTGTCCGACCTGACCGAGGGTCCGTTTGCCGCCCTTGGTGTGGAGATCGTGGCAGGCCAGGTGGCCTTCTGGCGCACCGTCAACGAGGCGGGCGGCATCGGTGGCTACGACGTCGACGTGACCGAGTACACCCGAGACAACAAGTACAACCCCGAGGAGCACGTTGCGCAGTTCCGCGCGATGGAGCCCAACGTGCTCGCCCTTGCCCAGACGCTGGGCACGCCGCCGACCCTTGCCGCGCTGAGCCTCATGCAGGACTCTGACGTGGTTGGTGCACCGGCGTCGTGGTGGTCGGGCTGGGCTTTCGAGGACGTGATCCTGGAGTCTGGTTACAACTACTGCATCGAGGCGATGGACGGCCTGGACTACGCGCACACCGAGTGGGTTGAAGGCGGCGTGGCGAGTGTTCTTTCGGTGTCGTACCCCGGCGACTACGGCGGTGACTCGGCCGCAGGTGTCGCCGCATGGGCAGCCGCAAACGGCGTCGCTTTCGACGCTGCCACGGGCGTGGTCCAGACTGGCCCCAACGCGTCCGTCGGCAACCAGGACGGTCCGGTCGCGAAGATCCTGGAGGTGAACCCGTCCGTTGTCCTGCTGGCGACTGGCCCGCTTGAGGCAGCCGAGATCATCGGCAAGTCGGCCGCGCAGGGCTACCAGGGCCGGTTCCTCGGTTCCGTTCCCACGTGGAACCCCGCACTTCTCGGAAACCCCGACCTTGCGGCCGTGCTACCGCTGGTCTACCGCCACATTGGCCCGTGGGGGTCGTTCGGCTCCGACAGTGACGCGCACCGCGCCATGGCTGCCTCCCTGGGGGGCGAGCTGCCCGGCAACGACGGGTTCACGTTCGGTTGGATCTGGTCCTACCCGCTGAAGTCCGTGCTGCTGCAGGCTGTCAGCAACGGCGACCTGACCAGGGCAGGCGTGCGTGCTGCCGCGGGTGAGGTGTCGGTCGACTACGAAGGTGCCCTGCCCGACCAGAGCTACAGCGGTGACCCCGCGTCCACGGTGGCGCGAGCAGCCATCATCTCGGTTCCCGACCCCGATGCGCCGTTGGGGATCTCGACGGTGAAGGACTTCTTCACCGGGCCGACGGCGGCGGCGTACGACTTCACGGAGCCGTGCATCTCGCTGGGCTGAGCAAGGGCGTCGCGACAACCCAACGGGGGTGGCCATTGCGGCCACCCCCGTCCGTCTGCGGCCACTGACAGGTTGCTGCCACGGTGGTCGCAGGGATCACGTCCTGCGCCAGCGAACCCATCCAGCAGCCCCCGACTCGGAGCCCCCCGTGACGCGCATGTGGACGATCACTCGCAAGGCGAGCGCCCTGGTTGCCTTCGTGGCCCTGTCCACCGTTGGTGCCGCGACGGCGAGCCCGCAGGATTCGGACCTGTTGGGCAACCTCCTCGGCGGCCAGGACGGCAACCTCTTGGGTGGCGAGGACGGCAACCTGTTGGGTGGCGAGGACGGCAACCTGTTGGGTGGCGAGGACGAGGTCCAGCCCGTCAACCGCGTCAAGGATCTGCTCGGCCTCGACTGAACGCGGGGCGTTGACCGCCCCCGGGTGGCCGGCGAGCTCGGGTCAGCGGTTGCCGTTGCCTGCGTTGGCGCTGGCGTTGCCGTTGCCTGCGTTGGCGTCCGCGTTGGCCCGGCCCGCACTGCCGCTGTCGCCGGCGTGCTCGTCGGCGTTGTCTCGGCCGTGCTGGCCGGGTGCCTGGTCGTCGGTCTTGTTGGCAGCGACGCCGTTGGACTCGTCCTCGTCCGTGCTCGTCTCATCCGCGGATTCGGCTGGTTCGTCGGTGTCTGACTCATCCACCGCCGGCTTGTCGGCGCGCGCCACCGTGTGCGGGACCCATGCGGGGTCGTCGCTCACTTCGACGGAGTAGTCGCCATCCTCGCTGACAACCACGGTCACGAGGTAGACGCCATCGGCGGCAACGACGTGGAACTGGTCGAGGACCCTGATGTCCGCGTCGAACTTGAAGTAGACGTCGACCTCGTCGGGCGTGGCGACGGTCTCGACGGACCCGTCGGTGAAGACCTGGAAGCTCAGGTCGCCCACGCTGTCGATCGTCGCGGTGTACGGGCCGGCGGGCAGCGGTTCGGAGGCCGCGGCGGCGCCCCCCATGGGGAGGAAGGTGGCCAGCGAGGCCACCGCCACTGCGGCGACGAGCATCTTGGGGCCGTCCAACATGGTGTGAGACCTTCCTTGCTTTTCGCGTGTCTTGGGTATCGACGAGCGACGGCCAGAACCTGAGCTGACACTTCGTTGACTGCGCGCACCGCGCGTGCCACCGAGCGACCCTGAGTGTTCGCGCGCGCAGTGCGTGTTTCGCGCTCACGCACCGTGCGCGTCGCGGGCGGCCGCTGGGCCAGGCCGACGGCGAGGTTGCGGCGCCGGTCGTGTCACCCTTGGGGGATAGCCTCGTCGACGGCATTCACGGTGGATCGACGATTCGATCGATCGGCGCACCAGGCAGACGCACGGGACGGATCGGTCATCGTCGACAAGGACCTGGGGGCGAGCACGGATCAGCAACGTCAACGGCCGGTCGGCAACGACCTGCTGGCGGAGCTGAATCCGGAGCAGCAACGGGCCGTCGACACCGTCGACGGGCCGGTCCTGTGCATTGCGGGGGCCGGATCCGGCAAGACCCGCGTGCTGACCCATCGGATCGCCCACCTGGTGCGCGACCAGGGGGCCAGCCCGTTCTCGATCCTGGCGATCACTTTCACCAACCGCGCGGCCCGGGAGATGGTCGACCGCGTTGGTGGGCTGGTCGGCCAGGGCCTGGCTGAGCGGATGTGGGTCACCACGTTCCACAAGGCGTGCGTGCGGATCCTGCGCAAGGAGCTGACTCGGCTGGGCTATCGATCAGGCTTCTCGATCTACGACGCCTCGGACAGCCAGCGCCTGATCACGGCCATCATGAAGGAGCAGGGCGTCGACGACCGACGGCTCACGCCACGTGGCGTCCAGAACATGATCTCCAACGCCAAGGACACGCTGATCGACTTCGAGACCTACCGGTCACAGGCCAGTGGCTGGCCGGACACGGTGGTGGCCGACGTCTATCGGACCTACCAGGAGCGCCTGCTCAAGGCCAACGCCCTGGACTTCGACGACCTGATCATGAAGACCGTCGAGGTGCTGCAGCTCTACCCGGACGTGCTCACCCACTGGCAGCAGCGCTTCCAATACGTGATGGTCGACGAGTACCAGGACACCAATCGGGCGCAGTACCACCTGGTCAACCTGCTGGCCCAGGAGCATCGCAACCTGATGGTCGTCGGCGACCAGGACCAGGGCATCTACAGCTTCCGAGGGGCCACGATCCAGAACATCCTGGACTTCGAGGTCGACTTCCCCGACGCCGCCGTGATCCCGCTGGTGCAGAACTACCGATCCAGCCAGCGCATCCTCGACGCCGCCAACGCCGTCATCCGCCACAACTCGACGCGCAAGGACAAGGAGCTGTGGACCGACCGCGGCCTTGGTGAACTGGTCGTGCGCTACCACGCCGACGACGAACGAGACGAGGCCGCGTTCGTCCACGAGGAGGTCGAACGGCTGGTCCGCGACCAGGGCGTGCGTTTCGACGAGGTGGCCGTCTTCTACCGGACCAATGCCCAGTCGCGGGTGGTGGAGGAGGTGTTCGTCCGGGTCGGCACGCCCTACCGGATCATCGGTGGGTTGCGCTTCTACGAACGCAGGGAGGTCAAGGACCTGCTGGCCTACGCACAGGTCCTGGTGAATCCCGACAACGAGATCGCCGCCAAGCGGATCATCAACATGCCCAAGCGCGGCATCGGCGACAAGTCCGTGGCCGCGTTGGACTGGCACGCGCGACGCGAAGGCATGTCGTTCATCGACGCCTGCCACGAGGTCGAGCACATCCCGTCGCTCGGTCCGCGTGCCGTTTCCGCGGTGTCCGGGTTCGTCAACCTCATGGACGTGTTGCGGACCAAGGTCGTCGAAGGCGAGTTGTCCGTCCCCGAAGTCCTCGAGGAGATCTGGGACCGCACCGGCTACCTCGCAGAACTCCAGGCCGAGAACACCGTGGAGTCCCAGGGCCGCGAGGAGAACCTGCGCGAACTCAAGGGCGTCGCGCACGAGTACCTCGAACGCGAGCCGGATGGCGACCTGCGCGGATTCCTGGAGTCCGTGTCGCTGGTCAGCGAGCAGGACGCCCTGGACGAGGAGGCGCACGAGGAGACCGGCCAGGTCACGCTCATGACCATCCACAACGCCAAGGGCCTGGAGTACCCGGTCGTGTTCCTGATCGGGCTGGAGGACGGCGTCTTCCCGCACGTGCGCTCGATGGACGATCCCCAGCAGATGGAGGAGGAGCGTCGGCTGGCCTACGTCGGCATGACCCGCGCCGAGGACCGGCTCTACCTGTGCCACGCCGACCGGCGAACGCTGTGGGGCGGTGCGTCGTACAACCCGCCGTCGCGGTTCCTGCAGGAGGTTCCGAGGGACCTGCTCGACGAACGCGGGTCCGCGCGGTCGGTCGGGATCCGCTCAGGCTTGCGGTCCACGCCGGCGTCGCGTGTGCGCGACCGCGAGGTCCACGAGCGCCTGGCGGATGACTACCGGGTCGGCGACCGTGTGGTCCACAGCCGCTTTGGCGAAGGGCTCATCACGGCGATGGAGGGAAGCGGTGAGAACGCCGAGGCCACGGTCGAGTTCGGCCCCGACCACGGCCGCAAGTACCTGATCCTCGCCTACGCCCCGCTGGTCCGCCTCTGAGCAGACCGCGGCTCAGCAGGTCGGGCTGGCCGGCGTCGGGTCCGGCGGGGGCCCGAGGATGGTGCCCGACCAGTCCACGTAGAGCACGTCATCGACGATGATCGAGGGATGCTCGCGCAGTGATGGCGTCCCCAGCCCGCGTCCGGTCGCCGACCACACTCGTCCGTCCGGTGCCTCGAACCGGCGGGTGGGTGCGCACCAGGCCACCTCGTCACCGGGTTCGAGGTGGAAGACCCGGGCCCGGCCGGCCTCCAGCGACACCAGGCCGTCGCTACCCCTTGGCTCGCCGTGCACCAGTTGCGCCACCGGTGCGAGCTCGGTGTAGGGCGATCCGGGGGGGCCGCCGGCGCTGGACAGGAACACCGCGCCGGCGCCGACGACGAGGATCCCGGCGATGACCGCGCCGGCGATCCACTGCAGCCCCAACGGCGCCCGGAGCACGATCTTTCGGGCGCGCTTCGCCGCCCGCTCGGGCAGGTAGCCGCCGGGGCCGAACTCCGGACCGTCGGTGGCGTCGTGGCCAGCCGCGTCGGCGGGGGAGGGCTGGTCGATGATCGTCGTCCCGTGTGGGTCGCCCGAGAAGCGGGCGAGGTCAGTGGCCGGCGGTGCGCCAGCGGTGCTGGCGCGCGGCGAAACGTTGTTCGCCGGCAAGGGTGCCGAGGTGGTCCAACTCGGCGGCAACCGCGTCCCACCCCGCGCGCACCGGGTCGGCGACGCCGACCTCGGGCAGGACCCGGTCCGCGATCGCCAGGCGCCGCAGCGTGAAGGCATCCGGTTGCAGCAGTGCCGCCACCTCCGGCGCGCGCGTGATGTCGCGGTGCAGGATGGCAGCGGCTCCCTCGACGCCGATGACGGAGAACGTGGCTCCCTCTGCGATCAGCAGGCGGTCGGCCACCCCAAGCGCCAGGGCGCCGCCGGAGCCACCCTCGCCAGTGACCACGGCCACGGACGGCACGGTCAGCTCGAGCATGGCTGCGAACGTGCGGGCAATGTGGCTGGCGATGCCACCAGCCTCGGCCGAGGCGCTGGCATCCGCGCCGGCCGTGTCGATCAGCGTGACGACCGGGACGCCCATGCGTTCGGCCAACGCGAACCCACGCCAGACCTTGCGGAAGCCGCCGGGGCCGATCGCACCGTCGCGGCGATCGCGATCCAGCGCGATGACCACCGTGCGGCGGCCATGCACGCGCCCAAGGACCAACCGGACCGTGGGGTCGTCGCCCCCGGCGCGGTCGCCGTGGAGTTCGGCGGCCACCTCGATGCCATCGAGCCACGCCTGGGCACGCGGACGTTGCGGTGATCGGCTGCCTTGGACGGCCTCCCAGGCGTCGACCAACTGGTCGTGAGGTTCCTCGGGCGCGGTCGTGGCAGACGCGTCGTCGGGTTGGGTCCAGGCCAGCAGCTGGGCCAGTCGGTCGGGCAGCGCTTCGGGGGCGACCACGTCGTCGACCAGCCCGGCGGCCTGCGCGCCGCGGGCCGTGTGCGAGTGCTCCGGCAGCGGGCCGCCGGTCATGGCCTCGGCAACGCGTGGTCCGGCGAAACCGATCGTGGACCCGGGCATGGCCCACAGGACGTCGGCCAGGTTGGCGTGCGAGGCGAACACCCCACCGGTCGTCGGGTGACCGAGGATGGCGACCTGCAGCAGGCCGGCGCGGGCGTGGTCACGCGCGGCGACGGTCGTCGCCGCCATCTGGACCAACGACGGCATGCCTTCCTGCATCCGGGCGCCGCCCGACGAGGTCAGCAGGATCACGGGCCGCCGGGCTGCGCGCGCCCGGTCGTAGGCCATGGCGATCGCCGCCCCCGCGGTCGGGCCCATGGATCCACCGAGGTAGCCGAACTCCCACGCCACGGCGACGACGGCCGTCCCGTCGACCACGGCGTCGGCGACGACGACGGACTCGTCGACGTCGGTCGTGGCTGCGGCAACGGTGCGCAGGTCGTCGTAGCCGGGCCACCCCAGTCGGTCGGTCGTGACCGCCGGAGCACCGATCTCGGTGACGGCGCCGAGGAGTCGGTGCAGCGCTGCCCGTGCGGGGACCTTCTCGGGCCGGGTCATCGCCACCTCGACGTGTGAAACGCGGCCTTGCGCCGCAATCGGCACGTTAGACGGCGAGGAGATCGGGTCAGTCCGCACCGCGGTGCGCGCCGAGATCGAAGGCGGCGTGGCACGGCGCCGAAGGGCGGCTGTAGCCTGCCGGCGGCCGGCGGTTGTGACGTTCGGCCCTTGTCCGGTCCGCGCCGGAGCACACCGGGAGCATCCCATGGCCGTCCGTGTCGTCGTGGCCAAGGTCGGCCTTGACGGGCATGACCGTGGCGCCAAGGTTGTTGCTCGCGCCCTGCGCGATGCCGGGTGCGAGGTCATCTACACGGGCCTGCACCAGACACCCGAGCAGGTCGTCAGCGCCGCCATCCAGGAGGACGTGCAGGCGATCGGCCTGTCGATCCACTCAGGCGCGCACCTCACCCTGTTCCCGCGCGTGATCGAACTCCTGCGCGAACAGGGTGCGCAGGACATCGCCGTCTTCGGCGGGGGGATCGTCCCGGACGACGACATCGTGACGCTCAAGCAGCTCGGCGTGGCCGAGATCTTCCTGCCCGGCACGCCAATGGAAACGATCACCACCTGGGTCACCGAACACCTGACCCCGCGCGCCTGAGATCGGCCGGCCACTGCCGGCCGGTCGTAGACGTCCACCGCACTGCCACCCCCACCCCAACCCACCGCAACCACCACCGAGGTGCCTCCATGGATCTGGTCGAGTACCAGGGCAAGCAGCTGTTCGGCCGCAACGGTGTCCCCGTGCCCCCACCCGGGGTCGTCTGCCGGACTCCCGACGAGGTCGAGGCGGCCGCCCGCCAGATCGCCGATGGCGGCAACCCGCTGACGGTCATCAAGGCGCAGGTCAAGATGGGCGGCCGCGGCAAGGCCGGCGGCGTCAAGCTGGCCAAGAGCCCGGCGGAGGCACGTGCCCATGCGGAGTCCATCTTCGGCCTGGACATCAAGGGCCACATCGTCCACGTGATCCTCGTGGAGCCGGCCAGCGGCATCGACCAGGAGTACTACCTGTCGATCCTGCACGACCGGGTCGGCAAGGGCTACCTCGTCATCTGCTCACGTGAGGGTGGCGTGGACATCGAGGAGGTCAACCGAACCAACCCCGCCGCCGTCGTCAAGGAGCCATTGCTCCCCAGCGAGACCGTCGACGGCCTGCCGCGTGAGCGGGCGCTGGACATCGTGACCCGCGCCAACCTCCCCGCGGCAGCGCTGGACCAGGCGGCGGACCTGCTGGTGAAGCTCTTCGCTGCGCTCAAGGCCGAGGACGCCACGCTGGCCGAGATCAACCCATTGATCCTGACCGACGATGGGCGCGTGATCGCTCTGGACGCCAAGGTTTCCCTCGACGGCAACGCCGCCTTCCGCCACGGCGACTACGACGAATGGGACGTTGAAGGCATCGAGGTCGTCGACGAGCAGACCAGGGCGGCCAAGGCAGCGGACATCGCCTACGTGCGACTCGACGGTGACGTCGGGATCCTCGGCAACGGCGCTGGGTTGGTCATGGCATCGCTCGACGTCGTTGCCCAGGCGGGTGGCACGGCGGCGAACTTCCTCGACATCGGCGGTGGCGCATCGGCCGAGACGATGGCCGAGTCGCTGCGGCTGGTCCTGTCCGACGACCGGGTGAATGCCGTCCTGGTCAATGTGTTCGGCGGGATCACCCAGTGTGACCTGGTCGCCCAGGGCGTCCTGGGTGCGATGGAGCAGCTGGGTGACATCGACCGCAAGCTGGTCGTCCGTCTGGACGGCACGAACGCGGAGGCGGGCCGGCGCATCCTGACCGAGGCCAACCACCCCAACGTCATCCCGGCCGCGACCATGGCCGAGGCCGCCGAACGCGCCGTCGCCGAGGCTGCCGCGCGCGCTGCCGCCTGACCGCACACCACACGGAGCACATGACATGGCGATCTTCATCGACGAGAACACCCGCGTGGTCGTGCAGGGCATCGGTGCGCAGGGCACCTTCCATGCCAAGCGCAACCAGGACTACGGCACCAACATCGTGGCCGGCACGCACCCGAAGAAGGGCGGCACGATCTGGGAGCCCCTGGGGGTCAAGGTGCACGCCAGCGTCCGCGAGGCGGTCGAAGAGCTCGGGGCCAACACCTCGATGGTGATGGTGCCTGCACCGTTCACCAAGGACGCGATCCTGGAGGCCTACGAGGCCGGTATCCAGACCATCGTGGCCATCACCGAGGGCGTGCCCGTCCACGACATGACCGAGGTCTACGACACGGTCGTGCGCAGGGGCGGCGTCCGCCTGATCGGGCCGAACTGCCCGGGACTCATCAGCCCCGGCAAGTCCAACGTGGGCATCATCCCGGCTGACATCACCAAGCCGGGCAAGGTCGGCCTCGTGTCGCGATCCGGCACGCTGACCTACCAGATCATGCACGAGCTGGCCCAGGCAGGCATCGGCATCTCGACGTGTGTGGGCATTGGTGGCGATCCCGTCATCGGCACCCAGTTCCTGGACGTCATCAAGGCGTTCGCGGCCGACCCAGAGACCGAGGCGATCGCCTTCGTCGGTGAGATCGGTGGGTCCGAGGAGCAGCTGGCCGGTCAGTGGATCTCCGAGAACATCCCGGATCTCCCGGTCGTCGGCTACATCGCCGGCTTCGAGGCACCTCCCGGCAAGCAGATGGGCCACGCCGGCGCCATCGTCAAGGAGGATGGCCCGGGTGGCGAGTCCGCCGCCGAGAAGAAGGAGATCCTCGGCGCCATGGGCATCCCGGTGGCGATCAACCCCTCCGAGGCCGCCCAGCTGATGATCAAGCGCCTGAGCTGACACGATCGGGGGCAGCCATGGCGAGGGTGAGGTCACGGCGGTCGGGTTCCGCCGCGACGGTCATGGCGATCGTGGCGCTGGCGGGTGTGGGGTCGGCGTGCGTCGGGGCGACGCCGCGCGAGGAGTTCGTCGAGGAGATCCGGTCCCGGGGCGGTGGGCTGACGGCGGCGTTGGCGTTGGATGCCGTCGCGGCCGTCGAGGAAGCGCTCGGCACGACGGGCCTGCGCGTGCGGGTGGTCAGCATCGACCCGGCCGGCGCCCTGGTGACCATGGAGGTCCGCGACCCGGCGCGCCTGGGCAACCTCGACCTCTGGGCCGTCAGCGGTGGCGACGTCCGTGGCCCACAGGCCGTTCGGTTGTCGGCGCAGGACGACCTTGACCGCGACACCTATGCGATCGCGCTGGTTGCCCTGGATCGGCTGGAGGCCATGGCTGACGCGGCGTTGGCGGCCTTCGATTCCGACGGCGCATGGGTGGAGCGGGTGACCATCATCCCGGGCGATGCAGGCCAGGGGCAGCCACCTGCGTTGACCATGTCCCTCGCCTCACCGCGGGCGCGTGCGACCGCGATGTTCAGTGCCGATGCAGAACTGGTCGAAGTCGTGCGCCAGTGACCGCCGCGACGCCAGCTCGGGGGCGCGCCGTTGGCCTGCTGGGGGTCCTCGCTGCCTTGGCATTCATGGCCACGATGACCACGGTCATCGTGGCCATTGCGATCTGGCCGGGGGAGGCGTCGTTGACAGCACCGCTGTTCTGTGACGCTGACCAGCCGGACGCATTCGTCGTCTCGGACACTTACCACCCCGCCCCCGGGGAAACGGTCACCAACTACACGATGTACTGCGTGGGCCCGCGTGGCGATTCGACCGAGATCGGCTTCGGCAAGCCCTTCCTGGCGCTGACCATCGCTCACGGGATCCTGTTCACCGCGCTCGGGATGGCGGTTCCGATCCTGGGTGGCGTGGGTCGCATCGGTCGCAAGCGCGCCGGTGTCACCGACGCCCTGGACCAGGCGACGCTGGACGACCTGCGGCGCCGCATGGGTGCGACGACCCCGAGCGACGACGTGGACTGGCCCGGGTCGTCGTGAGGACGACTCGGACCTGTCCACGGACCCGACCTCGTCGATGCCCTCGACGACGCGACGGATTCACGCCGAACATGGCAGTCTTGGGGGCGACAGCGGGCCGCGTGGCTGTCCGGGAACAGACGTAACCGCGGCGAAACAGTCGGGACACCGGCGGGAAACTGCCGATGACCACCATGGCCTGCATCATGGACCGCGTACGCCCGATGCGCGCCGAGTCCCGCAGCGGCACGCCCATGGCGTGCAGACAAGGAGCAGCCAGTGAAGCTCGTGACGGCGATCGTCAAGCCACACAAGGTCGAAGAGGTCAAGGAAGGCCTGCAGGAGCTGGGCGTCGAGGGCCTCACCCTGTCCGAGGTGCGTGGCTACGGCCGTCAGCGCGGACACACCGAGGTCTACCGAGGTGCCGAGTACCAGGTGGAGTTCGTGCCCAAGGCCCGCATCGAGGTCGTGGTGACCGAGGCGCAGCTCAACGACGTCGTGGACGTCATCGTCAAGCACGCCCGCAGCGGTCAGGTCGGCGACGGCAAGATCTGGGTGACCGACGTCGCGCGGGTCGTCCGTATCCGCACGGGTGAAGAGGACAACGAGGCCCTCTGATCCCAGCCACAAGCGCGAACCACTGACGTCAATGGCGACGTCAGTGGTTCGCTTGCCACTGGATCTGCTGGGGGACCTGCGGCTGGGATCACGATGACTGACGTTGCCACACGACTGCGGGCACGTCTGGAACAACTGCGCGCGTCCGGGCCTCCGCCCGGACGCGCGTGGTGCCGCGCGTGGACCCAGGAAGTCGATGCGGCGCTGGTCGAACTCCACGCGTCGGCGCCGCCTGTCCGAGGGCGGCTCACGATTGCCGCCGTGGGGGGTTACGGCCGCAAGGAGTTGTGCCCCGGGTCCGATGTGGACCTGCTCGTGGTCGTCGATCGGGTCGCCGACGACGACCTCGAGCAGATCGTGCGGGCAGTCGTCTACCCGCTGTGGGACGCCGGGCTGCAGGTCGGCTACGCCGTGCGCACCCCTGCACAGGCGCGCGGGCAGGTGAAGGCCGAGGTCGACGACGCGACCGCCCTGATCGACGGTCGCACGGTCGCGGGCGATGCGGCCCTGCTGACCAGCGTTCGTGACGAGGCGATCGCGGCCATGCACAGGCGCCCAGCGCGGTTGCTCAACGGCCTTGCCGAGGCGGACGGCGGACGGCGTGCCCGTGCCGGCGACGCCGCCGAGGTGCTGGAGCCCGATCTCAAGGACGGCGCTGGCGGGTTGCGCGACGTGCAGTCGTTGCGATGGGCTGCGGCGGCCGTGGTCGGGCGCCCAGGCCTGGATCCGTTGGTCAGCGGCCGCTACCTCGGTGCCGACGACCGTACGCGGCTGGCCCGTGCCTACGACCAGTTGCTGGCCACCCGCGTCGCACTGCACCTGGTGACGGGAAGCAAGGGCAACGTGTTGCGCCTGGACCTGCAGGACGAGGTCGCCGGGCTGTTGGGGTTCGTCGACGGCGATTCGGACCATGACACCGCTGGGCACCGACTGCTGACGACCCACTACCGCGCCGCAAGGACCGCCGAGCACGTGCACGGTCGCGCGTGGCGGCTGCTGTCGTCGGATGCAACGCGTGGCCGTCGGCGCCTCTCACGCGCGGCGGAGCAGGTCCACGACGGCTTCGAGGTCGCCGATGGCGTGCTCCGGATGCCGGACGATCTGAAGGCGACCTTGGACGCTGGCGTGGTCACGCGCCTGTTGGCGGCGCTGGTTTCGTGCGAGGCGGTCCTGGACAATGAGACCGCCGCGCACCTGCGGCGGGCCACGGAAGCGTTGGGCGACCAGCCACTGGACTGGGACGACGAGGCCCGTGAGCGCTTCCTCGGGGTCTTGTGGCAGGGCAGGCCCGCCATGCCCGCCCTGGCCGAGCTCGACGACGTTGGCCTGGTCACGGCGCTGCTCCCCGAATGGGCGCCGCTGCGCGGACGTGCCCAGCGCAATCCCTTCCACCGCTACTCGCTGGATCGTCATGCCTGGCACGCCGCAACCGAGCTGGCCCGCCTGGTGGAGACCGAGCCGTGGGCCAAGCAGGCCCTGGAACGGGCCGAGGATCGTGACGTGGTGATGTTGGGGGTCCTGCTGCACGACGTTGGCAAGGCGTACGGCGAACCCCACGCCATCACGGGGATGCCGATCGCGACGACGATCTGCGAACGCCTCGGCCTGGATGCGGCCGGGACTGCTCGCGTGGCGAGCATGGTCGAGCAGCACCTGTTCCTGCCAGATGTCGCAACCAGGCGCGACGTTGCCGACCCAGCCCTGGCGGCGTGGGTCGCCGAACAGGTCGGTGCCCCGGAACACCTCGCGGCCCTGCACCTGCTGGCCGCCGCCGACGGACTTGCCACCGGCCCAACGGCCTGGTCGTCCTGGAAGGCGTCGCTGGTCAGCACGCTGGTGACGCGCACGGCCGCGGTGCTCGACGACCGCGATCCCGAACGGACGGAGGAGGGTTCCGTGACCACACAGGACGAAGCACTGGCGGTTGCCGCATCCATGGGGGCCGATCCGGACCTGGTGGCCGACCACCTGCGGCTGCTGCCCGAGCGCTACGCAGTCGCCGTGACCCCGCGGGGCGTCGTCCGACACGCCCTGATGGCGACCAAGCCGCTGGAACCCAACGAGGTGCGCACGCGGGTCACCCCCGCTTCCGACGCGGACGCCGCGGGCCACGACGTCCTCGACGTCGTCGCCATCGACCGGTCCGGGCTGTTCGCCCGCGTGGCCGGCGTGTTGTCACTGCACGGGGGTTCGATCCTGCAGGCGCATGCCTTCGCGCGCGAGGACGGCGTGGCCGTCGACTCGTTCACGGTCGAACCGCCTGCGGAAGCTGGGAGTTCCTGGTGGGCAGCGGTCGAGGGGGACGTGGACGAGGCCATGTCGGGCAGGCTCGCGTTGCGCGCCCGCGTGCATCGCAAGGCGGGCAGGCAGGTGCGCCACCTCGCCCGACTGCCCGACGTGGCAACCCGGGTGACCGTTCTGGAGGACCCGACCGGCGCCGCAACCGTGCTGGAGGTCCGCACCCTCGATCGGATCGGCGTGCTCTACGAGATCACGTCAGCGATGGCAGAACTCGAACTGGACATCGTGGTCGCCAAGATCCAGACCATGGGACACGAGGCCGTCGACGCGTTCTACGTCCGCGACCACAACGGTGAGCCGCTGGACGATGACCATGCCAGGGAGACCGCACTGGCGATCGAGGCGGCGCTGCACGACCTGGCCGCCACCGCGGAGTCCCGCAGCACCCTCTGATCTGTCGACCGACCCTTGCGCGGGTCACGCACAGGCGGGCGTGGTCAGAGGATGCCGCCCTCGGTCATGCGCCTGAAGTCCAGCACGCGATCGAGGAGCTCCGGGTCGACGCCGTCGTCGAGGGCAGCCTCTCGCAACGTCTGACCCGACTTGTTGGCGGCGTATGCCAGCGCAGCCGAGCGCTCGTACCCGATCTCGGGGACCAGGGCGGTGACCTGCATCAGCGAGCGCTCGACCAGCTCGGGGCCGCGCTCGGTGGCAACGGCACCGGCGAGGCACTTGTCCACGAAGATGCGTGACACGTTGGCCAGCAGCGTGATCGATTCCATGACGCCGGCCGCCATGACCGGGATCATGACGTTGAGCTCCAGCTCGCCGCCCAGGCCGCCGATGGTGACCGCCGCATCGTTGCCAATCACGCGGGCCGCGACCATGCGGACCGACTCCGGGATGACTGGGTTCACCTTGCCGGGCATGATCGAGGACCCGGGCTGGATCGAGGGCAACGAGATCTCGTACAGGCCGGTGCGCGGGCCGCTGGACATCCACCGGACGTCGTTGGCGATCTTCATGAGCGAGGTGGCAACGGTCTTCAGCGCCGAGGACAGGTCGACCAGCGCGTCGCGGGCGCCCTGCGCCTCGAAGTGGTTCTCGGCCTCACGGAACGGCAGGCCGGTCCGCTCGGCCATGAGCCCGATGACGCGGGCGGCGAAGCCCGGGGGCATGTTGAGTCCGGTGCCGACCGCGGTGCCACCCATGGCCAATTCGTAGACCGTGTCAAGGGCACGACGGACGCGACTGATCCCCAGCTCGACCTGACGGGCGTAGCCGCCGAACTCCTGGCCGAGCGTGACCGGCGTGGCGTCCATGAGGTGGGTGCGGCCCGACTTGACGATGTCCTGCCACGCGTTGGCCTTGTCGGCCAGCCCGCCGCGCAGGTGTTCCAGGGCCGGCAGCAGGTCGTTGACTGCGCCGACCGCAGCGGCCACGTGGCACGACGTCGGGAAGGTGTCATTGGAGGACTGTGAGGCGTTGACGTGGTCGTTGGGGTGGACCTTGCTCGACGCCAGGTCCTCGCCGAGCAGCTGCTTGGCCCGGTTGGCGATGACCTCGTTCAGGTTCATGTTCGTCGAGGTGCCGGACCCCGTCTGGTAGATGTCGACCGGGAAGTGGCGATCGAGCTTTCCGGCGATGACCTCGTCCGAGGCGTCGCGGATGGCCCGCGCGATCTCGGGCTCGATGACCCCGGTCTCCTCGTTCGCCGTCGCGGCCGCCCACTTGATCAGCGCATGTGCGTGCACGATGCTGGCCGGCACGGGCTGGCCCGACACGGGGAAGTTCAACACCGCACGCTGGGTCGAGGCACCCCACAGGGCGTCGGCGGGCAGCTCCATCTCGCCCATCGTGTCCTTGGCGATTCTGACGTCGGCCACGGTGGCACCTCGTGTCGTTGGGGTCGGGGCCGATCAACCAGCGCCGGATCGATTGGCAGCGAGCCTACGCGACCCCCACGAGCGCTCGTCGGGCGCGCCGCCATCACACGGCCACCTCGCACTGCACGAGCGTGTCAAGTTGACACGGTTGGGGACTGGAGTCCCCATTCGTCGCAAGTTGCCACATTTGTGCGCGGGGGCCGCTTGACAGTTGCGACGGTGGGATATCTACGCTGCCCACGTCATCGGAGGGATGCCGTGGACCTGGTCAACGTCGATGACGTGCGTGCAGCGGCGCAACGCCTGACCGATGTCGTTCAGCGAACGCCGGTCGAGCTGTCGCGGGCGCTGTCCGCCGAGGTCGGCCGGCCCGTCCTGCTCAAGTGCGAGAATCTCCAGCGGGCGGGCTCGTTCAAGATCCGTGGCGCCACCAACCGCATCACCCAGCTCGATGAGGGGGAACAACGGCGCGGCGTCGTGTGCGCATCGGCGGGAAACCACGCCCAGGGTGTGGCCCTGGCGGCCGCCCACACCGGCGTCGCAGCCACGGTCTTCATGCCGGTCGACGCCCCGCTGCCCAAGGTGGAGGCGACGGAGGCCTATGGCGCGGCTGTGCGACTGGAGGGGTCGGCCTTCGACGAGGCACTGGCCAACGCTGTGGCCTTCGCCGAGGCGACCAACGCCGTCTTCGTGCACCCGTTCGACCATCCCGACATCATCGCAGGGCAGGGCACCATCGGCCTCGAGCTGGACGAGCAACTCCCCGCTGACGTGGCCGCCGTCGTCGTGCCCGTCGGCGGCGGAGGCCTGATCAGCGGGGTTGCCGCCGCACTGCGTGACCTGCGGCCGGGGATTCGAATCATCGGCGTGCAGGCCGCCGGATGTGCTCCCTTCCCGGCATCGTTGGCCAGCGGACGGCCCGAAGCCCTGCCGCGCGCGGACACGATCGCCGACGGCATCGCGGTCAAGCGCCCGGGTGTCCTGACCCTGGCGCACGTGCACGCCCTCGTCGACGAGGTCGTCACAGTCGATGATGACGCCATCGCTTCGGCTGTCGTGCACCTGCTGGAACGGGCCAAGCTCGTTGTTGAACCGGCGGGCGCGGTCGCTGTCGCGGCGGTTCGCGCGGGCCTGGTTGACGCTGACGGCCCCCTCGGGATCATCCTCTCGGGTGGCAACATCGACCCGCTCCTGCTGCGCGGGCTGATCACCAGTGGGCTGGCGGCCGAGGGCCGCTACCTCACGTTCACCTCTCGCATCAGCGATTCGCCGGGATCGCTGATGCGCCTGCTGAAGACGATCGCCCATGAGCGCGGCAACGTCATCGGGGTCGAGCATCACCGGTTCGCGCCCCGCCTGCGTTACGGGCAGGTCGAGGTGCTCGTCGAACTGGAGATGCGTGGCCCCGAGCACATCACCCAACTGACCGGTGTCCTGCGCGACGCTGGCTACCCCATCAAGCGGGTGTGACCCCAGCTGACCAGCCGACCGTACGAACGGGCAGGTGGGCGGCAGGTCGCCGGGTCGTCCGCGTCGAACACTTCTGGGATGCGCTCGATCCGGACCCTTCGCCGACCGACCAGGCTGCTCGCCGCGGCCCTGGCACTGGTCACCACGGGCTCGATCGGGGTCTCGGCAACGGCCTCGCGACCTGGGGGTCTTGCCCAGTTGGAGGTGCCGACGGCGCCTGCCGGGGCCGTCGTCCGTGCGACGCCTGACCATGCCGTCGCGGTCACGGATCTGTTGGCCTCCCGGCCCAGTCGTCTGGATGGCGGCAGCGCCGCCGCCTTGTCGATCGCTGCGAGCATGGCGACCAACGCGGATGGATCGGTCGCCAAGGCGGTCGTCGTCGTTGGCGGGCGGGATGCTGCATCGTTGGCACTGGTGGGCGCGCCCCTTGCCCACGGTGGCAGCCTGTTGCTGGCGGACGGTGATCGCGTCGGTCCGGCCCTTCTCGGAGAACTCAGGCGCGTCCTCACCGGTGCTGGGCAGGTCGTGGTCCTGGCGGACACGCCAGGTCGGGCCGCCCGGGCACTGCAGGACCTCGAAGGCGCTGGCATGGTTGCGCGATCGCTGACCGGGACCAGCCCGCAGACCACCTCGGTTGCTGTGGCCGACGAGGTGCGCCGTCTTGGCGGCGCGGACGACGTGATCGTCGCCTCGCTCGACCCGGTCGGCGCTCCGGCCTGGGAATGGAACGCGGCCGGTGCGGGCTGGGCTGCCCGCCACCGCATCCCCGTGCTGCTTTCCAACCGGCTCCGCGTGGATCCCAGCGTGGTCGCCTTCCTGCGCGCGGCCCACCCCCCAACGACCTGGTTGCTCGGTGACTTCGACGCATTGGCCGATGTCGTCGAGCGGCAGTTGACCCGCACCCAGCGCCTTGATGCGGATGCGATCGGGCTGGGCCGGATGGTCGCTGAGGGGCCTCGCGCCGCCGAGCGTGACGCAGCCATCCTCGTCAACGGCGACGGGCCGCTCGGGTGGGCGGCCACGGCGGTCGCGGCCTGGCTGAGCGGGACCGTGGAAGGCGGGCCCGTCCTGCTGGTGGATCGGGACACGGTGCCGCTGGCGACGGGGGCGGTCGTGGCGGCGTGTGGGCCGTCCGGACCGCGATCCATCCTCACCGTCGGCGGGCTGTCCCTCGTCGGTCATTCCGTGACGCGATCGATCGCAGCGGCGCGCCGCGCTGCCGGCTGCACCGGCGGGGACGCCGCCTACGACTTCGTCCGGTTGAACCGTGACGGTCAACCGGTGGTCCAGCAACCGTGCCAGCCGATCCGCTTCGTGCTGAACACGGCCGGGGCCCCGGCCGGCGCCCGTGACGTCATCGTCGCCGCGCTCGCCGAGGCGTCAGGCGCGACGGGCCTGCGCCTGGAGTTGGTTGGGGACACCGCCGAGCGGCTGACCGATCCGACGGCTGACCGCTCACACCGCGACGCGTCCACGGGCGGCTGGAAGCCCGTGCTGATCAACTGGCCGCAGCGATGGCCTGCAGGCGATCCTGCCTGGGGGTATGGCGGCGGGGCTCGGGTCACCTTCCCGGATGGCACCGAGACCTACGTGAGCGGCGTCGTCAGCCTCAACCGATCGATCCCGAACCGCGAGGCCCTGAGCTCGGTCGTGCTGCATGAGATCGGTCACGTCCTTGGGCTGGCCCACGTGCCCGACCGTGACCAACTGCTGTACGCGTTCGTCGATCCGTCGTTGCACAGTTATCAGTCCGGAGACCTGGCCGGCCTCGCTGTGATCGGGATGACGGGTGCGTGTGCCGAGCCCACGCATGCTGGCGATACCGAGCCGCTCCCCGGGATCGTGACCGACCTGGAGGTGCGCCGATGAACGGACCCATGCGCCTGGGGCGGTTGCGCCGCCTGGTGGCCACGACAACCGCCCTGGCGGCGCTGTTCGTTGGCGCTGTGTCGGCTCCCGTCGGGGCACCCGACGCCAGTGACCCGGCCAGCGGCAACGGACTGGCCGCCAGCCTGCCGTCGCGGCTGGGCGCCACGAACGCGGTCGAGGTCGGGGTGGCTGCGTCGAAGCAACGGTTCGGCAATGGCGGCGCCCGTCATGTCACGTTGACCCGCAACGACAACTGGCCGGATGCGCTGGCGTCCGCCCCGCTGACGGCCGAGGGCCCGCTGCTGTTCACCTCGCCGGCGGCGCTCAACTCGACGACGATGGCCGAACTGCGGCGCGTGTTGCCGGCCGGATCGACGGTCTACCTGGTTGGCGGAGAGGCGGCGATCTCCTCGCAGATCGCCGCGCAACTTGCGCAGAGCGGCTATGCGGTACGGCGCCTGTCTGGCCCGGATCGCGTGTCGACCTCGGTTGCCATCGCCGACGAGGTGGTGCGGCTCTACGGCCACGAGGACCAGTTGGTCGTCGCTCGTTCACGCGGAGCGGCGGGCAACGAGACCGCCGGCTGGGCGGACTCGGTCTCCGGCAGCGCCTACGCGGCCAGGAACCGATTGCCCGTCGTGGTGACCCCGAGCGACGGACTCGACGCGGCCGTCGCGTCCTACATCCGTCGGCACGGCCCCACGACGACTTGGGTCCTGGGCGGCGAATCCGCCGTGTCGAGCGCGGTCGCGGGCAAGGTCCCCAATCCGCAGCGGATCTTCGGGGCCAGTCGTGCCGGCACGGCCGCGGCCATTGCCACGCGCCTGTGGCCCTACCCATCGGCAGGTGGCTACCTGCTTGTCAACGGCACACGGCCCGACGGTTGGGCCTTCGGGTTGGCGGCGGCGGGACTGGGGGCCGACAACGGCGCACCGATCCTGTTGGTCGACGACACGCTGCCGGAGCCGACCAAGGAGGTCATCGGTACCTGCAACAGCGGGCAGTCAGCCACGACCGTCGTGGGGTCGACCTCGCAGGTCAGCAACGCGGTCGCCCAGGCCGCGCGGGACGCTGCTGCAGGAGCGTGTACGCGTCTGGTCAGTGGCTTCAACTACATGGCGATCAACGACGACGGTTCGCCGGTTCGCTACAACCCCTGCGCCACCATGGCGTTCCAGGTCAACCTCGCAGGCGCCCCACCGAACGCCTACACGCTGCTGCAGGGCGCGTTGGACAAGATGAGCGCAGCCACCGGCGTCGCGTACACGCTGGGCTTGACCGATGAGCGCATGGACAGCCAGACGTCGCAGCGTTCCTACGTCCAGGGCGGCGCGTACAAGCCCGTGCTGGTGAACTGGCCAGTCAGCTGGGGCACTGACCCGGCGTACGGCTACGGCGGATCGGCGGCAATCCGGCTGAGCAACGGCAAGCGGCAATACGTGTCCGGCATCGTCAACATGAACGCCGCAACGCCGGCAAACGACGGCACGCTCGACCATGTCCTCACCCACGAGATCGCTCACGTGATCGGGTTGTCGCACGTCGAGGACGAAGCGCAGCTGATGTACCCGTTCGCCCAGCCCGACGTGACGCAGTACCAGTCGGGCGACCGGGCCGGGCTGGAGACCCTGGGCACCGCTGCGGGCTGCATGGGCTCCACGGTTGCCTATGCCCAGGCTGGCCAGCAACCCTCACAGGTCTGGCCAAGCGACGAGGGCGAGCAGTGACCAACGGCCAGGGCTGACATCCGGCGCACGGCCGATGTCAGTTGCGGCGCCGATTGGCTTCGTGGCCCGGGGCGTCGTCGCCCGGTGTACCCGGTTCCTCAGGGTGGCCTGCTTCGTCGGGTCGGCCCGGTTCTTCCGGGTGGCCTGCTTCGTCCGACGCTGGCTGGCCCGGTCCGCCGGCATGGGCTGGCACAGCGTCCGGGCGATGCTGCTCGACCGCCTCCAGCACGGATTCGAGGTGATCTTCGAGGTCTTCATTGGCCGTCTTTGCCACGGCTTCCGACGCGACGTTCACCGCGTGGCCGAGGGCCGCATCGGGCGCTTCGCGGTCGAGCAGGCCCTGGAGCTCCTCGACGCGATGCCGCGCCGGAGCGTCCTCGTCGAACAGCTGCTGCAGTGTCTCCGTCGCCTTCTTGACCGGATACAGGGCGTCGCCAGGAACGGTGGAACGTGCCGCGGCAGCGGTCGGCACGAGCAGAAGCCCGATCCCTGCGGCACCAGCCACGCGAGCCAGACGGGCGCGCTGCATGCCCCAGCTGGATCCCCTGCGGGAACGCAGGGCAGCAATCAGGCCGGTGTCCGGCGCGGTTGCCAGGGCGGTGAGCAGCTCCTCACGCCGGCGCTCGCGGGCGTCCGGGGACACGTCGACCCTGAGCGCATCGCACAGGCGGTCGTGCAGGTCCTGAGTCATGCGGGGTCTCCCAGTCCTTCTGACTGGTGACGAGAAGCGACGTCTGGATTCGACGGCTCGGCGAGGGTCGATCGCAGGGAGCGCTCAGCGCGCGCCAAGAGCGCGTAGGCCGCCCCGCGCGAACGGCCGAGCGCGCGGCCGAGCTCGCGCCCGTCGAGACCCGCGACGTGGCGCAGGACCAGGACGGCGCGCTGCGGTTCGGGTAGCCGCGCCAGGCCGGCTCGGAGGTCCTCGTTGAACTGGTCAGCCGCGGATGCAGGATCCTGATCCGGATCCGGTGTCTCGGGGACATCGGCTACCGGGTCCTCGTGGTGACGGCTGCGACGGCGCAACTCGTCGCGGCAGGCGTTGCGCGTGACGGTGACCAGCCACGCGCGCAATTCACGCCCATCCGTCGCGCGGAGCCGCTGGCGGCTGGCGATCAGACGCAGGAACACTTCCTGGACAACGTCCTGGGCCGTGGCGTTGTCGCCCACGATGCCGCGGGCAATCGCCTCCAGCAGGTCGACCGTGAGCCCGTGCACCCGAGTCACCGCGTCCGGCGAACCGCTGCGCAGGTCGGCCAGCAGCGCGGTCAGCTCATCGATCGTCGGGTCGTCCACCATGCGGCGGACGGTACTGACCGGAGCAGGCGAGGGTGTTGGCTCCAAGGGAACGGGCGCGCCCGTAGGTCGCGCCCGTTCCCTTGGGGGTCTTCAAGCCACGTCAGTCGCGGTTCTGGCCCGGTGCGTTGGCGCGACCGTGTTCGTCATCGGCTTGGCCGTGTTCGTCATCGGCTTGGCCATGGGCCTCGTCTGACTGGCCGTGCTCGGCATCCTGCGGGGCACCCTCGGCCCCGTAGCCATAGGCATTGCCTCCGTTGGCGCGGGCGTTGTCGCGGCCGTGCTGACCAGGATCCGCGTTGGGGTCCCGGTCGTGGCCGAGCGCGTTGCCCTCGCCCTCGCCGCCCTCTGCGTCATCGTCAGCGTCGCTGAGCACCTGCGCGATCTTCTCCTCATCCCAGTCCTTCGGCTTGACCGTCGTCGTCACGCCGTCATCGTCGACCTCCAAGGAGACGGAGAAGGCTTCGTCCTCGCTGGTCGTGATGAAGAGGAACTCGATCTCGGCGTCGCTTGTCTCGACATCCCAGGCGAAGCCTCCGATGGCTGTGATCTCGGCGTTGCCGTCATCGTCAACGACGACGGTGAGGTCCACGTCATCCGTGTCCACGGGGTAGGTGCCGGCCGGGAAGGCAGCTGCGGCGAAGGGGATGGCGACCAGGGCCGTGACGGCGGCGGCCAGGGTTGTGGCGCGAAAGCGCATGAAGGGACTCCTGGGAGGGTGTGCTCTGGGGACGCCCATGGTGGCACCGATCCGACGGCCGTCAGCGAGTTTGTCGCGCTCGTGCGCTTCCCGCTCGACGCGGGCCGGAGGTCGCCCGCACGGTCACGGGCCAGCGAGCTCCGCCACGCGGACCAGCAGCTCGGTCAGCTCGAAGTCCTTGGGCGTGAACACGGCGGCCACCCCGAGCTCCAACAACTTGGCCTCGTCGTCGGCGGGGATGATCCCGCCGACGACGACCGGGATGTCCGCACCTTCGGCACGCAGTCCCTCGATGACCTTGGGGACCAGCGTCAGGTGCGAGCCCGACAGGATCGACAGGCCGACCACCTGGACGTCCTCGTCAACGGCGGCGCGAACGATCTGCTCCGGTGTGAGGCGGATCCCCTCATACACGACCTCCATGCCCAGATCGCGCGCGCGGATGGCGACCTGCTCGGCACCGTTGGAGTGGCCATCCAACCCGGGCTTGCCGACCAGGATGCGCAGACGGCGCCCCAGGCGCGCCTCCACGGCGCGGATGCGCGCCCGGCCATCTTCCATCGAGGTGGCAAGGGCACCGGTCGCGGCGGCCATCACCCGTTCGCCCACTCCGGTCGGCCCCCGGTACTCGCCGAAGACCTCGCGCAGCGCCTGGGACCACTCGCCGGTGGTGACCCCTGCCCGGGCGCACGCCAGGGACGCGCCGAACAGGTTCTCATCGGTCTGGGCGACGCGGCGAAGTGCCGCCAGCGAGGCGGCCACCGCACCCGCGTCGCGGGTTGCCCTGTGGGTCTCAAGCCGGGCGATCTGGGCCACCTCGGCCGAATCGTCGACGGTCATGATCGCGTCGTTGCCGTCGCCGACCAGTGGGCTCGGGGTTGCCTCGGTGAAGGCGTTGACGCCGATGACCTGTTGTTCACCGGACTCGATACGGCGCAGGCGGGCCGCATTGGACGCGACCAGGTCGGCCTTCATCTCCCCGACCGCGGCCACGGCACCACCGGCAGCCAGGATTCGATCCAGTTCGGCGGTGGCGCCCTGCACCAATGATGCAACCTTGGCCTGCATCACGTGGCTGCCGTCGAACAGATCCGGGTACTCCAGCAGGTCGGTCTCGAATGCCAGGACCTGCTGCATCCGCAGGCTGAGTTGCTGGTCCCATGGTCGCGGCAGTCCCAGGGCCTCGTTCCAGGCTGGCAGCTGGACGGCGCGGGCACGGGCATCGCGCGACAGCGTGACGCCGAGCATCTCGACCAGGATGCGGGCGATGTTGTTCTCCGGCTGCTGCTCGGTCAGGCCCAGCGAGTTCACCTGCACGCCGTAACGGAAGCGACGCTGCTTGGGATCGCTGATGCCGTAGCGATCGCGCGTGATGCGATCCCACAGTTCGACGAAGGCGCGCATCTTGGCGACCTCCTCGACGAACCGGATGCCCGCGTTGACGAAGAAGCTGATGCGGCCGACCACCTCGCCAAAGCGGTCGTCGGGGACCTGGCCTGAATCCCTGACGGCGTCCAGGACGGCGATGGCGTTGGCCAACGCGAAGGCCAACTCCTGCACGGGTGTCGCCCCCGCCTCCTGCAGGTGGTAACTGCAGATGTTCAGCGGGTTCCACTTGGGCATGTGCAGCACGGTGTGTGCCACGACGTCGGTGGTCAGGCGCAGCGACGGCGCCGGTGGGAAGGCGTACGTCCCGCGGCTCAGGTATTCCTTGAGGATGTCGTTCTGCGTGGTGCCCATGAGCAGTGAGGGATCCGCACCCTGTTCCTCGGCGACGGCGACGTACAGGGCCAGCAGCCACATCGCGGTCGCGTTGATGGTCATCGAGGTGTTCATCTGTTCGAGCGGGATCTCGTCGAACAGCACGCGCATGTCATCGATTGAGGTGACCGGGACGCCGACCTTGCCGACCTCGCCAGTGGCCAGCACGTGATCGCTGTCGTAGCCCGTCTGGGTGGGCAGGTCGAACGCCACACTCAGCCCGGTCTGTCCCTTGCCCAGGTTGGCGCGGTAGAGCGCATTGGACGCGGCTGCGGACGAATGCCCGCTGTACGTGCGCATCAGCCACGGGCGGTCCCGATCGGGCAGGGACGCTGCTTGCTTGTCGACCATGGGGGCGCCATTCGGCTGGCTTTGGCGTGGTGCAGGTGGTCCGGGCTCCCTCGCGCAGGGTAGGTCGAGGCCTTTGGGGCACGCGCGCAGGGCACCCGCCAGGGTGGCAGTCACACGGCCGCGCCGTCACCCTCCTCAGGTCAGACAGCGTCACCGCGGCCTTTCCCGGGCCAAGCTGGCTTCCCCCCCGCCCGAGATGGATGTGTCGTGACCCGATTGCGCCTGCTTGTCGTGTCCGTGCTGGTCGTGGCCATGGCAGTGCCCACGGCAGCCGGCGCGCAGGATCTCGACACCGTCGTCGAGCAGCGCGAGGCAACCGGGACCGCGTTGGAGGCGGCCGAGATCGAGTTCGACCGGCTGGTCACCGAGCTGGAGGCCGCCGAGTACGACCTGGACCACATGCAGGACGAGGTCGTGCGCCTCGAGGCCGAGGCGGCCGCGCTGGATCAGTCGCTCGCGGACCGTGCGCGCGCGCTCTACAAGCGTTCCGAGCCGGCGCTGTTCTCGATCCTGGGAGCCGACGATCCCGCCGGCGCCGTGCGTCGAGCGGGAATGCTGGCCGCGGTCCAGCGCCGCGAGGTCGGCCAGCTGGAGAGCGCCGTGGCAGTGCGGACGCAGCTCGAGCAGGTGCGAGTCCTGCTGCAGGCCAGGCAGGCGGAGTTCGGCGAGTTGGTGGATGCCGCGGACGCCGCGCGCGAGCAGCTGGCCGCCCAGTTCGGCGACCTGGTGGAACTCGAGGACGACCTGCGGCGTCGCGATGCTCGCAAGCAGGAGCTGCTCACCGGCCAGCTCAACGGGATCTACGCCTGCATCTACGATCCCGGGCGGTTCCAGTTCCGCGACACCTGGGGTGCGCCTCGCGGCGGTGGCCGCCGCCGGCACAAGGGCACCGACGTGTTCGCCGCGATGGGCGAGCCAGTCTTCGCCATCACCGACGGCTACCTCAGCCGGCTCAACTCCAGCGCGGTAGGCGGCACGTCCATCTACCTGCGCGGCGACGACGGTCACCTGTACTACTACACCCACCTGCAGGGCTATGCCTCCGGCGCCTTCCAGGGCAAGCGCGTCGAGGCCGGCGAGCACATCGCCTACAACGGGGCCACCGGCAACGCCCGGGGTGGCGCGCCGCACGTCCACTTCCAGTACCACCCTTTCGGCGGCGCCCCGGTGAACCCGTACCCCACGCTGGCGACCCTCTGCTACGGCCGCTGAGCCCGCGGGGCAGCGCAGGCCGATCCTGGCTCTGACCGGTCGCGCGCGCCCATAAGGTGGTGCGCGTCGACTGGATGGAGTGGGCGTGGGACATCACCTGTTGTTGTGGGACGCCCCCAACATCGACATGACCCTGTCGAACATCATCGAGGGCAAGCCGGATCCCCGGACCCGGCCCGACCTCGATGTCCTGGCGAAGTGGTTGGTCGCGCAGGCTGACGAGCATGACACGGTCGAGGCCTGCATCTTCGTCAACGTCCCGTCGCACCTGACCGGGCCGCTGCGCGGTTGGGTCCTGTGGTTGCTGGACACCGGGTTCAGGGTCTTCGCCAAGCCGAAGGTCGGCGACTCCGACGTCGACCAGGACATGCTCGACCACCTCGAGCGGTCGGAGCGGGATGCGCAGCTGTCAGCCGTCTACGTTGGGTCCAACGACGCCAAGAACTTCCTGGAGCCGCTGGAGGACCTCGCGCACCGCGACGTCGCAGTGCATGCCCTGGGCTTCGGCGAGTACGCCGGTGGGTTGGCGCAGTCTGACCTGGTCGACTTCATCGACCTGGAATCGGTGACGGGGCTGTTCGCCCAGTCGCTGCCGCGGCTCACGCTGGACAGCCTCCCACCCGCCGGCCAGTGGTTCGAGCCACGCGTTTCCCTGTCGCAGCGTTGAAGGGCGGGGCTTGTGTGATCGCTGCAGGATGGGCGGCAGCGCACTGCGTACGGTGGCGATGCGCGCGGCCCGCATGAACGGCGCCAAAAGGGTGACCTGTGAGGAAGTCCCACCGATGTCATTCATAGGGGGGACACTGCTGGCCCGCCGTCGTGTCGCAGTCTGTTGCCGTCGACCCACGCTGCCCAGGGGGCCGGTTTGATGTTCGCTCGGGACCACGCCAGACGATTCCGCCGGCTTGCCCGAGGGATTCGCCTCGCCGTGGTCGCGGCCACGGTCGTCGGCATGGTCGGCGCGCCCGCCATGGGATCCGGTGAAGGACAGGGCGAACCGCCGCAGGCCACACTGCGCACGATCTCCCTGCCCGAATTGCCCGCCGGCAGCGCCCGCACCGCGCAGGCCGTGGGCGACGGCACCGCCTGGGTCGTGCGCGACCCCATTCCGGCCGGTGATGCCGTGTTGGTCGGTGCCGACTGGGGCGGTGGCACTGCCATCGAGGTGGAGGTCCGCGCCCGCTCGGTGGATGCGGGCTGGGGACCGTGGACCGCCCTCACCCACGACGATGACCATGCACCGGACCCGGGCTCGGATGAGGCGGAGCACGCGGTCACGACCACCTCGGATCCACTCTGGATCGGCCGATCGGACCTGGTGCAGGTCCGCACCCGCGGCGACGATGCCGCGGCCGCCGCACTGGAGCTCGACCTGGTCGACGTGGCCGGCGGCGACGGACTTGCGTGGGTGCCGTCGCAGCTGCGTGCGGCCGGGCGCGGGGCGGCGTCGGCTGCGACCGAGGCTCCGGCGATCCTGCCGCGTTCGGCGTGGGGTGCTGACGAATCCCGGATCAAGAACCCGCCGCGCGAGTCCAGCAGAGTCCGATTCGCCATCGTGCACCACACGGCGGGGTCGAACAACTACACCGAAGACCAGGCTGATGACGTCATCCGGGCCGTGTACGCCTACCACCTGGGCAAGGGCTGGGAGGACATCGCCTACAACTTCCTCGTCGACCGGTTCGGTCGCGTCTGGGAGGGTCGTGCCGGCGGCATCGACCGCGCCGTCATCGGTGGTCACGCGGCCGGCTTCAACGGCGGTTCCTTCGGCGTGTCCACCATGGGCAACTTCAGCACCATCGAACCGCCCCAGGTGATGCTCGACGCGCTGGACCGGCTGCTGGCGTGGAAGCTCGACCTGCACCATGTCGATCCCTTTGGCCAGACCGAGGAGATTGCCGGTGGTGGAAGCAGCAATCGCTTCGCGTCGGGAACGCGTGTGACGTTGCCCACGATCATCGGGCACCGCAACACGAACAACACGTCGTGTCCGGGGGACCTCCTGTATGACCACATCGCCGGGCTCAACGGTGACAGCGCGGCGAACACCCGCATCGATGCTCTGGGCCATCCCAAGGCCTACGGCGGCCCGACACAGGAGCGCGAACAGCCCGTCATGGGCATCCGCCCGCGCTGGGACGTGACCTTCTCCGACACGGCCGACTGGCGGCTGGACATCACCGATGCGGACGGGCAGCTGGTGCGGGCAACTGGCGGCATGGCTGCCGACGATGCCGCCGTGGCCTGGGACCTCCGCGACGGCGTCGGCGAACTCGTTGCGGCCGGCCGCTACCTCGCCACCCTGACCGCCGTCAGCGACACGGGCGATGCGATCGTGCCAATCGTGACCGACTTCGACGTCGTGCCCGCCGCGGAGCGTCGGTCAGGGCCGTCGCGAGTCCACACCTCGGTTGCGCTGTCGTCGTGGGCCTTCAAGCACGACAACCAGGTGGTGATCGCGTCCAGCGAGGGTTTCGCCGACGCGCTCGTCGCCGGGCCGCTGGCAGGGTCGCTCGACTCGCCGGTCCTGCTGGTTCCGCGCAGCGGTGTTCCTGGCGAAGTCGTCGACGAGATCCTGCGACTTGACGCAGAGACGGCGTACCTCATCGGCGGTGAAGCGGTGCTTCCCGCCGCCATCGAGGACCAGCTGCGTGCCTGGGCCGGCATCACGACGATCGTGCGCCTGTCCGGTGCCAACCGGTTTGAGACCTCGGCCGCTGTCGCCCAGGAGGTGTTCGAGCGCGAGCATCCGACCGAGGGACTGATCGCGCTGGGAGATCATCTGGATCAGGCCAAGGCGTTCCCCGACGCACTGGCGGCTGCGGCGTTCGGTGCCACGTTCGAGGCTCCGGTGCTTCTGGTCGAACAGACCGGTGTGCCGGCCGCGACCCTGGCCAAGCTGGAGCAACGACCCTGGGCCGACGGCCTGGTCATCTTCGGCGGAGCCGGGGCCATCCCGGACGAGGTCGTGGAGCAGGCCGCCGTCGCCGCGGCCAGCTACGGATCCGCCGACGGCGACGTGGTGGCGCCGGTGGGCGTGACAAGACTGGCGGGGACCGACCGGTTCGACACCGCGCGCCTGGCCGCAGAACTGACACTGCAGCGTTGGGCACAGGCCTTGGCGGAGGACGGCCCCAGCCCGTACGCGGACCCGACGGGTTGGGAGGTCGTCATGGCCTCTGGTCGCAACTGGCCCGACGCGTTGGGGGCAGGTGCAGCAGCAGCCGAGCGCGGTGCCCTCTTCCTGCTGACCGACGACCAGACGCTGGATGCCGCCCCGGCGACGCGGCAGTTCCTGCGCGATCATGCCGCCGACGTGGTCCACGTGGTCGTGTCGGGCGGGCCGGCAGCGGTCAGTGACACGATGCTGGAGCAGCTCGCCAATGAGGTCGGCACGCAGGGTCCGGCGGCCGCGCCCCCCGAGCAGTGGGACGACGCGCCCTCGTCGCCCGACGACGGGGGCGCGATCGACGACCTCGTGCCGCCGCTGGTCACCGCGTTGGAGCCAGCGGCACGGCATGACCAGAAACGCGTATCCCTGTTCGACCGGGATCGATCTGCACGCTGATCAGGCTGGGCCGGCCCAGGTCGACGCCCTGTTCGATCGTCACCGTTGCCGGAAGCTCGACCAGGCCGTGGTGGCGCAGCCAGCCACCGAAGGCGGCCGCGGCAGCGCCGGTCGCGGGGTCCTCGACCACGCCGCCGATGGCAAAGGCATTGCGTGCGTGCCATCGGGAGGCGGTCTGGCGCCAGACCAGGTCGACCGTCGTCCAGTCGCGTTGCGCCATCAGGTCGGCCAGGGCGTCGAAGTCGTAGTCGAGGCTGGCCAGTTGGGGGCGTGATGCCGCCGGCAGGATCGGGTGGCGCGCCCCGGCCCAGGCGACCGATGCCGGCAGCGCCGGATCAAGGGCAGTTCGGTCCCAGCGCAGGGCACTCAGCAGCGCCGTCAGGTCCGCCTCGTCGATCGGGTCCACCGAGGGAGGCGGTGACGTGAGGGTGGCGACGACCGCGCCGTCGGGATCGCGTTGCGTGTCGACCGGGACTTCCGTGCCGTTGGCCAGGACGATGGTGAAGGGCCCGGGCCCGTCGCGTTCGGCCAGCACGACGCCAGCCGCGATCGTTGCGTGGCCACAGAAACTCACCTCGGTGATCGGCGCGAAGTAGCGCACGCGATGGCGTCGGGGCCCATCGGGGACCAGGAACGCGGTCTCCGAGTAGCCGATGTCGGCCGCGACGGCCAGCATGGTCGCGTCGTCGGGATGTGCGTCGAGCAGCGCGATCCCAGCAGGATTGCCCCCTTCGGGATTGCGGGTGAACGCGGCCAGGCGGTGCAGTTCCACGCGGTCCAACCTTCGTGCGGGAGTGGCGCAGCATGCCGCGTCGCGGACCGGCTGGGTTGGTCCACGACTACGGTCAGTGGCCTGCTGCTTGCGCCAGGAATGCCTGTGCCGGTGCCCGCCGTCCCCAACGTCCGGTCCGAAGTCGGACCGCTGCGCTGCGTGTTGTTGCACCGTCCCGGGGACGAACTTGGTCGCATCACCCCCACGAACAAGGACGAGTTGCTCTTCGACGAGCTGCTCTGGGTCGAGCACGCCCAGGCCGAGCACGACGCCTTTGCCGAGGTCCTGCGCGGTGCAGGAGCCGAGGTCCTCTACCTCGAACAGTTGCTGGCCGAGGTGTTCGCGGACGCCGACGTGGCCGCCGCCACGATCGCCCGCCACGTCCACGAGCGCACCTGTGGGCCAGTGGCGGTCCCGGCCGTACGTGGCTTGCTGTCCGAACTTGGTCCAAGGGAGCTGGCCGACCACCTGATCGCCGGCGTGAGCATCGGCGAGTTGGGGCCGTCCGCGGGGCTTGTCAGCGCAGCGACGCCGCCCAGCGGGATGGTGCTGGACCCGCTGCCGAACACCGTGTTCATGCGCGACAGCTCGGCGTTCGTCGGCAACGGCGTGGTGCTGTCGCCGATGAACAAGAATGCCCGGCGGCGTGAGACTGACCTGCTGCGCATCGTCCACACGCAGCACCCGCGCTTTGCCGACTCACCGATCTGGTTCGGTGAGGAAGCGGGGGGCCCGCTCGCTGCCACGTTCGAGGGAGGCGACCTGCTGGTGGTCGGGGCAACTGGGGTCGCCGTTGGCATGTCGGAACGGACCTCGCCCGCCGGGGCGGAGGCCCTGGCCCTGCACCTGTTCGAGCACGCTGGCATCGAGCGGTTGCTTGCCGTGGACCTGCCGAAGGTCCGCTCGGCCATGCACCTCGACACCATCGTCACGATGGTCGACGTCGATGCGTTCATCACCTACCCGGCGATGACGCCTCACCTGCGGGTTTGGATGGTCACGCCCGACGGCGCCGGCGGTGTGCGGGTTGCCGAGGGGACGGGCCTGCTGCCCGGCCTGGCGTGGGCAGCGGACCTGGACCACGCGCGTGCCATCGAGCCCGACCTCGGATCAACGCGAGCTGAGCGCGAGCAGTGGAACGACGCCAACAACACGCTCGCGGTCGGGCCCGGCGAGGTCATTGCCTACGAGCGCAACGTCGCGACCAACGAGATCCTCGCCGACGCAGGGATCACGGTCCACACGATCCCGTCGTACGAACTCCCCCGCGGCCGCGGCGGCCCCCGCTGCATGTCCTGCCCCGTGGCCCGCGCCCCGCTGCCCTGACACGGCTTTCGGGTGGTTGACCAGGTGGCTCGCTCGGGCCGGATCAGGGTGACCCAGGTCGTCAGGGTGGCGATCCGCCCACTGCGCGTGTCACTATGGTCGGGTCGCACCCAACTCACAGGCCGGTGACCCATGCGCCGCACCTTCTCCACGTTGGCCGTCACACTGCTTGTGGCGGCCGCATTGACGGCGCCGCAAGCGGCCGCCGCGCCGCCCGATCAGGTCGACGTGATCGTCGTCCTCAAGGCAGGAAACGCCACGAGTGTCGCGGCGGACCATGGGGTGGACCTCGCGTTCGTGTATTCGCATGCGCTCAACGGCTTTGCCGGCTCGGTGCCCGAAGGGCGCATCAACGGGCTGCGCCACGATCCTCGCGTTGACTACCTGGAGTACGACCAGGTGGTGACGGTGGCCGAGCAGGTCACACCGACCGGTGTCCAGCGCATCTTCGCGTCGGGCAACGCCGCGATCGACATTGACGCGACGGACGACTTGCGCGTCGACGTGGATGTCGCCGTCATCGACACCGGCATCGACTTCGAGCACCCGGACCTCAATGTCGTGGGTGGTGTGTCCTGCTGGTACTCGAACACGAAGGGTCCGGCCTGGGCCAAGACCTACACCTGCGGGGCTGGTGGTGACGACGACCACTACCACGGCACGCACGTGGCCGGCACGGTCGGGGCACTGGACAACGGTCTCGGGGTCGTCGGCGTCGCGCCGGGTGCGCGCCTGTGGGCCGTCAAGGTGCTCAATGCCCAGGGCAGCGGTTACGCGAGCAACGTGATTGCAGGCATTGACTGGGTTGCCGCAAACGCAGCCACGATCGAGGTGGCGAACATGAGCCTCGGTGGCGGGTTCAGCCAGGCTGAGAACGACGCCGTCGCCAACGCCGTCGCGGCTGGCGTCGTCTTCGTCGTCGCGGCTGGCAACTCGTCGACCAACGCCGCGAACTCGTCCCCGGCCAGTGAGCCATCGGCCATCACCGTGTCGGCCCTCGCGGACTTCGACGGATTGGCCGGCGGGTTTGGTTCGCCCACCTGCCGCAGCGACCAGGACGACACGCTGGCCGACTTCTCCAACTACGGGACCATCGTCGACATGGTCGCGCCGGGTGTGTGCATCACGTCGACGTACCCGATCGAGAGGGGCACATACGGCACCATCTCGGGGACGTCCATGGCCAGCCCACACGTCGCCGGCGCCGCCGCCCTGCTCGCCAGTGCGGGCGCCAGCGCGACACAGGTCACCACGTCGCTGCTGGCCAACGGCAACTTCGGCTGGATTGACCAAGCTCCCGATGAGGAGAAGGAGCCGCTGCTCGATGTCACCGGGTTCACGCCGACGCTCGTCGATGGCCCGGGCGGTGGCGGGTCCGAGCCGCCACCGGACCCCGATCCCGAACCCGATCCCGATCCCGATCCGACGGGCGGAACGGCAAGCGTCGCCTCCGAGACGTACTCGCAGTTCGGCGGCCGCAACGGTGACAACAACCTCGATGTCACGATCGGGGTCGTTGACTCCGATGGCGTCGGTATCGCCGGACTCACCGTGACGATCGACCTGTTCAATGGCACATCGTCAACCGCGACTGGTGTGAGCGGGGTGACCGACAGCGCTGGCAACGTGACCTTCGGCTTCCGCAAGACCGGGCCGGGTTGTTTCTCGGCTGACGTGACCGACGTGTCCGGGGCTGGCTGGACCTGGGATTACAGTGACCCCGAAACGACGTCCTGCCCTTGACTTGGAGGGTCATCGCGACCTGAGGCAGTTTCCGCGCAGGCTCAGCGAGGGATCAGGCCTGGGCGGGTTCGAGGGTGGGGTCGCCGGAGTCGGCTGTGGGTTCGGTCTCGCGGTCGTGGGCGGTGATGCGGTGCCACAGCAGGGGAACGGCCAGGATCGGGACCATGCCGCCGGCGATCAGGACGCCCTGGACCCCGAACGCGCCGGCCAGGGTCGGCGTGACCGCTGCGGGCAGGACCGACGTCAGGTTCTGCTGCATCGCGATCGCGCCCATCACGCGGCCGGTGAACCCAGCAGGTGAGGCCTGTTGGGCCAGCGTGCGCAGGACCGGCAGCAGCATCCCCAGGGGGATGCTCCACGCCACGGCACCCACAAGGACGATCGTGATGCTGGACGACCCGACGTAGATGATGCTGCCAAACCCGGTCAGCATGCTCAGCAGCAGGGCCGTACGAAAGCGGGCCCGGACGACGCCGCGGGCCAGCAGGACCGAACCGACGAACATCCCGGCGCCGAACACCGAGTTGACGTAGCCGATGGCGTCGGGGCCGGTCTGCAGCACGTCGCGGAAGTACAGCGGTTCCAGGGCGATGAAGGCCCCGAACGCGAACCAGATCAGGCTGCCGATCACCATCACCAGCCGGATTCGGGGCGTCCGGTAGGCCACGCGCAGGCCCTGCAGCGTTTCGGCAAAGGTGCCGGTGGCCGGGTCGTCGTCCTGTCCACCGTCGAGCTGGGCGGTCGGGCCGGGACGCACCAGGGTGACCCCGGCCAGCAACCCGATCGCCACCACGGACGTGGCCGCGTCCAGCACGAACACGCTGCTCACGCTGACTGCTCCCGCCAGGAGCGCGCCAGCGGCGGGGCCGATGACGAACGCCAGCCAGCCAGCGCCCTCCAGGACGGCGTTGACCCGCATCAGCGCATCGTCGTCATCGACCAGGGCCTGGGGCAGCGAGGTCGCAGCGGTCTCCTCGACCCCGTGCAGCAGCCAGGACACGGTGCCGATCGCGAACAGCGACGTCAGGTCGTTGGCGAGGATCAGCGACAGGACGGACGGGACCAGCGCGATTTCGGTTGCGATCAGGACGCGCCGGGCATCGGTGCGGTCCACCAGCAGGCCGCCGGCGATGTTGCCCACCACGCTGGCCAGGGCGATCAGCGCGGTCATGACGGCCAGTGGGCCGGGCCCGGCGTCGAACTCGAAGGCCGCCTTGCCCCACATGCCCACGAAGAACGCCGCCTCGGCACCGGCGTTGGTGACGAAGCGGGCGGCGACGGCCAACCGGGTGGACCGGTCAAGGCCCGTCAGGGCGGCGGTGGTCACTCGTGCACCCCTCCTGTCGGCGCAAAGGATGTCTGCGTGGCGCCGGTCGCGCGGGTCATCGACGGATCCAAGCCGTGTCCGGGCTCTCGGCGCACGCGCGGTGGACGGGGGTTTGCGCGCGCTGCGCGATTCCATGTCGAGGGATGCGGCCTAGCCTCGCCCGTCCCGCGCGTTGCACTGGACACGCGTGCCCCGCTCCAGGAGTCAAGCCATGCCCGAGGCCGTCATTGTCGCAACCGCCCGTTCGCCGATTGGGCGCGCCTTCAAGGGGTCGCTCACCGAGTTCCGCCCTGATGACCTTGTCGGCGCCATCATCCAGGCCGCGATGGCCAAGGTCCCCGCACTCACGCCGGACATGATCAACGACCTCCACCTCGGCTGTGGCCTGCCAGGCGGTGAGTCTGGGTTCAACATGGCCCGCATCGTCACCGAGAACCTCGGCTGGACCGTGCCCGGCACGACGCTCACGCGCTACTGCGCATCGTCGCTGCAGACCACGCGCATGGCCTTCCACGCGATCAAGACCGGCGAGGCAGACGTCATCGTCTCCGCTGGTGTGGAGACGGTGTCGCGGTTCGGCAAGGGCAGCTCCGACGCCTGGCCAGACACCAAGAACCCGCGCTACGCCGACGCAGAGGCTGCAAGCCAGAAGGTCGCAGAGACGGGCGCCACCGAGTGGGCCGACCCCAGCGCGCAGGGACTGCTCAACGACGTCTACATCCCCATGGGCCAGACAGCCGAGAACGTCGCGCTGCTCAAGGGCGTCTCGCGCGAGGCGCAGGACGACTTCGCCTACGAGTCCCAGATGCGCTACGCCAAGGCCGACGCCGAGGGGTTCTGGGAGCGTGAGATCACACCGGTGACGACGCCGTCCGGCAACGTCGTGGCCAAGGACGACTCGCCCCGCGCCGGCACCGAGCGCGACAAGCTGGCCAGCCTGCAGCCCGTGTTCCGCCCCGGCGGCTCCGTCACCGCCGGCAACGCCTGCCCGCTCAACGACGGCGCGGCTGCGGTCATCATCATGAGCGACACCAAGGCCGCGGAGCTGGGCCTGCAGCCGCTGGCCCGCATCGTTTCGACCGGCGTCTCCGCGCTCAACCCGGAGATCATGGGCCTGGGCCCAATCGGGGCGACCCAGCAGGCGCTGCGCCACGCCGGCATGACGATCGACCAGATCGATGTCGCGGAGATCAATGAGGCATTCGCGGCCCAGGTGATCCCGTCAGCAGAGGAACTGGGGATTGACTTCGAGAAGCTCAACCCTCACGGCGGCGCGATCGCCGTCGGCCACCCGTTCGGCATGACCGGTGCGCGCATTACCGGCACCCTGCTCAACGGCCTCCAGCACCGCGACGGCACGTTCGGGCTGGAGACGATGTGCGTCGGTGGCGGCCAGGGCATGGCGATGATCATCGAGCGCCTGAGCTGACCGCGCACCACGCGACGTGACGGACGACTCCCTCATCGAGGCGGGCGACCAACCGGTCGTCCGCCTCGAACGTTGGACGGGGCCATGGGCCGACGACGACCGTGACGCGAACTTCAAGGCGGACGTCGCCACCTACGCCCACGTCGATCCGCTGCACACGATCGCCAACCTCGCCGACAGCCTCGACCTCCCCATCGGTGCCATTGTCCGCTACATACTGGCTCGGTGGGCATCCGGCGGCAGCGAGGCGCTACTGGAACTGGGCCCGTCCGTGGTCGACCGGATGACCGAGGTGGTCCGGTCGGCGGAGCAGACCGGGACCGACCAGGCCCGGCTGGCCGCGTACGAGACGTTGCGCCAGCAACTCGCGTGGCTACGGATCCCGCTTGACGACCCGGATGCGGTGTTCGGCGAGGCGCCGGGCGGCTGACGCCGTCTGCGCCCAGGTCAGCCATGAGCGCCGGGTCAGCTGGGCAGGGACGGGCGACCCGGACGGGGTGGGGTGTCGGGGATCACCCGCGACGCGAGGATGTCGGCAGCGGCAACCTCGACCTCTTCTCCATTGCGCCGCTGCACCGTGAGGACGCCGTCTTCCCACGTCAGCAGGTGGCCGACGACATCGGACGCGACGGTGCCGCGAGCGGGGTCCACGATCCAGCGCCGCACGGTCACCCGTCGGCCGACGTGCTCAGGGCCGACGTCGCGGCGGTAGCTGGCGCCAAGCCGACGGACCGGACCGCCCTCGGTCATGGCCGCCCGATCACGAGTCGCTGCCGTCGCCGTTGACGCTGCCGTTGCCGTCGACGTCAGCGACCTCGACCTCGACGCCGAAGGTCCGCTCGAACAGCCACGTCTTGCGATGCAGTTCGTCGAGCGACACGTGCAGTTCGTCGCGGTGCACCTCGATGAGCACGCGGTCGTCCGTCACGCTGCACGTCACGTCATGCACGCCCTGGTCGCGGGCACGGTCCAACCCGTCGGCCAACTGCAGGATCGGCACCATGCGACGCACGCGGTCCTGGCGGTCGCTACGCAGGGACGCAAAGGGCGGGTAGTCCTCCGACAGGCCCCGGGACTTGTGGAACCGCACCAGGCTGCACAGCATCGCGACCTCGTTGGGGGAGAAGCCGCGGATCTCGGAGTGCTCGAGCAGGTAGGCGCCGTGGTGGTGGTGGCCGCGCAGGTTGATTGCCTCGCCGAGGTCGTGAAGCAGGGCACCGTTGGCCAGCAGGTCGCGGTCGCGATCGTCCAGGCCGTGGATGTCGCGCAGGTCGTCGAACAGGCGAACGGCCAGGTGGGCCACGTGTTCGAGGTGGGGGTCGTCGGGGACGAACGACTCGCGCAGGCGGCTGGCCGCGCGTCGGCGCAGTGTGGCGCGATCGGGGACCGTGTCCATGCCGACGGCTTCGAGGATGGCGCCCTCGCGCAGGCCCCAGTCCGACACCCGGACATCCGCGATGCCGACACGGTCGAACACGGCGGCCAGGATCAGGGCGGCGATGTGGACGTGCTCGGCGCGCTTGGACTTCATGCCGCGAACGGCGGACCGCTCCTCTGCGGTCATCACCGCCAACTTCTCGGCCCACTGCCCGAACCGGACGGCGGGCAACAATGTCATGTTGACCGACATCGGCTGCCATGCGGGGGAGGTGTCGGCGAGCATGACTCGGGCGAGTGCGCGCACCGTCCCGCCCAGCAGCGCAACCTCCTGCCAGGCGTGCTCCTGGAGTTGCGGGAGGATGGGCAGGACCGCCTCGTCCACGGCGTCGCGGATGCGTTGGCGGTCCTTGTTGCTCAGCGGGTCCTTGCGTACCAGGGCCGCCTCCAGCCGACTGACGCCGATGGGCAGGCTGACGCGCCACAGCAGGTCCGCCCTGCTGCCGATCGCAAGCTCCAGGCTCCCGCCACCGAGGTCGACGCACAGCACCGGCTCGTCGTGGAACACGCACGCGGCGCGGACCCCGCGATAGGCCAGTGCCGCCTCGACGCCACCGTCGACGACGCGCACCGGTACACCGGCCGCCTCCGACAGGGCAGCAACCACCTCGTCAGCGTTCTCGGCATCACGTATCGCAGCCGTCGCGATCGGCAGGAGGTGATCGACGCCGGTCCGGCGGGCCAGCTCCGCGAAATGGCGCACGGTCGCGACCGCGGACGCGAGGTGGGAGCCGTCGATCCGCCCGTGTTCGGCGACGACACCGCCGAGGTGGAGCATCTCGCGCTCGCGCAGGACGGGCTGGATGAACCCATCGGGGAGCACGTCTGCGACCAGGATGTGGAAGCTGTTCGATCCGAGGTCGAGTGCTGCGAGCCGTCGCACCTCCGGCGGCTTCGTGCCCGGGACCCAGCGTGGCGCAACGACGTCCGGTTGGGGCGTCACGTCGCGGTCCAGCGAGCGCTCGTCATGGCGCTCACAGGGGCGGCGGGAAGTAGCGCGCCGTCGTGAAGACGCCGTCGACCGTCTTCAGTGCCCAGACCGAACCCTTCTGCCAGCGCAGCTTCGAGGCAGCTTCGAGGCCCAGGCGCTCGAGGTTGCTGACGAGCGCACCGATGACATCACCGTGACTGCACAACACCGCATCCGTGGTCATCAGCCGGTCGACCAACTCCATCGTCGCACGCTCGGAGGCGCCTTCCAGCAAGGCCGGGTCTTCGCTGACCTGCAGCGCACGGGCGACGGCCAGGGGCTCAACCGTCTGGCGACAACGGACGTAGCTGGACGTCAGGATGCGGTCGATGCGGTAGTTGTCGAGCAGCGCTATGAGCGCCTTCGCCTGGACGTCCCCGCGAGCCGACAACGGGCGCATCGCGTCATCGTCGTGCCACGTCGACCGACTGCCCGCGTCGGCATGGCGCACCAGCAGGATCGTCATGATCGTGCCTCGAAGTGGTGCAGCGCCTCGGTGAGGAGTTCCTGGTCATGGATGTAGGTCAGCAACCCGCCAGCCTCCCTCACGTTGACCCAACGGACCTCGTCGATCTCGTTGTCCACGTGGGTGCGCGTGGTCGAGCCGGTCATGGGCTCCATCAGCCAGTACCGGACGTGCTTGGTGCGGCCCTTGCCGTCGACGTACTCCACTGGCGACAGTTCGACGCCCTCGCGGCACGCGAGGCCCGTCTCCTCGAAGACCTCCCGCAGGGCGCCATCCAGTTGGGTCTCGCCGTGGTCGAGCTTGCCCTTGGGCAGGCTCCAGTCGTCGTAGCTGGGCCGATGGATGACGACCACCTTGACCTCGTCGCCGTTGCGGCGCAGGACCACCCCGCCGCCGGCAAGGATGTCCATCGAAGCCATCAGCCCTCGCCCCGCGTGCGACGCCGCGCTGCCCGTTGCATGACCACGTGGGTCTCGGTGCGCGTGTCTCCTTTGGCCCGGACCCAGCTCGCATCCGGTTGCAGCTCCCACGCCAGCTGGTCGTCCTCGAGGTTGGCCGACAGGATCTCCTGGAGCCGTTCGATCATCCGTTCGTTGGTGACAGGGACGAAGGCCTCCACGCGCCGGTCCAGGTTGCGCGGCATCCAGTCGCCCGACCCCATCCAATAGTCAAACCCGCGGCGCTCCGACCCGAATCGGAAGATCCGGGAATGTTCGAGGTAGCGGCCGACGATCGATCGCACCCGAATGTTCTCCGACAAGCCCGGCACGCCTGGGCGCAGGCAGCAGATCCCGCGCACGATCAGGTCGACCGGCGTCCCTGCCCGCGACGCCGCGTACAGGTCCTGGATGATGGCGGAGTCCACCAGCGCGTTCATCTTGGCCATGATCGAACCGTCAGGCTCGGCGGCCTCCCGCCGGATCAGGTCGGTCATCGTGGACCGGAACGACGTCGGGGAAACGGCCAGCCGGCGGTAGGTGCGTTGGCGGCTGTAGCCGGACAGCAGGTTGAACAGGTCGCTGAGATCGGCACCGATCTCCTCGTCGCCGGTGAGCAGGCCGAGGTCCTCGTACATGTCGGCGGTCTTGTCGTTGTAGTTGCCGGTGCCGATGTGGGCGTAGCGGCGCAGCGTGCCGTCCGGCTCGCGGCGCACGACCAGGGCAGTCTTGGTGTGGGTCTTCAGGCCGACCACGCCATAGATCACGTGCACGCCCGCTTCTTCGAGGCGCTTGGCCCACTCGATGTTTGCCACCTCGTCGAAGCGGGCCTTCAGTTCGACCAGGGCCACCACCTGCTTTCCTGCGTTGGCTGCCCGGACCAGTGCGCGAACGATCGGGCTGCCAGCCCCCGACGTGCGATACAGGGTCTGCTTGATGGCCAGCACGCGCGGGTCGTCGGCGGCCTGCTCCACGAAACGTTGGACGCTGTGCTCGAAGTCGTCATAGGGGTGGTGGAGCAGGATGTCGCCCCGGTTCAACTCCTCGAAGATCGACCGGCCCTCGCCCGCCGCGGCCTGCAGTCGCGGCGGCACGATCTGGCGGAAGGGTGGGTACTTCAGTTCGGGGCGATCCAGGTCGTGCAATGAGGAAAGGCCCGACAGGTCCAGTGGGCCCTGGAGCACCACCACGTCCTCGTGGGTGATCTCGAGCTCGTGGACCAGCATGTCCAGCAGTTCCGTCGACATGTCTGCCGTCACCTCGAGGCGGACGACGCGTCCGAACCGCTGACGAGACAGCTCGGATTCGATGGCCAGCAGCAAGTCGTCGGCCTCGTCCTCCTCGACGACCAGATCGGCATTGCGCGTGACCCGGAAGACGTGGTGGTCCACCACCTCCATGCCAGGGAACAGGCGATCGAGGTGGGCGGCGACGACCTGTTCGAGTGGCACGTATCGCTCACCGTCGGGCATGACGACGAACCGGGGGAGGATGGGCGGGATCTTGATGCGGGCGAACAGTTGCTCGCGGGTCACCGGGTCTCGAACGACGACCGCCAGGTTGAGCGACAGGTTCGAGATGTACGGAAACGGGTGTGAGGGATCGACGGCCAGGGGCGTCAGGACCGGGAAGACCCGCTGCTCGAACTCCTTGACCAGGTGGGACCGGTCGTCGTCGTCCAGCGTTGACCAGTCCGAGTAGCGGATCCCCTCGGCAACCAGGGCCGGGGCCACGTCGTCGTTGAAGATCTGCAGCTGCTGCCGCTGCAGCACGGAGGCGTAGCGACTGATGTGCTGCAGGGTGCCTCGGGGCCGCAGGCCGTCCGGTGCAGGTCGGGTGAGGCCCCGCGCGCGCTGTTCCTTCAGCCCAGCCACGCGCACCTGCATGAACTCGTCGAGGTTGTGCGAGAAGATCGCCAGGAACTTGGCGCGCTCCAACAGCGGCACCTCCGGGTTGGCACCCAGGGCCAGGACCCGCTCGTTGAAGGCCAACCAGGAAAGCTCACGGTTGAACAGGCGGTGATCGGTGTCAGCCAATGCATCGGCAGCCACCGGCATGCGTGCGGACGGATGGATCCCGACGACCCGGATGCCGCCCGCGTCCTGCACGGACGCGCGGGCCATGCGATCCGCTGACGGCGCCGCCCCCGTCGAAGGGTCGGCGTGGTCGGCGTGGTCGGTGTCCAACGTGGCAGGAGAAGTCGTGGCGTCCATGCTCCGAGGCTATCCGCAGCATCCTTGCGCCGGTGGGTCCGCCGGGTCGCGTTGCACCACGCCGTCTGAGTAGGCTGCCGCCCGCCGGACCCCCGCACCTGGAGGACGCCCCACATGACCTACGTCATCGCCGAGCCCTGCATCGACGTCAAGGACAAGGCCTGCGTCGAGGAGTGCCCGGTCGACTGCATCTACGAGGGTGATCGGATGCTCTACATCCACCCCGAGGAGTGCATCGACTGTGGCGCCTGTGAGCCCGTCTGCCCGGTCGAGGCGATCTTCTACGAGGACGACGTCCCTGACGAGTGGGGCGAGTTCACCGCCATCAACGTCGACTACTTCGACGTCACAGGAGTCGGTTCGCCCGGAGGTGCGGCGACCGTCGGATCGTCCAACAAGGACCATCCGACCGTGGCTGGCTGGGAGGCCTGAGGGTCCCGCGAGCGTCATCACGACCCGTCGCGCGTGCGGCGGGTCGTCCTGCGCCGGCGGTACGCTGCCGACCGCCGAACGCCCCCTCCCCCGGAGCCCACGCCCCATGACCTACGTCATCGCCGAACCCTGCGTCGACGTCAAGGACAAGGCCTGCGTCGAGGAGTGCCCGGTCGACTGCATCTACGAGGGCGACCGGTCGCTGTACATCCAGCCCGACGAATGCGTCGATTGCGCCGCCTGTGAGCCGGCCTGCCCGGTCGAGGCCATCTTCTACGCCGAGGACGTGCCGCCCGAGTGGTCGAAGTTCACCGCGTGGAACGCGGAGTACTTCGACGCGTCCGTGACCGGCCTCGGCGCCGCCGGCGGCGCCGCCAAGGCTGGCCCGAGCGGCGTCGACCACCCTGCCCTTGCGGCTTGGGAAATCACCGACGCCTCCTGACGTCGCGCAGGCCTGCGTCGTCCCCGTCCGGCGGTCCCGCCCCGATGCCGAGCCGGGCGGCGCCGACGAGGACGGCGACGACGACCAGCAACCAGATGCTGCCCCACAGGCGGCCGCCGCCGATGCCGACGTGTTCGCCGAAGGCTGCGGCATCGTTGAGGACACGGTTGGTGCCGACCGACGGACGCCGTACGACGTAGAGCAGGTCCAGCACTGCGTTCCACGCCATCACGAAGGCGATCAGGTGCAGCGTGACGGCGATGGGGGTGCGGCGTTCGCGCAGGCGCGACAGGGCGATGAGCGCGATTGCCGAGCCGAGCCCGGCGGAGAGCGCCAGCCCCGACGACAGCCCGAACAGGACAGCGACCAGCGCGGTCAGGACCGCGGCCACCAGCGCGACCAGGTGCGATCTGGTCGCACGCTGCGTGGCGATGAACAGCGTCGACGCCGTCACGGCCGAGCCGACATAGCCGGCCGGCAGGACGACCCAGCGCCAGCCGCCCGCCGTGGTCGCCAGCCCGGACCCGTCCAGCGAGATCTCGAACCCGAGGAAGCGGCCGCCGGTCAGGATGGCGGCCAGGCCGTGGCCGGCCTCGTGCGCGAAAGTGGTGAGCAGGCGCAGCGGGAACAGCAGGATCCCCAGGAACGGCACGTTCCACAGCACGACCGCGATCGCGGCCGCGCCGAAGGCCGCGGGCAGGCGCGAGCCCTCGCGCCACGGCGGCGTCGGAGCGGGCTGATCGGTCCTTGGCAAACGAAGCACTCCGAAGGGAAACGAACTGCACCTTAGGATCGCCCTCGAGCGTGCGGGCGGGCAGCGGCCGAGACGGTGTTGTTCGGGCGTGGGAAGCAGCTGGGCGCGGGTTGCTCACAGGGTCGCGTGGAACGGCCAGTATTCGTCCGGTTTGTCTGCCTCCGTGGCATCGGACTGGCGGATGGCGTCCACGTTGGGAGGTGGCGTGCCGCCGGTCGGCGAATTGCCGTGGCGAGGGCGACACGTGCGCACACCCCAGTGGCCGAGCCTCGGTGCAGGTGCCCCCCTTTTTCTGTAATGGCTGGGCCTTTCTGGGCGCTGTCGACCAATCCTTGGGGGGACGAGTCATGTCCGCACGTCGAGCACGGCTGACGGCGCTTTGTTCCGCGATCACCATGGCGGCGTCGTCGGTCGGGGTCGTCGCCCCCGCACCGGCACTGGCCGAAGTCGGTGCGGACGGCCTGGGGATTGACCAGGCCATCGACGCCGAGTGCTCCGTGGAGGACCTGCCCGGAGGAACCATGCTCAATCCCGGTGACGGGTTCGGTGGCCTTCTCGGCGGGACGGCTGAGGGCAGCCTCACCGCGGCGTGGCAGACGTTCACACCGTCGGTCGGATCGGTCGCCGCCCTGGACCTGTGCCTCACACCGGTCCTCGGCGACGTCGGCGGAGTGATGGCCCTTGCGGATCGCGCAACCCACCAGGTCAACATCTACGCCGTGGACGGCACACCGGACGACCCGGAGCATGGCCTCGTCACCGCCACGACTGCCGAGTTGTCTCTGCTCGGCACGGAGGCGGACCTGCTCATGGAGGGGGCGGCGTGGTTCCGGGTCCTCCCCGAGAACGCCTTGCTCGTTCCGGGGGCCCAATACGCCATCGAGCTCGCTGATCCGTCGGTGGAGTTCGTGTGGCGTGCGACCTGTGGTGGTGACGTCCCCGGCGCGCCCGCGTGTGAACCCGTCGACGGACCCGATGGTGGCAGCCGCGACGCCTATGCGCGTGGCTCCTCGCCGCAGCTGCCCAATGCCGACGACACCGGTTATGGCGACCACGGGTTTCGTACCTGGTTCCATGATGGTGCTGACCTGGTCGCGGACGTCGACGTCCCCGCGCTGGTCTGCCCGGACCTGCGTTCGCTCGCCGGTGCGGCCGTGGTCGTGTCCAACGTGGGCACGATCGCGACGCAGGCATTCGACGCCGAACTGCTGATCGTCGACGGGGCCGGTGAGCGCAGCCTCGGCACGGCGTCCATCCGCGGCCTGTACGGCACGGCCGCGGGCGCCTCGTCCTTTGACAGCGTGACCATCCCCGCGCTTGCGTTCGACCTTGTCGCCGACGCCGAGGCGCTCCTGGCGGGGGCGGACGGACCCGTGACGCTGCGGGCCGTGGTCGACGGCGCCGACGTGGTCGCGGAGGCCGACGACGACAACAACGTGACCGACGCGACAACGACCCGCGTGCCCTGCGCGACGGGTGCGCTGAGCAACCCGCGCCTGGTTGCCGTTGACGGCGACGGCTCGCCGGTCACGACGATCGAGCACGGCTTCACCGCCCTGCCGTTCGCCGCGCTCACGCCGGCCGACATCGCCGAAGGTGGGGCCGGCTTCAACCGGACCTCGACCTACGTGGCTGCTGATGTCGCCTCGCCGGAGGACTCACCGTTGTGGGCGTCGCCCTTGTGGGCCTCCCCGCTGTGGGCGTCGCCCGTCCACGAGTCGCCGTTGTGGGCGTCGCCGTTGTGGGCCTCTCCGTTGTGGGCGTCGCCGTTGTGGGCGTCGCCGTTGTGGGCGTCGCCGTTGTGGGCGTCGCCGTTGTGGGCGTCGCCGTTGTGGGCCTCTTCGCTCGACTCCGTTCTCGCGTCCGTCGACGACGAGTTCCTGGCCATGGTGTCGATCGCTTCAGTGCCCGTCGATCCCTCTTGGACCGAACTCCTCGAGAACCACATCGCCACTTATCCGAACGACACTCGCGCCCCGGTGCTGCTGGAGCTGCCCGAGCAGGACGTGACACTCCTGGATGTCCTCTCACTCGAGCCCGCCCTCGGCACGACACCACAGGACCAGCTCGGCCTGACGCTGTCAGACGTCGACCTGTCGCGCGTTCTCGCGCTCACCCCGCTGAGTCTGGGCCTGGCCAATACGCCGCTGTCGGCCTACCCCTACGCAGGTGACATCGCTGGTCCCTGCGACGTCATCGAGCTGGACGGGCAGAGCTCGCTCACGTGTGACGATCTCACGGCCCGTGGCTACGACGTGGCGTCACTCACGATGATGCAGCTGGGCATGTTGGGGTACGCCGCAGCGAGCTTCCCGCTGATCGACCAGCCGCTGGCTGAGGTCGCCCGACCCGTCGACCCGTCGACCGGCGCCACCGGCAACCTGCTGTTCGACCTGCCCCTTGCCTTCGACGACCTCCGCCCCGCCGGTGAGGACGTCGTCCAGGGTCACTACCGCGTGCAGTTCACCGCCCTCGGTCGTGAGCGCATCGCGACGGCCGTGCATGACCCGGCTGCTGTCCTCGACTGCGACGCCGTGGACTGCCAGTCCGCCACCCTTGCTGACGCTGAGGCTGCATACGCCTTCGCGTACGACACGACGCTGGCCGATCTCCTTGATGCGCTGTCCCCGGACGCGGCTGCGACGTTCAGCATCGGCGATGCCTTGGCCGGCCTGCAGTCCATGCAGGGGCTGCCCTGGGGCTCCTTCGACGCCGACCCCGTGGACACGGCAGCCATCCAGGCGGACGAGTGCCCGGTCGTGCCGTTCGTGATGACGTTGGACAACGCCTCGGCAGCCCCAGTGAACGAAGCCACGGTCTCCTACCGCCTCCCCGAGGGCTGGGACCTCGTCGAGTCCTCGCTGTCGGCCGTCGTGGACGGTGAGGCTCGCGGCGTCATCGCCATCGAGGAGCTCGAGGACGAGACCACGCAGACGACCCGCGTGTGGCTGACCGTCGAGGGGCTCATCCACGACAGCATCGAGGTCACGGCCGGGGCGTGCGCCTCCGACCACCTCGGGTCGTGGACGGCCACGTTCCTGAATGCCGAGTGGGGCACGATCGTCTTCGACGAGGACGGTCCGTCGGCCGGCCGCGTCAACCTGCTGGACACCGGTGAGGAGGTCTCCAGCGACCAGTTCGCCGCCGCTGTCACCGTCGTCGAAGCGCTCGAGCCGGACCAGGGCCGTGACCGCGGCGACCGTGTGATCGCGCCGGACACGCTCATCCGGCGCCACATCGCCACGGGAGAGGACGTCGACCAGTTCGTCATCCCCGTGGGTGAGCCCATCCCGGGTACGGATGTCACGATCGAGGAAGGTGACTTCGTGTCGGTCCACCTCGCCCCGCCGAAGGGCCAGATCGTCGCCGTTGGCGAGGATGGCCAGCCCGTCATCGAGGGCGGTGCCGACCTGGACCTCGCGCTGTTCACGAGCTTGGGCGTGCCGGAGAACAACGTCCTCCTGCTGAGCGAGCAGGGCTACGGCATCGACGACGCCGAGGCCGCCATCGCCCCGCTGGATGACCCGGGCATGGTCGTCGGTGACTCCACGTCCAGCCTGGAGCCGTCGTCGCTGTCGGCGTCGCCGTTGTGGGCGTCGCCGTTGTGGGCGTCGCCGTTGTGGGCCTCGGACGTCGATGCGTCGCCGTTGTGGGCGTCGCCGTTGTGGGCCTCGCCGTTGTGGGCGTCGCCGTTGTGGGCATCGCCGGCCCAGTCGGTGTCGAACCAACGAGGCGACCGCTACGAGCAGGTCTTCACCCAGATCCGCCAGGGCGCCGTCCTCGAACCAGGCAACACGCTCGACGACCTGACCATCCAGGTCAGCGGCTACCTCGGCGCTGCGGACGACGAGCCCTACTCGCTGTGGTACCTCGTGCACAAGGCGCAGCAGAACGCCCTGGCCTGCACCCCGCCGAACACGATCACCATGGCGGACGTCGATCCGGACGTGGTCGCCGGCGGCCTGCCCTCGGTGGCACCTGGGACGCGGACGCTGGTGTTCTTCAACGAGGCGCTCGTGTCGGCGACCTACCCGCAGGCGGACGTCGAGGCGCTGAAGGACCAGCTCGGCGCGTTCGTCGCCAGCCCGCTGGTCGACGGCGTGATCGTGGATCCCATGGCATCGGCCGGCTACCGCGACGCCATGCTGCACCACCTGTCGACGCCGGACTGGTGTGAGCCGCTGTCAGCCAACGACGTGCACGGCGAGGCGCGTCGGATCGTGCTGGACCTTGCCGGGCAGACGCGTGGCTCGGATGGCTCGCGCACCCTCGAGTACGTCATCGCCATTGGCGGTGACGACATCCAGCCCTTCGCACGCCTGCGTGACGTGACGACCCAGTCCAACGAGCGCGAGCACCTCATGTCGATTCTTCGCGACACGGGCACGCTCAACCCGTTGTCCGCTGCGCACGCCCAGAGCTTCCTGCTCTCCGACGACCCTTGGGTGACCACGAACCCGCGCCTGTGGGGCGACGACTTCGTGTGGTTGCCGGACTTCGTGTCCAGCCGCCTCTACGGCACGCCGGCGCAGGTGGCTCGGCAGCTCTCCGACTTCCTGGCCAGCGATGGCGTTGTCGTGGTCGACGACGCACTCGTCACCGGTGAGGCGTTCCTGACCGACGGCGCGCAGCGTGCCGCCGACAACTTCGAAATCGCCGGCCTTGCGGTCGACCGGTCGCTGATCAATCCGGTCGACGCTGCTCCCGAGCAGCTCACGACCATCGACGCCCTGCTGGCCGCGCTCGGCGCTGGTCCGGATCTGACGATCCTGTACGAACACGCGGACCAGACCGCGCTCGCCAGCCCGTTCGCGTCGGCCACCAAGTCGGACGACCTCCTGAGGACCAGCCGTGTCACGGCCGAGGGGATCACGTTCGGGCACGTCGTGGCCGGCACGGTCTGCCACTTCGGTGAGAACATCCCGGCGTCCTACACCGCCGCGGCGCCGGGCGAAGCACCCGTCACGTGGACAGACGCGTTGGCGGCCAGCCCGGCCACGAGCTTCACGGTCGCGCACACGTCGTACGGATTCGGTGTGTCGCCGGGCGTCGACCTGTCGGAGTCCTTGCTCGACACGATGACCCGCCTGGGCGTCGAAGGCCAGCTGTCGTGGGGCGAGGCCGTTCGTCAGGCCAAGCAGCAGTACTTCCTCACCCGTTCCGAGTATGGCGAGCACCAGCGCAAGGTGCTGATGACGCTCGTCAACAGCGGGATCCCCATGGTGCGGACGCACGTCGACGCGCCGTCGCTCGCCAGCCGTGTGATCGACACCGCTTCCGTCGTCAACCAGCCTGAGTTGCTGGTCGACCCGGCGTCCGGGCTGGACGTGTTCCTGTACGAGCCGCCGACACTGGCCGCGTCCGACGGTCCGTGCCTCGCCTGCCTGCGACGCGTCGACGTGCCGGAGGGCACCTACTACACCGCCGTCACGTCAGACGCGGTCGGTGGTGCCTCGGGTGTCGAGGGACGGCCGATCGTTCCGACGACCACGATGATCTACGACGTCGGTGACCGCGAGGTCGGTGGTGTCCTGATCACTGACATCACGTCCGAACTGGCTGACGGGTCCGGTGGTGACACCGGGCGCGTGGACTTCGCGTCCGCCTCCACGCGGACGACTCCCTCGTCCGGCTCGGACATCGAGGCACTCGACGTCGAACACGGTGGCGTCCAGCCCAATGTTCGCGTCCAGGACGGTCGTGCCCACATCACGTCGGCTCGTGCCGCCGCACGCGGCGAGCAGGTCGAGTCGGACGGTCGGGTGACCGGCACGTACCGCCTGGACACGGCCGCTGAGGGCTTCGTCTACCTGCGTGCTCCGGGAGCGCCCGAACAGCAGGCGCCGCAGATTGGCGAGGAGTTGACGGTTCTGCGTGACGCCGTCGATCGCGATGTGCTGGAGGTCACCTTCCAGTCGACCGACCAGTCGGACATGGTTCGTGCCTCGGTCGGTGTGCTGATCGCTGAGCAGTGGTACTTCGACGAGCCGCAGCGCGTCACGGCCACGACGTGGTCGAACCCGGTTGGCGACCAGTTCACGACCAAGCGGTGGACGACGACCCTGTCCATCCCCGGTGTCGGTCGGCCGGAAGCGATCCTGATCTCCGTGGTCGACGAGTACGGCGCAGTGGCGACCACGAAGCGCAAGGGCCTGCCGATGGACGCCGACGAGGGCGAGGTCGGCGACGTCAGCCAGCCCCAGCTGACCATCGTGCCCCTGGGCGAGGGTGGTGGCCTCGAGGTCGATCTCGAAGAGATCATCTACGACGAGGGGGTGCAGGTCGTGGTCGATGGCGTCGCTGGCGTCGCCTACCTGATCGAGGTCGACGGTGAGCTGCACTACTACGCCAGCGGCAGCGCGTTCGTCGTCGAGGGCGACGGCTTCCATGAGGTGGTCGCACTCGCCTCTGGCCAGGTGATCCGGTTCGGCGTCGACGATGCTGATCCGCAGGTCCGGGTTCGATTCCTCCGCGGCGATCAGGTCATCCTCGACGACGTCGTTGCCTACGGCGGGGACGGGGGCAATCGCGTCACGACGTTGGTCTACCCCGACGAGATCCTGGCGGGTGAGGTCATCGACGTCGAGGTCAGCGTGGTCGACCTGACACCGACCGACGTCGTCCTGTCCGGCGACGTCACGCCAGACCCGACCAGCGACACGTCGCCGCTGCCGCAGGTCCGCGAGCGGATCCGCAGTGCGGCCACCGTCACGACGCGCTTGGACACCACGAGCGTAGGGTCGGGCGAGATGGTTCTGATGGCGACCGACGCCTTCGGCGGGGTGACGTCAGCGACGTATCGCTTCGAGGTCGTGAGCCGGTTCGCCGCGCTCGAGGGCTTCTTCCAGCCGATCAAGCAGACCGCGCCGCAGACGTACTCCGGTCGGGTGACCGAGACGGTGCCCTTCAAGTTCCGGGTGTACGACTACTTCGGGCAGCTGTCCGGGGACACGACGGTGATGGCGTTGTGGTGGACCCAGGTCAACCGCGTGGGCGGTGGGGCGATCGGTGAACCGTGCGCTGCCGTGTCCAACCCCGGCTACCGGTTCTCTGGATCGGTCGGTGACGAGACGCTGGACGACCAGCACATCTTCAACGCGGAGCCGCGCTGCATCAGCACGCATGACGGGACCGAGGTGGCCTTTGCTGCCGGCGAGGTCTGGATGTTCACGGCGGCTGTGGACGGTGGGGCACATGCGCTGTCGGCGTACGTGACCTACCGTTGAGCAGGTGACGGGTGGGGTTGTTCCGTCAGATTGCGGACCTGCCCATCCCGCCCGCCAATCAGGTGGGCGCCGCTGAGCACGGCAGGGTCCGCCACGACACCGAGGCGCCGCCGGATGGAGTCGGCCGCGGTGTCGCGGGGCGCCAGGCCCAACGTCGCGCTCGCTTCCGAGGCCAGCCACGCGTCATAGATCAGGCCCGCTGCCGTTGCCTCCGCCACCGCCGCCTCGAGGTGCTTCCTCCCGCGTTGGCGGTCACCCCCGCCGGCCGCGGCCAGACCCAGCAGGCGCTGTGTCGTTGCGATGACGTCCGGCGGTGCGTCCGGGTGCCCAGCCGTGGCGGCCGTGGCCAGGTCCACGACGGCGTCGACGTCGCCGCGGTGCCAGGCGGCCTCGGCACCCCGGACGGATGCGAGCATGACGAAGCCCCCTGCGCCGATCTCCCGGGCGCGTGCGAGGGCATCGGCGGCCAGGTCGGTCGCCCGCTCGACGTCTCCGAAGCGTGCTTCGAGCCTTGCGAGGCAGAGCTGGGCGAACAGGCGCAGGGCCTCGTGGTGGGTCGCACGGCCAAGGGTCCTCGCCGTCGTGAGGGCGGCCCGCGCTTCGTCGACGTGTCCCTGGTCGCCAAGCACTTCCCCGATGTTCGCGCTGGCGACCGCCTCGTTGCCGCGGTCGCCCTCGCGGCGCCACAGATCGCGTGCCCGGCCGTAGTGGCCCACAGCCGCCGTCCAGTGACCCTGGTGGTAGGCGCGCGCACCTGAACCGTTGATCACGATGGCCTGGTGGCCGAGGTCGCCGACCTGGCCGAACAGGTCCGCGGCGCGTTCCAGCAGCGCGGTGGCCTCGGGGTCGAGGCGCTCGCCCAGGGCCCATCCCTGAATCCAGAGCACGTTGGCGAGCTCGGCGGTGGCCAGCTGGTCGGCCCCGTCGGCCACCAGTCCCTCGGCCAGCCGCAGGGCCTCGCTGCCGCGGCCCTGCCGCATCCTCGCCACGGCTCGGCGGACGAGTATCTCCACCCGCTCGCCGTGAGCCGCGGCCACGGCCAGGCGGTCCGCCCTGGTGTACCAGCGCAGTGCCTGGCTGTAGGTCCCGCGACGTTCGTGCGTGTGCCCGACCTTGCGGCACAGCCGGGCGCCATGGCGGACGTCGGCGTGCTTTCGGGCGGCCCGGTAGGCCCGATCCGCCTCGTCGTAGTTGCCAGCAAGTTCGAGCATGTCGCCCAAGGCCTCCCAGACCTGTGCGACGTCGTCGCCGGGCGGCCCGATCCGACCGGCCGCCTCGATGGCGCGGCGCCCGAAGCGAGCGGCCGTCTCTGTGGCACTGCGCCCGCGCGCGACGTCGAAGGCTCGCCGGCTTGAGTTCCACGACCCGGCGAAGTCACCGCCCAGGTGATGGTGGCGGGACAACGCCTCGACGGAGATGGCAGCGCCCTGGGCCTCCAACGCCTCCAGCGCGCCGGCACTGCGCCGGTGCAGCCGGCGGCGTGTCCGGAACGGCAGGTTGCTGTAGGCGACCTCCTGCATCAATGACTGCTGGAACCGGAGGTAGCCCGTTCGCATCCGGGCCAACTCGTCGCCGAGCAGAAGGTCCAAGTCGGTTGCCTCGACATCCGAGGCTCCCTCGACGATCGTCAACAGCAGTTCCGGGGGGAACTCCACTCCCAGGACAGCCGCGTGCGCCAGCAGGCGACGTTGGCGCGGCGGCAGCAGGTCCAGGCGTTGCTGGAAGATGCCCTCCAGCGTGTCCGCGGTTGCGCCCGTGGAGGCGCCACGCAGCAGTTCCTGCAGGAACAGCGGGTTGCCGCCGCTGCGGGTGGCCAGGCTGTCGACACGGTCGATGGGAAGGGTGCCGTGGTCGACGGCACGCAGGAGGATCGACCGGCACGACTCGGCCGCGATCGGTCCGAGGCGCACCTCCTCGACGCCCGGCAGTCCGAACGTCTCACGTGTGGTCACGATGACCAGCCACGGCTGGGTCGCCAGCGACAGGTGGAGCAGTTGCTCGCTCAGCGCCCGCGACTCGGGGTCCAGCCATTGGGCATCCTCGATGACCAGGCACGTGGGGCGGTTGAGCACCTTGACCAGCAGGTTCGCGACGAACGCGATCGCCTGCTGCGAGCGGAACGCGGGCGAGAGGTCGCGCGTCGCATGCGTCTGGGGGACTGGCACGTCGTAGACGTCCCCGAGCAGGGGAAGCCAAGGGGACAATGTGGGATCACCCACGCACACGTTGCGCGCCGCGTCGAGGACGGGATCAGGCGCGCCGTGTCGTTCCCCGGTGAGGGCCAGCCGCAAGAGCATCGCTGCCGCACGCCACGGCCGCTCGGCACCGACGCGGTTGCAGGCGATCAACTGGTAGTCGAGGGTGGGGCGTCGCTCCTGCAACTCATCGATCAGCCGGGACTTGCCGATGCCTGCCTCGCCGGTCAGCGCCACGGCGTGGCCGCGATTGTGCAGGTCGTCGGCGAGTGTGGTGAGTCGCGACAGTTCGACATCGCGGCCGGCCAGCATGGTGGTGTCGGCACGCAGGCGCACGCGCACGCCGAGGTCGTCACCGACGGCCATTGCGCGGACCGGGGCGACCTTGCCCTTGACGTGGAAAGGCGCGATGTCCTGCACGGCGTACAGCGTGCGACAGCGGTTGAGGACCTCTGCCTCGGCCAACACCTCACCATGTCCGGCGCGCGCCATGATCCGCGCGGCGAGGTTGACGGCGTCGCCGAGGACCGTGTACGTCAGGCGGTAGGGCGGCCCCACGACGCCGGCAAAGACCGGGCCGGCGTTGATTCCGATCTGGACGTGAAGGCGCGGGCTTCCGTCGACGATCCGCCTGGCGGCGTCGACGATTCGGTCCGCGTCATCGTCGGCGCTGAACGGCACGCCTGATGTCAGGATGAGCTTGCCGCCGTCGGTGTCGACGTCGCTGGACAGAAACGCGACGCCGGCGTCATGGCAGGCGTGCTGCGCCAGCCGGATCAGTTCGTCGAGTGCGTCTGCCAGACCTTCCGGGCCCTCCGTGGCAAGCAGTTGGTCAGTGCCGGCGAAGTGGACGAACGCGATGTGGGCCAGCCGGTGCTCGCCACCGAGGTCCTCCAGGGCGCGCCGTTCGACGGGGTCGGACAGGACCGGCTGCGCCACGACGGTCGGGACCAGCCGCGGGGCTGGCTCCCGCTGCGTGTCCTGTGGGCGGGCTCCCAGCTCGAGACGTCCCTCGGCGTCGACGACGACGTCGCCTGGCCGAAGGAGCGCGGCCGTGGCCGGGCTGACCAGGATCTGGCCCTTGTCTGCTGCACCCTCCGTTTCGATCACGGCGGTTGCTGCCGGCCCGGCGACCACCAGCTCGCGGTGGAGGTCACCGACCAGGAAGAGGTCGACCGGGCCGGCGTGCACGCCCATGGTCAGGTTCAGATCGAGCTGCCCGGCGGCGGTCGTCACCGGGTTGGCGGCGTGGATGTGGTCGCGGAGATCCCAGGCGACGCGGCAGGCGGTGATCGCCGCCGTGTGGCCGCGAAACAGCAGCAGCAGGGCGTCGCCACCGAATTTCAGCAGGCTCCCACCCTCCTCGGCGGCGATGTCGAGGAGGGCCGTGAACGTTCGGTCGACGACTTCCTCGACCTCCTCGGCGCCGAGGCGACCCAGCCCAGCGAGCATCTCTGACATCGCGGTGAACCCGGAGATGTCGAGGAAGATCAGCGCCGCGTTGTCGAACCGCCGATGCCGTCGCTGCGGCTCGACACGCAGCCAGCTGACGACGTCGCGTGCCGCGTAATGACTCGTTGGTTCGCGGGCGTCACCCGTTGAGGTTGTCCCCACGACGGTCACCCGGTCCTGCGAAGTCGCCAGATGATCTCCGCCGGCCAGCGCTTGGCCCAGGCGCGGTCGGACTCGTCGCGGTAGGTCGACGCACTGGCGTCGGGCGCCTGTGGCTCGGCGACGTCGACCACCACCAGTCCGTTGCTGCTGAACAGGCCGATCCAGTCCTGGAACGTGAGGTTGAACAGGACCGTGCCGTCCTCGTCGTCCCAGCGGTACTGCTCGAAGTAGTCGTTGAGAAGCGTGGTCGTGTTGTGCTGGTCGACGCTGTCGTAGGACAACCACTCGAATGGATGGAAGGTCGAGAACGCAAACGTCCCGCCTGGGCGCAGGACGCGGGTGGCCTCTGGCACGGTGCGGAACGGATCGGCAAACGACATCGCCCCCCAGTCGCACGCCACGACGTCGAACGAGGCGTCGGCAAACGGCAGTCGCTCGGCATCAGCCTGCAACAGTGGGAAGGCCACGCCCGTGTCCTGCTGGAGGCGTTGGCCATGCTGCAACTGCGAAAGCGAGTTGTCGATCCCGATCACCCGGGCACCCTGACGCGCCAGGCGCATGCCCCACTGGCCGGCACCGCACCCGAGTTCCAGCAGGTCCAGGCCTCGCCAGTCGACGTCGCTGAGGACAGCCAGGTCGTCGTCCGAGATCGCCCAGACCCCCCAGGTGATGGGACCGTCGGTCGGCAGGGTTGCGGTGTGCTTTGCCTGGTAGGCCGCAGCTTCGGCGTCCCAGTGCTCGCGGTTTGTGAGGACGTGCTCGGCGCTGCCCGTGCGGGCCGTCCCATCGTCTTCGTCGTGGGCCACGAGGTCAGGCGATCGGGAGCAGGCCGGGGCCGCGATGCGATTGGGGCAGCAGGTCGCTGGGCCAGCGCTGACGCGACTTCTTGGACAGGGCCGTCAGCAGCTTCATCGCGACCGGGTCGTCCTCGGCCTGGCGTACCTCGATGAGGCCTTCGTCGATGAGGCCCTGCATCCACTCCTCGCCACGCTCGGTGCGCACGATCGTCAGGGTCCAGTTGTCATCCGCGCCGATGCCGCCGGTGGAGATGTCGGCGTGTTCGGCTGCGAAGTCGGGGCACGACTTGCAGCCCTCGCGCGTATACGGATGCAGTTCCTTCAGCGGGATTTCGAGGTAGCCGCCATCACGCGTCCAGACCATGTAACGGCCCTTGATGTTGACCTTGACGACGTCCTCGATCGCGATGCCGTGCTCTGCAAGGACCTTGCGCTGGCCCTCGTAGGTGAACGTCTTGGAGCACAGCAGCCCGATGGTCAGGGCGATCTTGCGCTTGTACTTGGCGATGCCGTACGCCTCGACCGTGCCGTTGATCGATGCTTGGCATGACATGCCAATCAGGGCGACCTGCTTGAGCTTGAGCTCGTCGGCCTGCTTCATGGCGATCGGATTGGCTGAGTACGTGTAGCGGCTGCCCGCCGTGCGCAGGACTCCCTCGCGGTCGGTCACCAAGGTCGGCTCGGAGTCGAACGGTCCGCGCTTGTCCACGATCTCGGACGTGAGCGCACCGTCGATCTTGTCGTTCTCGAACCCCCAGATCAGCAGCGCGGAGACCAGGCCGCCGTCCTGGCCAGCCTCGTGAACGGCCTTGTCGGTGGCGCGGGTCAGCAGCAGCGAGCGGGCGAAGCCGTAGACCTCCTCGGGCTCGCGCGGCCGGCCGAAGAGCACCTCGTCCAGGTCCGACTCCCAGGCGCGGAACCGGGGACACGCGCGGGTGCAGATGTCGCAGCCACGGTCGCCGATGACGCACTGGTCGGTGGCCATCCCCTCGCCCTGCTGGAACGGGTAGTACTGGTCGGTGTAGCCCAGCACGTCCGACGGGCAGGCCATCACGCAGGCGGCGCAGCCGGTGCACAACCCGGTGTCGACCACCTCGCGATACAGCTCGCGCCAGTGCACGTCACCCACACGCAACCCCTTGGTCGGACGAGCGCGACTCTAACGGGTGGGCGTCAAGATGAACCCGCGGCCGCCGCTACCAGGGGTCGAGCCACTCGCTGATGATGCGGCCGCCAAGGTCGTTCGAGTCGATCGGGGTGACGGTGCCGCCGGTGACCTTGGCAAGTCGTTCGGCGAACGCGACCAGACCGGGGGCGTCTTCCAACAGGAACACGTGGATCGACGCGCCCAGGCGCGCAAGGCGCTTGGCCTCCTGCAGTGTCAAGGTCAGGGTGCGTTCCACCGGCGGCCAGTTGAACTCGGCGCGGTCACCTTCGAGGTGGGCGGTCGGCTCACCGTCGGTGACCATGATGACCTGCTTGACCGGCCTTGGGTCCTCGGCGAGCAGGCGCCGGGCCATCAGGAAGGCGTGTTGCATGTTGGTGCCGTAGACCCGCTCGTGCAGGGCGCCGCCCAGCTCGGCGGGCTGCATGCGCCGGGCGTAGTCGGAGAAGCCGATCAGGTGCAGCGAGTCCTGGCGGTGCTTGCCCTGGATCAGTGATGCCAGCGCCAGCGCCATGCGCTTGGCCGGGACGAAGTGGCCCTGGAGCGGCATTGACCACGACAGGTCAAGCAGAAGTGCTGTGGCGGTGCGTGGGCGCACCTCCGTCTCAGCCACCGCCAGGTCCTCGGGGGATAGCCGTACGCCTGCCACCGCGTCCATCGCGGGTGGCTGCGCACCCGCCCCACGGATGTGGATCGCCCCACGATGGCTGGCGGTGCGCAGGACGGCGTTGGTGACGGTCTGTCGCACGTCGATCGGCTCCGTGTCGCCGAAGCGCCACGGACGGACCTGCCCAGTCAGCTCCGGGTCGGCGCCGTGCGTCGTCGTCGAAGGACGCTTGCGGATCCGTTCGAGCAACTTCACCAGCGACCGCTCCCCCAGCAGTCGGGCCCCGCGCGGGGTGAGCTCGAGCTCGCCGCCGCGGCGTCGGACGGCGCCGGACTCCTCCAGCAGCCGTTCGATCTCGCGCAGGCGGCGCAGGTCCTCGGCGGCTTGCGAGCCCAGGACTTCCTCGACCAGGTCGTCGTCGACGTTGGCAAGGTCGCTGCCCGGGGCCATGCCCGCCAGCTGCCCGTCCAGTGCATCCATTGCGTTGAGCTGCTGCATGGCGGCGACCGCCTGGGCGAACGACGAGGGCGTGCCCATGGGCATCGGCTGGCCATCGCCCGGCATGGCGGCACCGGGCGGCAGCTCCATCGGGCCGAGGTGGCGCCACAGCCGCGCCAGCTGCTCGTCGAGCTCGGGGTCGTCCAGGACCTGGCGGTTCAGGCCCAGCAACTCGCGCCGTTGCTCGTCGCTGAGCTCGGCCAGCAGGCGCGCCATGCCGGCCATGCGGCTGGCCATCATCTGCGCGAGCTGGTCGAGGTCTTCGGGAAGCTGTGGGAAGTGGTGGCCGTGCTTGTCGAGGAAGTCCCGGAATTGCTGGTCGATGTCCTCGCCGCGGTCGCGCGCGTCCAGGAGGTCGTTCAGGTCGGTGAGCATCGCCACGACCTGGGCGACGTCGTCCGGCGTGACGCGCTCGACACCTTGGGTCAGGTCCTGGAACCACGCGTCGAGGAGCTCCTTGCGCAACTGGTCGTCCAGCGCCTCGAAGCGACGCTGAGCCTCGGGGGACGCCCAGTCAGGCCGGCGTCGCAACGCCGCGACGCGTCGACCCAAGTCGTCGGGCAGGGTCTCCAGGTCCATCGCCGACAGCATGGCTGCGGGGTCGTCGCGGTCGGCCAGGGCCTCCATTTCCAGGTCGACGATCGCGTCGAGCTCGCGTTGGACGGCGCGCAGGGGCGCCGCGATGTCCGCCAGGTCGGACTGTGCGCCGCGCCGCTGCGCCAGCGACACGCGCAAGTCGTCCAGCCCACGTGTGCCCTGCGGTCCGCGGCGCAGGAGGTCACGCAACGCGGCTCGGCCGCCAAGGCCGTTGAGCCAGTCATCGGCCATCTCGTCGAGCAGTGCCGCCACGTCGAGGTCGGGTGCGAACGGCTGCTGCGACCCGTCCCACCGTACGTAGGTGGCCGACGGGACCGATGCCAGGCGCGGGACCGTGATCCCGTGGTTGGAGTCCGCCGCGCCGGCGTTGTCGCTCATGCCTCGATGACCCACTGGCCGGGCTCACCGGTCGGGTGCTTGTTGACGCGCTCGGCCAGGTGCAGGGCCTCCATGGCGAACTCCAGCGCTGACGCCGCCAGTCCCGGATGCTCGCCGGTCAGGTCCAGCGCAGCCAGCAGCACGGGCAACGCCTCGACGTCACCGACCTGTTCCAGCAGCGCCAGCGCCGACGTCACGTCGCTGACCGTCACGGCCAGCCCTTGGTCGAACGCGCGGACCAGGCCCGACAGGTCGACGCCGGCGAGGTGGCGGCGGAACACGGTCAGCAGGGCGCGTCGCAGGTGGTCAGCGACGATGCCCTCCTCCCGCCCCTCGTCGAGGGTGTCGAACTCGATGCGGCCCAGCGCTGCTGGCACCACCGGCCACAGGTCGACGATGCGGGGCACGGCCACCGACTCGCCGGCAAGCACGGCACGGCGGACCGCGGAGGCCACCATGGTCTCTCGTGCACCGATCGTGTAACGCACGGAAACGCCGGAGCGCTGGTTGACGTGGGACGACCCGCGCAGCTCGCGGGCCAGCTCGGCCAGTACCTCGTCCAGGAATGCCGGGACCACGACGTCGACGTCGGTCGGCGGCGGGGCGGATTCCTGGTGCACGATCGCGATCTCGTCGGCGGTCCGGCGGGGGTAGTGGGTGCGGACCTGAGACCCGAATCGGTCCTTCAGTGGCGAGATGATCCGACCGCGGTTGGTGTAGTCGTCCGGGTTGGCTGTCGCGACCAGCATGAGGTCCAGCGGCAGCCGGATCGCGTAACCGCGGATCTGGACGTCGCGTTCCTCGAGGACGTTGAGCAGCGCGACCTGCACGCGTTCAGCCAGGTCGGGCAGTTCGTTCACCGCCACGATCCCGCGATTGGAGCGTGGGACGAGGCCGAAGTGGATCGTGTCGAGGTCGCTGAGGTGGCGGCCCTCCGCGACCTTGATCGGGTCCACGTCGCCGATGAGGTCGCCGACGGTGATGTCGGGCGTGGCGAGTTTTTCAGTCAGCCGCTCGTCACGCGGCACCCAACGGATCGGCGTGACGTCCCCGAGTTCGGCCACCAGCTGCTTCGCGAATGATGACACGGGCATTGTCGGGTCCGACCGCAGCTCGCAGCCCGCAACCGCTGGCATCCACGGGTCCAACAGCTGCTCCATGAGCCGGACCAGCCGCGTCTTCGCCTGACCACGTTCGCCCAGCAGGATCACGTCGTGGCCGGCGAGGATCGACCGCTCCAGTGACGGGATCACCGATTCCTCGAAGCCGACGACCCCCGGGAACAGTGGCGTCCCGGCTCGGAGCCGTGCAACCAGGTTGTCGCGCAGTTCGTCCTTGACGCGACGGGATCGCCAGCCGGTGGCACGCAGCTCACCCAGGGTTGCAACGGAGGGGGCGGCCTCGCCCATCGGGCACCTCGACAGTGGGGTCCCTCGAACCTACGTCCCGTGATCGCCGCGCGCGATGCGATAGGCCAGCCATTGCAGGGGCCACTGCAGTGGGAGGCGCATCCAGGCGGCGGTGGCCGACCCGGCGAACCCGCTGAACGCCGAGTAGCCGCCGTGGACCGCGGCGTCGATGTTTGCGAGGTAGACGCCGCTCAACGTCCCGAGCGCCACCCAGCCGCCCGCGTTGGCGGTGCGCCGCCGGGCCAGCAGGACCGCGCTCAGGCCTTCGCCGGCCGTGGCCAGGAGGTTCCACGTCGTCGGACTGCCGGGCACATAGGCGGGGACCATGTCCTCGAACGGTTCCGGTGTGACCACGTGCAGGATGGCCATGCCCGCCAGACCCGCAGCCAGGGCCCAGCGGCCGACGTCGGTGGCCCGCGTGGTCGGCGACGCTGCGCGCGCGTTGATCCGCTGCCAGCGTGAGGTCGTGGCCTCCTCGCCGACCCTGGTCGCCAGGACGCCCAAGGGATTCGGCACGTTCAGATCTTGGGGAGGTGGGCGGCCACCTCAGTGACGTCGTCGACCAACTCGTCGACGACCGCGTCGGCCACCTCCTCACGCAGGCGCAGCTTGGTGCGGCCGTACGCACGAGCCGGCAGCTGGGCGAGCTCTGCCGCCTTCTCCTGGGCGCGCGCCAGCACCTGGTCCTGCGCCACGGCCTCATCGAGGTAGCCGGCCTCGACCGCCGCGGCGGTGTCCACGCGCTTGCCGGGAAGGAGCAGGTCCTCCAGCCGATCGGCGCGCACGTTGGACTGCGCCAACGCGATCCCGTAGATCGGCATCTCGAAGTCGATCTGCGTCTCCGTCAGCCCCCACCAGAAGCGTCCCTCGGCACCGATCGCATGATCGCAGGCCATCGCCAGCATGGTCCCGGCGGCGATGCCGTGACCAGCGGCGGCGCAGACCGTCGGACGTCGTTCGGTCCACAGGCGCATGAGGGTGCGGCCCAGTGTCGCCAGCAGGTCGCGCAGGCCGTCGCGACCATTCTCCTCGATGAACTTGAGGTCGAGGCCAGCCGTGAAGATGTCCGAGCGCCCGGTGATCACGATGGCCTTGACCTCGTCGCCGGCCTTGTCCAGTTGGGCGGCCAGTTGATCCAGGGCTTCGATCGTGAGGGCGTTCTTGGCGCCGTCGTCGAAGCTGATCGTCAGGACGCCGGTGGCGTCGTCGAGGTCGGCGTGAACATCCATGGCACGGGCTCCCGGCAGCGCTGGTGGGTGGCCGCCGGGCAGACCGAGATGATCGGGTCCAGCGGGGCGGCCACGGGCTCCGCCCGACACTAGGTCGCCCGTAGGCTGACCGCCGCGACGAAAGCGAGCTGCGTGACGGACACCATCGACCAACCCCGGCGCGTGGCCGGCTACGCCCCGCTGACGGCGCGTGAGCGCAGGTCGGTGGCCGTGGCCGCCGTGGCCCCGGTCCCGGGCGTGTTCGTCGCCCTGTTGCCGTTCATGCTGACCGGCGCGACCGTGTCGTCGTTGCTGGGCGCGGCCATGGTCTACGGCAGCCTGCTTGGCCTGGCGGCCGGCTTTGTGGCCGTTGATCGCTTCCACGCGCGCCAATGCGGCCGCTGTCGGGAGCGCACCGAGCGGCGTGCGCTGGCGTGCGCTGCGTGCGGGTATGACCTTGTCGAGCGGCCGCGGTTCGCCTGCCCGCAACGCCACACGATCTACCTCGACGAGGGCCTGTGCGCCTGTGGCCGGCGCTTGGCGGCGCTGCCATCACCGCGGGGCGTCGGTCGCGAGGTCGTGCTGATGCTGCGCGTCGGCGGCTGGTTGCTGGCATTCCTGATGGGCGTCGGTGTGCTGCTGCGCCTGCTCGAGGGCTGAGGTCACCCAAGCGAGTCAACGGGCGGCGCGCGATCCCCGCCGCTGCTTGGGGTCGCGGCCGTGGCCTGGCGCGCAGGGTTAGGTTGTCGATCGGTGCGCTGGTCGGGAGTCGCGCGCGTGGCGGGGGTGGGGCGATGGAACGGACGCGCAGGCAGGTCGACGTCGACTCCCTGCGTGCCCCCGTCATGGCGATCCTCGGATGGGCGCACCTGCTGCGCGACGAACGCGGCGAGCTTTCGCGCGCGGAGGTCCAGGCCCTGGCAAGCCGGATCGCCGCCGAAGCGGCCAGGATCGAGGCGGAGTGGTGGGGCACGGCCAGTGCCACCGCCGGTGGCCGCGCCAAGGACCGCGGGGAGGCCGTGGCCGTCGCGGCGGCGGCCCTCGCGGGCGCAACGTCGGGCGAGGACGCCCTGGGGATCCTGTGCGAGTTCGTCCATGACCTGGGCGGCTGGGCGGAACTGGATCACCAGCAGGCCGACACGTTGGTCACGATCGACTTCGGCCTGCCCGAGGTGCCTGTCCTGCACGCGATGGCTGCGACTGGCTCGCTGGCCAGCCAGACGATCCGGGACAGCCTGCCTGCCCTTGTCCAGTCGGCGGCAGTGATCGCGCGCGACGCGGAACGCAACCGGCTGCTGACCGAGATCGACACCCGAGCCCTCACCCGTGACACGTTGACCGGGCTTCTGGATGCCGATGCGCTGGACCGCCTGGCCCGCTACCTCGGGCCGCGGCACACGGTCGTTGCGCTTGGCCTGGACGACCTCGGCGCGTTGACCACCAGGCAGGGCCAGGCCGTTTCTGACCTCCACGTGCGCCGGCTCGGGACGCTGTTGGCCGAGCAGGTCCGGGTCTACGACTACGTCTTCCGTGCCCAGGGTGGAGACTTCGTCGTTGTGGCGCTCACCCCTGGTCTGCAGGGGGCGCTGGACATGGTGGACCGCATGCGGGCGAAGTGGGCGCAGCGCAAGCCCCAGACCGGGATCTCGGTCGGGGTTGCCGGCGTACGCGGCCGTGACGGACGCCAGGCCGTGGCCGAGGCGCTGCGCGCGGTCGAGACGCGTCGCGCCGACCACGAGTCAGTCGAGGTGCTCCCCGATCGCTGATGCGGCGATCACGATTTCGTGGGGGTGAAATGCGCGCCAACGACAACGACCACCCGGTGTGGGTGGTCGTGTTCGGTGCCTTGCCGCGGCTGCTCAGAGGCAGGACGTCCGCAGGTTGAGCTCCTCGTCGGTGATGACGGGGTCGGCCGAAAGCCAGAAGACGTCTTCGGTGCCGAACAGGTGCAGCCCCTTGAGGGCGGTGGCGAGATCGAATGGCATGTTCGTGCTCCGGGGGGCCGCCGGGTCCTGGTGGCCAATGGTGGACTGGGTGCTGGTGATTGCAGGGAAGACGATGGTCGCCCCTCGGTTCATGTCGAAGTTGTCGGGCCGTGTGGGCGCCCCCTGCGCTGCCAGTGCTGCATCGCGCTGCGTGTCGCTGATGATGGGCATGCCGGGCTCCCCTCTGTGCTGGCGTCGCCGACGGTAGCCAGTGTGCGCTCTGCAAGATTGAGTGTGCGTTCCAATTGCGAGAAGCGCGCGTTACAAATTCGTGTAGGCATGCCCGGGCCATGACACCGACCGCAGGACATTGACCCCAGGAAGCCGACCCCGGGAATCAGAGGACGGCGGCGACGCTTGATGCGTCACCGCCGTCTGCTCCCGGGGATCGGGTCAGGTGGTCAGCGGGGCCCTGTCACGCAGCTTCAGGAAGCCGAACCCAAGGGCGAGCATGAGGCCGCCCATCACGAAGGCGAAGAAGCTGAGTGCGTAGGCCAAGATGCCAAGGCCGAGGGCGGTGGTCAGGGTGGTTGCGCTGAGCCAGCTCGTGCGGGCCTCATTGGGCACCATCACGACCTCACCGGCGTCGTCCAGCACGGCCTCACCGTTCTCGTCGAGCATCGGGACCTGGCGGTCCATCTCGGAGTAGTACAGGCCGTCCGTGCGGTCCAGCTGGTGGGTGGTGATGATGTCGGACTGTGCCCACATGCTGAACGGCCCGCGGACCGGTACCTCGGCGAAGTAGGCGTCATCCGGGGTGGTGATGTTCTGGTCGGAAGCCTGGTCGTAGGTGTAGATGAACCCGGCGAGGCCTCCCAGCATGCTGCCCGCGCCCACCACCATCGCGAAGATCGCGATCCAGGTGAAAAGGCGGCTGGGGTGGCTGGGTGCCTCTTCCGGCTGGACGTGGATGACCTCGAGGTCCTGAGACTTCTCGAGAAGTGGAGTGGTCATTGCTCGATCCCCTTGTGTGCGGCGGCGTGCCTTGTGCAGCTGCCTTGTGATCTCACTCACAAGGTGTCACGGGGGAGGGCGCAGGTCAGGGTCCAGCAGGCCCTGTGGGATCCGCCGGTTGGCCCCAAGGCCAGGGGACCTTCGCTGGCGCGGCGTCAGGCAGAGCGCTCAGAGGTTGCCGCGGGCCTCCTGGGCGCGTTCGATCGAGATGAACAGCGCCTTGAAGTTGCCCACGCCGAAGCCGGTCGCCCCACGGCGCTGGATGATCTCGAAGAACAGCGTCGGCCGGTCCTCGACAGGTTCGGTGAAGATCTGCAGCAGGTAGCCCTCGTCGTCGCGATCGACCAGGATTCCCAGTTCCTGCAGTTCGTCCCACGCCTCGTCGATGACGCCGACGCGGGCGCGAGCATCGTCGTAGTAAGTGGCGGGCACTGTCAGGAACTTGATGCCACGCGAGCGCATCTCGCGCACGGTGGCCACGATGTTGCCCGTGGACAGGGCCAGGTGCTGGACGCCGGGGCCGCGGTAGTGCTCGAGGTACTCCTCGATCTGGGACTTCTTCTTGCCTTCGGCCGGCTCGTTGATGGGCAGCTTGATTCGGCCGTAGCCGTCCCAGACGACCTTTGACATCAGGGCCGTGTACTCGGTGGAGATGTCGTCGTCGGTGAAGTTCAGCAGCTGGGTGAAGCCGAAGATGTCGGCGTACCACTGGCCCCAGCTGTTCATCTTGCCCAGCTCGACGTTCGCGACAACGTGGTCGATGCCGGACAGCCCGACGCGGGTCGCGATGGTCGGGTCGTCGACGGCGACGAAGCCGGGCAGGTACGGCCCGGAGTAGTCGTCGCGCGACACGAAGGAGTGCGTGGTGTCGCCGTACGCCTGGAAGGTTGCCCGCACCACCTTTCCGTGATCGTCCTCCATGACTACCGGTTCGCCCACGGCCTTGGCGCCGCGGGCGATCGCTTCGCGAAACGCCGCTTCGGCGTCGGGGACGGTGAAGGCGACGTCGCGCACGCCATCACCGTGCAACGCGTGGTGTTGCGCGATCTCACTGATGGGCGTGAGTGCCGTGGTCAGCACGAAGGTGATGGCCTTCTGCTTGAGCACGTACGACGCGCGGTCGCGCACGCCCGTCTCCGGACCCGCATAGGCCACCAGATCGAACCCGAAGGCGTGTCGGTAGTAATGGGCGGACTGCTTGGCATTGCCGACCCAGAACTCGATGGCGTCATAGCCCTTGATCGGGAACGTGTCAGTCATCGTCGTCCTCCGAGAATGTGCCACCACTGCGGCCGTTCAATGAACCGCGCGGAACCCTTGATGGCGTTCCCGTTTCAATGAACCGCGGGGAGGGGTAGGTCGGGGGGCAGGGGGTCAGAGCTTGCGCTTGGACCAGGTCCAGGCGTACTCGGCGTCCTCGACATCCGTCGCAGCAGCACCGAGGTCCAGCGGGGCGAACGTGTCGAGCATCACAGCCAGCTCGCCGGTGGCGGCCTTGCCCAAGGATGCCTCGACGGATCCCGGTTGGGGACCGTGCGTGAACCCGGACGGGTGTAGCGAGATCGACCCCTGCTCGATGCCCGAGCCCTTGCGGCTCATGAAGTCGCCGTCGACGTAGAACAGCACCTCGTCGGAGTCCACGTTGGCGTGGTTGTACGGCGCCGGGATCCCCTCGGGGTGCCAGTCGAACAGTCGAGGCACGAACGAGCAGATCACGAAGTTGGGTCCCGCGAAGGTCTGGTGCACCGGCGGCGGCTGGTGGATGCGCCCGACGATCGGTTCGAAGTCGTGGATGGAGAGGGCGTAGGGGTAGTTGCCGCCGTCCCAACCGACCACGTCGAAGGGGTGGTGGGCGTAGGTGTAACGGGTCAGGCCGCCGCGGTGGCGAACCAGCACCGGGACGTCCTCGCCCTCGTCGAACACCAACTCGTCCGGCCCGCGCAGGTCGCGCTCGCAGTACGGCGCGTGCTCGAGGAACTGGCCGTGCTTGGACAGGTAGCGGTCGGGCGCGCCGATGTGGCCGCGTGACTCGAACACCATCGCCCGGACGGGGTTGTCCGCGTCGGTGTCGACGATCCATCGTTGGGTGGTCGAGGTGGGGATGACCACGTAGTCGCCGGCCGTCACCCGCAGTCGGCCGTACTGGCTTTCGAGAACCGCCTCGCCGACCTCGATGTAGACCAGTTCGTCACCGATGGCGTTGCGGTAGAGCGGGCTGGAGTCCAGCGCAGCCACGTAGGACATGCGGACGTCGCCGTTGGCCAGCAGCAGGTGACGCCCCGACACCAGGTCGCCGCCCTGCTTGAGCTGGCGCGTCCTGAAGTGGCGAGGGAGCAGGGGCTGGTTGCTCGCGAGGCTGAGGTGCTCCTCCTCGATGGCTTCCGCGCTGGTGATCGCGGTGGGGATGTGTCGGTGGTAGAGCAGCGAGGACTCGGACGAGAAGCCCTCCTGACCGACCAATTCCTCGGCGTACAGACCGCCGTCCGGGTTGGTGAACCTCGTGTGCCGCTTTCGCGGTATGTCCCCAAGCTGGCGATAGAACGGCATGATGGATCCTCTCCCAGACAAACAGTGCGTCGAGGGAGGCGGCGGGTCAACCGTGCGCGCGACGAGTGCCCATGTTGCGCGCAGCGCACGTTTGGTCAGACCGGGGGGATCATCCCCGGCGGCAGGTCCGCCCGTCCAGCCAGCGGTGACAGCTCGAATTCCGGGCGACCGATGCGCAGGAACTCCACGGGCTCGTCGTCGCGCAGGTGCTGTTCGCAGATGGTTGGCACGTCGGCGACGGTCACCCCGCCGTACCAGACGTCATCGGGCGCGACGTAGATCGCAGGGCCGACCATGCAGGGCTCCAGACAGCCCGTTGCGACGACCTTGACATCGATCATCCCCAACTTGCCCGTCTCCTCACGAAACGCCTCGAAGATCCCTGCGCCGCCACGCTGGATGCACGAACCCCGCGGGTGGGCAGGATCGCGTTCGTTGGTGCAGACGAAGACGAACTTGCGAGGCATGCCAGCGCGGGCCATGGCGACATCCAGTCGGTGGTTCCGGCAAGGTAATCGGTGACAGGATCTGTCGAGGGCGTGACAAATCCGGCGCGGGACCCACGACAGATGGTTCGATCGGGTCATGGTTTCGGCTGCCAGCCCATGAACACTTCTCCCAGGTCGCTGACCTCGTCAGGGAGCCCCCCGCATGACCTCCCGCAATCTGTCGGTCCTGATCGTGGACGACGAGCCCGACATGCGCTGGCTGTTGCGCCACACGATCAACCAGGCCAACGACGGTCTGCAAGTGCTGGCGGAGGCGTCCGACGGTGCGGAGGGTGTCGACCAGTGGCGCGAACATCGGCCCGATGTGGTCGTGCTCGATCAACGCATGCCGATGCTCACCGGTCTCGAGGCCGCGGGTCAGATTCTGGCGGAGGAACCGACCCAGCCACTGGTGCTGTTCAGCGCGTTTCTGACGGACGACATCAGGCGTGAGGCAGCCGAGATCGGCATCAGCGCCTGTGTCCAGAAGGATCGCATGGCGACGATCCCGGAGGTCCTGTGGGGAGTCGCATTGGCCGGATGACGGTTCCTGACGGCCGGGCATGGGTCGTGGTCGGCCTGCTTGGTGTGGCTGGAACTCTGGGTTTCACGTTGGCGAACCGAGCCGCCACGGCCGATGCCAGGGTCACGTTCGAGCAGGCAGTTGGCGCCCATGCGGCCGAGCTTGCCCAGACGGCCTCCGTCGCGGTTGCAACGGTCGAACGGCTGGCCACCGCCAGCAATGCCGGTTTCGCTGCCGCGGCTGACGATGCGCGCCGCTCGACCGCGATCATCGCGCTTGCCCGCGTCGAAGCCGGTTCGGGCGAGGTTGCAGCGGTGATCCCGGTCCACCACGGTGGGGCCGTCGACGCCGTCCTGCACGATCCGGGTGTCGCGGACCTGTTCGGCATCGCCCGTGACCGCGGTACGCCGGCCGTGGGCGCCGCCGTCGTCGACCCAGCTACCGCAGGACGGCAGCCCGTCATCGTGATGGCGCAGTTCGGCGACGCCGCCCCCGGGACCAGCCAAGCCCGCCGCGCCAGCCTGGTCGGTCACATCGTCGCATTGCTGGAGCCCGAGCAACTCCTGCCGCAATCGCTCCCGATTGGGGTCCGCAGCCTCACGATCAGTGATGCGTCGGCGATCCTGGCCCAGGCGGGAGACGGTGGCGGTGGTGATTTGCAGCCCGGTCCGGGGCAAGCCGCGGTTGGGGATGCAGGCATGCAGGGCACTGCCGATGGGCCGGCGATCTATGACATCTCGGTTGGGGGGACCACTTGGCGTCTGTTCGCGCTGCCGGAGGCAACGGGTCCCGCAGCCTTGGCATGGGTCGTCCTGGTGGGCTTCCTCCTGGCCACCTTCATGGTGATCTTCACCGATCAGGCCAGGGGGCGCCGCCAGCTTGGGGTCCTCGAGGCCATGGATGAGCGAATGAAGGGACTTGAACTGGCCGCAGACATGGGGCCGATCCTGCAAGAGAGTCTGGACCTTGGTGACGTCGTGCCCGCTGCGGTCATCAGGATGGTCGACGTCCTTGGACTTGATGGCGTCGCGGTCCTGGTCGCCGACGACCGAGGCGTGCTCAACGAGCTCTTCCGACACGGCCGGCTCCCCCAGGGACCGCGCACCGTGGCCGAGATGGCGTTGGCGCCAACAGAAGCTGACGCTGGCGAGGTGGTGACGTTGCCGTTGCTCCGGGGCGGGCGGATCGGTGGTGCGCTGCGCCTGTTGCCCGGGCGGGCGATCACGGAGGACCGGATGCGGGCTCTGCGGGCCGTGGCGGACCTGTTGGGATCGGCCGTCGCCAACGCTGCGACGTTCAACCGCGAACAGGACGCGGTGAAGCGTTTTCGTGAGCTGGATGCCCTGAAGACGGACTTCATGGGAACCGTGTCGCATGAGCTGCGTACGCCGGTCACGGCGATCGCAGGCTTCGGTGCGATGCTCCAGAGCAATTGGGACCAGCTCGAGGAGCCGAGCAAGCGCGACGCTGTCGAGCGGATCGTCGCCAACGCCATGTCGTTGCATGTGCTGGTCGAGGAGTTGCTGGACTTCGCCAGACTCGAGGGCGGTGGGGGCGCGGCGGAGCTCGCGCTGCTCGATCTCGGCGAGGTCGCGACCCGGATCATCCGCGACATGGCGCCGGTCATCGACCAGCACGAGGTCCGCGTCAACACCGGCGCCGACGTCATCGTGCTCGCCGACCTTCGCGCTCTCGAGCGGGTGATCTCGAATCTCCTGTCCAACGCGGCGAAGTACGCCCCAACGGGGTCGGTCATCGAAGTCACCATCGGACGAGTCGACGATGCCGCAGTGCTCTGGGTCGATGACGAGGGTGCGGGCATCCAAGACGATGAACGTGAGCGAGTCTTCAGTCGCTTCTACCGAGGCGAGCACGAATTGGCCCGGCGGACCCGCGGGGTTGGGATCGGGCTCGCGGTCGTGCGTGAGTTGTGCCAACTCATGGGCGGGGACGCCACGGTGCTCACCGGCCCGTCCGGCGGTGCACGCCTCGAAGTCCGCCTGCCATTGGCCGAACCCGCGGTCCTGCCCCTGCCGACCGGTGACGCGATCGCGGAGCGCAGCCGCATCGACTGACTTGATTGCAGTACGAAGGAGTCCAGCATGCAACGCCACAGCGACCGACTGATCGCCGGGGCCGCCGCCCTGGTTGTTGTCGTCCTGGCAACGTCGGTGGGCGTGCTGGTGCTGGATGTGCAACGACGTGGGCGTTCGGCACTGGAGCGCGAACGAACCGCGCAGGTCCTGCAGCTGGCCAAGAACATGGACACCCGCGTCGTGAGCGGGTTCGAGGGCATGGCCAGCATCGCAGCCCAGACGCCTTTCGTCCTGGACGTCGGCGCGCCGCAAGACGTTGCCACGCTGGAGGGCATCCAGGCGCTGTTCGGTGATCTGCTGGAGACCGGGTTCATCGTCCTGGACGCGAACGGGGTCATCGTCAACGGCACCTTGCTCCCGGACGGTGCCCTGGGAACGACGTTCGACCGGCCCGGGGTCGCGGAGGCGTTGGCCTCCGGCGAACCGGGGATCATGCCGGTGGCCGAAGGCCTGACGTCACCGATCCCTGTCACGATCACCTATGCGCCAATCCTGAGCGAAGGTGGTGGGGTTCGGGGTCTGCTTGGTATCGAGAGTTCGGCGTCCGAGGACTCAGCGTTCAACCAGGAGGTTGCCAACCTGCGGTCGGGTGAGACGGGTCTGTTCGCCTTCGTCGACGGCTTGGGCGGCGTCGTCGCGTCCAGTGATCCGACCCTCATCGGAGGCAGCTATCCGGATCCCGCCATCGTGTCAAGGTCTCCGGGGGTCTATCGCGACGATGGGCGCATCCTGGTTGTTCAGGACGTTCCTGGTCCCGAGTGGCGGGCGGTCTCCAGCCAGGACATCGCCGAGTTCGAGGAGGGCCTGGGCGGTCAGGTCCAGCGCCTCATCCTGGTGCTTGGCCTGGCTGCCCTGATTGCCGCCGCAGCGGTCGTGTACTTCCTCCTGCGGAGGCTGCGGGCCGCACGCGAAGAGGAACGGCGCCTGGCAGAACTCAACGCCACGCGCGAGGAGTTCATCAGCATCGTGTCGCATGAGTTGCGCACGCCGGTGGCTGGCGTGCTCGGGTTCCTGCAGTCGACGCTGGACCACTGGGAGTCCATGGACGACCCCGCGCGGCGGCACGCAATCGAAAGGGCGGCGGCGAATGCTCGCCGCCTTCATGGCCTGACCCGCGACATCCTGGACACCACGGCGATCGAGGCCGGCAAGCTCAGCTACGTCCTGGAGGTTGTTGAACTGGTCGACGAGGTGCGCGACGCGGTCGTCGCCGCACGCGATGCCCATGACGACCGTGAGGTCATCGTCGAGGAAGCGGGTGGCTCCCAACGGGTCAGCATCGACCCCGATCGGATCCAGCAGGTGCTCGCCAACCTCCTCGACAATGCGCTCAAGAACTCGCCCGATGAGTCCCCGGTCCACGTTCGGCTGACGGGTGACGCCGGTTTCGCGTCCGTCGCGATCACTGACCGCGGACCGGGCTTGTCTGAGTCGGAACTAGAGGGCCTGTTCGAAAAGTTCGTGCGAGGGCGTTCCACGAATGTGCAGGGCACCGGGCTGGGGCTGTACATCGCCCGTCAGATCGTCGAGGCGCATGGGGGCACCCTGACCGCCAGCAGCAGCCCGGGTCGCGGAGCAACGTTCACCTTCACGGTGCCGCTGGCTGACGTCGCAGCCCAACCGGGCTGACTCGGCCCGCGGTCAGGCGGCGTCGGACGCGGGCGCCTCGGAGACTCGCCGACGCAGCCCGCGGAGGTTGCCCTTGGGCAGCACGGTGACGCCCAAGGTCGCGGCCCGTCTGCGGATCGATGCGTCGCGATAGTTCGTGTAGAGGATGATCGTCGGCGGCGGGCCAGCGTTGGCGACCACGTGTTCCGCCACCTCGATCCCGTTGAGGCCAGGTGGCATCCGGTAGTCCACGACCAGCACATCGGGCCTGAACTGCGCACACAGCCGCGCCACATCGTCGCCCTGCATTGCCGTGGCCACGACCTCATGGCCCTCGTGCTCGAGGTCGGTTACCACGAGTTCGAGGGCGTCCGGGTCATTGTCCACTGCGATGACGCGGCGTGTTCCGTAGCGAGCTGGACGAGGTTGCATGCTTGCAGGGTTGCGCATCGGCCACGGTTGCGCTCGTCCAGCGGTACGGCCGTCCCCCTCGACGCGTGCCCGTGGCCCCCCGAACCTCACGGGCGGCCCGATCGGGTCACTCGCCGGGCGGTGAGCGAGCGGCGAAATGGATGGGTCGGCCGCGTCGCTGGTTCGGTCGGTGACGGAACGCTCCAGTCGCGGAGCGTGTTGGATGAGCGCACCTCCAGAAGGATTGCCCATGCACCCGGACCTTGCCGCGGCTGAACGAATACTGGGCCGAACGCGCCGCATTGCCGTCGTGGGCCTGTCGCCCGACCATCGACGCACCAGCTACGGCGTCGCGGTCGCGCTGCAACGACGCGGCTACGAGATCGTCCCCGTCAACCCCAAAGCCGACGAGGTCCTCGGTGAGAAGGCGTGGCCGACGCTCGCCGACGTTCCGGGAACGATTGACCTGGTCGACGTCTTTCGGCGCCAGGAACATGTCGACGGAGTCGTGCAGGAAGCCATAGCCGCCGGGGCACCGGCCATCTGGCTGCAGGAGCAACTCACATCGGTCGACGGTCGACGATCGGCCGAAGCTGCAGGGATCGACTACGTCGAGGACGCCTGCCTCGCCGTGTTCGTTGCCGTCCTGAACGCGCAGCCCGCGTCTGCCACGACCAGCTGAGGGTGCAGGTCAGAAAGCCCAGAGGGTCAGGTCAGGAACTCCAGGATCGTCGCCGCCACCGCACCGGGGTCCTCGACTGTGCACCAGTGACCGACGTGCGGCAGCACCCGGACTCGGCTCACGGGGATCGACCGCTTCAGCTCCTCGGCCATCGCCAGCGGGGTCGAGCGGTCGTGGGCACCCGTGATGATCAACGTGGGCTGGCCGATGTCGTCGGTGCGGATGCGCGGCGCCTTGGCCAGGGCACGGCACGACTTCGCGTACATGTTGGGTTCGTTGCGCAGGAACATGTCGCGCAACAGGCCGACCGCGCCTGACAGCGTGGCGTGGGACTGCGGCGACACGGCTCCCGCCAGCCACTCGTCCACGATCGGGTCAAGCCCGTCCTTCTCCACCAGGTCGGCCCGGTCGCGGTAGCGATCAGCCGTTGGGGGCAGGAAGTGGGAGATGCCCCCGACCAGGATCAACTCGTCACACAACTCGGGCTGGGTCTGCGCGATGTGCTGGACGACCAGCGAGCCCATCGAGTGCCCGACCAACTTGACCGCCGGCAACTCCAGGTGCGCGATCAGCTTGATCACGTCCTTGGCGAACACCTCGATGGAGAACTTGCCCTTGCCGCCGGAGCGGCCGTGCCCACGCAGGTCGAGCGCAACGACGTGGTGGTGCTGCTGCATGGCCTGCATGACGCCATGCCACACGTGGTTGGTGCCACCGAGTCCATGGACGAACACGACCGGCGGGCCTTCGCCGTAGGACGTGTAGTGGATGGCGTTGCCGTCGATCTCTGCGAACATGCGAACCAGGCCTTGTGCGGTGGGATCGGGCGCGCAGCGGTCTTGGATGCGATGCTGAGTCGCGCGGCTGCCCGAGATGGTCGGCGGATCGTACGCCCGCGTCGCTGGCCGGCCTGCATGACGTGCGACCCGACCAAGGAGGCCGACGGGATGCGAGTCGACCTTGAGGTGCACAGCGTCGCGGCGCGGCCCGTGGTCTGGGACGTGCTGACCGCGTGGGAGCGCCAACCCGAGTGGATGCTGGACGCCAGATCGGTGCGTGTGCTGACGCCACAGCGCGAGGGCAGCGGCGTCACGATCGTGAGCCCGACGCTGCTCCTGGGAGTCACCGTCGACGACATCATGCGCGTCACGCGCTGGGAGGATGGCCGGGTCCTGGAGGTCGTCCACCTCGGCAGGATCATCACCGGCACGGGCGCGTTCGAACTTGACGACGGCCCCGACGGCGGCACCACCATCCGTTGGTGGGAGGAGGTCGCCCCACCACTGGGTGCACTCGGCGAGTGGGGTGCCACGACGTTCGTGGCGCCGTTCATTCGTTGGCTCTTCACGCGCAGCCTGACCAACCTGGCTCGCCTTGCCGAACGTGAGGGTGCGGCCGGCGTGACGTCGCACCCGGGGTAGGGCGTCAGTCGGGTGCCGTCAGCGCGGTTCGCAGACGAAGACGGGGATCGTCCGGGCGGTCTTGCCCTGGTAGTCGGCGTAGTCCGGGAACGTGTCGACACACACCTGCCACACCGCGGCGTGCTCGTCGGCGTCGGTGACCTCACGGGCGGTCACATCCAGGACCTCCGCCTTGTCGCGCACCGCGATGTCCGGCTCGGCACGCAGGTTGTGCGCCCACTGCGGATCCGCAGGCGCGCCGCCCATCGACGCGACCAGGACGTACTTGCCGCCATGCACCACGCGGATCAGCGGCGACTTGCGGATGGCCCCACTGCGGCGGCCGACGTGGGTCACGATGACGCACGGGTAACCGCGAATGTCGTAGCCCTTCTCGCCGTCGCTCTGCTCGTAGAGGTCGACCTGTTCACGCACCCATTCGGACGGACTTGGCACGTACTGCATGGGTGACCTCCTCGAGGCTCGGCTTGACCCGCAACCACGCTACGCGTCGTGCCGCATGTCGGTCGTGGACGTCGGCCGCCGTGGCCGGCATGACACTGACCTTCCCAACGGGCTCCGCCGGTGGTTACCCTGACGTCGTCTCATCCCCGCCTGGCGAGGGTCACACGTCCGGCGCCGATCGGTCCGTAGGCCGCGACCCCACGGCGCCCGCATCGCAGGGTGCTTGGACCGCGCTACTCGCGTGGTGGTGGGCGTAGGACGGGTTTGCCGTTGACCCAGGCCAGGTCGAGTCGGCCGGCGTCGAACATGGTGTGGTGGTGGTGGCAGCCCAGCGCGCCACTGTCGGCGCGAAGCCGGCCA
>Ga0326597_10000329_pt1 | contig 88226 bp, 80 predicted proteins | sample RVTome_12_FD_203789 | JGI IMG/M metagenome (GOLD analysis project Ga0326597, IMG submission 203789) | Soil microbial communities from uranium-contaminated site in the Upper Colorado River Basin, Wyoming, United States - RVT100D185 | ecosystem: Environmental > Terrestrial > Soil > Contaminated >...
CTCGGAAACAGGAGCGGAAGGTACACAAGATATCACAGAATCCGCCGCGTTACTCACAGCCGAGCCTCGCTTCGCACCGCAGGGCGGCTCCGCTCGGCTATGACTAACGCGGGAGGTGGTATCAGGGTTGCGCCGAAGGCGCTACCCTGGGTCAACGGCGACGAACACCGATTACCCCAACGGGGTTGCGGCTCCCGCGGACACAGTAGAGTCGAGACGTGGCGCGGTGGTGTAGGAGCGGCGTAGCGTGTTTCCGACCCTTTCGGTTGTCGGGGCCTGAGTATCCGTTCCATGCTCCGTTTCCACGTCCCGCTCATCGAACCGGACGGGCGGTTTTCCCGCATCCGGCTCTCGGACCAGGATTCAGGAGTTCGCACACGAGAAGTAGGGCGTGATGCGGGGGAGGAGGCACAGCCCCCATCCCTGATGCAGGCGCTGATCTGGAAACGTGGCATACCGTCGTCTCCGCGCCTTGTGCTTCACGCTCAACCACCGACGGAGCCTACGCCGGGCGTGTCCCATCACCGTCTCGTAGGCCGGCACCACCGTCCCCAGACAGAAGTAGTTCGCCCAGCCACGCAATTTCGCGTTCAGCTCGGCGACGACGTGATCCGGGGCCTTCCAGGTCGTACACGATTCGGTCACGGCGCTGATCGCCTCGCAGACGCGCGCGATCTTCTTCTTCGACGGTCGCGGGCCCAGGTACGACTGCCCCGTCCGCCGTGAATACTGCCGTCCGAATGTGTATCCCAGAAAGTCAAACGTCTCCTCCGGCAGACGACAAGTCCGAGTCTTCGTCTCGTTCACCGCCAGTCGCGGTCGCTCCATGATCCCCCGCATGGCCGCGCTGATCGGCTGCCTCATCGCCATCGTCTCCTATGCTTTCGTAGTCTGGCGTTGGTTCGTCGGATTGGTCCGCGACTTCGACATGACCATGCGGAAGCAGACGGAAAATTGAGCGATCCGTCCGAGAGGTGGATACGCAACACTTCGGCGTTATTTTGTGAATCATGGCTGTCAAATGGGTTCGTTTTGCAAGTACATTTTTTTGGGCAAGTGTCAAAGCGTGGCACCAAAAAGAACAATTGTCGAGTGTCGATTTTCGATTGTCGAGTGGAGGGGATTGCCGATTTCCAATTGCCCATTGCCGATTGGTCCGAACGGCAATTCGGTAGGTGCACAATCACCATTTGATTTGGCTTCCGGTGGGTTCGTTTGGAAAATACGCTTTTGCACTCCAAAGCCACGAAGCGACGAAGCCAAATAGCCAGGAAGAGAAAGCGGTCGATTACGGCGCGGGGAACGGATGCAAGGCGGACTTCCATACCCCAATAACTTCACGGGCGCGCGGCGGAATGCCCCGGCGCGACCGATCAGTTTGGATGGCGGCGTGCGTAGCACCAAGTAGGTGCGTCCCCGACGCACCACTCATTCGCCGGTTCGTTCATCGTACTAATGTTGAGGGCTTGCCCCGGACTCCAGGATCTGACGCAGGTTCTCGAAGTAGCGGCGATGCGTCCGACGCATCGCGTTCTCGCTCGCAGCTTCGAGCAGTACGACTTCGTGCTCGATCTTCTTGCGGTTCAGTTCCAACTCGATCTTGAGCCGCAGGTCATCGGCTTCCCATCGCTGCGCGTCCTCGAAAGTTTGCGAGCGGACGATCTGGCCCTTGCTTCGGTCGTATTCAATGAGAAAGATCATCGTCGCTCTCCCGTCTGACGCTGTCTAACCAAGAGATCGCCTGGGTCAGGCCGTCCGCGACGGCCGCTTGCACGCCTTCCCACATCGTGCGCGATTGCGCGAAGCTCTCTTTCAGCTCTTCGAGCTCTTTTTTTCGAAGCATTTCGGATGGCAGGACGAGCCAATAGAGCCATGCGGGTTTCACTGGGTTTTTCTCGATCAAATCGATCCTACTGCCCAATTCGGCGAATTTTCTTTCGAGCTGCTCGCACGCCATCACGTTCTGAGAAAGTCCGTTCAGAGCGCTAAGCATTTCGTGCGGTCCTCCGCCATACTTAATCATCGGATCAAGGACATCGGAAGCTTTCTCAGAGAGCTCAGCCCATAGGTGTTGAAGCGAACTACGGACTTGGATCTCGATCGGTTTACCGGATATCTCTGCGATGACGTGAACGGCCCGATAGCCGTGGCTGGGGTTCTCGCGGCGGTCCACGACGGTCGCCTGGGGGAAGGCGGCTCGCAATACAGAAACGGATCGTTCCTGTTCCAACAGGGTCGTCACCACAATCCTGCACCCTCCTATATCCTGCATTTGGCTCAGTCGGATGCTCTCGCGGCGGAGCTTTTCTACGATGGAGACAATGGACTTGGCCGCACGTCCCGTCGGTTCAAAGCCCTGCTCACAAAGCGCGCGGAAAACGCTTTCGTATGCATCGCGGAAAGACCGACGATATTCGTCGAGTAGTCGAACTTCGCTCTCGCCGTAAGCGCCTCCCCGCAATCGATCTCCGAGGCGGTCGACCTGAGTCTTGCTAAAAGTCGCCGTCAATCGCCGGGTCTCCCACTTCGAGGCTTCGTGAGGCCCGTGCATTCACGCTACCGCCCTCGCACAGAAACACCTCGCTGACCGGATTATGCGCGCCGCGCGGCCCCGAGCAACGGCCCCGCGCTACTTCTTGCTGGAGGTTTTTTCGCGTTCTTTTTCGTAGCGCTCGATGATTTCTTCTTGAATGGCGGCGGGGGTGCGGCGATAGCAGGCGAACTCCATGGAGAAATTGGCCCGGCCCTGGGAGAGGGAGCGGAGGTCGGTGGAGTAGCCGAACATGTTGGCCAGCGGAACCTCGGCGAGAATGACGGCGGCGTTGCCCCTCATCTCGCTTCCCGTAATCAAACCGCGTCGAGAGGCGAGGTCGCCGGTGACTCCGCCCTGGAAGTCCATGGGCGTTTCGACCTCGACTTTCATGATGGGTTCGAGCAGGACGGGCTTGGCCTCACGGACGACCTGGCGAAACGCCGCCCGCGCACAAATCTGAAATGCGAGATCCGAAGAGTCCACGGCGTGCGACGATCCGTCTTCGAGGACCATCTTCACGCCAACGACTTCGAATCCCGCGACGGGGCCTTTGGACCGCGCCATCTGGAACCCTTTGTCCACCGACGGGATGTACTCCGTCGGCACGCGGCCGCCGGTCACTTTGTTCTCAAATTCGTAGTCGTTCTCGCCGTTGGGCGGGAGCGGGACCAGCCGCCCGACGACGTGGGCGTATTGCCCGGAGCCGCCGGTCTGCTTCTTGTGTTTGTAGTTGAACTCGGTCTCGACGGTGGGCGTCTCCTTGTACTGTACTTTGGGAGCGCCGACGATGACGTTGGCGTTGTACTCCCTCTTCATCCGCTCCACGTACACCTCGAGGTGCAGCTCGCCCATTCCGGAGATGATGGTTTGGCCGGTCTCCTCATCGTGGTGCGTATGGAACGTCGGGTCTTCCTTACAAAAGCGGTTGATGGCCTTGGACATCGGATCGCGATCGGCCGCCCGCTCCGGCGAGATGGCGATGGACATTACCGGCTCGGGGCAGTGCATGCTTTCGAGGGAGAGGTTCAAATCCGAATCGCACAGCGTGTCGCCGGAAACACAGTCGATCCCCATCACCCCGACAATATCGCCCGCGTGGGCCGCCTCCACGTCCGTTCGTTTGTCCGCGTGAAGTTGATAGACCCGCCCGATCCGCTGTTTTCCGCCGGTCCGGGTTACCTTGTAGAACTTTCCTCGCTTAAGCTCGCCCTGGTAAAGACGGACATAGGTGATCTGGCCGAACGGCTCGTCGCAGATCTTAAAAGCCATGGCCACCAGCGGTCCATCGGGGTCGGCCGAGATGGTCACCTCCGCCCCGTCGTTGGCGTTGTCGCAGGCGTAAGCGATGCGGTCGATCGGGGAAGGAAGGTAGTGGGTAATGGCGTCAAGGAGGCTTTGTATGCCCTTGTTGCGATAGGCCGTGCCCAGGAAAACCGGCGTAATGTCGCGGCGCAGCGTCGCTCGCCGTACCGCGCCGTGGATTTGCTCCTCGGTCGGCTCGTGTCCCTCGAGCATGATTTCCATCAAGTCGTCGTCGTAGAGGTTTAGCGTGTCGAGCATACCGTGGCGGGCGCGGTCGGCGTCCGCCGCCATCGCCGCAGGGATATCTTCAAGCCGAATGTCCTCTCCGGTCGGGCCGTCAAAGTAGATGGCCTTCATGCGGACCAGATCAATGATTCCGGTGAAGTCGCCGCCGGTCCCGATGGGCATTTGCATGGGCACGGCCACGTGGCCCAGCTTGGTTTCCAGTTCGGAAACGACCCGGACGGGATCTGCCCCCACGCGATCGAGTTTGTTGATGAAGGCGATCCGCGGCACGCGATATCGTCGCATCTGCCGGTCCACGGTGATGGATTGCGATTGCACGCCGCCCACCGCGCACAACACCAGCACCGCGCCGTCGAGGACGCGCAGCGAACGCTCGACCTCGACGGTGAAGTCCACGTGGCCTGGAGTATCAATGATGTTGATGTGGTGATCGTTCCACGAAACGGTGGTGGCCGCCGAGGTGATGGTGATGCCCCGCTCCCGCTCCAGCTCCATGAAATCCATGGTCGCCCCGCCGTCCTTGCCCTTCACCTCGTGCATGCGATGGATGCGGCCGGCGTAGAACAGAATCCGCTCCGTCAGCGTGGTCTTGCCGGAGTCGATGTGGGCGGATATTCCAATGTTGCGGATGGTGCTAAGGTGTTCCATGTTCAGCTATCGTCCGGTCGTTCGAGAAAGTCGGACTCCTCACATTGCGACCCAGAGATCGAACCGCGAGAGACCGACATTCCACACCTGCGACCCCGGTATTCTCACAACCGTCGCCGAGGTTGCCAGGTCGTTCGCAAGTTGTTTAATTACAATAGATTATAAGATAGATAGGCAATTCCCGGCGCGGGTTCGGCCTACCGCAACAGCTCACGAGCTTAGCAGCTCCGTGCGCGCAATGCAAGCCCTGACTGAGGCACAATTCCCATCCCTGTTACCCGTTAGTTTCAAGCGAATCGGACCTTGCACGCGATCGAGCATGGGGTGGGCGACCGGCCGAATCAGGCGTTACCGCGGAATAACCGTATCATCCCCACGGCACCGCGGATCAGGAGGCTGGCCAATAGTAGGAACAGCAGGGCGGCAACGGTAAGAGCGAGGATGGACTGACCGGTTTGAACGCGAGGGTCGGCCAGATCCAATAGCGAAGTTATCCCTGCGGTGCCCAAACCTAAAAGGATGATCGCCGCTAGAGATCCGCGGAGCGTTCCCTCAAAGGGGGCCATGCGAATGGTCAAGCACACCAACAGGTAAATAAAGACGCCGGTCTTCCAATCGTGAAAATCCGCGGCCCGCACCGCGGCGACCAAGGACTCGACCAAGCTGATCTGTCCGCGGATTAGATCGAAGGCGCCAGGCAACGACGTCGGCAATTCCAGCTTGACGAAACCCTCCGGCAGCCCCGCGAGGATGGGTCCGCCAAGATACCGAGCGACGATGAATACGGTCGACCCGCAGGCCAGCAGAGGGAGCATGCCAATGATTACCGGACCGATAACGGGGATTCGTGATTTCGGGTGGGTCGTGGTCTCCGGATCGCCTGAGCCGTCTTTGTAAAGCGTGGCCGTCTTGACCGTCGCGCCGGTCACGAGCAGTCCGAGAACGTGTCCGAGCAACGCAACCAATGTTCCGGGCAGCAGAATGGCGTTGAGCACCTTCACCGGAATGATGCCGCACCAGAGTCGATGGACGCCCCAGGCCGTCAATACGCAGACCAGGAGCCAGAAAGTTATCGCCACGTAGAGCATGGATTCACCCAGGATTCTATCGGCGCGACCGGGCGGGACCGCTTAGAAAAATCATGCAGATTCATGCGCCCCCAATGACCTTCGGCGCGGTAAATCCAAGGGGGCGCAGCGGCAGGGGCGAGCCGCGAAGGTCCTGAAATCAAGCTTTACGCGTCAAGCTCAGCAAGGTGCTTTTGCAACGAGGCCTGCTCGTCAATCAGTGCGGCAAGCCGTTCGCGTTCCGCGGCCACTACGTCGGGGTTGGCATTGGCGATGAACTGCGCGTTGCCGAGCTTCGCCCCCTTGCCGGCGATCTGCTTGGCCACGCCCTCCAAGGCCTTTGTGGTGCGGACGCGTTCCGCGGCGTCGTCGCTGACGTCGTGGACGTAAATCCGCAGTCCCTTGATCGTCACGCTGGCCGCATTGGCCGGGCGTCCGGAGTCGGTCGTCACGATCAACTCTCCGATTCCGGCCATGTGCCGAACAATGTGCGCGTGCGCCCGGAACGATTCCAACTGCTCAAGGGAAACGACCACGGTGACGGTTACTCTGTCCCTGGGAGGCACTTTGCAGTCGCTACGCAGCTCGCGTACGCCGCGCGTCGCGTCCTGAAGTGCACTGAAGGCAGCCAGGATTCCTTCATCATCAAACGCCGGGTAGCCATTCAGTGGAGGAAACTCCGCCGCAACCAGCAACCCATCGGTTTTGAGGCAAACAGTAGGCGGCAGACCTCGCTGCGGCGCGATAATGTTTAGTTCCCGCCACAGTCGCTCCGTGATGAACGGAATCGTGGGATGCCACAAGCGCAGGGTCTGGTCCAGACAGAAGGCGAGGACTTGTTTTGCAATGTTGCTGTCCGCAAGTGTGTCGCACTTTTCCGAGTCCGCGCGGGCTGAAGCCCGCGGCTCGGGGGAAAACCGCGGCTTGGTGAGTTCCAGATACCAATCACATAGGGAATCCCAGAAGAAGTCTCGTAGCTCCTTGACGGAGGCGGAGAATTGGTAGGTTGCCAGACATTCATGGTATCGACGAATGGTCTGCGACAGTCGGGCAAGAATCCATCGGTCCTCGGGCAAGAGCGAGCCGCGGGCTTCAGCCCGCGCGGACGTTGGAACGTCTTTAACCTCCGCGGGTCCGCGCGGACTAAAGTCCGCGGCTCGTAGGTTCATAAACGCAAACCGCGCCGCATTCCATAGTTTGTTGCAGAAGTTGCGACCGATCTCGAATTTTTCGGAGGACTCACGTCCCAGACCGAGTTGCTGTTTCAAGGCTGCATCTGCCCACTGGGTGGCGAACTCCTTGGCACATTCCTTGTGAGAGCATTTCACTTTCACGCAGTCCGCGGGCTGGAGTTTGCGATCCAGCTTCTCGCCACGCGATTTTCTGTTTTGCTCTTCATTCTTAATGGCGGTGCCTTGCTCAGTCGGCTTTTGACAGTGCGGGCAGATGTACTCCACCGGCATGCGGATATCCTGGGTCTCGGTGGTCAGATCGGCCATTGAGTAGCGCAGTGCGTCTGCACCGTGAGTATGAATGATGTCCACCGGATCAACGCCGTTGCCCTTGGACTTGCTCATGGTCTCGCCGCGGCCGTCAAGAATCTTGGGATGCACATAGACATGGTCGAATGGAACCTTGCCCAACGCATACAAGCCGAACATCACCATCCGCGCCACCCAGTTGGTGATAATGTCTCGCGAAGTACACAACACCGATCCGGGGTAATACTGCTTCAAGTGCGGAGTTTCCTCCGGCCAGCCCAACGTACTGAATGGCCAGAGGGCGGAACTGAACCAGGTGTCGAGAACATCGGGATCTTCAGCGTACCCATCCGGAGCCAGCCACTTGCGACCCGCTTCCGGCTGACACGTTATAAAGAGGTCATAAACGCCTTCTGTCTCCTTAACGACGGGACTGAGGTCTCGTTGCGGATCAACAGTCTCGCCGGTCTTCGCCCGGCGTATCAGCAGGGTCGCCCCGTCGTCGACCCAACGACCTTCGAGTATGGAATCCAGGCCGGCCTCGCCCGCAACGTGATCCACCCAGTTTCTTTCCGTAAGTTCTACCCGCTTGTGCCAAACGGGTATTCGATGTCCCCACCAGAGTTGGCGAGAGATGCACCAGTCGCGTTTTTCACCGAGCCAATCGAGGTAGGTCTTGCCGTAGCGTGACGGGAACACTTGGATGCGACCATCCGTCACCGCGTCCAGTGCCGATTGTGCGAGACCCTGGTCCTTTGACGAAAGCGAGCCGCGGGCTTCAGCCCGCGCGGACTCGACTAGTTCGACAAACTCACCTGATTCCGAGCTGCACGACCACATCGCCAGCGGTGCTTCCTGGTTAAGAAGGTACTCCATCGCGGCGGTCAAATCACCGTGCTTCTTGATAAATCGAACGGAGCCGCTCTTGGTCCACCATCGCGGCGCAGCGGCGAGGTCGAACTTCTTGCCAAGGTCTCGCGATGTGTTGCCTTTCAGCAATTGCAGCAGTTCAGCCTTGTCGCGACCACCAAGACAGAGAACGTGAACATGGTTCGCCATGACCGCGACCGCCAGCAGTTCGATTCCGTGGCGTTCGCAAGCGTGGGCGAGACTGCGCAACACGGCTTTGGCTTGGTCGGCGGCTAGGTACACCGGCGCACCCTCGATACGATCGACGGCGCTTCCGAGCACTTGTGGGTCGTCGCCGTCGCACGGTTCACCGGGGAGGTTGAGCAGTTCGTGCGAACCATCGGGTCGCGGGGTTCGTGAAACATACCCTCGTTGGTCGCCGGGGAGCCAAGTGCCGTACGTCGTCCAGGTCGCAAGCGCGGCGCCTTGTGACAAATCGATGGCACGCAGGTCAACGCGCGTAGGACCAGCAGGGTTGCGCTCCATTCGGGCGTCCGCGCGGGCTGAAGCCCGCGGCTCGCTGGTTTTCAGAAACCACTGGTCGGAAAGAAAAGGTTCAATGGGCAGCTTGCTGCGATCACTGTGACCGATCTCGGTCTCGCGATCTTCAACGGCCTCGATCAGGCCGCGCGACTCCATATCGGCAACGACTTTGGCCCGACCCTCGGAGTTGAAAGTCAGTCCCTCATAGTCCTTGCTGTGGGGATTCACCGAGCCGTCAGCCTCGATAACCTTGGCAACCTTGCCATCCGCAGTCAGCACGTTAATCATGGGCAAGTGATGTCGCAGGCCGACTTCGTAGTCATTGGGATCATGCGCAGGGGTGATTTTCACGCAGCCGCTACCCAATGTCGGATCGGCCCATTCATCAGCGATCAGCGGAATCTCGCGCTCCACCAATGGCAAGCGCAATCTGCGGCCGTCGCGGGCCATGTCGCGCAGTTGAACCAATTGCGTTAAATGCGATTCACGTCGTGCAGCAAGTGCATCGAGCTTCGCCTGAATCTCCGCCGCTTCTTTCCCAGACCGATTGGAAAGCCCGTCCAACTGTTCCTTCAATCCCGATTCTTTTGTCCCGAAGAAGCCCTCTGGATCGGGATGAACGGCGACAGCAGTGTCGCCCAGCATGGTTTCCGGTCGGGTGGTGGCGATGATGACAAACTGCGGCTCGGCAGAACCCCCCTGTGTCCCCCCTTGGGAAGGGGGGAGGCGCTGTGGGACCACGGGGTATTTGAAATGCCAGAAATGCCCCTTCACCGTCTCATGGTAGACTTCGTCATCGGACACGGCGGTCTGCAATTGCGTGTCCCAGTTGACCAGTCGCTTGCCGCGGAAGATCAGGCCGTCCTTGAACATTTTGAAGAACTGGTGGCGTACGGCCTTGGCGAGGCCGTCGTCAAGGGTGAAGCGGCACCGCTCCCAATCGCACGAACAACCCATCAGCTTGAGCTGACTGATGATCCGTTTTTCGTATTCGTCCTTCCACTGCCAGATTCGCCGGACCAAGCCCTCGCGGCCCAGGTCGTGGCGGCTCTTGCCTTCCGTCTCGCGGATTCGTCGCTCCACGACGGCCTGCGTGGCGATCCCCGCGTGATCGGTACCGGGCTGCCACAGGGTGTTGAACCCGCGCATGCGGTGGTAGCGGATGAGAATGTCCTGCAAGGTATTGTTCAGCGCGTGGCCAAGGTGCAGCGCGCCGGTCACGTTGGGCGGCGGCATGACGATGGTGAACGTCCGCTCATGCGGACTACCGTCCGGGACGGATCGGAACGCTCCCGACCGCTCCCAGAGGTCGAAGATTTCCGGCTCCACGGAGCGGGGATCGTATAACTTGTCGAGAACCGCTTGTTCGGACATTCATTTCACACGGTGTGGCGACCATGCCGCCCATAAGACGCATTACACAAGAATCTCGAAAGGTAGGCGATGGGCGCGAAAAGTCAACGCGGTTCACGTTACTCTTGGCGAGGTGGATATGCACGCGTCTGGCGGGAAACGGCGATTGCGGCGACACTACCCTTAGTCGGGAGCGAACCGCATGTGGTCGATTTTCAGCGGAACGATCGTCAACGTCGTCACCGTCGCCGTCGGCAGTCTTTTGGGACTCTCGATTTCCGGCTCGCTGCCGGAGCGCTACCGCACGATCGTGCTGCAAGCCTTGGGGTTAATCACCGTCACCCTGGGCATCGACGCTGCCGTGTTACGCTTCTCGGAGACGGTCGCTCGATTCGCCCCGCCACCGGAGGAAGGCGGCAACACCTACGGCGCCCGCCTGGCAATGGTCATGATTGCATCGCTGCTGATCGGGACGATCATCGGCACGGCGCTTCGCCTGCACGAACGAATCGAAGCGGTGGGGGCATGGATTCATGGTCGATTTTCAGCCCAAGACGGCCGCCAGTTCGCGGAAGGCTTCCTTACCGCCAGTGTCATCTTCTGCGTCGGGCCGTTGACGCTTCTTGGGTGTCTTGAAAACGGCGCCCGCGGCAACCCAAGCTTGCTCTACATTAAGTCGCTGCTCGACGGGTTCTGCTCGATGGCGTTGGCTACTTCGCTGGGCTGGGGCGTATTCGGGAGCGTCCTGACGGTCCTCTTTTTCCAGGGTGGACTGTCCTTACTCGCCTACTGGGTGGCCGAGCCGTTGGACGAGTTGTCGATCGCGCTGATGACGGTTGTCGGCGGCGTGGTCCTCTTGGCTACTGCCCTGATGATCCTGGACCTCAAGAAGATCGCCGTTGCCAACATGCTCCCCGGCCTCTTCCTGCCCCCGCTGGCCATTTGGATCACGGAGAGAATCGCCCCCGGTTTGTTGTTGCCGGTTGCGGGGTAGCCGTCCTACAATCAACAGGCTCCAATGAACGACGTGCTTCTATCGAACACGGTAATCTCCTCCGCGCAGGCTGAATATGACGCTTTGCGTTTCCTGTCGCCGGAGACGCCTTGCCCCTATTTGCCCGATAAAAAGGCCCGTAACGAGGCCTATTCGGTAGATCAACTCGATGGCGAGGTTTACCAACGGTTGCTAACACGCGGCTTCCGACGCAGCGGTCGGGTGATCTACCGCCCGCGATGCCGCGGATGCGCAGAGTGCCGGCAGATACGCGTCCCCGTGGAATCGTTCCGGTCCTCGCCCTCGATGCGGCGGGTTTTACGGCGCAATGCCGACGTGAAGGTCGAGGAGGGCCGACCGTCGCCGGACCAGGAGAAGTTCGCGATCTATTGTCGCTACCTCGAGGTTCAACACGATGACTCCATGGCCCGGAGCTACGAATCCTTCTGCGAGTTCCTGTACGACTCGCCAATGGAAACGCGCGAGTTTCAATATCGTCTCCACGGGCGGCTGATAGGGGCGAGCATCGCCGATCGTCTGCCCCAGGGTTTATCCAGCGTGTACATGTACTTCGACCCTGAATTCGGCGGGCGCAGCTTGGGCAGTTTTTCCTTGCTTTGGGAAATCGACTACTGCCGTCGGGCAGGGCTGGGGTATTACTACCTCGGGTTCTACGTGGCGGGCAGCCGAAAGATGTCCTACAAAGCTCGCATTCGCCCCAATGAGATCCTCGTCGGCGATAACCGTTGGGTCACTCTTCGCGTATAGTAACCCGCCTGATGCGGTCCGCGTTGTCTGAAAATGACCTGCGCAGTCGAGAGTTCCGGCGCATTCTGCTGATCAAGCCCAGTTCGCTGGGCGACGTCGTCCATGCCCTGCCGGTGCTTCACGGACTTCGCTGCCGCTATCCGAACGCCCGAATTGATTGGTTGATCTCTTCCTCGCTTGCCCCCCTGCTCGAGGGGCACCCCGACCTGAATGAGCTCGTCCTTTTCGATCGTCGCCGGTATGGTGTCATGGTGTACAGCCCGAAAGCGGCGCTGGACTTCCGGCGTTTCATCCGCCGCTTGCGCGCAAGTCGCTACGACATGGTTGTTGATCTCCAAGGACTGTTTCGCACCGGGTTTCTCGCCCGGGCCAGCGGTGCCCCGGTGCGCGTGGGCTTTGCGAGGGCGAGGGAGGGGGCGTCGCTCTTCTACAATCACCGCTTGCCAAGCGAAAGCCTCGACACCCACGCCGTTGATCGCAACTACTCCGTCTCCCGGCTTCTCGGCTTCGAGGATGTCCCCGTCGAGTTCCACATCCCGTTGAGAGAAGACGACCGCGCGAGCGCCGAGCAGCAATTGCGGCGGGCGGGTTGGAACGACCAGGTGCGACTCGTCGCCGTCGTGCCCGGCGCGCGCTGGGAGACGAAAGTTTGGCTGCTCGAGCGATTTACGGCGACGATTGATGAACTGCAAACGGACCAAAACGTTCGTTGCGTGTTGCTTGGCGGCGCGGATGACACGGCCCGCTGCGCACAAATCGCCGCCCTATGCCACTACACGCCGCCCAACCTGGCCGGGCAGACGTCGTTACGGACAATGACCGCCGTACTGGCCAAGGCCGAAACGGTGCTCTGCCATGACTCCGGCGCGATGCACGTCGCGGTGGCCCTCGGCCGCCCCGTCGTTTGCTTGGTGGGACCGACCAACCCCACCCGCACCGGTCCCTATCGCCGACCGGACGACGTGGTTCGGCTCAACCTTGATTGCGCGCCCTGTTACCTACGAAAACTACCGCAGTGCCGCTTTAACCATCGCTGCATGAAGGAGTTGGCCGTGACTCCCGTTGTTTCGGCCGTCCGACGGGCGTTACAGGATCCCTAGCTTAGCGCTCGACCTATTCCGCCCCGGTCACGCGGCGGCCGACGAAGGTGAAGGCGAAGTCCGTGTCGCCGTCGGGAATTGAGGAAATGGTCACGCGCGAGGAAAAAGTGAAAGTACCCTCGACGGTATCCGGGTCGTTAGCATCGTAGGCGGCCGTCGTGGTGGCGGTCGCCGTTGCGACCTCGATTCCGGCGGCGAAAGCGGCCAAACGACCTTCAAAGGTAAATCCCGTGGCGTCCCCCGTTTCTGCGCCGAATGTGGCGGCGGCGTATTGCAGGCCTTGCTGGGTGGTGTTGTGTCGCTGCCCGTCGAACACGATCGTGTCGCCGAAGATCTCCTGGGCGATGGTGTTGTTCTCGAAGGATTTGAGGTTGCCTTCGGGACCGAAGTTTACGGTGACAAAAGCAAGTGCCTGGGCCGAGGGCGAAGTTTGGAAAAACTGCCATTGGCTGTTGGCCAGCGACGCCGCGCCGGCGCCCTGCTCAACTTCAATAATCGTCCCATCGAGAAGCTCAAGGGTCACGGTTTTGGGAAGGTCCGTGCTTGCGCTCGACCCGCAGCCTACGAAGGAAAACGAAAGGCAAGCCGCAGCGACAAGCCCTTGGCGAAGACCGACGAACTGACTCGACATGATTGCACACTCCTATTCACGAACCGGGGCGTTGATCGGGAAAGTAGACCTCTGGTTCGTTCCATCGGTAGAAAGGAGGGGCTTCTGCGGCGGAATCCTGGGAGAAGAAATGAGGGACCGATATTCGTCCGCTGAACTCTCTTGTATTCTAGTGCCACGAGACGGCATTGCGCCATATGGGACGATCAAGCGCAGCTTGCGTAGTCGATCTGCGATGAATCATCAATGACGGGCAGGTCCACGGGGAGAACTTCCCCGTACTTTGCCGCTGCACCGGTGTTGAATACGACCACGCGGTTGGCAGGACCAATCCGATCCTCCGCCAGCGACAACTCCAACGCCAAAACGCACGCCGCCGCCTCGGGGCATAACGCGATACCCTCGGCGGCAGCGGCCTGGCGCATCGCTTTCACGATGCGAGATTCAGGAACAGCGACGGCCCAGCCGCCGCTCTCCCGGATCGCATCGAGGATCATGAAGTCGCCCACCGCCGCCGGAACGCGAAGCCCGCTCGCGCACGTTGCGGCGTTTTCCCACGGTTTCGCGAAACGCTCGCCCGCCGCGAAGGCCCGAACGATTGGCGCGCAGCCGTCGCTCTGCACGGACACCATCTTGGGGAGCTTCTCGCTTTTCAACCAACCCAATGTGCGAAGTTCGTTGAACGCCTTCCACATCCCGATCAAACCGGTCCCGCCGCCGGTTGGATAAACGATCACGTCGGGCAGCGTCCAGTCGAGCTGCTCCGCCAGCTCCAGGCCCATCGTCTTCTTGCCCTCCAGACGATAGGGCTCCTTTAGCGTGGAGCAATCGAACCAACCCATCTTCGAGGCCCCGTTGCGGACGATCGCCCCGCACTCGGTAATCAGACCATTGACCAGGTACGTCTTCGCGCCGGCCAGCACACATTCCATCCGGTTGATGACCGGCGTGTCCTGGGGCATGAAAACGTAGGCTTCCATTTCCGCTCGTGCCGCATAGGCCGCCATCGCCCCGCCCGCGTTCCCCGCCGTGGGAATCGCCAGGCGGCGGATCCCGAAGTGCTTCGCCAGAGTGACGGCCATCGCCAATCCCCGGCTCTTGAATGATCCCGTTGGAAGTAGCGATTCATCTTTGATCCACAAATCGCTTAGCCCCATCGCCGCTCCCAGTCGCGGAGCGGGTAGCAAGGGAGTGATCCGTTCGCCGAGAGTGATCGGCTCAACCCCGTCCGGAAGCGGGAGAAGCTCTCGATATCGCCACATCGTCGGCGGGCGATTGGCGAGGTCCGGGGGGCTCACGCATCGGCGGACGGCCTCTAGATCGTACCGCACCCACAGCGGCCGACCCTGATGGACGGTCTGCACCGGGTCCGCGGGCAGTCGCGTCCCGTCGATGGCGGCTTCAAGATGGGTGACAAAACTTGGCATTCTTAGTCCCCGCTCCTGGTGCTAAACAGAAACGCAGAAGTGAGCCGCGGACTTCAGTCCGCGCGGAGGCTCCGCGTAGGCTGAAGCCTGCGGCTCGTCTGGTCGAATCTTACTGCGTTCGTACATAGGATCACCGGTGCGCGACGCGACAGGCGACCTGCACATGCGACGCCCGGCCGATCGCGAACGGATTGCGACACAGCGACTTCTCAACCTTGGTCCATGCCCGTCGATCCTCGGAAGTCGCCAGCAACTCACGGAAGTGTCGCATGGGCAGAACGGTCTTTCCCACCATGTCCACGAGTTTGAAGCCGGCGGCTTCCAACAGCGCCGCGACGCCGCCCGGATCAAATGTCGTGATCGGAAACCGTTCGTCGGCATCTTTGGTCAGCCAATTCGTTTTTCCGTCACGCAAAAACCGAGCCATTCTTTGCGGATCACCGAGCGTCAGGTAATGGTCGATTGCCGCCAGCCGGTTGTCGAACGTAGCCACCAACACTCCGTCGTCACCCAGCACCCGGCGGATCTGCTTCAGGGCCAACGCGGGCGATCGCGCGCAGCCGATCGGGTCGCCCAACGCGATCGCCAACGCAGTTCCGCCCGCGGGCAGCGCGGACAAATCGCACAGATCGGCCTGGATAAACGTCGCCCTTCCGCTGCCCCCCATCTGCCCGATCTTCATCCGCGCCTGGTCCAGCATCTTCGTGGAGATATCCACGCAGCCGACGGTGTATCCGCTCTTAAGCAGTTTGCACGCCCACCTGCCCGTTCCGCAGCCGAGGTCCAAAAGGGTCGCACTCAGGTCTCGCGGCAGGTGCGGCTTAAGATAATCCCACGTCAGGGCGTTATGCCACTGCCAATATGCATCGTCGTACGAGTCGTCGTAGCAACCGGCCACGCGATCGTGATAGCGCTGTACTGAGGATCGCTTCGATCGAGACATACGGCGTAAGTGTACCGCCCGCCGCGCCTCCGATCACGAGTGCATCCCATTAAGGGTGGCGAGGGTAATTGCCTCGTGTCATGCTGAGCGGAGCGAAGCATCAGCGGAGCGAAGCATCAGCGGAGCGAAGCATCCCAACCGCAGGAATAGACCCTTCGCTCCGCTCAGGGTGACAGCCGCTCCGCTCAGAATGACATCCTCTGCGCATTCTCGCCACCCCAAACGGGATGCACCGCGCCTCCGATCATCGGGGTTGACGGAATATCTCCCTTATGCGACGATTGGGTACGAGACGAGATAACGAAGACACTCAGGGTTGTTGGAGTAGTCCATGATTAAGGCCGTCGATCTTCGCAAGGGTAAGACCGTCCTTCACGAGGGCGAGTTGTGCATCGTCCACGAGGCCCAGCACGTGGCCAAGGGAAACAAACGCAGCTACATGCAGACGAAGCTCAAGAACTTCAAATCCGGCACGATCAGCGACGTGCGATTCAGCGTGGACGACCGCCTCGAAGTCCCGTACGTCGAGCAAAAGCAATACGAGTTCCTCTACAAGGAAGGCAGCAAGTTCGTGGTCATGGACTCGGAGTCCTTCGACCAACTCTCGGTCCACGCCGACGTGGTCGGCGACGCCGCCCAGTGGCTGCGCCCCAACGAAAAGGTCACCGTCGAGATTTTCAACGGCCTGATGGTCTCCTTCGTCTTACCCAACACAGTGGAACTCCTGGTCACCGACGCCCCGCCCTCGATCAAGGGCGCCACCGCGACCAACCAGATGAAAGAGGCCATCGTCGAAACCGGGGCGAAAGTCCGCGTCCCCCCCTTCATCGAAATCGGCAACCGCATCTGCATCGACACCCGCAGCGGCGAATACCTGGAACGCGCCAAGTAGAGTGCATCGCTACGTACGAAGGGCGCCCTTCGTGATCGCCTTCCGAGGCGTTCGATCAAAGGCGCTCTGAGGTCAGTAAATCGACAATTCGCAACCATCCCCCTCCTCGGAAGGACCTTATCGGTCCCTTTTCGATGGTCGGGAGTGCCATTTGAAGCAAAGCCCGCCTACAATCAGGGGCCGTCGCAGCCGACGGTTGGGGTTTCGTCGACCATGCGGGGGGAATGAGGGTGATCGCTCGACGGGGTCGTATCGGAGGTTCAATCGCCGCACTTTTAGCGGCAATAGCGGCGGGTCCGCCCTCTTGCGGCGGTGCCCAACCTACGACCATTCGCGTCGCCAGCGGCCTAACCAGGCCGCTTTTCGTTACACACGCCCCGGGCGATTTTCAGCGAATCTTTATCGTTGAACAGGGCGGCAAAATCCGAATCCTCCGCAATGGTCAACTACTCACCACAGACTTTCTGGATGTGAGCGCAATTGCCCGTTGCTGTGGTGAGCAAGGTCTGCTCGGTTTGGCGTTCCACCCCGGCTACGCCGCCAACGGTCGATTCTTCATCTACTATATCGACAATTCCCGCAATATCGCCATCGCCGGATACTCCGTTTCGAGCAATCCCGACGTTGCCGACTCGACCGCAACCATGATTCTGACCATCGGCCACCCCACGTACCAGAACCATAACGGAGGTTGGATGGCGTTTGGCCCCGACGGCTATCTCTACATCGCCACCGGCGACGGCGGATGGCAGTTTGTGACCATGCCCGATCCAGACAACAACGCCCAAGACATTACCGACAACTTGTTGGGCAAAATGTTGCGCATCAGCGTCGAGGCCGACGACTTTCCCGCCGACCTCAACCGCAACTACGCCATCCCGCCCGACAATCCCTTCGTTGACATCGACGGCGACGACGAAATTTGGGCCTACGGGTTGCGCAACCCGTGGCGATGCGCCTTCGACGCCGGCACCGGCGACCTTTACATCGCCGACGTTGGCCACAGCGATTGGGAGGAGATCAACTTCCATAGCGCGGGGGGCCCCTTCGGAAGCAACTACGGCTGGAAGTGCACGGAGGGTGCGCATTGCACGAAGTACGGCGGGTGCACGTGTCCGTCGCTCAGTCTTACGCTACCCATCCATGAGTACGGGCATGAGGGCGATCCGCCCACCGGATGTTCGATTACCGGCGGGGAGGTGTATCGCGGCTGCGCTATTCCGGAGCTTCTCGGCACCTACTTCTACGCCGACTTATGCAGCAATGAAATATGGAGCTTCCGTTACAACGGGGCGGTCAGTGAACTTCAACAACGCACCGCCGACTTCAACCCGCCCGATCTGGGAATCGGTTCGATTTCCTCGTTCGGCAAGGACGCCGCGGGAGAGTTGTACATTTGCGACCTAACCGGCGGCGAAGTCTTCAAGATCATCCCCGGCGCCGGGATCGCGATCACACCCGCCACCGATCCGCCTGGCGGAGCCATCGACGCACGACGACCCACAAGCCCCGACGACGGCCTCCCCGTCGGCTGGCAGGAAGTATTGTTGAACTTCAGCGGACCCGTAGCGTGCCTTACGCCCTTGGACTTCACCGTAACTCAGCAGGGCGAGGTCGGCGCACCCCCCTTGGTGACGGAAGTTGAACCAATCAACTCGAACGAGGTTGATCTTCTACTCAACCGGCCCATCGCAGTTCGCTCCTGGACCACTATCCAACATCCGCCCAGCGGCACGAGTGTGCGTATCGGGTTCCTGCCCGCCGACGTGGATGGCGATGCTGTCTGCGCTCCTGCCGATCTTGAGGCCCTTGTGAACGTCCTTAACGGCACGGGACCCGCCCGCCCCATTTGGTCGACGGACATCGACCGCTCCGCGGAAACCACGCCCGCCGACCTCCTCACGGAGATCGACCTGCTATTCTACGGTGACGATCCTTTCGACGGCGACTTCTTGCCCTCACTCTGACCCGACGCAGGGATCTTACCGCCCAACGCGTGGGGGCGTGCTTTCGCGCCACATGAAAATGAAAATCGATCGCGCGGCGCCGCCGAAAAGCTCATGCGATTCACCTTTGGCGATGGATTCCGATGCGTGATGTTTGTCCAATTCGCTCCAACGAGGCGCGAACAAGAGCATCTTGCAAGAGAAAAATGAAAAAATTTCAAATTTTTTTTTGGGGACGCTCGAAGACCTTGGCTGCGGTTCATTCCGATTCCCGACGGGCCGCGTCGAAATGATTCGATGTCGGAGAGTTCAACGATAGATTCACGGTGGGTCGCACCGTTGCAGCGACGCGATCACGGCGCGATCGTTGGACACGCCGGACCTCGCGCCGGCTTTGCGCCATGCGCGCCGCCGGTGTAAGCGACGAGCGCCGAACACCGTACGGACTTGCCCGACTCCGCTCCGTGTTTTTCTCGAAGTAAGCGGTTTTTAAGGGATTTTGAGGGGTTTGCGGATGCCCCGCTTCCCGCCGCGGCGCAGGTGGAAATCTGCGCCGACCAACACGACGGGGACCCAACGAAATGTTGGGAAGCGGCTCACGCCCCAGGGCGGAAAGCGCGATCGAGTATCGCAGCGTACCCGCGGGTTCGTTCATCGGCGCCGTCCTCGCGGCGTTGTCCGCGATCGGCGCCGACGCCTAATGCGACCCCGTTGCACGCCCGCGCAACTTCGATCGTCGAACGCAAAAGGGACGCTCGAAAGCGGACTTCGGCGCTGCGGCACGAAAATTTCCTTTGACAGCGTGTGCGGCGAGCGTGTAGGATTTCATTCAGAAAGGAGGTGCTTTCTATGGCAAAGAAACGTAAGGCCGCCAAAAAGACGGCTAAGAAGAAAAAGAGAGCCAAGAAGACCGCCAAGAGATAAGGTTGATATGCACGGCCCGACGGCGCGACGACGACGACCATAGGTCCGACTTTCGCCACGGCGGTCGGACGGGTTTGGCGCGAACGGCGCTCGGGTACGGCATGGTCTAACGGGGCGGAAGGCGTTGCTCGCCACGGCGGCGCCTTTCGCCCTTGTTCTTCATCAGGGACTCCTCCACCTCTAGAGATTGTGATCCCTTTGGTTTTGGTAGATGATGGGGGCAGGCGTTGACCCGATCCGTGGGGAACCGCACGACGGCTCCGACGGACCGCAAATGTACGGTAACTATATTTCTTGTAAGATTTTATGTCGCTACCCGTCGTTGCTGTTGTGGGCCGGCCCAATGTGGGCAAAAGCAGCTTATTCAACACCATCGTGGGTCGTCGAACCAGCATCGTCGAACCCACCCCCGGTGTGACCCGAGACCGCGTCTCGGCCATTTGCGACATTGACGAGGCTTATTTCGAGTTGGTTGACACCGGCGGATACGGCGTGGTCGACCGCGACGATCTTAGCGCAGACGTCGAACGTCAAATCCGGTTCGCCGTCAACGAGGCCCACCTGATCCTCTTCGTCGTCGACGCCCGCGAAGGACTCACCGCCCTTGATCGCAACACGGCCGAACTTCTCCGCCGCCGGGCCGAATGCGTACGCCTTATTGCGAATAAAGTAGACGAGCCGCACCTCGCCGCCTCCATCAGCGAGTTCACTCGGCTGGGGTTCGGAGAGGCTCTGCCCGTCAGCGCCCTGAACGGCAGCGGAAAATGGGCCCTCCTGGGATTGATCGGCGAACGAATCGCAGGGCAATCCACCGAACGGCCCGCCGCCCCGATCATGAGAATCGCCCTCGTGGGCAAGCGTAACGCCGGGAAGAGCACCTTCATCAACGCTCTCGCCGGTGAACCGCGGGTCATTGTCAGCGAAATCCCCGGCACCACCCGCGACAGCATCGACGTCCGTTTCGAGAAAGACGGTCGAACGCTGATCGCCATCGACACCGCCGGCGTCCGCAAAAAGAACAAGATCGCCGACGACATCGAGTTTTACGCCCACACGCGGGCGGCCGACTCCATCCGCCGCGCCGACGTGGTGCTGTTGCTCATCGACGCGACCGATCCCGTCGGCCAGGTCGACAAACGCCTCGCCCGGACCATCGCCGACGAGTTCAAGCCCTGCATCCTGGTCGTCAACAAGTGGGACCTGGCCAAAGATCGGGCCTCCACCGAGCAGTTCGGCGAGTACCTCACCAAAATCCTCCCCGAACTCGACTTTGCCCCCGTTTCGTTCACCTCCGCCATCGCCGGACGAAACATCGACTCGACCATCGACCTCGCGGCTTCCTTGTTCAAGCAGGCCCAGACACGAATCGGCACGGGCCCGCTCAACCAGGCCCTGCAGGACGCCGTCGCCGCCCACCCCCCTCCCTCCAAACGTGGCCGGCCGGCCAAATTCCTTTACGCCACCCAGATTTCCGCCGCGCCGCCGACCCTGGTCATTTTTGTCAACGACCCCAAGCGAGTGATCGTGGACTACGAGCGGTTTCTCCTCAACCAGTTCCACGAGCGGTTGCCCTTTGAGGAAGTTCCGATACGATTGATCTTCCGTGGGCGGCGTGGCCGCACGCTGACACACGACTAAGCACCCCCTCTCCCTCAGGGAGAGGGCTGGGGTGAGGGCGGCTAGAATTGGCTGGTGCGCGTGCGAGGATCTCGACATGAGCATCGAACTTCACTGTCCCCAATGTGAGAAGCTGATCCGCGCTCCGGACAACGCCGGTGGCAAGCACGGAAAATGTCCGTATTGCGCAGCCGAGGTCTACATCCCCGTGCCCTTCGACGACAGCGAGTTGATCGGCCTGGCCCCCATCGACCAGGAAGAAGAGCGCCGCGCCGAAAAGGAGCGCCAAGAGGCCATTCGCTATGCAACCGCGATGGACAAGGACGCCACCCTCAAGGTCGCCCCCGACGACGCCGGTCCGTCACGCAGCGGCTCGCGCCGCCCTGAGGCCCCGCCCGGCGAGGTCGTTGATATCGGCGATCACGTCGAACGCTTCGTACTCGCCATGCGCGACTCCAAGCTCGAGGAGGCCGATAGAATCGCGGGCAAACTCAAACGCGTCGGCCCCCGCGCCCGCGACTACGTCGAAGGCCTGCTCCTCGACCCCACCCCGCCCCCCATCAAAAACGTACCCAAACCACTCGTACAGGGGTTCCTCAAAGCGCTCTTGGAACGATTGACGTAGGCTGCCTTCTGCCCCAAGCACATTCGACCACGTTGGCTCTCCATCGTCGGTTACGCCTATAATGAGGGGAGAGACCGGCGCGATCCGCCTGATTGGGATCGAAGGTTGCCAACCGTGTTCGACGCCCACAAGTTACGTGAGGGAGTTCGCGACGCATACTCCGCGGCGGCGAAGATGCCGCAGGAGGAGCATGCCTTTCAGGTCGGTCGGGCCTTTGCCGAAAGCCTGGGTTACCCGCACGATCTTCTTGAGGCGCTACCCGATGCGTGCACCGAAGCCTTCGCCGGGGTCTCGAATGTCGCGATCTTCGCGGCCATCCCGCCCGGGGCGATGGTTTTGGATCTTGGCTGCGGGGCTGGGCTCGACTCCTTGATAGCAGCGCGACGCGTAGGGCCCAACGGAAAGGTCGTCGGCGTCGATTTCAGCGCGGCCATGTTGGATCGTGCTCGCCGCGCCGCGGCTGAGGCCGGCGTGACAAACGTCGAGTTCCGACCCGCGGACGCGGAAGCACTCCCGCTGCCGGATCGGTCGGTGGACGTAGCGATCGTCAACGGGATTTTCAACCTCAACCCGGCCAGGGACGCGATCTTCGGCGAGCTTGCGCGGGTCGTTCGTCCCGACGGGGAGGTCTTCGTTGCGGAACTCATTCTCATCGAGCCCCTTCCCGAAGACGAACGGGCCAGTCTGACGAACTGGTTCGCCTGAATCGCCGGAGCCAAGGAAGGCGGCGCCTTCCTCGATGAGTTCCGACGGGTCGGTTTTCGCGAGGTCGAGATTCTGCGCACCATGCGCAACGCCCGTGCCCGGAATCTCAAAGTTCTGGCCGCCGAGGTCGTGGCGCGACGCTAATAATTGGCGGCTCGGGAACTTACTTTTCCCGCCGCGGACCATTTGCACCATTGGGGCGTCGGTCGCAAGCAGTTCTTCATGGCCCGTCGTTTCGCGGATCGTAAATGTATACCCGTCGCAGCGATTCTTCCGGCACCGCGGCGCTGATTGTCAGAACGGCAAAGAGCGGATTGTCGCGATCGGCAGAGGCTTCGGTGATTTTGCCGATGGTCATGGCCGCCGGAAGCGCGTCGCTTTGCGGATCGGAGAGCACCGTGTCGCCCACCTGGATGACCCCCCTCTCCACGTCTTTCCGCTCCACATCGCGGATTTCCATCCGCCCCGACCCCCGACCGGACATCCAGAAATACCGGTCCACAAGCTGAAACCGGTCGCCGGTCCATCGCCCGATGCGGACCTTCCTCTGTACGCTAACGTCACTGAGCAACTTCACCCGCGAGGTATGCGTGCCCGTCTGCTCGATCTCACCAATCAGCGTCTCGCCCAGCAGGATGGCCAAGCCGCTACGCAGCTCCGCATCCTCGCCGCGGTCCACGGTGAACTCGTGCGAGGTGACGGCGGCTCCGTCCTGGACGCCTTGCACGCTTCCCGCATTGAGCAATCGCGACGACCGCCAGGGGAGAATGTCCTGGCTGACGACCCTGGCTGGTATCAGCCGACCGGACGCACCCAGACGTTGGTCGGCGACCGCCCACAGACGTGTGGCCGTGAGCACGGCGACCTCGCTCTCCAACTCCTCTACTCGAGCGGCCAACGCCGCGGCCTGGTGTTCGACGGCCGCCTTTTCCCGCGTGAGAGCTTCATAGGACTCGCCCGGCACGGCGCTTGGCCGTACCTCGCCAAGACTTGACACCGCATCGACGGCGACTGTCGCCGCATCCTGAAGGGGGACGATCACTTGGACGAGACTGATGAACCCGCCGGTCCATCGTTGCGGGAAAAGAACCGCCGCCGTAGATACGATCAACAACAACGCCACGAGCAGCTTTTTGGATCGGCCGATGGGCTTATGGCGATAGGTGGACAACGAACGGGTCCAAAAGGAAATTACGAGTTACGAGTTACAAAAAACCAGAGCACCCGGGTTTGTTACCGCTTAACCTTTCGTAACTCGTAACTGGTAACTTGTAACTCGTTTAGTATTCGTCCGCGTCGGACTCCATCGTGTCCTTCCACGCGGAGAGGTTCTCGAGGTAAACGCTAGTGCCGCGGGCGACACAGCAAAGGGGGTCATCAACGACCTTTACGGTCAGTCCCGTGGCCGCTGCCACCATTTGATCCAACCCCCGAAGCAGCGCCCCGCCCCCGGCCAGGTGAATGCCGTTCTCCACCAGATCGGCGGCCAACTCCGGCTCCGCCGCCTCCAGGGTCCGCATCACGCAGCCGATGATCTGCCCGATCGGCTCGCTGAGCGCCTCGCGGACCTCCATGCTGGTCACCGTCACCTGCCGCGGCAGCCCGCACACCACGTCTCGCCCACGGACGTCCTTGCTCATTTCCTGTTCCAAATCGGAAGTGGAACCGAGCTCGATCTTGATCTGCTCCGCCGTTTGCAGCCCGATCATCAGGTCGTGCTTGCGACGCATATAGGAGACCACCGCCGCGTCCATCTCGTCACCCGCCACGCGGATGCTTTGCACCACGGCGATGTCCGCCAGGGACATGATGGCCACCTCCGTGGTCCCTCCGCCGACGTCCACGATCATCGAAGCCGTGGCCTCGCCGATGGGCAAACCAGCGCCGATCCCGGCCGCCATAGGCTCTTCGACAAGATATACGCGCCGAGCGCCCGCCCGTTCCGCTGAATTGTAGACCGCACGTTTTTCCACCGCCGTGATGCCCGAAGGTACGGCGATGACCACTCGCGGTTTCACCAGCCGACGCCGGCCGTGGACCTTGCGAATGAAATAGCCGAGCATGGCCTCGGTGATGTCGAAATCCGCGATCACCCCGTCCTTGAGCGGCCGAATCGCCTGGATCGACCCCGGCGTTCGACCGAGCATCTCTTTGGCCACGTGCCCCACCGCGTTGCCGTCGCGAAGTACTTGATTGGTGCCCCGGCGCACCGCCACCACGGAAGGCTCATTGAGGACGACCCCCTCGCCCTTCACGCACACCAGCGTGTTGCAGGTGCCAAGGTCGATCCCCATGTCGACGCTGAACATGCCTAGTAGCGAGTCGAAGATCACGGGTGATTCCTCGTCACAACCAACTCCGCGCCGCGTGGATCATCGGATACAACCCGATCCCCCAGCGCTACAATCACTCCGACCGCGAAACAACGCCGTCGGGATTCATCATGGATGGGTCCATCTAGGTGCGCGAAGAATAGGCTTCTCCCCTCTCTGCCGCACCCGCCGACTCCGTTAAAACGGGTTCCAAGTTCCGAACAACTGCTGGCTGCGCACCGCTAGGTAGACGGTCGCCCCGACCACCAGCAGCGTGGCGATCATCAGCAGAATGGTATAAACGTCGTTTTCCGGTTGAGCGCCTGCCGGACGTTCACCCATGATCATCTCCTCCCACACCCAGCCGCCCTTGTCGGATGGCGCAAGCTGCTCCCACGCACCGCCGACCGCCGCCGCCCCTACTTCACCTTGCGTCCGTCACTTGGTCGCCCGGGACGGGCTCGCCCCTCACCACCCGACCTGCCGCCTGGTTGGGGCTCACCGTGCTTATCTTTAGGTCGCCGACGTACTGATTGCCGCGCAGTATCAGGAAAACCATATCTTTTTTTACTCCGTCCGCCGACCCCACGCTGATGGTGACGAGGTTCCCCGATACTTCAAGCACCTTCCCGCGAACGGCCGTGGGCGAAATCGGAGTAAGCGGCGTCACGTTGGACATTGCGGCCCCCGATGGGGCTTCCAGCACCGAAGCCCCCGCCGGACGACCCGCGGTCCGCGCGAGCTTCTCGTTCTCGGTCTTCAGAATGTAGAGTTGTTGTTCGTATTGACGCTTCTGTTCGAATAACACGGCGATACGCGCCGTCTGCTCGTTCACGCGATCGTTGAGGTCGATGTTTCGACGCTCCAATTCGATGTTGCGTTTTTCAATCTCGTCGCGCTGCTTGCGATACTCCGCCCGGCCTGCGTCGGCGATTTGTAGTTGGGCCAGCAAACCGCGGTTCATGGCCTCGGAGCTGCTCTTTTCCGACTCCGCCTTGGCGAGATCGGAGCGCAGCTTGGCCATCTCCGCCCCATTGGTCTTGAGCTGCCCCTCCACTTCCCCGATCTTCTCAAGGTGATTCTTGATGCTGTCGCGCAGCGTCGCTTCCGTGGCGGCGCTCGCCGCGATAAAGTTGCGCAGGTTGGTGTCCGCAACCTTCGCGTGCTCTTCGTACTTTTGCGCCGTGTCCCGCCAATCCGTCGATTGCGCCACGATCGAAACCGTCATCGTCGTGAACGAAATGCTGAACACGACGAGCACGACAATGAAGACCTTTGTCAACGTGCTCAAAAGAAACTCTCCCTTGGTCGACCGCGGCGCAATCGGGCGACGCCGTCGCCCGACCTTTCTTGTTCGTACGATCTTAGTCCCAGCGAGCCGCGGGCTTTAGCCCGCGCGGAGCTTCGGGTTCCGGTTTTCGGATGCACTTCCAGTCGGAAGGCGGCAAGCGCGCATCCCACCCCAACGGGGCGAACGTGAATCTATACCGTCGGTTGTGGATTCTTTCAACCCCCGCCAGGCCAAGAGGTGTTATTCAGGGAATGAACCCCAATAGGGGCGGCCGTTCGGAATGGGTGGCATGGCCAAGCGAAGCGCCGCCAGGCGGGACGAGGCTTGGACGATTTCGCCCCTCCAGAGCGGCCGGTCCACACCCATACCACGACCGATAAGATGAGGACTAGGGGCTTCCCTTACCCTCCCTATGGTCGGAAAGGCGAGCGAGAACCAACGCCTCTTCGAGCTGACGATCCCGGATTGGCCCTGGAGAAGGAGTTGGCCTCCCCCCGCCGGTCGGTGACCCATCCAGCCTACGCCGTGATTCTTGGATGCCCGCAACCTCGCTTTCGTCCAGGGCGACCCTCACCTCCGGGGTCACCCCCCACGATTCCGTGTGCGCATTTCTGTCCGTCCGATGAATGATCCGCCCGCCGGGCAAGCGGTAGTACGCCACCGTCAACTTCACAGCGGACTTGTGTCCGACCAGGTGAATCAGGTGCTGGACGCTGCCTTTGCCGAAGCTCCTTTCACCAACCACGACCGCCCGCCCTCGGGCCTGAAGCGATCCCGCGACGATCTCCGCGGCGCTCGCGGAGTTGCCGTTGATGAGCACAACCAATTTGAGGTGATTGATCGTCCCTTCCCGTTTTGCGACGTATTCATCCACCGCTTGACGACGCGTTACGGTGGACAGAATCAACCCCTCGTCCACGAATCGGTCAACCATTGCCACCGCTTGCTGCATCAGCCCGCCGGGGTTGAAACGCAAGTCCACGATCAACGCCAATGCCCCGTCGTCGAGGAGCCTTTGAAGGGCCGCGTCGAAGTCACGCATCGTATTGTCGCGGAAGTTGCTCACCCGGATGTAGCCGATTCGATTCTCCCGGTCGAGCATGTAGTCCCACGCGGCGGATGAATCGCGGCGGAACCCGCGAACCGTGTTTAGATGTACCGGCCCGCGGACCAGGTTGATCTTCCTCGCCTCCCCTTCGCCGGGATGGCGGACCTCGAGGTGCACGCGTGTTCCGGGTGGACCGACCAACATCTCCTCCACCTCGAAAACCGAACGCCCCTCCAGTTTCTGACCATCGATCGCAAGCAGAGTATCCCCGGCCAGTATCCCGCCCCAAGCCGCCGAACTGCCTTCCACCGCCGCGATGACGGTGAGCTGTCCGCCCTGCATTCCGACCTCGACCCCCGCGCCGCTGAAATCGCCCCGGCTGCGCCGCTCGAACGCCGGGAGCTCGTCCGGAGCGATGTAGCCGCTGTAGGGATCGAGCTGGAACATCATCCCGCGGATCGCCCCTTCCACGAGCCGGTCGTCTTCGATGGGATCGACGAACTGTTGCTTGGCCAGGGCGTCCACTTCGACGAGTGCGCTGTAGGTGTGGACCACCGAATCCTGCTTGGCCGCCATCGGCGGAAGCTGCAAGAACATCAGCAGGATCACCCCGAACACCACGACCCAGGTGATGCCATGTTTGTGGACCATTCTCGGTTTCCGCAATGATTCAGAAATGGGTGCCCCAGGTCCTTCGGACCTGGGGGAGCCGATGATTGGCGCTCAGAGTCATGCCCACGATCATCGCCTCCCCCACCTCCAATGGAGGTGGGCCACCCGACCACAACGCCGTCTTGTGAATCGGCTTGCACCGCCCCGTACTACACGGATCGGGGCGCTTCATGCGTGCTATTCCGGATTCCTGCCCTGTATCGACCTTGGACGGCGTTCGACCTACGATAATCGGACGTTCGGAAAGGGTCGGCCGGTGTTCGCTAGGGAGAAGTGGTATCGCGACGGGCTGAAGTTCACCTGCACGCAGTGTGGAAACTGTTGCAGCGGTGATCCGGGGTACGTCTGGGCCACCAAGGAGGAAATCCGCAGGATCGCGGAATTCCTGGGCCGACCCGACGGGCGGCTCGATAAGAAGCACCTCCGCCGCGTCGGCCTGCATTACAGCCTGACCGAGAAGCCCGACGGCGATTGCATCTTCTTGACCCGCGAAAACGGCAAGACCGGCTGCTCCATCTACCCCGTCCGCCCGCTTCAATGCCGCACTTGGCCCTTCTGGAACGAAAACCTCCGCTCCCGCGAAAACTGGGACTCCGTCGCCAAGTCCAAATGCCCAGGCATGAACACCGGCCAGCACTACACGTTGGTCCAAATCGAGACGGCCCGTACGAACCGGCAGCGGAACGACCCGTGAGTCGTGCCGCGATGTGGTTTTCGGGGTAACCCCTGCTCCTCTGGCATGCCCCCGCCTCCACGCCTGTCATTCTAAGGTCGCCGCAGGCGACCGAAGAATCTCATGGGTCGGGTGCCCCAGGTCCTTTGGACCTGGGGTAGTCGATGATTTGTGCTCACCGTCATGCCCACGATCATCGCCTCCCCCACCTCCAACGGAGGTGGGCCACCCGGCCAGCGTCAGCAAGAAGCATTTGCAACGCTATATCGCGGAGTTTGAGTTCCGGTACAATGGCCGTGAGCTAGAGGATGGCGAGCGGACGGTCAGGGCGATTCGTGGGGCCTAAGGCAAGCGGTTGTCTTGTCGCGTGCCAGCGGCCTGAAGTGGTCGCGTCGGAGTGTCTTCCTCGGTTCTTCCGCGAGTGACTTGTAATGGCAAATAACAGAAAACGCCGCGTCCGAAAAGCAAAGCCCGAAACAACGAAGCGAGTCATTTTTGATTACATCAAAAGCACTGCGCATCGTGTCATTGCAGTTGGTGGAGCACACGGGGGTCCGACTCCGAACGGGCAGTCAATCCACATGTCGCTTTTCAATGAACGCCAGCCGATACCGGTCCGAGAGACTTACGGCCTAGGCGACGACGGAAAACTCTTGGCGTTACAGGAACGTACTCAAAGAGGAGCAAACATTATTAGGGAAGTTGAGGCCACACTACTTTTCGATGTCAGAACCGCCAAGCTGCTTCAGGCGTGGCTTAAGCAACAACTAGAGAAAATTGAGGCCGTCGAAAAGGCGCAGAATCAGCAAGCAAAGACCAAATGAGCACCATTTTTACTATTTTTGCGACGGAGCTTTTGGCCGCGCAACTAAGAAATAGGCGATATCTCGCAACGCCGACAGTGGATATTGTCGCCGTGTGGGACGATCAATGCGCTTCACGAAGCGAAACGACGTATGCTGTTATCGACCCGGACCGTTACGCATTCGAGGTGTTCGCCAATCGGTGGGAATCAGAGACGGCCCATCTTTCGTCATCTACTCGCAAGACGTCGCATCCGGCGTTTGAAGCCATGTCCTCTATTGGGCCAGCGGCTATCCCGTGGGCACTAAAACGGCTACGCGACAACAGTGCGTCTTGGCGTTTGTTGCTCGAAAGGCTCGTTATGCACCCTCCCCATATTGTCGCAGATGGCGACATGAGGAAGCTAAAAAACCAATGGCTCCGGTGGGGAAGAATTCATGGCTACAGGGCTTCCTGACGGATTGCTAAGGCTTTTTCCTAGGCTTAGCCAAGATACTTACAGAATTAAGAGCAACAAGACGGATTCTTACAACTGTTTTGCGTTTGTTGTAGGCGACAAACAACGACCTTGGTGGCCCGATACTGGATCGTATTGGCCGCCCAACGTGCAGAGAATTGAGACAATTGGCGCGCTTATTGAAGTTCTCGAATCGCTCGGCTTTGAAAAATGCACCGATGGCGATTTCTCGCCGGGTATAGAAAAAGTAGCAGTGTTTGCTAACGGGGAGATGCCGGAACATGTTGCGATTCAACCAACAAATCGGAACGGACGCTGGGTGAGCAAACTCGGAGACCTGGAAGATATCGAGCATGAATTGGACTCTCTGAATGATGGTGATTACGGGAGAATTGTTTGCTTTCTTCACCGATCAATGAAGGATAAGCCGCGAGGACGTCGCAAAAAATGAAACACAAGTACGCTCAAAAAACTTGCGGCCCTGAGCCGGAGCGCCTGAAGCTTGCGGGCGGCGGGTGGCATGGTCCACGCTAGCGTGGCCATGCATGTATGCCCTGATCTGTCGTGCTACTGCACTCCACCGCGCGCCCGTGAAGTTATTAGGGGTGTGTGGAACTCCAAATTGCGCCCCTTCCCCGCGCCGCAATCGGAGCCGCGACAGGAACGGAGCGGATGGCGTGAAAAAGCGCCATTACCAAACGAAGCCACCGCGAAATTGATAAATGTTTGTGGAGATTGCAGTTATGAAAACGTGTCCTTGCCGGGAAAGCCACCGAAACCCAACTGATGCCTTCGCGCCCACAGCCTACTGCCTTCGTGCCTGTTCCCTCCATTCGCCATTCAGCATTCAGCCTTCGACATTCAGCATTCGAGGGGTGCCACATGATGACACTACGTAAAAAAACTGTACTTGCAAAACGAACCCATTTGACAGCCCTGCTTGAAAGACATAAGCCTCCCCGTTGCGATGTCCGGCTCGTCCGCTGTGATGCCGCTCTCCGGTCGCCATCCCGTCGCTCGGTCGCCGCCCAAAAAAGGAAGGGGCGATCCGAGTCACGGATCACCCCCAAGGAGATTAGCAGGTTTTCGTGGCGTTTACCGCGGGAAGCAGAACGATCTACCGTTGACCGTCGGGGTCGTGGCCACCATGAACGAACCGCTCTTGGTCTTGGCCACGGCCTTGATCGTGCTGCGGCCGAACTTCGCCGCCAGGACGCTCTTGCACGCCGTCGGGCTGGGGTTGTACGGATTGAAGGTCTTATTGGTCGTGCGCGCCCAACGCGAGACCTGGGCCTTGCTCACCGTCTGCACGATCGCGCCCTTGTTGATCCAGTTGGCGAAGCTGTTCAGCGTGGTGGGCGTGGGTCGGCCGGCGCCCGCGGGGCCGCGGGTCTGGTCGCAAAGCGTCTTGTAGGAGCTGATCTTCTTCTCGAAGGTCGTGCAGCAGGATTTATAGGCCGAGGTCCCGGTGCTGCCGTGGCCGTTCCTCTTGTTGCTCTTGCGGCTGTTGCTCTTGTTGTTGCTGCCGCCCGTGTGTCCCCAGCCGCCCAGACCCGGGCCGAATGAAAAGCCCGAGTACGTCCCGTAGGTCGACTTTGAACGCGAACCGGTTCGTCCCTTGTACGTCGTTGCCATTGTCTTGGTCTCCAAAAAAGTACTTTCGTTTTCAGTCGTGATCCCGACTTGTGCGCTTCATCGGACCAGGTGGAGGACGTCTTGAGAAATGCGCCGTGTGGAAATCGTCGGCTTTGCCGTGCGCGACGTTCGCCGGCCGGGTGTGGCCCGGGAGGGCGGAATCCCACTTGGGGCACTCCAACCGAGAAAACGCGAGATTTGACGCTGAAAACGGCGATTTTTCGGCCGCAGGGCGAGTTGCCGCGTAGTCCTGATGAAACTCGAAACCGTTCCAAACCGTGCGAAGCAAAGCGCCGCGGGCTCAAAAAAAAACGGGATTTTTTTCGTGCGGGACGGGTCGTCAGGGGATTCCGACGCGTGTCGCCACGTGTGCCCCGGCGGCGTCGCCCACGAGGGGTGGCGCTGCGTTGTCGTGTCGCTTTCGTGACCGACCCCCCCCCTGTGGTCCTCCCATTGATAAGGGGAAGGCTGCGCGCTTTTGGACGGTTGCGGCAAGCCCGCATTTCTCACCAGGAGATGGATCGAGACGAGTCGCGTCGCCATCGTCACGGCGCGGCCCCAAGGCGAGCTATGGCCTCAAGCCCAGAATTGCGCCGAAGGCGCTACCCTGGGTCGACGGTAACGAAAACAACCAACCCCAACGGGGTTGTGGCCCAATGTGCGCCCAAGCGGAGTGGCCACTCTCCGCGTTAACGTTGGCGCGCGCCGCAGCGCATTAAGCCCGCGGCGGAGGCTGTCTCCTTTGTCGCGGCAGGCGTGCTGTTGGATCAACGCGGTACGCATCTCCAAGTCGGTTATAGCCTGAAAGGCTGGACGATAATAGCCGTGGGCAAGTCCCGACGGATGTCGGGACGCCACCCATGGACCAGAGATGCATCGACTCCGAAAGGGTTAGATCGTCATCCGGGCAGGCTACGTACGTTCCTTCCACCGGGCGGGGTCTCTGCTCGCGTGTATCACAGCAATGACCACGACCCCCTCGTCCTCGATCAGGTAGAAAATGCCGAAGGGGAACCGCCGAGTTACGGCACGACGTAGTTCCCCGTGGACGCGAGGATAGCCTTGTGGGTTTTCCGCGATAAGACCGACGGTGCGAAGAACTTCATCTAACAGCCTGCTTCCCAAACCTCGACGGCGTTCCTCGTACCAACGCGCCGCGCTCTCAAGGTCTTTTTGAGCCTCGGGCCGCAGGGTTACGTTCATAGGCGGCTACGAATCCGCTTGATGCTCTCCCCAGCGGGCGCTCCACGGTCGCCATCGACTCGGTAACGGTCGAGCCTGCGGTCCAGTTCCCGGCGCTGCTCTTGAGTGAGCGGCAAAGCCTCTTGTTCCGCGGCGATGCTATCCCAGATATCCTCCACCAACTTGAGCCGCTCCTCGAGCGGAAGATCGTGAATCTGCATGGACGCCTCCACGGGTTCGCGACTCGTTTCTCCGGGGCCTCGATCCCGAGCGGCCCCCTCGTTGCATCCTATCATAGTCACCCATTGCCGCGACACAAGGCGAAAACCGCCATGGGCCAGGATGTCGGGCAGAACATAGACGCCCTTCTCGAACAATATCTTGTCGGCCCCGAGTGTCGGTGGTCTATCGCCTAGATCGACCGACGAACCGGTGGGTACGGCTTGAACAGTTCCTCGGCCTTGTGAAATTCAACCTCTTCTCCGGATGCATCCATGAGAAGTCCATGTGCATGGAACGTGATCAGGCTGTCCAGAGTCCAACGAGGATTGGCCGTCGCGTCGAGGATCGCTTCTCCTATGATCCTTCGCTCCGATCTTTTGGATTTATTGATGTTGTTGAGATCGCTCATTTCAACAACCCAAATGTACTTTGGTAGAAGGAGCGATTGATAGCGAACCTTCAGCCACTTGGGTAAATGGCTCGCAATGACCTGTCGCTTCCAATCGCGCGAGTCGAGCAGCGCCGGACGGAGCACCGCCGGATTCTCTAGGGAATACTCTATCTTGTGCGCCGCAAAGTTCTTACGTCGGCTGTGTTGGTCGTCTTCGCCATCGGGCGGGTCACTGGTTATGATATTGTTCCATAAAAACACCAACAGGCTGAGTTCGCTCTCAGTATCATCATATTCGACCGAAACCTCGGGTGGCAGTGGTGCGACAACGCCAACGTAGTCGCACTCTGTAAGACTAGGCTCAAAATTCGATCGCACTCCATCCACATTGAAGCCAACGTAGGGACCGCGGGCGTCGTCCAGTACAATCAGGTTCTCGACGAAGCAGGAGTTGTGTAGCACTCCCCCGTGAACCTCGGCAATCTCCAGCTTTTCGAAGTTCCGCGTTGCGATATCATGCCCAACGACCACCACAGCATGTCCGTCATCTTCACGGGTTCCGTACAAAAGTATCGGCGGAAACCCGGAGTCGACGAACATGTGAACCAGATTGACAATCTCGGCGATCGCCCTTTGATGGGCGGGGCGATCCTCACGCTTCTTTTGCTGAAGTTGAATATACGTCTTCGCAAAAGGGTTCATTCCGGCCCTTTGGAGCGTCATCACGATTTGCTCAGACGTAAGCCCTTGTCGAACGCGTCCATGGGAATAACGTTCCCGCGCGATCGAGGTGATTTGCGCTGGAAAAAGCCTTGGGCCTTGGTGGCGCGAATGCATGAACAAGCAAACGCTCCACATTGCCGCGCCAGCGCAAACGAAGGTATTGGCGTCTTGTTGAATGAATGGCGAACCCACTACCTCCAACGGCTGCCCGAGCAGGTGCGTCATGAACGGCGCGGCGCAGTGAACGAACCTGGTCTCATCGTCTGGAGGGTGTGGAGGAACAACCACGGTCCTGCTTACGTACTGGTGACCCGTCGGCCGAAGTATGCAGAACCCGAGGTAATTCTCCTCTGCGTCCTTAGGAAGCGCGAAGAGATGCTCACGGTCAATATTGCAACGGAAAAAGTGCAAGCGCGTACAAAGCGGTCCCTTGGTCCGGAACGCCCTTGAGTAATGTTCCGCATAGGTCTCAAGGTAGTCGGCGTCGACGTACTCGTCCTCCACAAGAACCATCTGAACGCCACGGTTCCTCACGACATTCAGGATGGCCTCGAGCACGTCGCCGCGAGCCGGTTCGACCATGGAAAGCTTCTGATCTATCAACGTGGAAATGCGACTTCCAAGTGATTCATCGGCGGTCCACACGTCAATCTTTGCGGTACGAAGTGCGTAATCCAAGAAGCTCATCGGTGCTTATCCTGTACCGTCAAAAAAACGGCGGCCTTATCGGCCGCCGTTTTCGTTTTCTAGATGACGAATCTAAACCACTCGCACCTCAGTGCGTAACCACAAGTTTGTCAAGCCGACAATCCTTATTTGCGCGGATTGCCTCCCGATTCCTGTCCCAAACCTCTGCGCTCGCACCCAGCAGGCGCCTGAGCGCTATTTTGGCCCCCTCGCGCGAGTTGCGCATAACACCAATGTATTGTGCGCGAGTCCACGTTCGAACTTGCTTGGGCGCATTGTCAACCATCAAACGCCTCCTTTTCTATGTGTCGCCACGCTGGCACCGTACCAACGAGACGTGCACTTTCCTCCCCGTCTTCGCGGAATAAAACCGCGAACCGTGCATTATTACGGCTCCTTTCGGGCCTGTCTACTGGAAACACCCTCATTATTATACGTTCCGTAATCGAAGGGTGTGCGCCACGGCGGAGGTACTTTGCCACGAGTAAGATTGAACCGCTAATGAACCTCCTGCGATCACCGCCAATTATGGGACTGGCGCGTCCCCCGTCAACGAAAAATTGCTAGAAATACAAAGAATTGTTACGATAAAGCAACACTGAATTCCCCGCCGCTATCACTCGGCAACTACCGAGCGCCGCGATGCCTCGGCAGGACAAGCGACTATCACACCCATCCTCGTATTTTGCACGCCTCGGCCACGCGGGAGACGGCGACCATATAGGCGTTCAGGCGGTTGTGGACCTTGGTCTTTTTGGACATCTCGTAGACGGACTTGTAGGCATCCGTCATCTTGCGGTCGAGCTGCTGGTGCACGTCCTCCAGCGACCAGTAGTAGTTGTAGGTGTTCTGCACCTGCTCGAAGTAGGAGACGGTAACGCCGCCGGCGTTGGCCAGGAAGTCGGGTAGGACGTAGACGCCCTTCTCGAACAGAATCTTGTCGGCCTCGGGCGTGGTGGGGCCGTTGGCCAGTTCGCACATGATCTTGGCCTTGATGTTCCCGGCGTTCTTGGCGGTGATGACGCCCTCCAGAGCGGCCGGATAGAGCACGTCGCATTCGAGTTCGAGGATCTCGTCGTTGGAGATCGGTTTGCCGCCGGGGAAGCCGGTGATGGCCCCGCTCTCGAGCTTATGTTTGACCAGTGCCTTCGGATCCAACCCGTCTTTGTTAAAGACTCCACCGCGGGAGTCGGTCGCGGCGAGGAGCCTTCCGCCGCCGAGGATTTCGGGATGGAGAGTGGCCGCGAATTGTCCGGCGTTGCCGAAGCCCTGGATAGCGTAGGAGGAATTCTTGACGTTAATATTCATTGCCTTAGCGGCCTCACGGACGATGTAAACGCCGCCGCGGGCGGTAGCGTCGCCTCGGCCTTCGGATCCGCCCACGGGGAGCGGCTTACCCGTGATCACGCCGGGATGGGAGTAGCCCATGATGATCTCGTACTCGTCCATCATCCAGGCCATGATTTGCGGGGTGGTGTAGACATCCGGGGCGGGGACGTCGCGATGGACGCCGAGCTCGCGGCCGACGGCGCGGATGTAGGCGCGGGCCAGGCGTTCCTTCTCGCCGTTGGACATTTCCTTGGGGTTGCAGACGATGCCGCCCTTGCCGCCGCCGAGCGGGATGTCAACCACGGCCGTCTTCCAAGTCATCCACGCGGCGAGCGCGCGCACCGTGTCGACCGTTTCTTCGGGGTGCCAACGGATTCCGCCCTTGGTAGGCCCGCGGGCGTTGTTATATTGCACGCGGAAGCCCTTAAAGATCCGCGTTACACCGTTATCCATCTTCACCGGCAAGGTAAAGTGGTATTCGCGCATGGGCCAACGAAGGAATTCATGTGTGGCCGCGTCCAAACCGAGACGCTTGGCGGCTTCATCGAGTTGTTGCTGAGCGATCGAAAACGGGTTCAAAGTCGACATCTCCTAAGACTCCTCATTTAACAAGCCCCAAAGTGGGACGGACTCATCCCATCCACCCCCTTGAATCCGACTAAGCATGCGGTGTGCCACAACGCGCGGTATAATTCGTCGACCCGCCGTCGAGAAGCAGCCATTGTAGAGATAGGGCTGGTCGGATGCGAGAAGCGGCTGGCGGCCGTCGGCGGCGGGTAACTTTTGCTGAAACCCATGGGTGTTCAAGTCCCGTGAGGAGGGGCTCGACGGCATCATAAACTGCACTCTAAAGCACGCTATGACAAGGAGTTATGAACAATCAAGTCCCGAATTGGCGTCCTAATTGGTAGATGCGCCGGTGACCAACCGTTATGGCCGTTTCCCATATCTCTAAGGTAGCGCTTCGATTCAACCGTGCCGAGGTAGGTGGGGCGCTCGGCGATCTAGGTACTTTCATTCCGCTGCTCCTAGCCATGGTCCACCAGTGCGGCTTGCAGTTCGGACCTGCGCTTTTTGCGGCGGGGCTGATGAACATAGCTACGGGTTTGGCGTTCGGTATCCCGATGCCGGTCCAGCCGATGAAGGCGATCGCCACGGTCGCGATCGCGGAGGGAATGAACGAGGCCCAAATCCTCAGCGCGGGCATCGCCACCGGAGCGATTGTCCTCTTGCTCGGCGCGACCGGATTGATCGACCGGCTGAATCGACTGATCCCCAAAAGCGTCGTCCGGGGATTGCAGCTTGCGTTGGGCCTCAAGCTGCTCAGCGGTGGATACGCGATGATTGCCGGGACGCAGATTTGGCTCGGCTGGGATAGTATCGGCATGGGAATCGTCAGCGCCGCTTTGGTGTTGTGGCTCTATTTTTCGACGCGGGTTCCAGGTGCGTTGGTTGTTTTCGGGTTGGGGCTGGGCGCATTGCTTGTCGCGCAACCGGGGTTGATCGCCGAGACGCGAATCGGCATGGCGTGGCACTTGCCCAAACTATCAAATCCCCAGGATTGGTGGCTCGGCGCCTGGCGTGGAGCGCTACCGCAGATTCCGTTGACCACGTTGAACTCCGTTATCGCGGTCTGTGCGTTGTCGGCGGATCTCTTTCCCAGGCGCCCGGCGGAGCCTCGGCGGGTTGCGATGTCGGTCGCATTGATGAACCTGGTCTGCTGCCCGCTGGGGGCGATGCCGATGTGCCACGGGGCCGGCGGCTTGGCGGCCCAGTATCGCTTCGGGGCGCGGACCGGCGGGAGCGTGGTCATCCTGGGCCTGGCCAAGTGCGTACTGGCATTGCTGTTTGGAAGCTCCTTGCTCTTGTGGCTACAGAGCTACCCGCATTCCGTTCTGGGAGTGCTGCTGCTGTTCAGCGGTCTGGAACTTTCCCTTGTCTGCCGGGACCAGACCCATCGCGTCCACTTCTTTGTCATGCTCATGACCGCCGGCGCCTGCCTGGCCACGAACACCGCCGTAGGTTTCGTCATCGGTTGGCTGATCGCTTCGGCTCTGCATTGGGGCGTGTTTCGCGTCGAAGCGCCCCCCGGCAATGCCGGTCCCGTCTGAGCCCTTCTTCGGTGCTTCATTCCGCGTTTTCAGTAGTGCCACGGCCATGTCGCATACCGCGCACACGCCGTCCTAGTTTGGCGTCAAGCGAAAAGAACGGGGTGACCGATACCGCGTGAACCGCGCGGATCATTGAATTCGCGGGGTGGGATGCATCGACCATGCGCGTGCTGGTTACGGGACATCGCGGATACATCGGCTCGGTGCTGGTAAGCGTGCTGCAACACGCTCGCCACGAGGTCGTGGGTCTGGACTGCGATTGGTACGGCGATTGTGATTTCGGGCGTGTGAGAGAATCCATTCCCAGCTTCGAGATGGATGTACGCGATGTGGAATTCACAGACCTGCTTTCCTTCGATGCGGTGATTCATCTTGCGGCCCTGCCGGAGGACACGGCGTCGCAACTCAATCCGGCGTTGAACGAAGAGATCAACTTTGAGGCCACCGTCCGTCTGGCTGAGTGCTGCAAACAGGCCAGCGTTTCACGTTTTCTTTTCGCCTCAACCTGCGCCGTCTATGGCAATGGCGGCGGTGAACCTCAAAACGAGACGAGTGCCACATCACCGATCACGGCGTATGCCGTTGCAAAACTACGCTGTGAGCAAGAGCTGTTGCGGCTCGCGGACGAGCACTTCGCGCCCGTGTTGCTGAGAAACGCAACGGTCTACGGCGTGTCGCCGCGTTTGCGGCTGGACACGGTGGTCAACGAATTCGTCGGGGCGGCGGTTGCCAACGGGCGCGTGGCCATGCGCACCGAGGGTCGGGCGTGGCGGCCGCTGATGCACGTCGAGGATGTAGCTCGTGTATACGCAGCCGTACTGACGGCGGCGGACGAGGTTGTCGGCGGTCAGGTCTTCAACGTGGCCCTCACCGAGGAAAACTACCGTGTGATCGACATCGCCGACTGCGTGACCGAATTCGTGCCGGATTGCACGCGGTCCGTCCGTACCGGCATCCCGGACCAGCGCAGCTATTGTGTGGACGGCTCCAAATTGCGGCGGGCACTGCCCCAACTGACTTGGCGCTGGACGCTGCCGCAGGGCATCCGCCAACTACGGGCCGCAATGCTCGGCGCGGGCCTGACAGCGGGCGAATGGCGCTCCGATCGCTATCGCCGGATGATGCGCTTAAGCACCATGATGGAACGCGGCGAACTGGATGCCGCCCTGCGACGGCAACAATTCGCTCATCACGATCTTCAAATATCACGGTAGACCTCGCGGCGGTGCCCGACCGACATGATTTCGACGGCGCGTTGGTCGTCGTCCACTGCATAAAGGACGCGATAATCTCCACAGCGCAGTCGGTATTCGTCCCGCCCGCGGAGTTTTCTGCAGCCGCGCGGGCGAGGCTCGGACGCGAGCTTCACAATGGCCGCGGTGATTCGATCAAAAACCGAAGAGGGCAGCCGATCCATTTCCTTTTCGGCTGACGGCTTAACGAGAACTGTATAAGAAAGTCTCAACGGCGTTTGGCGCGTTTCTTTCGGTCGGCCAGGTACTGAGCGAATGGACGCGAGGGTTCACGCCGCCGTTGGGCGATTGTTGCCAAATCCAGCAGATCGCGAGCCAGCGACTTGTCCTGCGCAATGCGCACGATCACCGCATCACGTTCCGTTTTCGGAAGCGCCTTGAACGCCGTGAGGAAAACGTCGGCTGTTGCTTCGACTTCGGTCATCGCGGTCTCCCTGACCAACTCATACCACTGCTGACACAGCAGTGGCACACCGTTACATCCCGCCGCGATAGGGGATGAGAGCGAGGAAGCGGGCGTGCTTGATGGAGGCTTTGAGGGCCTTTTGCTCTTGGGTGTCCGTGCCGCCGCGCTTACGCGACATCAGCTTGCTGCTGGGGGTGAGGAACTTTCGCAGCAGTTCGACCTCGCGATAGCTGACCAGCGGGCCGACCCAGTTGGGGCCGCCGCGATCGGGGAAACGCCGTTCAGTATGAAATGTCTTGCCGCCTTCTTCAGTTGTCATCGTTCTCGTCGTCTCACTTATTTTGTGTTAGAGGCCTCAGCCATCACTCGATCAAACTCGGCCTGGTCGGTGACCTCGGATTCATCGATCAACATGATCGGAATCCCATCCCGGATCGGGTATTTTCGCCGCGTCGCGGGATCGGTCGAGTAGAGCCAGTCACCCAACTGCACCAAGGGTGCGTGGGCGACGGGGCACACCATGATCCGAAGCAATTCCGCGTCGATCTTGGTCATCCTGGCCGCCATACCGACCCCTACTCGGGCATGGCGGCGCTTCGCTTGGCCATGCCACCCATCCGCCAGACTTGTGATATTAGCGGAAAATCCACCTTCCGCAACAACCTTCTTGCAGGCCGGTAGCCGTTCACTCAAGGAGCGATGCGTTTCGGAGGATAGGTAAAGAAAAACGGCGGCTTTGACCGCCCGATAAGCGTTCCATATAGTGTAAATAGCTAGGGACTCACACTGTCTGTCGGCCTCAGAATGGACTGGAAAACTCATGCCAAACGCACAAAAAGATCCCAAGTTTGCCACCCGAAAGGCGCTAACGACAAAAGGCGGTCGGCTGCAACTTTATAGTTTACAGGAACTTGCGAGCAGCTTAGGTGTTCAGATCGAGCGTCTCCCGTACAGCATAAAAGTTCTCCTAGAAAGCGCTCTGCGTAGCGTGGACGGTTTTACGGTGACGGAGGAGGATGTTCGGGCGATCGCTACGTGGGAGGCCAAGAAGGTCGCCCAGCGCGAGGTACCGTTTATTCCGGCACGGGTGCTGCTACAGGACTTCACCGGCGTGCCCTGTTTGGTGGACCTTGCGGCTATGCGCGACGCCATGAAGCGGCTGGGGGGCGATCCCAAGAAAATCAACCCGCTGATTCCCGTGGATCTCGTGATCGACCACTCCGTGCAAGTGGACGCGTTCGGGTCGGCCAATGCACTGGGGATCAACGCCGATCGGGAGTTCGCCCGCAACCTCGAAAGATATCAGTTTCTCCGTTGGGGCCAGAATGCGGTCCACGGGTTCCGCGTCGTGCCGCCGGCGACGGGGATCGTGCACCAGGTCAACCTCGAATACCTTGCCTCGGTAGTGACAACCCGTGACATCAACGGCGTGACCGTCGCGTTCCCGGACAGTCTCGTGGGGACGGACAGTCACACGACGATGATCAACGGGTTGGGCGTGGTCGGGTGGGGCGTGGGAGGGATTGAGGCCGAGGCGGTGATGCTCGGCCAGCCGATCTACATGCTCCTGCCCGAAGTCGTCGGATTTCGATTGACGGGGCGGTTGGCTGAAGGCTCAACCGCGACGGACTTGGTGCTCACCGTGACGGAGATGCTCCGCAAGAAGGGCGTAGTCAACAAGTTCGTCGAGTTCTACGGCGACGGCTTGAGCGCGATGAGCCTCGCGGACCGGGCGACGGTGGCGAACATGTCGCCCGAGTACGGGGCGACAATGGGATACTTCCCGGTGGACGACGAGACGCTTACCTATCTTCGGCGCACGGGGCGGTCGGACGACGTGGTTGATCTCGTCGAACGGTATACGAAAGAGCAAGGTCTGTTCCGCACGGACACTGCTCCGGTACCGACCTTCAGCGACACGATTTCGCTTGATCTCTCGACGGTTGAGCCGAGTCTTGCGGGTCCGAAGCGCCCGCAAGATCGCGTGCCGCTCTCCAAGGTTTGGGACTCTTTCGTCCATGCATTTCGAGACCGACTGGAACCAGACCCGCGCGCTAACGAGGTTGGCCGGTTTGAGGGCGAGGGTGGTAATCCCAAAGCCGCCGCGAAGCCCAAAGGGACGATCGAACCGGGGACGGAGCGGCCCGTGCCGGTAGACGGCGACCGGCTGCGACATGGTTCGGTGGTCATCGCGGCCATCACTAGTTGCACCAACACCTCCAATCCAGCGGTGATGGTGGCCGCGGGGTTGTTAGCGAAAAAGGCCGCCGACAAGGGACTGGCCGTCAAGCCGTTCGTGAAAACGAGCATGGCGCCCGGTTCTCGGGTGGTGACCGAGTATCTCCGCGACGCGGGACTGACCCCGTACCTCGAACAGCTGGGGTTCCACACCGTGGGGTACGGTTGCACGACGTGCATCGGCAACAGCGGGCCGCTACCGGAGGCGGTCGCGGAGGCTGTAACCGAGAATGACCTGGTCGCGGCCGCGGTGCTGAGCGGGAATCGCAACTTCGAGGGCCGCGTCCACTCGCAAGTGCGGGCAAACTATCTGGCCTCGCCGCCCCTGGTGGTCGCGTACGCCATCGCCGGGCGCATGGATATCGATCTGACGACGCAGCCATTGGGAAATGGGCGCGATGGGAAGCCGGTGTACCTGAAAGACATCTGGCCGACGCAAGCGGAAATCGCCGGGGCGATCGCCAAATCCGTCACCGCTGAGAAGTTCCGGCAGCAATATGCGACCGTGTTTACCGGCAACGAGCGATGGAACCGCATCACAGGCGTCTCCGGGGATACCTACCCTTGGGACGCAAACAGCACCTATGTTCAAGACCCGCCGTTTTTCGAGGGGCTGACCATGCAGGTTCCGCCGGTGAGCCCGATTACTGCGGCGCGGGTGTTGGTGATGGTGGGCGATTCCGTGACAACGGACCATATTTCACCCGCTGGGGCGATCAAGGCGGACTCGCCGGCCGGTCGGTACCTGCAAGAGCACGGCGTTAAACCCGTGGACTTCAACAGCTACGGATCGCGGCGGGGCAATGACCGGGTGATGGCACGGGGAACCTTCGCCAACATCCGGTTGCACAATCTACTCGCACCGGGGACGGAGGGCGGCGTCACCATTCATTTGCCGAGCGGCGAGCCGATGTCGATCTTCGATGCCGCCGAGCGCTACAAGAAAGAGGGCACGCCGCTGCTGATTATTGCGGGCAAGGAATACGGGTCGGGTTCTTCGCGCGACTGGGCCGCCAAGGGGCCGCTACTGCTGGGCGTGCGGGCGGTGATCGCCGAGAGCTATGAGCGAATCCACCGCAGCAACCTCGTCGGTATGGGCATCTGGCCACTACAGTTCAAGGCTGGCGAGACACGGGAGTCGCTGGGAATCACCGGCCATGAGGTCTTCGACTTTCCTGACATTTCCAAAGACCTTGCACCGCTGCAAACCGTATCGGTGCGCCTGACCGATCCGAAAACGCGCGCGACGTTTACGATTACGTTGCTGTCACGCATCGACACGGCTGTGGAGGTAAACTACTACCGCAACGGTGGGATTCTGCACACGGTGTTGCGCAAACTCGCGGCATCTTGATCCGCGGCCACAATGGCAGTGATAGTACCATCTGTGTGCGGTTGGGGTTGCAACGTCCAGAGTGTATAATGCAAGTGCGGCCGCAAAAGTCGGCTCTTGGCTTACCCGGCGGTGCAAAGGAGAATTAACGACTATGCCAAACAAAGATCTTCTTGACCGGATCAGCGTGAACCCGGCCGTATGCGCCGGGAAGCCCTGCATTAGGGGAACCCGCATCTATATTGCGATTATCCTCGACGCCCTCGCCGAGGGACTGACGGCTGAACAGGTCATCGATCATTACCCACAACTCACCCTCGACGATATCCATGCCTCACTTGCCTATGCCGCGGCGCTGGCTCAGGAAAACACATGGAAACTCGCCGTGTAGCGCTCAAACTCGACGAGAACCTGTCACACCAACTCAAGGGTGAGCTATCCTTATTGGGCTTGCTACTGCATCTTTCTTTCAAGGTGACGTAACTTGAGTTTCGTGGTTCACTGGATCGAAAACGATTCGGAGGGAGTCGAACACGTCCAGGCGGCCCAGCAAATTCGGAACGTTTTCCGTATCGGCGATCGCGAATCTTAGGTCAAGGGTGAAACTTTCGTTGAAGCGGGCTCGGACGCTGTGTACGTATGCGATCGTGGGCGTCCCGCCAATGCCTATCACTTCGATAAGTCGACCCGACTCAAGCGGGATCGCAAGGAGGTCAGCCATCGACTTGCGGAGAAGGGAGACGACCGCGCCTGTGTCGATTTGCATTGCCACGTATTGCGGTTTGCCGTTCGAACCGAAGAGTTCCAACTCGGCGATGGGAACCCACACCTGGCCGAAATGTCTCGTGGGACGTAGCTGCCAGTCATAAACAGGCATAGATGACATCACCACTAACGTCGAGGGCCTCAAGAATGAACTTCTCGTCCCCCACCTTCTCCCGCGCCTGAGCCGCAACTTCCGTGGCCGTATCGCCCACTCCGACAACTTCGCCGTTGTGGACTGCGATCCATTTGCCCGCATACTTGGCGAACAGTTCAGGGCCATGATCGGCCAGCCACGTAAAGTCCGCATCTTTCATTTGAGCATTCACCTACCCTAATATACCACGAAGTGTCGCCTCCCGCGAGACCGTACTCGCGCTAATCCAACCACTGCTTCTTGTCCTTGATTTTCATGGGGACGTATTCTTCGGTGAGGTAGGAGAGGTCTTTGGAGATCATGGCCTCGACTTCCATCTTGAAGCCGTTGGCGAGCATCTTCTTGATTTCCTTTTGCCACGGGCGCTTGTTGGCGAACCAGAGGTAGTTGGCGATCTGCCTGGCCCGTTTGACGTCCGCGTCGTCGAGCTCGATCTTCACGTCGTCGCTCATCGCGCATCGTTCATAGTCGAAGCTGGAGACGCCGAGGAACACCGCGTCGGGGATGGCCATGCGCCGCGATTCGTAGGGAATGTGTATCGCCCGTGGTCGATAATCGACGACAAGAGCTGCACCCGACTACCAAAGGAATTCGACAAAACATTGGACTAAAGCTCTACTGAAGGCGTGGACTGGTATCATTGTACGGTCAACAGTATCATAAGGTTTTGATGGGAGACGCCGTGCAGCCTCAATCGCTCAGAACACGTGGTGTCAGTTTCGCGTTCTTGTTTGGTCCGCCGCGACTGATAACGCGCGATGAGGCCTCCCGCGTTCATGGACGAGTCTGCGATCGACTAAAGCTAGATGACCTTTCACTCCAATACAATTCTTCAGAACCCGCACAAAAGCCATCCTCTCGCGGCTTTGCCATCGTCATGCAGCGGCAGGAGGGTCGAGGCGTATTCCGCATCGTCGTTGACCATCCCGGTGCAGGGAATCCAATCAGGCTGTTTCTGGAGTGGGTATGGCCTCCCTCAAACATTCACGTGAACGAGCGCTTCGATGAGGCGGCTGAAGCCGTTTTGGACGGCGGCCTAGAAGGGCAATGGCAGCGTGTCATGGCGGAGGCGAGACTTCGCGCCCAGTGCGACGTCAAGGCCGGCGGCTCACTTGCTTTTTTGGCCGACGAAGTTCCCAAGTTCTCTGCAACAGCCGCTGAGACCCTGGGGACGCCGTTGACTTTCGTCACGATCGGCCTCCACACGACGCCGACCACACAAACGGATCAACCGCTGATCGATCCGGCTCGGGAGCTCACTATCGAAATACTCCGCGAGGATCCGAAAGTGCTCTACCTAGAACTTGTCTCGAAGTGGACGCAGGTCCCAATTGGAACGACTGCGGTAAAACTAAACCAGATTCGGCCGATAGCTGCCAAGCCAAGTGAATACATCGAGAATGCACAGACGGCACTGTGCGATTGGGTATCGGCGGTTGCCGGTAACAAGAGGGATTCAAAATGACTTCCCCATCAGATATGATTGATGATGGTTTAACTCGGGCTACTGTTCCGAACTTCTTCGGTTCCACTAACCGGCAGGATGACAGCGCGGCCAACAGGAGCTCTGAAGAGTGGGTCCCTTTCTTCGGAAATCCTTGGATTGAACCAGGAACATTGATCCTGACCGACAAGGGGCAGCCTTCGATGAGCCCGGAGGCAGGATTCGTAGAGCGATCGCGTGCCGCCATCCGAAAATGGATGGACGAGAATCCGTACTAATGACTCCGCGCCCCGGGGAAGTTTACTGGGCATTCTCTGACAAACGCCGTCCTGTGGTAGTTGTTTCTCGCGAAGAGTTGAATCGTGGCGAGTACGTCGTAGTGCTGCCGCTGACAACCGCGCGGCTCGAAGTACGGCGAAAGCTGCCAAACTGCGTATCGATCCACGGGGCGAAATACGGGCTTAAAGATTGCGTTGCCCAGGCGGAAATGATCTCTGCATTGTCACGATCTGATCTCCTCGACGCGGAAAAAGGTCCCATCGCGAAACTGGATGACGAGATTATGCGCAACTTGGTCCGCGCCGTTGGCCACGTCATCCGGGCCGAATTCAAACCAGCGTAGTAACGCATTCGCACAGAGCGCCCTGGAGGGCTAATCCAACCACTGCTTTTTGTCCTTGATTTTCATGGGGACGTATTCTTCGGTGAGGTAAGAGAGGTCTTTGGAGATCATGGCCTCGACTTCCATCTTGAAGCCGTTTTGGAGCATCTTTTTGATTTCCTTTTGCCACGGGCGCTTGTTGGCGAACCACGGGTAGTTGGCGATCTGCTTGGCCCGCTTGACGTCCGCGTCGTCGAGTTCGATCTTCACGTCGTCGCTCATCTCGCAGCGCTCGTAGTCGAAGCTGGAGACGCCCAGGAACACGGCGTCGGGAATGGCCATGCGCCGCGACTCGTAGGCCAGGTTGATCGAGCCGTGCTTGATGACCGAGTAGATGTAATACCCCCACGGGTCGTTATCGAGCAGGACGTAGACGGGCAGTTTCAATTCTTCGTGCATCCGTTGCAGCAGTCGCCGCATCCCGCGGGCCGGTTGGCCGCCGCCGTGGGAGACGATGCAGTTGTGCGTCTGCCAGAATCGATCTTCGTGGAATCGCCGCCAGACGGTGTCTTTTTCGACGTGGAGGATGAACTTCGCGGTACATTTCTTGAACTGGATCACGTCGGACTCGACGATACTGGGCACGGCGTAGCCGGCGCTGCCCATCGCGGAGCAGTCGAGGGTGTTGCCCGCATCCACCAGCGTGATCGGCCCGACCAGGTTGCCGCGGTTGGAGGCGAAGACGTGCAGTTCCTCGCGGAGGGCGTCGATGGCGACCTCGACGTCCTCGATGATGGGGTCGGACTCGTTCTGGTCGTCGAAGGTTTTCTCGCTGGTGCCTTTGATGGTGTGCTTGCTGAGGTAATAGATTTGGCGGATGCTGGCCGTCTTGTCGCGCTCGATCAGTTCCTTGCACTTGGACGCCACCAGCAACGTCTGCATAAACCGCTTGGCCTGGCCGTAGTTGAAGAAGCTCCGCGACTGCTTGGCGTCGCCCATTTCGACGTGGCGGGTCTTTTCATTGAAGGCCACGTTGCTCAGCATCCGCGCGGGGATGAGCACTTCGGGGTCCTTCTTGCGAAAAGCCATGTCCGCGACCGATTTGGCCAGAGCCTCCAACTTCCCCCCGGCCTTGCCGATGGTGCGTTTTGATGATTTCGTTGATTTCGTTTTGATATTCTTGGGCATCGCGTGCGATCATATACGGCGATTGGCTGCGACTCCAGGTTGCAGGCACCAAACCAGCCAATGCAACCGGAACCCGCGATTCTTGTTGAATTAGAGGTAAACGCTACGGCCGGGCCGCGCATCTATAAAGTTGCGGGACGCCGGTGGGGCCAGTCTTAGCGGCGGAACGCGGACGTGAATGGAACGGACGACAGGGTGAAATCCGGTGCGAGCCACGCGAAGTCGGGCGTCCAGCCGGAACCGCTGGCCCCGTGGTCGCCGTCCGCACGTGATCGGCTGTTCCGTCTGGCGTTTCGGTTTTTGTGGAACCGGGCCGACGCCGAGGACGCCGTGCAGGATGCGCTCCTGGCGGCCTACGAGCGATCGGCCCAACTGAGGGATTCGGAAAAATGGTGGCCGTGGGTTTGCAGAATCGTCGTACAACGCTGCCGGTTGCTGGGCCGCCGAGCATCAATCCGCAGGCGACACGAACAAGTGTTCGCCGAGCTGTCGGCGACTCTGCAAACGACGATGATCTCCGGTTCAGCGGAACTCAAGACCTTGGTCATCGAGCTTCTGGACGAGTTGCCGCGTCGGCAGCGGGAAGTGCTGGTTTTGCGGCATCTGCAAGGGATGGCCTTCGAGGAAGTCGCCCAGGTGTTGGAACTCGCCCCCGAAACGGCACGAGTACACGCTCAGCGCGGGCGAGAGCGGCTGCTTTCATTGATCGAGCGCCATTACCCACAGTGGATCGAACCGGCGCGATGATTGGTCGGTGATTACCCATGAAGTGTGCAGAAGCCCGAAAAAGCTGGCATCGCCGCCTGGATGAGGGTGAATCTGACGCCGAACTTGACGGACATCTTGCGTCGTGCGAGTCGTGTCGCAGGTACGCCGCGGACATGGTACGGCTCGTTGGCCTGTTTGACGAGCTACGCGAGGACACGGAGTCGCTCACCTCGGCGGTGACGCAAATCGGCCCCCTCGCCGCTCCCCGCCGCCGGCGCGGTTGGGAGGTGCAAACGCCGATTCTACTGCGGATTGCGGCGACCATCATTATCGTGGTCGGTGCGGTTCTTTGGTTTAGAACGCCCAATGGGTCGATGGTGGTGAATCCGATGACCGAGGCGACAGCGCCCGCCGTGCAAGGGATTACGCTGCGAGCGGAGAGTCACGAACGCTTCATCGCTGTCGCGACGCCTAGCGCCGAGCCGAACGTACAGACCTACCGGCTTTATCCTATGGTGACTGTCACCGAGAGTCGGGATCGGTCGGAGCGACCTGTTGGAAAACTGTAGCGTCGCTCCTTGTGGGCGGCGCCCACCCTATTCGACGTCACCCACAAGGGGTGGCGCTACATCGCGTAAAGATGAAAGGAAGAAAACCATGATTTCAATTAATCGTATCGTATTCGCATTCGCGCTGAGCCTGTTACCCTACGTCATTGTCCACACGTGCTACGCGCAGGAGCCGCCCAAACCACCCGCGCAGCCGTCGACACGTGCGGATTCGAGCGACCGAACGCTCAAAGTCGTCACCCTTAAACACGCCGACGCGAACTCCGTCGTCTCGACGCTGAAGCAACTGGACGTTCCGTTGTCGGCGTCGGCCACCGGACCGCAGACTGTCGTGCTGCGCGGCAGTCCGGCGGAGGTTCAGAAGGTGATGGACACACTCATCGCCGCGGTCGACGTGCCGGGTGTCGTGGGTGGGTCGGCCCGATCGCCGGAGGTCATTCCCGTGCGGCACTATCCGATCCGGGAGATCAGCAAACTAGTTCGTAGCGTCGCTCAAAAGGCCTCCCTGGCGGTCGATGAAACCCGCCACACCATCGTGGTGGACGGCACGGAGGAAGAAAGGCGGGCGATCCGCGAGGTGCTCAAGCAGATCGACTGGCCGACGCGATCGGCAAAGGTGCACCTGTACTTCCTTCGTGGTGCGATCGGCGGAGCGGGATCGGAAAAGGAGATGCAACTGCCCTCCGATCTTGTACCGGTCGCCAAAACCCTCGCCCAAAACGGGTTCGGTCGGTTATCGCTCATCGCTCCGATCGTCATCGGCGTGGAGGAGGGGCAACGGTTTGAATCCAAAACGCGACTTCAATTGGGAGAGGAGGCCGCCGGGCATGACGACCTGCAATTCAACGTCGAGGGAGTGGTGCGTCTCGCATCCGGGGCCGACGACGCATGGCTGACTCTGCGCGGACGGATGGGGGGCAAATACTCACGCATCAAGGACACCGACGCGGAGACGGTTTTCGAGCTGGATACGTCAGTAGCGACGAAACTGGGAAACTACGTCATCCTGGCGGCCGCCCCCAGCTCCACGGCTTCCGGCGATGCTGTTGCCCTGGTCGTACGTCTCACGGCGGAATAATACGAGCCGGGAGCGCAAGCGACCGGTCTATTCGGCGCATCGCTCGCGCTCCGGGCTCTGAACTCCGATGGGAAATTACTCAAGATCGTCTATCCGATCGGGTTGGCCCATAGGGCGGCGAGCAGGAACGCAAGCAACATGGCGAACCACAGCCAAAACGGATGATGGGCGTCGAGGTGCAAATGTTTGCCATGAAACGCGATCGGCATGGCCCCACCACGATTCCCGGCCCAACGGTTGGGATTGAAGCCGCCGTCGACCGGTGAGTCCTTCTACCTAAGCATACAACTCGCCCGACCCGAAAGCCAAATTTATTGCCCGAAAAGCTAGTGGTTGATCTGAAAACGTGTCCCAGCCGCCCCCGACCGGGCCGCAGGGCACAGCGGAGGGCCGCTGTGCTACACTGTGCCTATGAAGGACTCACCGTTTTCAGCGATGCTGAACTTGGCCACGGAGCTTGCCGTGGAGGCGGGTTCGATCTCCCTCGCCCGGTTGGGCAAGGCCGTTGCGCAACGCAAAGCGGACGATAGCGTCGTCACCGACACGGACTACGCGATCCAAGCCCACATCGTCGAACGCATTGGCGGGGCCTACCCCGATCATGCCATCCTGGCCGAGGAAACGCCGGGCGGTGAGGGCGACCGCTGCGATCCGACGAGGACCCGGTACGTCTGGGTCGTCGATCCGCTGGACGCAACGCGAAACTACGCCTCGGGGCTGGCATGTTTTGCGACCTCCATCGCGGTGCTGGATCACGCGACGCCCGTCGTGGGTGTCGTATATGAGCACAACCTGCGCCATCTTTACACTGCGGTCGCGGGCAGCGGGGCCTTTCTGAACAGCCGGGCGATCCGCGTGGACGAACCGCCGACGAGTCACGACCATTTGATCGGCATCCCTTCGAGCAAGGACGATCTCACGGTGCGGGTGTTATGCAGTTGGGTAGCAACTAAGGGGTTCATCCTGCGGAACCTGGGTGCCGCAACGTTGCACTTGGCGATGGTGGCGTCAGGGACGTTGGAGGCCGCTTACGCCAAGCAGACGAAGATTTGGGATGTCGCCGCCGGGGCGCTGCTGGTCCGCGAAGCCGGGGGACGGACCACCGATCCGTTCGGCGGCGATCTACTGCCCTTTGACCTTACCGCCGACCCCAACCGCGACCTCCCCTTCCTGGCCGGGTCGCCGACCATGCACGGTCGGTTGCTACAGTCGATTCGGGAACTGCCGAACTGACCTGGATTGCGTCCCGGTGCTTGGCCCCCTCTGTCGCGGTTCATTTGTGATTCCCGCCGAGGGCGCACAAGAAACGAACGGCTGACGCACCGTGGGTGAACTCACCGCTTCCCCGGGAATTGAAGCTACCTCGCTATGGGCCGTTCGACGCCGATCGCCGACTTAAGGTTTGCCCACGGCGTCGAGAAGGCCCCCGCGGTACCAGGCCGTCATCAACAACCCGGGTGTTCACTGAAGCAACGGAGAGGGGGGGATTCGAACCCCCGGTACCCTTACGAGCACACTGGTTTTCGAAACCAGCCCCATCAGCCACTCGGGCACCTCTCCAAGAATGCGGAATGTCGAATGGCGAATGCGGAACGGACGGAGGTCACGGCCCCCGTCCTGTGCGATTCGCCTATGAAGGCCGTCGCTACGGCGCTTCGAAGCCAGGAGTATGGGGTTGGCCGCGCAAGGGGTCAAATGCCGCCGGTCGCCCATGACGGGGCGACGAAAGGTCGGCGTGGGACCGAAGGGCCCGAAAATCGGTCACTCTTGCCGGCGGTCGTAGTGCGAACGATACTCGTCGTCCGGCGGCCGGCTCGCGAGCGGCTCAGCGAAGCCTGCACCGCAGGGACCTTCGGAGCCGCGAAGGTTTTGGCTAAGGAGGTAGGAACATGACGCGTCGTGTAATCGTCTCCCTTGCGTGGGCGTGGGGGTGGACGGGGTTTGTTTCCGTTGCAAGCGGACAGGAGGTTCGCTATGAGAAATACAAGCTCGACAATGGGATGACGGTGATCCTTCATGAGGATCACAGCCTACCGGTGGCGTCGATAAACTTCTGGTACCGCGTAGGCTCGAAGGATGAAGTCGTGAGACGAAGCGGTTTTGCGCATTTGTTCGAGCATCTGATGTTCATGGGCACCGAACGGGTGCCGGGGAACAAGTTCGACACGCTCATGGAATCCGGCGGCGGGGCCAACAACGCCAGCACCAGCTCGGATCGGACCAACTATTTTTCCTCCGGTCCCGCGCAACTCCTTCCCACGTTGCTGTGGCTCGACGCGGACCGGCTCGAAGATCTGGCCCGAGCCATGGATCAGGAAAAACTCGACAAGCAACGCGACGTGGTGCGTAACGAGCGTCGACAGAGCTATGAAAACCGCCCGTACGGCAAGGCCGAACTCCAGATTCAGGAAATGCTCTATCCGGAGGGGCATCCCTACCACATTCCCGTCATCGGCACGCATGAGGACCTTGAGGCGGCGACCGTAGGTGACGTGAAGGGCTTTTTCGCAACCTATTACGTACCAAACAACGTCAGTCTGTGCGTGGCCGGCGATTTCGATCCCGCACAGATCAAGCCGCTGATCGCCGAGCTGTTCGGAACCCTTCCGCACCGACCGGACCCTGCTCACCGCAGGGCTGAGCCGGTGAAGCTCGACCAGGTCAAACGGGCGACGATGTTTGACAAAGTGCAACTCCGCAAAATCATCTTTGCTTATCACAGCCCGGGGCAATTCGCCGAGGGCGATGCGGAAATGGATCTCGCGGCGGCTGTGTTAAGCGAGGGAAAGACCAGTCGTTTGTACAAACGACTGGTCTATGACGATCGGATCGCGTCCGACGTCAGCGCCTTTCAGGATTCCTCCCAGCTCGGGTCGGTGTTTCGCATCGACGTGTTTGCCGAGCCCGAGGTTGATCTTGAGCGCATCGAGCGGGCCGTGGACGAGGAACTTGGGAAGCTTGTGGAATCGGGTCCGTCTGCGCACGAAGTTGACCTGCGCAAGGCCCTGGTTGAATTGAACATGTTGTCGCGGTTGCAGTCCATTGAAGCCAAGGCCGACCAGCTTAATCAATACGAATACTTCTGGGGCGAGCCCAACTCGTTTGCACGAGACCTGGACCGGTATCGCTTGGCCAAGGCGGAATCGGTCCAGAAGTGGGCGAAGCAGGTGCTCACGCCCGAAGCCCGCGTCATCATCCGCGTTCTTCCGGATGCGGCGGCGAGCACGGCGCAGACCGGGGACTCCGCGGCAAGACCTGTCGGCACGGAGTCGCCAGGTCGGTCTTCGCCGTCAGCCGCTGAGCCGGCGGGTGCGGCGACTCCAACTCCACCGGCGGAGACGCCGGCGCGGCCCCCATCGCCTCGCGACAAGCAACCCAATCTCCTGCCCGCGCCGCCGTTCAAGGTGCCCTCGCCCGATCCTTTTAAGTTGGCCAACGGAATCCCGGTCATGCACTGGCCGAAAAGTGAGCTTCCGCTGGTTTCGATGGTTGTGGTGTTTCGACCGGGGCACATTCTGGGTGAAACCCGGACGGCAGGCGCCGTGTACCTCGCCGCGGACATGTTGGACGAAGGCACGCGTGACTTGGACGCCTTGGACTTCAGCGACGCCATGCAATCGCTGGGTGCCCGGTTCTCCCCATCGGCCGACCGTGAGTCGTTGAGCGTTTCGCTAACCGTACTGAAGCGCAACTTCGATAAGGCCGCCTCGCTGGCGTCCGACGCCGTTCTCCATCCCAAGTTCGATGAAAACGACTGGGAGCGGGTCAAGCGGCTTCACCTTGAGGACTTGAAAAGCCAGGATGATCGACCGGCGCTCGTGGCCTCGCGGGTCGCATCGCGAATGCTGTTCGGCGACCTCCACGCCTATGCGTGGCCCATCATGGGAACGCCGGAAACCGTGCGCAAGCTCATCTCCGATGACGCAAAACTCCCCTACCTTACGGTTGTCCGGCCGGAGTTTGTCACCGTATTCATGGCCGGGGATATCTCGAAGGAGGAAGCGAAAACCGTATTGGACAAGACGCTGGGTAGTTGGAAACCTCGCGCCCTTGTTTCCGGAAGGCCCGAGCAGCCGTCGGTCGCGCCCCTCAAAGAACTAAAGGTCGTTTTGATCGATCGACCGGGCGCGGTGCAGACGGTGATCCATTTCGCTATGTTGGGGCCGAAATACGCCGACCAATACCGCGTGGAGTATCGGTTGATCAACACCCTGTTTGGGGGCAGTTTCACCAGTCGACTGAATATGAATCTTCGCGAGGAGCACGGGTACACCTATGGGGCGCGATCAGGATTCGTGATGCGGCCCTCGTTGGGGTATGTTACCGCGTCGTCGAGCGTCCGGGCCGACGCGACCGGGGCGTCGCTCAAGGAATTCCTCCATGAGTTCAAACGCATTCGCGGAGGTGATATCTCCGAGGATGAAACCCTCAAGGCCCGTGAAACCTTGCGGACGGATGTGATTCAGTCCTTCGCCGGACTGAACGGCGTGTTGCAGGAGGCCATCGAGCGTTCGGCGGCCGAGATGCCTTTTGAAAGCCTGATTCGCGACTTGGCGACCATGCAGTCGGCCGCCACGGCGGAGCTGAATAAGATCGTGGGCCCCGCTTTGCCCCTGGAAAACGGCGTGCTTGTCCTCGTCGGCGACAAGAAGTTAATCCTCGAACAGATCAAAGACCTGCAATTGGCGGCGCCGATCGAAGTCAACGTCCGCGGGGACAAAGTGGGATCATGATGGTTCCTTGGGCGTGGGCACTGATTTTCTTCGCGAGTGCGCCGCTCGCGGTTGCCCAAGACGGCGGAACTGGCCGGGGAGAGGGCAATGCCCGCGTTGACGAAATTCTCACACAATTGCAGCATCGCAGCGACGACCTCAAAGATATCCGCTGTGAAGTGAGGTTTGTGGAGGACGACCGGATAAACCTCACCCAACGAACCAAATTCGGCGAAATCCGCTTCTTGATGACTAAGCCCAATCCCCATTTCCTGATCCACTTCCAAAAGACAGAGGCGGACGGGGTATTAGGCAAACAGGAATGGTATCTGTTCGACGGACAGTGGTTGTACCAGGCTGTCGAACGCACCGCCCAGGTCACCAAGCAGGAAGTCGCAAGGCCGGACAAGGAATTCGATCTGTTTGATTTGGAGAAGGCGCCCTTCCCCCTTCCTTTCGGACAGAAACGGGAAACGATCCTGCGAAACTTCGACGTCGCGCTTGCGCCGCCCGCCCCCGGCGACCCGGCCAACTCCGATCACCTGATTTGCATTCCCAAGGCGGACAGCCGATTGTATCGCAAATACGAACAATTGGACTTGTTCGTGCATCACGATATTCACCTGCCGCGTCGAATCGTGGTCACCAAGAACGATGGGTTGGAAGTCAATACCGCGGATTTTCCCGATCTCGCCGAGAAATCCATCAATTCGGGAGTGAAAGCGAGGGACTTTGAGAGACCGGCCGCGTGGAAGAAATTCAAGGAGGTCGTCGAGGAGCTCGTCCCGCCCGACCGCGCTCCGTAGACGATTATTGAATCGGACATTCATGCCTGAAACGATGCTCGCCGTCTGTAAGACTGGGTCCGACGCCGGGCTGGAAGTGTGCGAGGTGCCTCGTCCCAGGCCCGGACCCGAGGACGTGCTCGTCTACGTCGAGGCGGCGAGTTTTTGCGGCACGGACCTGCATATCTGGCGATGGGACCTCTGGTCCCAACGGCGCATCAAGCCGCCGCTCACGCTGGGCCACGAGTTTTGCGGGACGATCGTCGCCGTCGGTGACAAGGTGCGGCACGCGGCGGTGGGCGATTACGTGTCCGCCGAATCACACGTCACCTGCGGGATGTGCTATCAGTGCCGCACCGGTCAGGCGCACATGTGTCCCCATACCGAAATCCTCGGCGTGGACCGCGATGGGGCCTTCGCCCCATACGTCGTGGTGCCCGAAAAAGTGATCTGGCAAAACGACCGCGCCAAGCTGCCGCCGGAAATCGCCACGTTGCAGGAGCCCTTCGGCAATGCGGTGTTCGCCACCATGAACCAAAGCTTGTCCGGGCAATCGGTCGCTGTTCTGGGTTGCGGGCCGATCGGACTGTTCACCGTGGCGATCTGCAAGGCCGTCGGGGCCAAGAGCATCTTCGCTTCCGACGTCCACCCTTTTCGGATCAATCTCGCTCGCGTCATGGGCGCCACGCAGGTGTTCAAACCCACCGACGGTCCGGCGGATACCGTGGCGCAGATCGTGGAGGCCAACGGCGGCTACGGCGTCGATATTGTCTTGGAAATGAGCGGCGCCCCGGCGGCGATCACCACGGCCTTCCGCGTCGTCCGCAACGGTGGAATCGTGGTACTGTTTGGAATCCCCTCCAAGCCGGTCGAGATTGACGTCGCGGAGAACATGATCTTCAAGAACCTCACCGTGCTGGCCCTCAACGGACGGCGGATTTTCGACACCTGGTACAAGACCCGCTGGCTGCTGGAGAGCGGAGTCGTGGACCTTCGACCGCTCGTCACCAAGACGATCGGTTTCGACGAGGTGAACGACGCAATGGAGATGCTCGCCCGCGGCGACGCCTGCAAAATCGTTTTGCTGCCCAACGGCGGCAAGCCGGCGGACATCCCTAAGCGCTCCCGCGTCCGCACTCCCGATCCCAACATTACCGGCGCGCCCGTGCATCGATAGGCACCTGCATGAGAACAACCCTGAGTTTGGACGAAGACTTGGTGCAGAAGGCAACTCGGCTGACTCGTATTAGAAGTAAGTCAGCTCTCGTACGCGCCGGTCTTGAAGCGTTGATTGCTCGCGAGAATGCCCGTCGACTTGTGGCACTTGGCGGAAGCGAACCTCAGTTGAGTCCGGTTCGGCGGATCAGGAAGGCCACTCGCCGGTAAAGACCTCCACGGCCTCCCCGGTCATGTAGACGTGGTCATCGTCAGCCCATTCGATCTGTAATTCTCCGCCCGGTAGTGACGCGGTGATGGCACGCTCGGTTCGCTTGGTGAGTACACCGGCCACGCAGACGGCACAAGCCCCGGTCCCACACGCCCGCGTCGCCCCGCTGCCCCGCTCCCAAGTCCGCATGGTCACGTGTGTGGGTGAATCCACGCGGACAAAATGCGTGTTGATGCGGCTGGGGAATTCGGGGGCGTTCTCGAACTTCGGGCCGATCTCGACCAGATCGATTCTGTGCAATTCCTGAACGAAGAGCACGGCGTGGGGGTTCCCCATCGAGACGCAGGTGATGCGGTATTCGGTCCCGCCGATTCGAAGAGGATGGTCGAGGATTTGATCGGCGGAGATGGTCGTTGGAATCTTCCGCGCGGCCAGTTCGGGTACGCCCATGTCGATCCGCACGGAGCGCACCTTGCCCTCCACGAGCTCACATTCGGCCAGCTTGACTCCGGCATCAGTCTCGATACGAAGCGACGGACCCTTCGTTAATCCATGTTCCACGGCGTACTTGGCGACACATCGAATCCCATTGCCGCACATTTCGCCCCGCGATCCGTCGGCGTTGTACATTTCCATGCGAACGTCGGCGACCTTCGACGGTTGAATCAGGATCAGCCCGTCGCTTCCAATCCCCGTGTGTCGATCAGAGATGATGCGCGACAGGTTCGACGGTTCGGACACGCGCTCCGTGAAACCGTTCACGTAGACGTAGTCATTGCCCAGCCCGTGCATCTTGGTGAACTTCATAACGACATCATATCGTGAATTGAAGAATCATAGCGCTACCCTCGTCGGCAGCGCGATCAGAGCCCCGAGCGGGAACGAGGGGATTAAACCGGGCGTGTCGCTGCCGCTCCTCGCTCTGATTAGCCCGTCGCTGGCGCTCCGGGTTCGATTCCTTGGTAGCCCCGTCACCCGCCTTTGGGTTTCTCCGCGGCGAGGGCTTTTTCGACGGCTTCGACGATCGACTTGTCATCGGGAAGCGTCTTGGTGCCCCACTTGGCGAGAATCTTGCCATCGCGGCCGACGAGGTACTTCTGGAAGTTCCATTGCACGTCGCCGGCGATGGCCTTGTCCGGGTGCTTGGTGAGAAAGCGGTACAGCGGGCATTGGTCCTCGCCCTTCACCGATACTTTGGCGAACAGGTCGAACGTCACTTTCTTGCCCGCGCAGAACGCCTTGATTTCGGAGTTGCTGCCCGGCTCCTGGTTCCCGAAGTTGTTGGCCGGGAACGCCAAAACCTTAAAGCCCTTGTCCTTGTACTTTTGGAACATCGACTCCAGACCGGAGTACGTCTTATCGGTGAACCCTCACAAGCTGGCGACGTTGACGATCAGGCACACATCTCCCTTGTACTTGGCGAGGGAGACTTCCTTACCCTCGATGTCGCTTACGGTGAACTCGTAGAGGGACTTGACTATGGACCCCTCATCCGTGGGTTTTTTGCCCTGGTCCTCGCCCACTCCGGCCACTCCGGCGTAGACTACCCCGATGCATAATGCTTTGAACATGAAATACCAGCCTCTCATCAATGAACCGGACTGTCTGTTTCCGAACCCCCCACCATGATCCCAGACCTCGGTAGGGAGTCAACTGCATGTCGACCGGGCGGACGGCCGATAGCTAAGCGGAGGCCCCGTCGATTGATCGACGGCCTATAATGGAAGTCGGAATGTAGCCCAGCCGCCTTCGGCTGAGCAATTCGATTCACACCCCGGGGCGGGTGTGCCACACGCGAGGTTATCATGGATCATCGTTCGCTCATCGTCGTAGCGCTGGGCGGAAACGCCATTTCCCGTCCCCAGGAGGAGGGCAACGTCGACCAGCAGTTCGACAACTCTCGGGCGACGGCCAAGGCCCTCGCCGACTTGATCGAACAGGAGCATCACCTGGTCATTACCCACGGAAACGGTCCCCAAATCGGAAACTTCCTTTTGCGTAACGACGCCGCCGCCGGGGCCATCTACCCCCTGCCGATGGAAGTGGCCGTCGCCCACGTGCAAGGGGGAATGGGGTATATGATCGCGCAAGCCTTGACCAACGAGCTTAACAGCCGCGGTTACGACCGGACGGTGACAGCGATTGTCACCACCGTACGCGTGGATGCCGACGACCCATCTTTTCGCAACCCGACCAAGCCCATCGGAAGGGCATTGCTCAAGGAGGACGCGGAACGATTCGCCCGCGGCGAAGGCTGGTCCATCAAGGAAGTTTCACCTGGAAAATATCGTCGCGTGGTGGCCTCGCCCATCCCCCGACACATCATGGAGATCAAGACCATCCGGCGTTGCGTCGCCGCCGGCGACCTCGTCGTCGTCTGCGGCGGCGGCGGCGTTCCCGTGGTTCAGGACCCCGTGCACGGTCTGCGCGGCGTTCGGGCGGTGATCGACAAGGACCTCGCCAGCGCTCTTCTTGCCGCCGAACTCGGCGCCCACATGATGATGATCCTCACCAACGTCGATCGCGTGAGCATCGACTACGGGAAGCCGACCCAGCGAACACTTGAAAGCATGACGCTGGCACAGGCCCAGGGGTTTATGGACGAGGGTCAATTTCCCGCCGGGTCTATGGGCCCCAAAGTCCAAGGGGCGATCAACTTCCTCCAAGCCTCGCGCAACGGGGAAGCCTCGGTCATCATCGGCCCGTTGCATCACGCCGCCGACGCCGTCGCAGGCCGCATCGGAACGCGAATCACGACTTCGTAATCGTCCTCCCATCGAGTTCCGCCCTATCCCGGGGAACAGGCCGCGACCGGAAGAGAAATCCTCGTTCGCATTTGCGCTTTACGTTTTCATGTGGCAATTGCAAATGGGTTCGTTTTGCAAGTACATTTTTTTCGCAAAGTATCACCATTGGCCGTTTGCAAATCGAGGTCGCGGATTGGGGAATGTCGAATGAAAAGGAAAGGAACGAAGCGACGCCGCCGGGATAGCGCGACGAAACGAGAAGTCCTGGAAAACAAGTTGCATAAGTACAAGCTCTCCCATGGCGAAGGCCGCGCACGGACAGGGAGCCGCCGCGGTAGTCCGCAACGGGCGCCCCTAGCAGAATAACGTCACGGGTGATCGGCGGAAGGGGTGAGGTGGGGCGATCACTTTTGAGGCGAATGACTTTGGCTGTCTTCAAGGTAGCCGGGGGGCGTTTTTGACCAAGGATTTCCTTCGCTGGCCGCGCGATAGGCCAAATCAAAGAGCTGACCCATGTAGACAGGATCAAAACCTTCCTTCGCCTTGAGGGAGAACTCCGCGGGGATAAAGGCGAGATTGAAGTCGACGTTGTCGCGCTTCGAGGTCAAGTACATCCGATAGAGGTCCCCAATGCCCTGATTCTGAATCAGGGAATCGACCGCCCGCATGGCGATTTTGAGTGTTCGCCGTTGCACGTCGGCCCAAGAAGAATCCAGACGTGCATTTCGGATGATATAGGCGTGTCGATCTCGCTGAAGGGTGGCTTGGAGGTTGAATGAGGGCGGATAGAGGAACACCTGGGCTATGGCCCCTCCGTCCACGTGCATTTCCTGGTAGGACCGGCCATCGGCCTCGACGTCGATCATGACCGGCGGAAACGCGGCCGGAATGGCCGCCGACGCAATCAAGATACTTCGAAATAACTCCAAAGCGCGGGGGTCTCCGCTGGAGGCAATCGCGCCGATGTTCCAGATGACGCCTCGTTGAGAATCGAGGTTGGTCGTGCCGATCAGAAGGAGCCGTCCGCGGGCGTACTCCTTGGCGATCTCCTGCATCAACGCTTCGTTGAAGTACTTTCGTGACATTCGCCACATCGGCGTGGAGTCCATGAGGGCGTCAGACAAAAACGCGACCAACATTCCTCGCCGTTTCATGATGTCGGGAGTCGATGTCTTGGTGTAGACTTCTTTGAGCTGTGAGTCGTACTTGGGTCCGAGGAAGGCGAAAGGCGCGGACAGCGCCCCGGTGCTGATGCCGGTCACCAACTTAAACTCCGGCCGCGTTCCCGCGACCGTCCATCCGCAGAGCAATCCTGCGCCATACGCCCCGTTCGCGCCGCCCCCGGAGATGGCAAGGAACTGAGCCGGCGGCAGCGGACCGGTTTCGCCCGCCGCCTTGCGAACGTCGAGTTCGAGCTTCGCGGCCCGCATGAGTTCAGCGAGGAATTCATCGCTTAGCTCATCGCTCCAGGTTCGAACGGCGGGCATACCCGGGATCTGGGCACGATCGGCAAACGCTTCCGGGACGGCAGGTCGACGACCGGGCGCCGCGCAGGAACTCAGCAGGACTCCAAGCGCAAGAACCAGTAATCGACTGGCGGTCACGGGATCGAAACGGTCGATCGTACGGTTCTGACGCTGGCGCATTGACGTTTTTCCCATTTTCAGACTGTTTTCCAATCTCGATATACCGAATTGCTTTCAACCTTGCAAATGCTCCTATTTCGGGAACAGGAAGGTGACGACGAATCGCATGCTCCAGTCCGGCGCGGAGTCCGGTCCTTCCACCCAGTACTGACTGCCGAGCGTGAACTGCACCGGAAGTTTACCAAGTTTAACGATCTGGCCCACGCCGGCGAACAGCGGCACGCTCCACTGGTCTTCGATCCAATCGTAGGTTGATTCGGTGTTGACCGTAATCGTCGTGGCGGTCTTGAACGTGTGCGAAAGAAATGGCTGCAAATACGTGGCGTTGATTTCGTTTCGGTTGTCGTCCCGGGCAAACGACCAGATGTGATTGGCCAGCGCGCCGTAGGTCCACGGGCCCGCCTGCTTGAGGATGACGCCGGTGGGTCCCATTCCCCAACGCTCAGCTCCGAGCGAGTCGTCGGTGGCGGTAGGCAGTAAGATCACCGGCCCCGCGCCCCAGATAAAAGGCTCGGTGCTCTTGGGCGACAAGAACAAGCTCTGGGTCGTATCGCCCAGGCCGCCCTGGTTGGTCGTTCCCAACAAATCGTCCTGGTAAAGGACCGGAACGATGGTGCGCGAAATGACGTTCCAGTCTTGGGACAAGGAAATGGGAATGACCGGTTGTACGTTCATCAGAAAGCGAAACGCCTGGTTCCGGTCTTCCTGAAGCAACCGGTTTGTGAATCGAGCGACGGGGCGCGGCAAAAGCCGCAACAGGGGATGTCTTTCGGGTATGTCGACGCCGCCGCCGAAGTTGAAGTTCATTTGGAACGGAACGCTGATGAGATCGGCGACCGGGTTGGAGAGTTTCTTGGCCAGGTCCTCGTCGCCGCCTTCGCCGGCCTTTGCCCCGTCATTGGCGACCGGCTCGGCCTGCAACTTCAGGTTCGTGGGTTCATCGGGTTTTTTGGTATTGTATTTGGGACTGACCTGCGCCCGCACGGAGGCGGTCACCAAACTAGAGGACAACGCAAAGAACGCGGCGGCTAGAAGGGTTGGTGTGCGTTCTATTTTCATTGTTGTGTCCTTTTAGAAGTCTTTCATGCGAGAAAACCGAGCGTCCGTTCAATAAGCCAGAAGGAGGCTACCGTGCCAATAGTGTAAGCGGCGACGGATTCCCAGGCTGAAAACGCGGGCTTCCGAAAGGCCCTGAACCGCAAGCGATTCTTTGCCGCGGAAGCTGCAATCACCAGTGCGGCGAGGGCAGCCGCGATAAATAGGAGCTGTCCAAGTTCGACGCCGACGTTGAAAAACAGCAGGGCGAGAGGGACGGCGCTTTGCGGTAGGCCAACTTCGCGCAGCGCGCCGGCGAAACCAAAGCCATGCAGCAGCCCAAACGTAAACGCCACGACCCACGGCCAGCGCTCGGTCAGGCCCGATCGGCCTTGGCGGCGGCGGACAATCTCGCAGGATACGAAGACAATGCTAAGGGCGATCACGGCCTCGACGGGCGGGCCGGGGACGCGCACGAACCCCAAGGTGGCCGCCGCCAGCGTAATGCTGTGGGCCACGGTAAAGGCGGTGATGGTGCCGACCAGTCTCCTCCAGCCCTTCACAAGAAGGAGCAGTGCAAGCACGAACAGAAGGTGATCAATCCCTAAAAGGATGTGTTCAACACCCAACTGGAGGTAAGTCCCGCAAACCTCCATCGCGCCGGGTGCGGCCTCGACGACAAACGACGGAGCGGCCGGGGTGAGCCGGGTAACCTGTGTCGTACCGTCGAGTCGTTCGATGCGCACGAGCACGTCGGTCATGGTGGCGGCGAGTCCTGCAATGTGAATTTCGCCGCCGGTCAGCCCGCCGTCGCAATTCAGGCTCCAACGCTGGGTGAACGCATTGTCGGCGAAAAAACCTCGCGGTTCGGTGACGTTTGTGCAGCAGGGGGGAAGGTCCACGTATAGCCCGAGGCGCAGGTTTTCGCCTAGGCCCGGCACTTTCCACAGCGCGTCGTAAGCCCCGAGTCCGGTCTGGCGCAGTTGGAGATAGGCGGGGCGCACCTCGTGGGCGTATGCATCGGGCGCCAGTGCGGCGAGCAGAATACCAAGCAGGGTCGCGCGTTTCATTCTGTGATCGCCGCCGCGAGTTTCGGATCGGCCCCCGGAGTCATCGGGCGCTCGATGGTTACGGCGTAGCGCTTAAGAAATTCTTGATAGAACAGCTCATTCGCATTCAGCCGCTTGACGTTGGCCCATTCGCGGTGAACGGCGTCGCGCACCTCTTCGAGCCCGGGGACCCTCCCTTCGGTGCGCTCGCCGATGAATATCAGATGGAAGCCGAAGCCCGATTCAACCGGCCCCTGCCATAGGCCGGTGGGAAGTTCGCCCAATTGCGCCGTGAACGATTCGCCGAATTGCGCCGCAACCTCGCTCGCGGGGACCGCCTCGAACTTGTGCTCGAGCAAGAAGGGATCGCCCAGCGCTGAATCGCCTGAATCGCTCCCTGCCTGGTTCAACTGGGCGAGCAATAGCGCGGCGTCGCGGTCCAGATTCTCGCCGCGGCGCTCGGGGTTGAGGTAGACGTGGCCAAAGGTGAACCGTCGCTCGACTCGAAACGCTTCGGGGTGCTCCGTCAAGTAAGTCCGCAGGTCATCCTCGGTCGGTTCCGTCTGCGACGCGATGTCCTCGGATACAAACTCCATCTTCTGCCGCAGACGGCGGCGGATGATGGTGTCGTCCCTGTCCAACCCCAGGTCCAACGCCTCACGGGAATACACTTCCTCGCGGATGTAATCCTGGATCAATCCTTCCAGTTCCTCATCCGTTGGCGGACGTTGCCAGGTGCGAGCAAAGCCCGCCGCCAAGCGCTCAATCTGTCCCTGCGTAACGACGATTTGATCGGGAGCGTCCAAAGTGCGTTTAGACGCCAAGCCGTACACCGCGAAAATTGCGGCCCCCAGCAGGACGAAATGCAATAGCGGTTCTTTCAGTAGTCGTTTCATGGCGTGTACCAAACCGGCGACGTGTAGGCCCGCTCCTGCGTCGTCATGGGCACTTCCTTGGACATCTGGATGGCGAAGCGTTTCGCATCGTAGGCCGTCCAGCGCGGGGTGGGAATCTCGATCACCCGGGCATAGTAAAAGGCGGGCTGCGCGGCGTCGAAATCGGGATCGGCCCAGGTGCTGATGAGTTCGGGAGAGCCGATGGTGTTCTTCCAAGTCGCCTTCTCCACGTCCACCGTGTTGCCGACGGGCGGGAGTTTTCCATTCGCGCCGGCCTTGCGATCGCCGCTCCAGACGACGTCGTAAACGTTCTCCTGCGTCTTGCCGTCCTTATCCAGCCACCCCTTCACGATCTGGATGCGGTCGAGGTTGCCGCTGTAGGGGTCTTTCATGGCCGCGACGAGGAACGTGGGCTTCTTGCCGGCGGAGGCCTTGCGCAGATCGCCGCCCATCGGCACACCCTTCGCGTAACCGACGCCGGCGGGAAGTCTTGTCTCGGCGTCCTCTGGGGTGAAATCCCATCCGCCGAAGAAGCGTACGGTCATGCGCGGGCCGGTGGTCGCGTAGGTTTCCTTTCGCTTCATGGCGTCGAAGACCGCTTCGCGGGTGTTCTCCTGGGCCCAAACGGCGGCGTAACCGCCGGCGGCCTGCTGCCAGCCCTTGACGGTGAACTTCGGATCGGGCGCTTCGATCACAACGTGCTCCCACCGGTGCGGTTCGGGCTCGACGCCGGAGTGCTTGCCGAAGAAGTTGTCCTCCTCGACGGCCGCCATCGCGGTGTGCGAATCGGTGCTGCCGACCATGCCGAACTTATAGGGGTTCACGCCGAGTTTCTTCTCCAACGCCAGTCCGGTTTTGAGGGCTTCGCGGGCGTACTCCCACTGGAGCATTTCGGGCTTCTTGGTCTCGGTGCCGGTGAGGTTGGCCTTGTCCCATTTCTCGTAATCGGCGAACTCGTCGTTCGGCGAGAGCAAGGGATGCGCTTCGCCGTCGCCCTTGATCTGGGTGACCTCCACGAGCGGTTCAAAACGCGCCCGCAGGGTTGCGAGTTCCTTGCTGAGCGGTTTCCCGTCAAAGGTCTCGACGGTGAACATGCGTCCATTGCTGAGATTTCCATTGTGGGGAATGGCGAGCACCTCGGTGCCGGTCTCCATCTCGAAGGAGGAGAGATGTTCCCACAGCTTTTCAGGGTTCTTGCTGTCGAACTGGGAGAATGGCACGGTGCGATTGGCCACACTGGAATCGCCTCGGAAAATCACGTTGCGGTGCAGGTTGTAGCCGCCAATGGCCGTCCACTCGTAGCCGATGAGGGCGGTGAAGCGGCCCGGCTCGTTGTACCGGTCGGCCAGCGCGGTGTAAGCCTGCCATGCGCCCTTGACGGCCTTGTCGCTCTTGATCGGGGGCACGTCACCCGACAGCGAACCGACGATCTCCATCGCGGCGGCGAACACGCGGTCCTGGTTCCCGCTCTTCAACTCGTCATACCACTTCTTTCCCTTCTCCGTGGAGAGGATCTCCGGGTCACCGCTGAGCAACTGCGGCATCAGTCCATACATCTCGGCGTGATCGGCCACGACAAGGAAGTCCAGGGGGCGGGAAAGCCTGGCTCGAAGCCCCCAGGTCGTGCTGATTTCCTCGCCCCGCGCGAAGCGCAAGGCATCCTCTTGGCCGATCCGGCACATCGTGCCGGCGTCCACCGAGACGGCGGTGTGAAGGTGCGTGTCGCCCCACAGGACGCGAGTCGGAAAGTTGCGCCCGGCGTAGGGTGAGAATTCGGGTTTGGTGACCGCGGTCATGCCGTCCTTCGTAGGAATTTGATCACCCTGCGCGCTTGCCGCGGATAGCGCCAGCGCGAGGATTGCGTGTGTTCTTCTTTTCATAGTGTGAGTTTCCTTTCGGTTGGTTGAGTTTAGTTTCCCGGCGTATACCAGATAGGCGACGTATAGGCGCGCTCCTGGAGTGTCATGGTGGTACCGGGGAGGGGCTTTACACCGAATCGTTTCGCGTCGTAGGCGGTCCAGCGCGGCGTGGGGATCTCGAGGACACGGGCGTAGTAGAACGCGCGCTGCTTGGCGTCGAAGTCGGGGTCTTTCCAGACAGTGATCAGTTCGGGATCGCCGATGGTGTTGGTCCACGTTGCATTCTCCACGTCCACCGTGCTTCCTACGGCGGGGAGCTTGCCGTCAGTGCCCGGCTTGCGCTTGTCCGCGTCGCCCCAGACCACGTCGTAGACTCTCTCCTGCACTTCGCCCTTGGCGTCGAGCCAGCCTTTGATGACCTGGATACGGTCGAGGTTGGCACCGATGGGGTCTTTCAACGCGGCAACGAGAAATGTCGGGGACTTGCCCGGGGGCGCATCGCTCAGGTCGCCGCCCATGGGAACGCCCCTGGCGTAGCCGATGGCAGCGGGCATGCGGTTGTGCGCGTCCGCAGATTCAAACTCCCAGCCGCCGAAGAAGCGCACGGCCATGCGTGTTCCGGTGGTGGAATAGGTCTCGCGGCGTTTCATCGCGTCAAAGATCGCTGCGCGGGTATTCTCCGTCGCCCATACCGCGGCGTAGCCGGATGCGGAGGTCTCCCAGTCCATGATTTTCAAGTTGGTCTTGGGGTTGGCCATGAATGGAGCAGTCAGACGCCCCGGGCTGGCTTCCCATGGCGTGGCCACGCCAATGAAGTTCTCCTCCTCCTCCGCGGTGAGGGCTGTATGGTTGTCGCTGCCGCTGACGAGGCCGAACTTGTAGGGATTCACGCCGAGTTGCGCTTCCAGTTTGAGGCCGTTCTTATACGCCGATCGCGCGTACTCGAACTCGAGCATGTCTTTCGTCTTTGGCACCGTGAGGTCGAGATTGGCCTTATCCCAGATCTCGAAATTGGCGAACTCGTCATTGGGCGAAAGGTATGGATGAGCTTCGCTCGTGCCCTTGGTCTGCGTAACTTCGTAAAGCCGCTCCCACTTCGCGCGGGTCTGGGCGTACTCGCGGTCGATTTTCTTCCCGAAGGCTTCGACGGTGGGGAACATGCGTCCGTTGCTCAGATTGCCGTTGTGGGTGATGGCGAGCAATTCGCTGCCCGTCTTCTCCTCCGCCGCCGCCATCCATTTCCACAGATCCTCGGGATTGTCGCTGCCCAGCGGCGGCTGCGTGGTGTACGGCTCAATCAGGCCGGCCTTTGCACCGTTCTCGCGGAAGAGGATATTGCGGTGAAGATTGTTGCCATCCGTGTTCGAGGTCCACTCGAACCCGATGATCGCAGTGAAGCGGCCCGGATCGTTGTAGGCTTCCGCCGCGTTGATGACCTCTTGCCAGGCGGAGCGGTAGGCGGGCATACCCGGAACCGGGAACCCTTTGGGCATCTTGCCTTCGCCGAAGCTCCTGATGATGTCCATTGCCGCCGCGGCGCCCTGGCCGGAGTGTATCTGGTCATACCACTTTCGGCCCTGCGGGGAGCCCAGCAACTCCGGATCGCCGGCCATCAACGCCTGGAAGAAGCCAAAGCCGTCCGAGTGATCCGACACGACAAGCCAATCCAACGGCCGGGACAGCTTGATCCGCTGACCGCCCGAAGCAGTGATCTCATCCCCCCGGGCGAAGCTGTGCGCGTCTCTCGGTGTGAGGCGGCAGCCGCTCGCGCCTGCGTCCAGCGAGAACGAGGTGTGCAGGTGCTGATCGCCGAACAGCGGCCGCGTGGGGAAGTTGCGCCCGGCGTAGGGCGAGTAGGGCGGCTTGGACGGATGTACCTTCTCGAGCGTTGCCTGATCGGCGGTGCCGGAATCGGTGCCGTGGTTCTGGGCCAACGCCGGCAGCGCAAGGCCGAGGGCCACAAGAGCCGTAAAAACCGCGTGGGTCGTAAAGTGAAATAGGTTGGTTTTCAATCTCTCAAAGTCCCTTCTTTCATTGGCCTTATTCAGACGTGTCGCAAGATCGATTGCTCCGCCCGTCAAGCCTCGACAGGATTACCTACTTGATCTATAGCTGTTTCCGGCTGGATTACTTGATTCCGCAGGCGGCCTTGATCTCCGCGATCTTGGCGTCAATCTGCTTGTTGTACTCGCCGGTCGCTACTTGGATATTGGTACCTTCCTTACCGGTGGCCACACCCACGACCAATCCCATGGGGCTCATGGACTTTACGCCGGCCGCGATCTGCTGCGTGACATGCACTTTCTCATGTTGGAGCGAACGAATATCGCCTTCTGCCGTCGCACAATGGATCGGCCGCTTGATGTCCTGCTCTCCCTTCTTCACCGGCGATGAGCATGATGACACGACAACTGCAAACAAGCCGCAAACCGCCAACGCCGTCAATTTTCTCATCTATGTTCTCCTTCTCTGTTTGAACGTTCAGAAACCCAAATTGGCGCCTCGAAAAGCCCTCTCCATTGGGAATGTGAAAGCCGTCTTCCCGCGCTAACCGCACCAATACCTGCATTACCTGGCCACAAGCTTATGGAGTTTCGCTCGCCTTAGCAAACGCTTGCAGCGGCACCAATTCGCCCATTTAACAGCCGCCCTTCGAGGTAGACCAGGCCTCCCAACACGGTTCGCCGGCAACTAAATCAGATATGAAGCACCCGCCTAAACTTCCTATTCTCGCGAGGTTCGCTGTGGCGAATACAGCCCTACCAGCCGGGAAATGAGAATGGTCACGTAAAACAGCCCCGTCGTCGCCTCCAGCACAGCAAGCAGGCGGGCCGCCTTGGCAACCGGCACGATATCGCCGAAGCCGACCGTACCCATGACCCCGAAGCTGAAGTACAGCGCTGTGAACGGATCCATGCGGTTGCCTGCACTTGGGGAGTTGAACGCAAAGGCGTCGGGAGTGATCCGCCAAACAAATATGTAAGCGGCCGTCCAGAGGATGACCAACATCAAATAGCCGGCGATCCCCGCGTACAATACTTGGGAGTCGACGTGCGGCGCGCGGAGAATGTAGCGAAGCAGCTCGATGATAATGAACGCCATGCAAAACATGCCGATCAACAGGAACAGGCCCGGCGGCAGGACATGAGGCACGAAATGGTCGAACCACTTGGCCACCAACGCGGGAATGACAAGGCCGATGGTCAGCACAAGGGTCCGCCGGCGCGCGGACATTGCCCATAGCGCGGACAGGTAGACGAGTGTCACCAGCGCCGGTTCGATCAGCTCGCCGCCCCGAACGTCCTGTACGAACGCGGTGGCGACGATCAGGAGCACCAGCGCGATGAGCAGCGAGGCCATGGAGAAGCGGCGCGGGACTCCGATGGGAAGTTCGTCCGCGACGGCTTCGCTCGTAAGGTCAGACGAATGATTCATCGCGTGCCGTTCGTTTCGGTCTCCCATGAATGGGAGAGCGGGTTCCAGCTTACCGACACTTCTAATCGCTAAAAAGTCATCTGGCCGCTAATTCCATAAACGACGGCGACGTCGCGGTCCTGAAAGCCGCCGCCCAAGGTAGACGATCAAAACCGATACGCAACACCGATCATCGGCCCATACAACTGCACGTCCGCGTCGAGGCGACCCTTGCTGTAATCGATGTCGTAATAGCGGTATCCAAAGCCCAGCGTTGCCCGGTCGCTGAGGCGATAGCCCAACAACGCGGTTGCGCCCCAGACCAAGTCCGCGGCGTTTCCGATGCCGAACCCGCCCACGTCGCCACGAATGGACACTAGCCACTTGTCCGACAGATCATACTGTACGCGCCCGCCGACAACCGGAGAGACATTGTCGTTGGAATTATCTAAGTCGAAGGGGCCGATGGACACGTCGGTTGCCATGTACATGTAGCGCCCGCCCAGCATGAGATCGAAACTCCGTCCTTGTTTCCCGAAACGATACATGCCCCCGAAATCGAGCCACGCCATGGTCATCTGGGCGTCGACGTCGATCCCGCGGATACGGAAGGGACCGACCCGCGCGTGCCCGTCGTCGCCAAGGCTTATGTACGTCCCGTCGAGATAGAAGCCCCAACGGTCGTCTCGAAGGCCTTCAAACCTCAACATCGCCCCCATGTCCATGTGTTTTAGCAGTTCTGAAAAGCACGCTTCGGAAGTGGCGGAGATCGGCCCCGCGTCCGCCTTGATCCGAAGGGAAGATGCCCAGAGGTACGGCGCAAGAGTGAATTCCCAGTCGTCGCTTCGTTTGGTCGGCGGGGCGGGCGCAGGCTCATCGCCACCGTCAGCGTGCTGCCCTGGCGCGCCCAACAACCGATCGGTGTAAGAAGCCGAGAAGTCGAATGAGTGCAACCGGGCCCCGCCTGGTTTCACCGTACCGCCGAGATTGTCCTGCGCTGCGGCGGGGGCGACGAATACCGGTATCGCGAGCGCCGCGATTAACACATTCATTGTGCGGTTGGTTTTCATGTTTTGGTCCCTTTGCAGTTCATTTTTTCTTGGGCGGAAAAATGGACTTCCAATCGTTCTTCATGTCCACCACCGTCCAGCCACGAGATTGTGCTTCGTCGAGGCCCTCGTCGAGGCGACCTATCGACGACTCGCGATCATACGCCCATTCGCGTTCGGCGTCGGTGTGGTGGACGTAAAGGCAGAAGCGCGGGCCCGCGCCGGCTGCGGCCCATTGGAGCATTTGCAGGTCGCCATCGGAGTTGCCGAACGCGGCGATTGGGCGGCGGCCGATGTGCATCTGGATGCCGACGGGTTTGCCGGCCTTGTCGTCAATGAAGTTGAGTTCCGGCAGGCACGCGAGCACGGGCTTGCCGTCGCGCATTTCGAACTTCGTCTTAATGCTGCTACCGACGACTTGTTCGGGCGGGATGCCATACACTTGCTCCGTCCACGGGCGCATGAACTCGATGCCGCCGCCGGAGACGATGAAGGTCTTGAAGCCGTTCGCCCGCAGGTAGGCGAGCACTTCGAGCATGGGCTGATAAACCATCTCCGTGTAGAGCCGCCCGGATTGGGGATGCTTGGCGGCGGTGATCCAATCGGTCACGATCTTCTCGAACTCCTCGGTCGTCATGCCCGCGTGCGTGGCCATTGCCATTTCCATGAGTGCGTGCTCGCCGCCGGCCAGCGCAGACTTCATGTCGCCCTTGAGCACGGACGCGAACGGCTCCTTGTCCTTCCACTCCGGATGCTGCGCCGCGAGGGCTTTGATGCGGTCGAAGATGAAGAGCGCCTGGAAATACATCGGCTGCTCGGCCCAAAGACAGCCGTCGTTGTCGAACACGGCGATGCGCTCGGCCGGCGGGACGAAGTCGGGCGAGCCCTTCTTCGTGACCTTCTCGACGAAGGCGACGATGGCCTTCTTCGCCTTGCCATCGTTCCAGGACGGCAGCGGATCGGCGGGGGCCGAAGACCACAACAGCTTTTGGGCGGTCCCGAACTCGCCGAGTTGGTAGACATCGACCGCGCGGGCCTTGAACGTGAACGACTGGAACGGTTCGGCCTTGAGTTTCTGAAGGAACTCGCGGGTACCGAGGCCGATGGTTACGTGCGGGTTAAAGTTTATGCCGCTGTATTTCGGAACGAACGACGTGACGTAGTCGATCGTCGCCTCAGCCTGCGCGATGGGCTTGCCGTCTGGTCTGAGGGCGAACGCCTCCGCGGCGCCCTGGTCGGATTGGAACGGGGCGACGGCGTCGATCAACTTCTGTTGCAGGCGGAGCAGCTCCGCCGTCGGCTCGATGACGATCCCCGCCAGACCCAGGTTCTCGATGGGGATGTCATAGTATCCCGTCGCCGTAAATTCCCACGACGTCGGGTTTTCGTCCGCGAGCACCCGCGCCACCGCGGCGTACACTTTGTCCAGGTCGATGGTTCGGACGAAGCGCTGGATCACGGTGACGTGGGGGGCGTGAGTGGCGTCAAGCGCAAACCCTTTCGGATAGTCGGCACGCAGCCGCGCATTCGCCGCCTTCGCGCGATCCAGCATGACTTCATCGGGGGCGAGCAGGATGTCGATCGCCGTCACGTCGGATGCTGTCTTCGACTCCCGGCCGTGTGCCTGGTTGACCGCAGCCAGAAGGCAGACCATGACAAGAAACGTGCGTCGAGTCGAATACATGGATGATGTCACGCCGTTATCCTCCAAAAGACCATGTGGCGGACGCAGCCAGCATCCATCATGAGGAAACGCACCGGCCGAGAACTGTTCCCGGCCGGCGCGGTGAACTCAACCGTGTTACTTGCTTCCTGCTCCTTCTTGCAGCTTCTTCAGCACCTCGTCGAGGTTGTAGGTGGCTGCCTTCTGCCGCTGCGGGTACTCCTTGAACGACATCAGGAAATTGCCCACGTAGTCCTGCGCCGGGGTCATCATGAAGACGTGGTCGATCAACCAGTCATAGTAGGTGTTTGAAGTCACGTCGGCCCGTTCGTAGGGATCGAGGCGCAAGTTGTATAATTTGGGAATCCGGAGGGCCACGAACGGCTCGGCCCAGACGCGGAAAGTGCCGGCGGCCCGTTGTTCCATGAACACGAGCTTCCAGTTGTCGTAGCGCAGGGCCGTAAGCTGCTGGTCGTCGTTGCAATAGAGGAACGACTCGCGCGGGCCCTTCTCAACCTGCCCGGTCAGATACGGCACGAGATTGTAACCGTCGAGATGCACCTTGAAGTTCTTGTCGCCCGCCTGATAGCCCTTGAGCAGTTTCTCTGTCACCTCGGTGTCACCCGCGATGGCGGCGAGCGTCGGCAGCCAGTCGTGGTGGGCCACCATCTGGTTGGAGATCGTGCCCGGCTTGATCTTGCCCGGCCAGCGGACCATGCACGGCACCCGGTAGGCCCCTTCCCAGTTCGAATTCTTCTCGTTGCGGAACGGGGTCATGGCCCCGTCCGGCCAACTATTCATGTGCGGGCCGTTGTCGGTGCTGTACATGACGAACGTGTTGTCCGCGATGCCGGCGTCGTCCAGCGCCTTGAGGACCGTGCCAACATTCTTGTCGTGGTCGATCATCACGTCGTGGTACTCGCTCTGCCAGCGGCCGGACTGGCCCTTGCTCTCGGGCTTGACATGGGTGCGGAAGTGCATGTGGGTGAAGTTCACCCACACGAAGAACGGCGTGCCGGCCGTGGACTGGCGCTTGACGAAATCCGCGGCCCGATCCGCGATATCGTCGTCGATCGTTTCCATCCGCTTCTTGGTCAGCGGGCCGGTGTCCTTGATAACCTGCTTGCCGACCTTGCCGAACCGCGGGTCCACGGTCGCGTCGTCCTTGTCGCTCGCCTTGGAGTCCAAAACGCCGCGCGGGCCGTACTTCGCCCGAAACGCGGGATCCTTGGGATAGTCGGGCAGTTCCGGCTCTTCCTCGGCGTTGAGGTGATAAAGGTTTCCGTAAAACTCATCGAAGCCGTGGACGGTCGGCAGGTACTCGTTCCGGTCACCGAGGTGGTTTTTGCCGAACTGGCCGGTCGCGTAACCGAGCGGCTTGAGCATCTCGGCGATCGTCGGGTCTTCTTTTTGAAGACCGAGCGGCGCGGCCGGCAAGCCGACCTTTGTGAGGCCGGTGCGTAGCCCGTGTTGGCCCGTGATGAACGACGCCCGCCCGGCCGTGCAGCTTTGCTCCGCGTAGTAGTCGGTGAACATCATGCCTTCTCTCGCAACGCGGTCGATGTTGGGCGTCTTGTACCCCATTACACCGTGCGAGTAGGCGCTAATGTTCGACTGCCCGATATCGTCGCCCCAGATGATGACGATGTTGGGCTTCTTGCCCGCCCCCGTCTGCGCCGAGGCCCGAGGCGCCGTCAGGCATAGCACTACAATTGGTGCGGCCGCCGCAACGGCGAGTACCTTCGGTAATATTTTTGTTTTCATAGTCGCCCAATTTCCTTTAGGATTCCATTCGAAACATCTACTCATTGGGCTTGCCTACACCGGCTTCGCCCTTAGTCGCGGATTTCACACATCGAAAGCCCAGGTGGTTGGTGCCCGTGCTGGACTCTCCCTTGCCGCGCGTGCCAACCATGTAGCGTGTGCAATAAAGATCAGTACACAAGAACGATCCGCCGCGATGCACACGCTTTTTCTCGTGCGACTCCGACGGATCAAACGGAACGTTGGGCCCCTGCGGGTTTCGCGCCACGCCCCCCGCGGCCGCAAGTTGTGCAAAGTAATCCGGCCGATACCAATCGCTACACCACTCCCACACATTACCGGCCATGTCAAACAGGCCGAAACCGTTGGGCGGGAACTGCGAAACCGGCGCAAGTCCAACGAACCCGTCCTCGCCTTTGTCCTTCACGGGAAACGGCCCTTGATAGGTGTTGGCCATGAACTTACCGCCGGGGCGGAACTCGTTGCCCCAGGCGTAGAGGAGACCCTCCACGCCGCCTCGCGCCGCGAATTCCCATTCGGCCTCGGTCGGTAGGCGCTTTCCCGCCCATTTCGCATAGGCGATTGCGTCGTCGTAGGCGATATGCACGACCGGGTATTTGCCGCGCCCGTCGATGGTGCTCGCGGGACCTTCTGGGTGTCGCCAGTTCGCGCCCGGTTCATACCGCCACCACTGAAAGTGATTGTTCAGCGGAACCGCGCCGGGTGTGCGTGTGAATACGACCGAACCCGACACGAGGTTCTCCGGCGGCGCGGTGGGAAACTCTTCTTTCGTCGGAGTGCGCTCGGCGATGGTGACGTAGCCGGTGGCGCTCACAAACTTCTCAAACTGGGCGTTGGTTACTTCCGTTACGTCCATCCAGAAGCCGTCGACAAAGACGCGGTGGATCGGTTGGGCGTCACGCGTCACGCCGGGAAGTCCGCACAACGATTCGCCGGATTCGTCACTGCCCATGGCGAACTCGCCGCCTGGAATCCACACCATGCCCTCGGGCCAGGGTTTTGGCGGCTTGTTCGTGGCGGCCGCCAATTTGCCGGGCGGCGCGGCGGCAGCCATCTGCGCCGCTATGGCAAGGACGTATGCGAGCGTCAAGCGTTTCAAATCGCTCGTTCTAATCGGCCCCCCTCGCTCTCCCTATCAGCGTCTGCCCGCCTTGGGTACCGGTTTCATCAACTGGCGAACGGCCGTTTCCAGGCGAGCCTTTCGCGCGTCGGGAGCCGCCGCGTAGTCAATCGGTCCGCGCACACGCCCCCGCCACACCAGTCCGCCGGTCGCCGGGTCGGTAAGATCAACTTCGATGATGGCATCGTCCCAGGAATCGAAGCCCGTCTCCGCCAGGGCGATCACCTTGCCCAGCCGATAGCAAACGTAGACGTCGGGTTTCGTTGCGTCGCCCCGGCGATATCCCTTTGCCGTGAAGCTCTCCTCGATCAACTCCTGAACGGCGTTTTCGACATCCGGGACATTCGCCTTGCTTGCCTCCGGCTCACACTTGACGCCTTGCCTCCAGGCGAACGTAGTGCCAAGCCCCGACAGGTTCTGCGCCGGTCCCCAAAACGATTCCGCTTGGAATGGCGCGCACGCTCCCAACAGCGTCGTTGCTGCCGCGCAAACCCCTGTGACCAACAACTGCGAATAGCTCATCGCCTATCTCTCTCTCAATGACAACAGCCGCGTGACCAAGGAGGCGGACCGCGCACCCCGGACCTTTTCCTGGTCCGGAGAAGGGTCTTAAGATCGAACCTACGAATTGCCTTTCGAGTCGCGCAGTTCTTTCAGCCTCTTGGCCGCGGCGTCCGCCCATTTGTCGATCACGTCTTTGACGTCATCGAGCTTCGAAAACGTGTCCAACTCAAACTGGTTGCCGCGCCCCACCTGAATGACCGCCGCGAGTTGTTTGCCGGTGACCGAATCGACCACTTCAGCCTCCATCGACGCCCCGCCGGAACCGGCCCCCGTCGCCTTGCTGGCCGGATGCAGGTTGAGATACCACTTTGACAACTGCACGTCCGTGATGGCTACCCCAACCCTTGCGACGCCTACGCCCGGCTGATTGGCAAGATCGAATCCCTGTGCTTTCAGGATGCGAGTCAGTGCGTCGCGCATATACGCCGCGACCTCGGCTCGATCATTGGGCTTCAGCACGTCCCGCTGGATGCGCATTTCCACGGGGTCGACCATGTAGCGCTTGTATTCACGCAGATCCGGCGAGATGAATCGCATCGCACCCGTTTCGGCCTTTTGAAGACGCCCATAATCGCTGATAAAGCCGGTCCGAGTCGGCGTCGGCGTTGATGCGCAACCCGTTGACAGAACCGCAATTCCGATCGCCGTCAGCCAGGGTAGGATGGCGGCAGGGCGCACACGTCCGCCGTACTTCCAATGATTACGCTTAGTGAATTGCATCATGCGAGATTCCTTTCCGTTTACGATCCGTGCGCGTGGGCGGGCTCCGCCGAAATTGCTCGCTCGTTTCGTACCCCATTCGTTTCACAGATATGCTACTCATCCACGACGTTCCAACTCTCGTCGGGGTTGAATTCTTCCATGCCCCCAGCGACGCCGGCGGTTTGCGGCCCCAGATCATTCTCAAAGACCCGCCCGTGGTGACACACCAGGAAGGTCATGACGCCGGAGTTTTTGTAATCGGCGGGCCAAGCGACCAGGGCGAAGCCCGCGATCATGTTCCCGTTGATCACATAGTCGTATTTGCCGCCCGGTGGATTGGATCCCTGACGCGCGAGGATCTTGAAGTTGTATCCCATGTAGGGAGCGCCAGGCTTGCGCTCTTTCGGTGTGCCGTCCGCCTCGGCAAGGAGGTGTCCCAAGGGACTGGGCGGTTCGCTCGACTCCGCGCTGACTTCCCAATACAGGCCGTCGCGCTTTCCGGGAGAGCTGGCGATTCGTTGGGCGTATTCCAGAACTTCGTCGCCGTCACGATCCGACGCCGCATATTCGACCTGGCCCTTGACGAACTCTCGGCACACCTCAATCGCGACCAGCTCATTCTCTCCGATGCGCCGCGCGGACAATTCGTGGAAGCCCTCCTCGGTGGCGAAGACCCATCCGCGACTCCCCTTCACCAGCGGGATCGGAAACGCCCATAGCTCCCGGCCGACCACGAGTTCCACGCGATCCGCGCCTTTTTCAAGCAGTTTCAGATGCGCCTGCGATTGTTCCCAAAACTTCCGACGGTGTTCTTTTTCCTCGGCGTCGTCGATCTTCGCAATGGCGTCGCCGTACCGGGGGCCGAACAGGCGAACCAACGTTGCCGAATCGTTGTCCTTGCAGGCCGACAGCAAACCGTCGACCGCCGCCTTCGCAGTATCAAACGACTGCTGCGAATCTACTTTCGGGACGGCGGACTGCCCATTCACACCGGCGACGAGCACCAGCGGCAGTACAAGAAGCGGAAGCCATTTCATCGTGTCATGCTCCTGTTACTCGACGGACCCTTGCGCCGTCATCAACGTTTAGGGCGACCTCCGCGAGCGCCATCCCGCGATCAGCTACGCGCGAATCCTCCGTGTCCCGTGAAGTTACCGCCCACGAGAACGAGACCGACCGCCGGAAAGGCTTCTATTGCCGCGCGCACTGGCCGCACTCGTGCGCGACGCTCCGCCCCCGGAACCTGCAAAAGCGCTGCCGCCGCCGGCACCGGCTCGGCCCGCCGCGCCGCGTCCTACGCCGGCTTGTCCCGCTGCGCCGCCACCAAGCCCCGCTTGCCCTCCGGCACCAGGCCTCCCGACTCCGGCCGCGCCTCCGCCGACACCGGCTTGTCCCGCTGCCCCTCCCCCAAGTCCGGCTTGACCGCCCGCGCCCGCGCGCCCGAATCCGGCCGCGCCAGTCACTCCCGCTGGACCTGCAACACCACGACCGATCCCCGCCTGCCCGGCTAGGCCCCCGCCCAGGCCTGCCTGCCCGCCGACCCCCGCTCGTCCCACTCCCCCCGCACCGTAGGGAGCAGCAACCCCGCCGCGCGGATCGTATGGGCCCCGTGGATCGAACGCGCCTCGCGGATCGTACCGCCCGCGGGGATCAAACCGACCGCGAGGGTCAAGCGCTCCGCGCGGGTCAAGCGCTCCGCGCGGATCGTAGACACCGCGCGGGTTCCAAGGTAGTTGTGCCGACCTGCGCCAGTAGTCATTCCAGTTGCCGCCCCCGTAATAGTAGGGCCCGTGATAGATGCCATAGCCGTACCAATCGCAATCGTCATCCGCCAAGGCGGCGCCGACTACCACGCCGGCCGCAAAGGTCACCGCAGTAGCCGCCGCTGCGGTATACTGATGCACCACGATGACCTCAGGGTTATAGCTGGGAACGTAAACGGTGGAGGTCGCGGGCTGAACCACGATGACCTCCTTTTCAACGATGACCACCTGTTTATCGTTTGTGGAGAGGTTCCCGGCGGCATAGGCCAGGTTGCGGACGCGCTGGATCGCGGTCATGACGTCTTCGAGTTGGGTGCTTACCACATAGCCGAGTGATCTCGTCCAGTCGAGATCGGCGTCCATCTTGTACAAAACGTCGGGAAATTTTAACAACACTTTGACGCTGCCGTTCCAGTTGTTGTCGGGGATATGGTCGGTTTTTCCGCCTTGCTGCCGCATGTGCCGCGCCGCCTGCACCACGTCGACAGGCGCCGTCGAAGCCGGCAAGACGTGCGAAATCAGCGCATCCGGGTACAACGCAATGGGCGCCACCAACTTATCGAGTTCCCCGGGCGAGACCTTCGGCGGCGCTGCGGATCCCCTCTGCGTACCTGTTGGCGTAGGCGCCTGAGCAACGCCGATTTGTGTGCACAGGAACACGAAGAGCGTAACCGCCACGATTGTCGTCGTAGGTGTTTTCATGGCCCTTTCTCCTTAGGGGAAGGCGTGCGACTACTCAATTCAACTTGCAACGCGATTCGCACCCGCTTCCCCGCAATGTGACGCACCGCGCCGCGTCCGCGCGATCCTATTGTCAATCAGTCCGTTCGGTCCGTCAAGGCGTCCGAATCCGTGAAGAAGCGTTAAGATTCGACGAAGTAAAAAGCCGGAGCGCCCAGCCAGAGCCGCTTCACCATCAAAGTGAACGCTCCAACTGGACGCCCCAAGCGGCCCCCACCGCTCACCAGCTCCCCGAGACTACCCTAGCAGGCCGCTCATCAGACCATTGATGACGTCAATGATCTTCTGCGAAATCACGCCCGTCAGAGTCTCGCGGATCATCGCGAAAATCGAACTAAACATTGAGATTCTCCGTCTCAGAATTGGAATGCGTCCCGCCCGGACACATCCCAGTACTTTCCTGGACGACGGTTGGGGGCACCCCCGAACCATTGGGCGGCGGACGTTATCCTCGCCGTCCAGCGATTGAAATTAGCGGCACTTGCGCTCTCCGTAGCGCAAGTGCCGCCACACTGGGCTGGGATTCCTTACCCACCCAGAAGACCACCGAAGAGGTCGGTGATCGGACAGCCGCCCACCTGCAGCATGCAAATTCCGCTGCCCAGGAAGGCAAAGACTCGCTTGATCGACTTCATCGCGATTCTCCTAGTCCGGGTGCCGCACTTCGCGCTGGTTCGGCGTGCCTGGCGACAAGCCAGGCATTTGCCCATGCCGCCGCCCCGGCCGCCGTGCGGCTCGTCCGGCAGAGAGGTAACGCGACGAATCGGTCTGGAGTCCGCACGGAATATGGGGCCGGGACCCTTGTTGGGGACGGGACGCGGCGGCACCGGTGACGGATGGTGCGTGCATGTTCCACGTGGAACATCGATTGTCGCGTTTGGGGCGCGCGGAGCCGGCGTGCCCGGCGCGTCCCACCGAACGCGGGGAGGTCCATTGCGCCTCCAACCCTCGCCGCAGCCTCGCGGAGCTTGGGTCTGACGCGGCTTGTCTACTGTAATAACGTGACGAGCGCGCGGTGGGCGAGGTGGTAGAGACCGATCAAGTTGAAACGACTAAGGATCGGGCGGGGGCCGCCAGCAGTTCCGGCAGCGCGGCTCGTAATTGTCGGGTTCGACGACCATTTGGCGGTCGATGATGGGCGTGAGTCGCTGGGTGCGATCGGCCGATGCCCCGCAGCGAGCGCAGGTTGCGGTTGTAACGATTGGTTCGTCGGCAACGGCGAGCAGCCGCAAGGCGGCGGGGAAAGGCCGGCCCCAACTATCGGGCTGTAGAGAAGTCAGTACGACATTCACGCCGCATTGGGCCAAACGGACGACGACGTCGGCCAATCGTTCATCGAAAAAGTGGGCCTCGTCGATCGCCGCCATTTCGATACCGTCGGTGACGTGCCGCTCAATGTCACCTGCATCGGCCACGACAATGGCGGGCGCGGCCTTGCCGCCGTGCGATTCGATCGCAGAGGCGCTGTAGCGCGTGTCGATCGCGTGCTTGAAGGCCAGGGCTTTTCCGGCTGGATATCCCGCCAATCGTCGCAGTAATTCGGTGGTTTTACCGCTGAACATGCAGCCGCAGATCACGGTGACGATTCCGCGACAAACGTTCGATCCGGTCGGGGCGGAAACGCCCGCGCGGGCTGAAACCCGCGGCTCAGTCCGCGCGGTCTGAAGCCCGCGGCTCAGGGGGTCAATCGACCTGGGCCGGTTGGGGGGCAAGCTTGATTCCTTCAAACAGGGCGGAGCCGATCCGAACATAGGTCGCCCCGGCCTCGATGCCGTACTCAAAGTCGCTGCTCATGCCCAGCGAAAGCTCCTTGAAAGCCGGCCCGCACATCCGCTCGCCGATGACTTCGTCGAACAGCTCGCGGACGCGTTGAAAGGTATGGCGGATGACCAACTCATCGGCGGTCAGGGGGGCCATGGCCATCAGCCCGCGCAGCTCGACGTGCCGCAGGGAGCAGATCTGTTCTGCGAGATGAGTGGTTGCGGCCACAGCGACGCCGTTTTTGGAAGCTTCGCCGCCGGCGTTGACTTCGAGTAGGAGGGGCATTTTTCGGCCAAGCTTGGCCGATTCGGCGTCGATCTCTTCGGCCAATCGTAGGCTGTCCACGGAGTGAACCAATTCCACCCAGGGCAAGAGGCCGCGGACCTTGTTTCGCTGCACGTGTCCGATCATGTGCCAACGCGGCATCGATAGGGGCGTGGACGATGAATCCCACGCCCGACGGCCTACCCACTCCTTGAGCATCGCCGCCCGCTTGATAAGCTCCTGGACGCGGTTTTCGCCCAGGTCGGTGAGCCCGATCTCCACGAGCGACCGAATGATCTCCAGGCTCGCCGCTTTGGTGACCGCCACCAGGGTAACGCTGGACGGCGTTCGGTGCGCCCGCTCGCAGGCCCTGACGATGCGCTGTTCGATTCGTTTCCAGTTTTCAGTGAGCTTACGCTTCATTCGTCGAAGCCTCCCCAACATGCGCCGTGGGTCGGCGCTGGTAGGGAGATGATAATCGCGTTTAGGCCGCCCGTCACCACCATCGATCGATCGCCAAGCGCGGAAACCGCTTGACGCCCGTCTGACCCGGCGATGAGATGGGACGCCGTTCCAGTTCCTCCGCGGGATCGGTCGGGAGACCAGCGATGGCCTACAAAGCGGAATCCTGCATGGGGTCGGTCAACTGGGCCGACCTTTCGAGCATGTTAAGACTCAGCCGTCGGGGACGAAGATGGTTTCCGACCTGAAGCCGCAGATTGCGCAGACGGTTAAGCAGTATTGGGGTTTCGACGCCCTGCGTCCGAGACCGCGGGGTCGGAAGAAGTCGGTCCAACGAAGAAAAATTGCAAAATAGGGCTTGACAAGGCGTTAGCGGTGAGTTAGGTATATGTTAGCATAGGCGCGGGTAGCGGGATCGAGACAACGCGTGGGCGACTTGCCAAAAGCTATCCGTAATCTGACTTGTGTTTTGGTCGCAGGATGAAGAAGCGGACACACGAAATCCGTGACCCAATCCACACGTTCGTCCGCGTCGATTCGGACGAGCGCGACGTTGTCGACTCTCCGCCGCTCCAGCGTTTGCGGCACATTCACCAGTTGGCAATGTCGTATCTCGTTTATCCAGGTGCCACGCACAAGCGTTTTGAGCATTCGCTTGGCGTGATGGAACTGGCTGGGCGGGTGTTCGACGTGATCACCTCGCAAGAAAACCTGAGGCATGACTCAGTGCGCCAGATCGTTCCGTCGAGCGACGGACTCAGTTACTGGCGTCGCGTAATACGTATGGCCGCGTTATGCCATGACATCGGCCATTTGCCGTTTTCGCATGCCGCTGAACTGGAACTCCTTCCGAGCGGTTGGGATCACGAAAGGCTGAGTGTCGAAATTATTCGTAGCGAGCCGCTATGTACATTGTGGGACAGCCTGACCCCTCCGCTACGCTCGTTGGACATCGTTAAACTAGCGGTCGGACCGAGAAAGTGTGCCAACTATGTCAAGGCGAGTGCCCTCCCACCAGAGACGATCCCTTTCAATGATTGGGAAACAATCCTTGCCGAGGTGATTGTCGGCGACGCATTCGGTGTGGATCGCATGGACTATCTGCTGCGAGATTCGTATCATGCCGGCGTACCCTACGGGCGATTTGACCACTATCGTCTAATCGACACGCTACGGATACTTCCGAAAGAGCAGGGGGGATCCCAAGAACCTGGATTGGGTGTGGAGCAAGGTGGTTTACATTCAGCGGAAGCCTTGTTGCTTGCGCGCTACTTCATGTACACCCAAGTGTATTTTCATCATGTTCGCCGGATTTACGATATCCACCTGAAAGACTTTCTATCCGCGTGGCTTCGGGAACAGACCTCGGACGGCAGATTTCCGACGGCGGTTGAAGAGCACTTAGCTGTGACAGATAACGAGGTCACTGCCGCAATGCTAAAGGCGGCGCGAGAGAAGAATGCCGTGGGCCATGACGCGGCTCGTCGAGTTGTTGAGCGCGACCATTTTCACCTCATCTATGAATGGATTCCCGACGACGCCAAGATCAACGCGACTGCGACTCAGGCGATTTACCGTGCCGGGTGCGAACAATTTGGTGCGGAAAACATACGTCGAGACTCGTATCCGGCCAAGAGCACGGGCATCGATTTCCCTGTTTGGATGAAGGATCAGCGAGTAGTGTCGTCCTTGGCGATATCGAACGTGCTTCAGCAAATACCCGCTGCGGCGTTCAACTTCGTGTTCGTAGAAGGCAGCATGAGGGACAATGCTGAGAAATGGCTTAAGAAGGAGAGGGATTCGATTATCAGGCACAAAGAGAGCGAGGAGACCGATGGAACGACTAAAGCGTGATGTCATTCTGATTCGCCTAATTGAGGCGCTGCGAGAGCGAGGGAGCTGGTGTGGCGAGACGCACGTCCAAAAGGCGACCTACTTCCTCCAGGAAATGGTCGGCACAGAGACCGGATTCGAGTTCATCCTCTACAAGCACGGTCCGTTTTCGTTCGAGTTGCGCGACGAACTAGCGGCCATGCGCGCGGATGGGTTCGTATCCCTGCGGGTGCAGGACCCCTCCTACGGTCCGTCGATTGTTCCGGAACCGGCCGCCGCGATGCTGCGCGAGCGGTTCCCGATTACTTTAAAGAAACACGAGGAACGTATCGTGTTCGTGGCAGACAAGCTTGGCAACAAGTCTGTTGTCCAATTGGAGCGGCTTGCAACGGCGTTCTACATTTCGAAGGAAATGGAATGCGAGGCTGATACCAGTAAGCGTGCCCAGAGAGTCCACGAACTCAAGCCGCACATTCCACTAGACGAGGCGCTGGAGGCGGTGAAGACGGTCGATACCTGGCGCGCGGCTGGTCTGCTCCCCAAAAGTTGATCCAGCGGTTAAGAGCGCCCGGTTCGCCTCTTCAAGCCCAGGGCCGAGCCGGTAGCGCCGAGCGGTATCGAAAAAGACGCCTGGGACGGCGTTGATCGGGGATTGTTCGAGCACCTTCGCGGCGTTCGTCGGGAGCTGGCTCAGGAGCGAAGCGTCCCGGCCTTTGTCATCTTCAGCGACGCAACCCTGCGGGAGCTGGCCCGCAGTCGTCCCACTACGGAGTCGCAAGTGCGCCGAGTACGGGGGGTCGGGGAGCGAAAACTGGCCGACCTGGGTCCGCGGTTCCTGGGCGAGATCGCCTCCTACACCCGAGAAAACCCGCCCTCCGGGGCCGGAATGCTTGACGCCCCTCGGCCAAGGCGATGAAATGGAAGGCTGTTCCAAGGAGTTTTCTAGGATTGATTGGGAGTCAAACCATGGCGAAAGCAACTGAATTCTGCATTGGTCTGGACAACAAGCCGGGCACGCTGGCCAAACTGTGTGGCACCCTGAAGCGTGCCAAGGTCAACATCGACGCGGTTTCGGTCTCGGAAAACGCGGAATGTTGTTGGGTGCGGATGGTGGCCTCACCGGCCGTAACGGCAAAAAGGGTGCTCGGCAAGGCAAAGTACCACTACTGCGTCCAACCGGTCTTGACCCTGGCGGCGCACAACCGGCCCGGAGAGCTGGAGCGAGTCGCCTCGAAGCTTGCCAGGGCCGGAGTGAACATCAACTACGTCTACGGCAGTAACTCCAAGGGCGTACCGTCAACCCTTGTCCTCAGCGTCGGCGACTTGAAGCGGGCCGCCGCGGTACTCTAGGCCGAAAGGCTGTTGGGCATCGAACGGTCGATCAGTCGCCCGAAAGAGCGGGAGCGGCGGCACTATATCCTTGACCTTGGGCCATGTTTCCGCTAGCTTTGGAGGCACTCCTGGGGCGTTGAGAAGTACGGTCGGAGAGGCAGAGGCGTTTCGTTTCTTCTTTGCTTGCGGACTTGATGTTTTTGCAAGCGAGGGTGTGGTCGGGCGAATCGGGGCGGGTGCACCGGGCATCGATACTTTAAGAGAGGAGTTAGCGTATGAAGAGGATTACGAAGTTTACGCGCTGGACCTTGGTGTGCGGTGTTACGGCATTGATCGGCCTCGCGCTCGGTGCGGCGTCGGCCAATGCCCAAACGCCGGTCATTTCGCCGGTTCCCGCAGAACCGGTGGAAACCATCTCTGAGATCGAAGCCGCGAACGAGTCCGTTGACGGTCCACACGCCGGACAGTTTCGTTGGTGCCAGTATCCGGCGCCCAAGGTCAAGCCGGGCGGCGCCGGCGGGCAGGTCGCTTTGGTCGGCGTGGGCGAAGTGGAACCCAACAGCACACCCGGCGCCGCCCAGCTCATTCCTTTCGGCGACGGCGTAGGGGAGGACCGCGATTTGGATATCAGCGGAACGATCGCCACAAACTCGGACGTGGATTATTTCCGTCTAACGGCAACGAAGGGAGATGTGCTAGGCCTCGCCGTGCTCGCCGGCGGAGCACCTGATTCAATGGTCGCTGTCACCGATTTGGCGGGGGTAGCGTACACCGAAAACGACGACCACCAAGGTCAAGCCAGTTACTATCCGCTTGGTTCGCCCCTGCCGGGCGGAGTGAATAATCTGGACTCCGTCACGAGTTGGGTTGTGCCAGCCGACGGCGACTATTTGATTCGCGTCAAGTCGTGGAATGGAGCCAGTTCCGGCGATTACACGCTACAGATTCGCGGACCTCGACCCTACTTCGAGGATTTGGATGCGCCGACTACGCAGATCATCTTCGTAGACTTCAACGGCGCCTCGATCAACGCGGCGGCTCTGTTCGGCGGCGGAAACAACCCGGCCAACCTATCTCCGCTATCGTCCTATATGACCCGCTGGGGGCTGACGGCCGGCGACCAGAGTGCCGTCATTGACGCGATCCTGGCGACGCTCGAGGAGAACTTCGACGACCTGCGAACGGCGGTCCTCAACGGCGATCGGGACACGGACGGCATCGACGGCCACATGGACGTGGAGATTCGTAACAGCCGCGATCATGCCGACCCGTTCGGCCAGCCCTACGTGAGCCGCCTCATCGTCGGCGGAAACATCGCCCAGTTGGGAATCTCGACCATCGGAATCGCGGAGGACATCGATCCGGGTAATTTCGGGCCCGAGGCGACGGCGGTCATTCTTTTGGACCTGATGAGCGCGCCATCGCCCGATCCCAACTCGATCAACAGCATTCCGCGCGACCCGAGCATGACCAAGATCGAGGCCATCGGCTTGATCGTCGGAAACGTCTCGACGCACGAGGCGGGCCATTACCTGGGCAATTGGCATACTCTGAACTCCAACAGCACAAGATCCATCATGGACGCGGGCGGAAACCTCCCCATCAACATGGGAGGCGTGGGGTCGGACGGCATCCTGGGCACGGCGGATGATCAGGACGTTGACCTCGGCGTGGACGCCTACGGCGGTTTGTCGACCGGCTCGGAACGGACCAACGTGCGAACCGCGTTCGCATTGGCCACGGGGGCCGTCGGCGGATGCACCGTCAATGCCGATTGCGACGACGCGGATGCCTGCACCATCGACACGTGCAGCGGCGGCGTCTGCTCGAACACGCCGATCGATTGTGATGATAGTAACGCGTGTACAACGGACGGTTGTTCCGGCGGGGTTTGTTCAAACGTCGCGATCACCTGCAACGACGGGAACACCTGTACGGCCAACAGTTGCAATCCCGGGAGCGGGTGTGAGTTTACCTGGCCGGCGTGCGGTCTCAACGACGGCTGCTGCGGACCGGGGTGCAACTCCGGCAACGATCCGAACTGCTGCCTGCCCGTGGGCGCCTTATGCACGAGCAACAGCCAGTGTTGTTCGAACAGTTGCAAGGGCAAGCCCGGGGCGAAAAAGTGCAAATAGGGCACAAGACTTGGACAACCCGGTCGGAGTCGATTCGGGTAGGCTGAAGTAACCAAGGAGCGGGGTCGGCCCCCAAACCGATCCCGTTCCTTTGTCCATAGGGGCGGTGCATTTCTACGCTGCGATATCGATTTTCTGCCCTTGGGACTGACCGTTTGCCTTGGACGCAGCCATAGTCTCGATGGCCGGTGTTGTCACGCTCATGCTGGAATGCTCAATGGTGATCGAGGTGGTCGAGGCCACGAAACTGATGTAGGTTTCACGTCCGGCCGCGCCGCCCAACCCGCCCAATGCGTCCGCCGCCGATTGGCCGCTCTTGGACGAGCCTTCCAGGAGCGTGAGCAGGATCAACAACCCGATCAACAGTTGCAGGGTCTGGTTGTTTTCCACGCCCCCGCCGATGCCCTGGAGCAATTGGTTGATCTGGTTGCCGAGGTTGACCAACGATACGTTATTGCTGTAGCCCAGCGGTGAGGCCGACCCTAACCCCAAGGCCCCCCCATCGACGGCACTCGTGCCCCGTGGGCCGCCCCCCAGCGCTCCCAAGTAGTGAAGCCCGTTGGACCCTCCGACGTCCAAGGGCGAAATCGAATTCATCATCTTCCCGGCTCCGTATTCGGCCTTGGCGCACTCCGGGCGCCGCAAGGTCAACTACGGCCAGTGAGCAATCCCGCCGCCGCGAGGCGTTTTTGCGCCGAGATGATCGGAAGTCCAACTCATTCCTGGAGTTACGGACCATTCGAAGGTGGAAAGGTTGTAGCGGTTATGACGACATGTTGCGGAGTTTGAACAGGAATCTGCACCCTTGCTACGTTTCTCACATTTTAGTTGATTTTCATAGCTAACTTTGGTATGCTGCTCCTTTTTGCGAGGTGCAACATGAAGATGATCCGCTTGATTGTGTGCTTATGGGGACTTCTTCCCACCACCTCCGACGCACAGACCATCGTGTGGACGGACCAGGACGCGCGGCGCATACAACGGAAAGACGTAAACGGCGGCGGAGTTGGCACCATCGTCCAGTTTCCGTTTCCTAACACGCCTTCCGTGATCCACTACGATACAATTACCGCTAAACTCTACTATTATCTTTTTGGGACACCGAGTTCTTTTCAGCGGGCCAACCTGGACGGCACCAATCCTGAGAACATCCCCACCCCAAGCGTGGGAATATTTACACTGAACGTCGAGTCGCGCAAGCTGTACTGGATTAAGCCTGGAGATACTCTCAACCGCTCGGAATTAAACGGCGCCGGGGTTGAGTCGCACACCTACCCGACTTGTTGCCTTTTCACCCTCGAAGCTATCGGGGACGAGGTGTTTTTCGGCGGCGGACTGACTATGGGCAAAGGGATATGGCGGGCCGACGCCGACGGTTCCAACGAGCAATTCCTTGAGGAAACTGCGCAGCCCATGGACCTGGCGTTCGATCCGGTGGAGAACAAGCTCTATGTGGCAAGTATTGACCAGATTAATCGGCTAAACCTTGATGGGACCGGCTTTGAGACTATCGTTTCCCTTCCGGCATGGCAGGGCGGGAATTCCGGACCGGAGCAAGTTGTCGTCGACTTCCGGGCGCGGAAAGTATACTGGGCCGATCCTACCGCAAAAGTCATCCAACGATCCAACCTGGACGGATCGAACGTGGAAGACTTCGTCACCGCGAGTGACGTGG
>Ga0326597_10000330_pt1 | contig 88132 bp, 68 predicted proteins | sample RVTome_12_FD_203789 | JGI IMG/M metagenome (GOLD analysis project Ga0326597, IMG submission 203789) | Soil microbial communities from uranium-contaminated site in the Upper Colorado River Basin, Wyoming, United States - RVT100D185 | ecosystem: Environmental > Terrestrial > Soil > Contaminated >...
CACACGCCGACGCAAATCTTCCTTCCCCATCAAACCCAAACTGCGAGCATCCTGTTTCATCGCCATACACATGCATACGATCACGCCGAGCGATGTGTTCAGTTATTCTGTGTCGGAGTAGTAACGCGCAGCGTCGCCGATTCACCACCGCCGGACAACTCACCGGTCCCGGCGCGCCGGGAAGGTCGTCGTGGGCGACTGCCCTTCCTGCACTAGCATCGGCGCAGGCCGGTTGAGGAGCGCCCATGCACCGCGTCGACGCCGCTCACGTGTCCATCGATGAAGCCCCGACGAAATCGCTTGCCGCATCGCGGTCCCCAGCGCCCGCCCGCGCCGTAGGACCACCACTCCGCGACACGATCGCGACGGCGAGAAGATGCTCGTGATATTTCCGAAACACCCGCCTCATTTGTTTGACGCGATGACGGCTTGACTTGTCGCGCGCCAGGTTCCAGGCGAACCGCAGCGCACCTGCAATCCCCTCGTCGGCCAGCAGCCTCCGCGGTTCCAGGAGATGCATCGGCGCAACGTGTTCGGCCGTCACGTGCAGGCCGTGTGATTCGAACAGGGCACGCCATCCGCCGACGGTCAGCGGCATGACCGCGTGATGGATGGCGTCGCTCAACTCCTGCGATATCCGCTGAATCATGTCTTGCGAAATCGACTCAGGCCGGAACGCAACCTCGTGGATGCCGTATCGCCCACCTTCGACGAGCAACCGCCCCGCCTCGCCGACGATTCGATCTTTGCCGGTCGCCGACTGCATGGTCAGCATCGCCTCACCGTAGACAGCCGATGCGCACGCGTCCGGCAGGCCCGATTCCTCCGCGCGGCCGACGATGCACCGCTCGTTGGGTCCGGTCAAGAGTCGACGAACGGCGTGGGCCGCCTTCTCGTCTCTTTCGACGGCCATGTAGCTGCGCGGTGACCGCTGGAGTGTCATTTTCGCCGTGCCCCCCAGGCCGGGTGCGAACTCGACCACGTCGTCGTCGCGACCGATCTCCAGCGCATGCAACATCCGCCTTGTCAGCTCCAGACCGCCGGGGCGAAGCACCTTCTTGCCGAGACGGGCGAGCACCCAGTGCCCCGGCGCTTTCGACGTTGATCCTGGATGCCCCATCACGAGATTCGCTGAGTTATTCACGGCCTCTGCTCCTGTATTGGCAGGAAACTCGATGTCCGGTGCTTGACTATTCTCCGTTGTTCACCTTGAACATGGTCAGCAGCAACTTGAACGACTGTCTCGCATGGACAGCATGTGGCACGTTTGCGGGCATGACGATCATTTGTCCGGCGCCGACGTTGAACGGCTCGCCGTCGAGGACGATTTCGGCCGTACCATCCAGCACCTGTGCGCACGCGTCGTAAGGACACGTGTGCTCGCTGAGTTGTTGTCCCTCGGCGAAGGCAAACAATGTCAGAGATCCCGACTTCGAGTTCATGAGCGCTCGACTCACGATCGAGTCGTCCCCCTGCGATACGAGATCGGCAACTCCGTAGACCGTCCGCGGCATGATCCCCTGTGACTTGCGTGCGGTATCGGACATATTCTGTTCTCCATTCGAGATCGAACTCATGATTGGACGGATGGCGACGTCACGCCTCCGAACGTCTCTTTCTGCTCCCTTTCGACCGACCATCCGGTCTTAAGCCCCAGAACGAACCAACCCAGGGCGAGCACGCCGGTCGCGAAGATCGTGTCGCCGACCACGCGCAACCATCGCAGCGTTTCCATGGTCGGGGTTTGCAGGAACTCGGCCGAGCGGGCATACCACATCCCGTGCTCCACGCTGGCCCACGCCTGCATCAGCCCCACCGGCAGCAGGCTCAAAAGGACCATCAGCGCCAGCCCGACGTTGATCGACCAGAACGCGTACGCCAGCGTTTTGGTTTTCCACAGCGATTTCGTCGCCAGTCCCTTCAGACAAAACAGCATCAATCCGATCCCCAACATGCCGTAGACGCCGAACAACGCCGTGTGGCCGTGCACTGCTGTGGTGTTCAAGCCCTGCATATAGTAGAGCGCAATCGGGGGGTTGATGAGGAAGCCGAACAGCCCCGCACCCACGAAGTTCCAGAACGCAACGGCCACGAAGAAATAAATGGGCCACTTATACGCGGACACCCAGGGCCGGGCGCGACTGAGTGTCAGGTTCTCGTACGCTTCGAAGCCGATGAGCACCAGCGGTACGACCTCCAGCGCGCTGAACGACGCACCGAGCGCCAGAATGGCCGTCGGTGTGCCCGTGAAGTATAGGTGGTGAAACGTCCCGATGATGCCGCCGCTGAGGAAGATTGTGCTTGAAAACAGCACGGCCGACGTGGCCGTCGCCGATTTCAGCAGCCCCATGCGCGTGAAGAGAAATGCAATCACGACAGTGGCAAAGACCTCGAAAAACCCTTCCACCCACAGGTGCACCACCCACCAACGCCAATACTCGATGATGGCCAGGTTCGTCTGTCGTCCCCACATCAAACCGGCGCCGTAGAACAACGCGATCGCCAACGATGCGATGAAGAACAGCGATAGCAGCGCGCGATGCTCGCTCGCTTTGCGCAGCGCCGGCCACATGGCCCGCCCCATGAGAAACAACCAAATGAACAGCCCGGCGAACAGGAACAACTGCCAGAACCGCCCGAGGTCCACGTATTCCAGACCTTGGTGGCCGAACCAGAAGTTGGCTTCGTAGCCAAGCTTCTGTTGAACCCCGAGCCATTCACCCGCCAGCGATCCGCCGACGATCACCAACAGGCACACGAACAAGACGTTCACGCCCAAGCGCTGATGCCGCGGCTCGTAGCCCGAAACGGCGGGGGCCACGAACAATCCCGTCGCGAGCCACGCAGTGGCGATCCAGAAGATCCCCAGTTGCGTGTGCCACGTCCTCGTCACGGCATATGGCAGGTATTCGGCCAGCGGAAAACCGTAAAACCCCGAACCTTCAACTCCATAATGGGCCGTCACGGCTCCGAGTCCGACCTGGGCGACGATGAGGCCCGCGACAACCCAGAAATACTTCAACGTCGCCCGCATCGAAGGCGTCGGATTCAACGCCAACAGCGGGTCGCGGGACGGTACGTCCGGCCCTTCATGCTCGCCGGCGCGCTGCACCGCAAAGTACCACGCCAACGCGCCGATGCCTGCCAGAAGCAGCACGAAGCTGATCACCGACCACACGATGATCGAGCCGGTCGGGCGGTTGCCGATTAAGCCCTCCGGCGGCCAGTTGTTGGTGTAACTGATATCCATGCCGGGCCGGTTCGTGGCGCACGCCCACGACGCCCAGAAAAAAAACGCATTGAGCGCATCTTTCCGCTCAGCGGATTCAATGCTGTTCGCCGGGATTGCATAGGCCTCGCGCAGGTCGTCGAGTTCGTGATCGTCTCCGAATAGCGCAGAGTAGTGCAACCCAACGGCATGAATCGCTTCAACCCGAAGCGGTGACACAATCATGTCACCCGCCTGTGGTTCGTACGTGTTTGTCCTCAACTCCTGCCGCAGCCGCTCCTTGAGCGCCGCCTGGGACTCGGGATCCAACTCGGCGAAACTCCGCCCATGGTCGCGCATGGCCCAGGCATCCAGCAGCCATGTCGCCTCCCGGTGCAGCCAGTCCGCCGACCAGTCTGGAGCCACGTACGCCCCATGGCCCCACACCGTCCCGACCTCCTGGCCGCCGATCGACTGCCAGACGTTCTGGCCGTCTCGAATCTGTTGGCCGGTGAACAAGACCATTCCGTCCGAAGTCACCACCCGATCAGGAATGGGAGGCTTCTGCTGATAAAGTTCGTAGCCGAAGTAACCTAGAACCGCGAAGGACCCGATAATGACTACCGTGAAGGCCAGCCAGAGGCGTTTTTCGTTCACGTTAGCCGCTCCCTATTGAACAAAACTAACTGGACCCAAATATCCTGTTGACTACGCCAAGTGTACAGCACATAATTTAGATGTCAAGGCCCAATTAGTTGATTTGCGGAGCTGACCATGATCTCACCCACCGCCGAGTACGCCCTCCGGGCCGTGGTAGCCATTGCCCAGGCCAATGGCGACGCCGCACCCACGCGGGGTATTGCGAAGGTCACGAAAGTGCCGCCGGGCTATCTGCCCAAGGTGCTCCAGATGCTCGGCCGGGCGGGGTTGGTGGAATCGAGACGCGGCCTCGGCGGCGGATTCAGATTGGCAAAACCCGCGACGCAACTGACCGTCCTCGAAGTGGTCAATGCCGTCGACCCCATCAAGCGAATCAAGAAATGCCCACTGGACCTTGAATCGCACGGTGCCAACCTCTGCCCGCTGCACAAGCGACTCGACGAGGCGACCGAGCACATCGAACGCTCTTTCGCCAACACCACGATCGCCGAGTTGTTGGCCCAGCCCGGTCGAAACACACCCTTCTGCGAACGCACCGAAAGCGAGTGACCCGCCCCGTTGGTCGCCAATCGCGGCCGTCGGAAGAGTCTCATCCCGCGGGCGTCATCGGCTGCGGCGCGATTTCTGCATCTATAGATTCGTGCGGCCTTCGAGCGGATCGTCGGCGACGTGGATCAACCCCCCATCACCCCGGGCGACGACACACCCGCGTAATGCCATCGGCGCTCAGATTACTTCCCAGCAGAACGCTATCCGCCGCCTGAACAGCTCGATCCTGCGAAAACCGTCAATCAGATTCCAGAACATTCCGAGGACACAACGACTTGGTTGGCCCCGGAGCAGCGGTTGAAAAGAATCCCGGCATTCAGGCGCGACGGTTTTCAATCGCCTGGCGCTGCACTTTTCGACCGCCTTTCACAGGGCATTTCTACCGGGCGTCCCTCTGTGCATTGGGCTTCAACTGGAGCGCTTCCTCGCCTATGATGGTGGGCACACGATCCCAAAGCCGTGGGATTGCACGAACGCGATCAGAAACGCAGCGGACGTTGGATGGAATGGACGCCATATGCTGAGGTTGCGGGGGTTTTGGCGGTAGCTGCCGCTGTTGCTACGGTCGGGCTGAAGCTGCGCCAACCGCTCATCATCTCATTTCTTTTTGCGGGTATTCTGGTCGGCCCATCCGCCATCGGGCTGGTCAAGGACGTTCACCAGATCGAACTGCTCGCGAGCATCGGGATTTCGCTGCTGCTGTTCGTTGTGGGGCTTCGCCTTGACTTGGCCATGATCCGGACGGTTGGTCCGGTGGCGGTGGCGACGGGCTTGGGCCAGGTGGCCTTCACGTCCCTGGTCGGTTTTCTCATCGCTCAGGCGTTCGGGATGCAGATCGTCACGGCCGTGTATGTCGCGGTGGCCCTGACCTTCTCAAGCACGATCATCGTCGTCAAATTGCTGTCGGACAAGAAGGAGATCGACTCGCTACACGGTCGCATCGCCGTCGGTTTTCTGATCGTCCAGGACATCGTGGCGATTCTGGCCCTGATCGCTTTGACTGCCTTTGGCGAGGGCCGGGAAGACCGAGACTTCTTCATCCAATCGCTGTGGATTCTCGGCAAAGGCCTCATGATGCTCGGGTCTATCGTCGTCCTGATGCGATGGGCGCTGCCTCGGGTTCTAAACTACCTCGCGCGGTCTCAGGAACTGCTGGTATTGTTCGCGGTCACCTGGGCAATCGCTCTGTCCTCGACGGCGGAATTGCTCGGCTTCGGCAAGGAAGTCGGGGCGTTCCTCGCGGGCATCTCGCTGGCGTCCACGCACCAGCGTGATGCCATCGGCGCTCGTCTGGTGGTCCTGCGGGACTTCCTCCTGCTGTTCTTTTTCATCAACCTGGGCGCGCAACTGGACCTGTCGGCGCTTCGAGCTGAGCTGGGCAAGGCGTCGGTGTTTTCCGCCTTCGTGCTCGTCGGCCACCCGCTGATCGTTATGGTCATCATGGGGCTGATGGGCTACCGCAAGCGCACCGGCTTCATGTCGGGCCTGGCGGTGGCACAGATCAGCGAGTTCTCACTCATCCTCGCCGCCCTGGGGTTGAGCCTCGGCCACATCGACACGGCGGCCATGAGTTTGATCACGCTGGTCGGCCTGGTGACGATCTTCGCTTCCACGTACATGATCCTGTACTCTGGCCCCCTCTACGCGAGGTTTTCGGGAATCCTGAGCATCTTCGAGCGTTCCAATCCCTACCGCGAAGTGCAGACCGGCGTGGGTACCGTCGCGACGGATGATCAGATGATTATCCTGATGGGGCTGGGCAATTACGGCAGCGCCATCGCGTTCCGCCTTCAACAACACGGCTGGCATCTTCTGGCCGTCGACTTCGACCCGCAAGCGCTGGATCGCGGTCGGGCCATGGGGATGTCCGTCCTCTATGGCGATGTTGGCGACCCGGAGATGCTCGCCCAACTGCCGCTGGACAAGGCGCGATGGATAGTGTGCGCCATCCGCGACCATGACATCAATATCTCGTTGTTCAATCTTCTGCGCGAAGCGGGCTTCAACGGTCGCGTGGCCCTGACGGCGGGCGATTCAACGCAAGCCGAAGATTATCTTCGCCTTGGAGCCCACCTGATCTTACAGCCGTTCAAGGACGCGGCCGGACAGGCAGTCGAGGCCGTCACCGGAGCCGTCCAGTCCCTGCCCGGGCTTCGCGACTGGCCCGCGGTGCTCGAGGAAGTGTCGTTGCAGCCGGGATCAGTCTTCACCGGCAAGGCGCTTCGGGAATTGGACATTCGCCGGGAACTTGGGGTCTCGGTGCTCGCCGTCAGCCGAGCAGGCAAGGTGAACTTCAACCCCGGCCCGGACTTCAGAATGTACCCAGGCGACAGGATCGTGCTGCTGTGTTCGCCCGATCAAGCCGGTCCGGCCACCGAGCACCTACGGCAACGCGAACTCGGCGGTCCCCAGGACCAGGCCAGCGCCTTCGGTGCGGATGAGATTCCCGTATCCGAGGATTCAGACTGGGCGGGCAATACGCTCGCGGATCTGGATTTCCGAAACCGCTATGGCGTCACCGTGATCGGCATCCGCAGAGGCGAAGTGCAACACACGGCTCCTCGTGCGTCAGATGCGCTTCAGACCGGCGACAGCATCGTCGTGGTCGGCAGCCCGGACGGCGTGGCAAAGATGAGGGCATCCCAGCAAGACCCCGATTCACGAGATTGACCCCGACACATCGATTCAGATAGTGCCTCCCCTCCACGCGTCGCCCCAAGCTTGATCAGAGCCTTAAGCGCAAGCGCCGGGTTCTTCATATGCGAGAAACCATGCCCACACCACAGGAACCCGGCGCTTGCGCTTCGGGCTCTGATCGGTCTATCGACTGCCGGACCGGCGGGACGCCTTCAATCACACCGCCGAACCCACTGCTGACACACCAGTGGCACACGTCGTTGAGATTAACCACGCCGTAGCCGTCGTTATCGAACGCCAGATTGTCGCACACGTCTCCCACCCCATCGCGATTCAAGAAACGCGGCAAACGGGAAGCCCTCCGGTTACGATTCCGGTTGCCCGTGCGAAACTACACCTTACTTTAATTGGACCTGGCCCACACCACGGACATGTCTACGTCGAAGCGGTTCGGATCGCTGCCGTGGCGCGTCATTCTCACTGTCTGAACTCGGCGCAGGAGAATGACGAGTTGCCGCAGGGCATGGATCGGACGGAGGTCGCTCAGATCCGCTTGGGGCACGGGTGAGACCGGGATTTCCACATTGAATGGCTTGCCGTCACGGAGGACACCGATCCTGAATCGCTTCGTGAGGCCGCGCTGCTCGTATCGACGAGCGACCTCCCGGGCAGGCTGTGGCCCACGGAGCGGTCGGCCTGCCGCGCTGACAATGATGTCATTGATGCGCAAGGCTTCTGCCGCCGGCGACTTCGGCTCGATCTCTCGAACGATGGCCCGGCGACCATTCGTCGGGTCGTCCTTCAAGGCCACTCCCAGACGGGCACGCCGTCGAAGCCGGTCCGCCGCCCATGATTGCCACCAGCCGTCACGCAGTGCGTCGGGGTGCTGCCTGGCCAGGTAGTCCAGCCATCCGGTGAACATCCGCGCGACTTCGGTTCCTCGCAACATGGTCCACTGGACGGTCGGGCTGCCGTCAATGTCGTGTGGCATAACGCTCGGCCCAACGGCGCTTTCGTCCAGTCGCCTGGCCTTGTGTCGGGCCGCGCGGATGATGTTTGCGACGTGCGTCGGTGACGAGGAGAAGACCAGAGCGTTTTCCATGCCCGCCCAGCACACCTCGACTTTATCCAGGAACGGCAGCCCGAGCCGTTTGGGAAGGACCGATCCGATCGCCACGTAGTGGAGTTCAACCCCTTCGACCTCGCGCTTCTGCACGGTGACACGAAGCGGCGATTCTCGTCGGCGCTCAGTCGTTGCCTCGATAAGCCTGGCGAAGAAACTCACGAGAACGTCCAGCGCATGCACGTGGTCCTGAACGTCGCGGGCTTCACATACGACGGTCAGGTCGGGGAGTTGAAAACCGTCTGCCGGCGCAGCGGCGTCCGGCCCGAGAACGATGGTCACGCGTGGACCGAGCGTGTCCAGGATGTTTCCAGCCTGCCGGTCCAACCCCGAAAGCATGCCGACGAACAAACCGATGAGCGAATCTCGGTCGTCGAGAATCGTTCCGGCCGGCGGCGTTCGAAGACTCGTTGGTCGAAAGCTGCCCGACCACGCGGCGAGGGTGTCGGCCGGCAGCGCACCCGCCAGCTCGGCCTTCCACGGCGTGATCAACTCTGTCGATCCCTGTCGTTGCCCGTGGAATTCGCACCGAAGCCCTTTTTCCGTCACCGTGAAGCCGAGCAATAGTCTCTCGCAACCTGCGATGGCGTATGGATCTTCCGGCGGCCAGGCGATGTAGGCCAGCCCGCCGACGTTGCCATGCAAGCGCGCTTCGAGCGCGGCAAATTCCGCTCTGCCACGTAAGTGCGGGCCCTTCTTGCCGGAGAGGAGCAGAACCGTTCGAGCCCAGAGGCCCTCGGGATCGTTCGCCGGGCCGATGACCAACAGCCGATCCTGCACGGCCAGCAGCAAATCGCCGCGAAGCAAAAATCGGCGGACCGAGCCTTCGCCGGAGATGCGCTTCGCTCGCCACCGTCCCAACAAACGCTGAACTTCAGCCACGGAATCCAACTCAGCAAGAATGACGCCGCTCTGCCAAGTGCCCGGCCCCGTGGCGATCAATGCGGATCGCCGGCCGAGAACCTGATTGATCGCAACTTCGGGACTCATGCCCAGCAGTTCTTCGGATCGCCGGCGCCACGGCTGAGAGGTCTGCGGCGCATCCTGCTCGGTCAACTCACGGACCGTCCGCCAGATGCCCAGTTGTTGAAAGCGTCGCCTGATTCCTTTCAGGTCATTTAGCTCGATGTAGAACCGCGCGTCGCCTGGAACGATCCGCAGCCAGTCGGCCCGATTGTTCGTTGCCCCCTGTTGCGACCATGCCACTGTGGCAGGCGCCGCCAGGATCACGAAAGCCGGCAAGAAGATGGACAAAACACGAACAGGGGCCATGCATCGTGTAACGGCGGATCGGGGTCGATCACGCGAGACGAACGTGCGATTTGAGAGGGCAAGACTTCGGTTTAGGTGGGCCGGCGGCAGTGTGGTCACGGGCAGTGAATGGGGCTGGAACATTCCACTGGATGATACCGGGGCCAGGTGCGGCCCGACTCGCGGGTGCCCCATCCTTTGCGCAGCAAAGGGTGGGGGATGACTTTCGCCCAAAATGGGCGAACAATTCCCCACCCTTTCTTTCAGAAAGGATGGGGCACCAATCGACCGGCGCCGACGCGGCTTGCTGAACTCTGCGCCATCAGAGTTGACGTGATGCTAAAACCGGACGAGATCTTCCTTCTCTTGCGAAGTCGCCTCGGAAGGTTCTTCGATCGGTTGTAGAAAGTCCCGGAAGGGATCGAGGAAGATTTCAGTAAAGGTGAGTTTCGGTGCAGCGGCTGTTTCGGCTCCGCCGTCCACGCCCTGCCGCGCGCCATCGACCGAAATCCGCAGGATTTGGTCCAGACTCCGGGCGGCGCTCTGAGCTTCCGCGACGGCGTCCAACGTGGATTCGGCCACCTGCTGCACGCCGGTTGCCTCGGTGGCTTCGACGCTGACGCCCCTGACGAGGCCGGCGGGGTTGGCGGGTTCCTCACCGACCGGCCAGACCAGGACGCTGAAGAACAGGATTGCCGCAGCAGCCGGAACCCCGCTGCTGATGAATAGCCGCCAGGATCGCTGTCGGGTGTCGCGCCTCGTCTTAAGGCTGGATCGCGCGGCGAGAGGCGACGTCTTCGGCAACGAGGCGAGAACGCGCCCGGCAAAACCGGAATCAAGCAGGTGATCGCAACGATCCTTGGCGATCACTTCGCCACAAGCGCGGAACATCTCGAATTGATTCTGGCATTCCGGGCACTGCAAGAGGTGGGCATGTACCTCGGCAGTCAAGCTTGGCGACAATTCGCCATCGAGATAGACATCTCGAAGCTGAGCCATATGACGGCAAGTCATCAACACGTTTCTCACTCCTGTCGGCGGCATCTCGCGGCCGTTGGTCAGGCAGCCCCTCCCGCCTCCGTGAAGCGGACCTGCGACCAATCATCCACCCATTGACCTTCGAGCACGTCTTTCAGCCGACTCCGCGCTCGGTGAAGATGGCTCTTCACCGTCGCGGCCGGCATCTCGAGAACCTCGCCGATCTCGCGGCAACTCAGGGACTCTTTATAAAAGAGTAATACCGTCGCACGCTGCGGCGGTGTCAATCTTTCGACGGCGTCCCAAATGACGCCCTGCAACCGCCTGGCCTCGTCACTGTTGGCGACTGATTCCAGTACGCCGGGGCCGGCGCTGTCTCGGCCGTTATCGGCCATCCCGCTGAAATCCACGTCTCCCGCATAGTCCTTGCGTTTTCGCAGAGCGTTCAGGCTGAGGCGATAGCCGATCGTGAACAGCCAGGTACTGAAGCGATAGGAGAAGTCGAACGTCTCCAACGCCTTGAACGCCCGTAAGAACGTCTCCTGGCAAACTTCCTCTGCGTCATGCTCCTTACGGACGATACGCCACACGAACGCATGTAACCGATCCTGATGGGCGACGATCAAGGCATGCGCACTTTTTGCGCAGCCCCTCTGGGCGTCCTCTATGAGCCGCCGCTCCTGGAACGACGTCAGTCGTCCTTTCGTCGCTTCGTCACTCATCGATTCCATTTAGATTATACCTTACAAACCGTGGGCCGTTGCACCTAAAACCCTGATTGCCGGTCCGGCGCCGTGGTCTTACCATAGCCCATATGGCCAAAAAGAACGCCAAACCGACGGCTCGATCGCCCCGTCTCGCCAATAAGAAGGCCCGATATCAGTACGAGATCCTGGAGCGGATCGAGGCCGGGATCGCACTTAAAGGCACTGAAGTCAAGAGTTTGCGCCTCGGCGGCGCGAGCCTCGACGAGGCCTTTGCCCGGATCGACAAAGGCCAGGTTACCCTTCACAACTTCCAAATCCTGCCCTACGCCCAGGGCAATCGGTTCAATCATGATCCCAAGCGGATCAAGTCGCTTCTCTTACATCGGCGGGAAATCCGAAAACTTGCGGTCGGGGTCCAAATCAAGGGGCAGACGCTGATCGCGCTCTGTGTCTACTTCAATGATAAGGGCCTGGCGAAGGTGGAACTGGCCCTCGCTCGGGGCAAGAAGCTGTACGACAAGCGGCAGGATCAGCGAAAACGCCAGGATGACAGAGACATGGCTCGGGCCATCTCGAAGCGGAGATATTGAGCCGGTCACGAAAGGGGCCGGCAGTGACTCCGATTATCGGACTTAGATATCAGTGCGCAGGATGGGTCATCCGACCCATCTGCTGAGGGCGTCCGACCCATCTGCTGATGGCGTTGACCTGGGACCGCCCTCCGGCCCCAACTCGTCCTTGCGGCCACAACTACCCGCTAAACACGCATCATCGTCCCATCTTCCCGCGGGCGGCATCTATCCCGAATAGGCCGCTTTGGGTATCGTTTCAGGTATGCTCAACGTGAGGAATCTGCGAGGCCGGCGTCGGCTGGGCCTATTCGGACTCATCGTTCTGGCCATGGGCTTGCTGACGACCGTGGCGGTGGTCGTGATCATGGACGACGCCGACATGACCGCGGACGGTGCCTTTCCGGAGCCGGTGTTCGTCGATCCCGACAAGCGTCCCCGCTTTCTGTTCCCGGACGAGGTGCGCACGTTTGATCTGTCGCTGAACCAATTCATTGATCGCTTTTTCCGCGTTTGCGCGGAGGGCAAATACTCCGAGTTCCGACTCATGCTGGCAACGACGGTACTGCCCAAGCGGTTCGAGTCGATGTTCAATGCCCTGAAGACGGCACAGATACTCTCGATTCGCAAGCTGCCAGAGTTGCCCGAGCTCCCGGGTCCGGTATATGTGCTCACCGCGCGCTACGACCTGGAAGACTACGCCACGAAACAGCAAGCTGCCGGCAACCTGATCCGCCTCGGGATCAAGCAAGAGAGTGGCCAGTGGCGTATCGGGCCCATTCCTCGCGACGCGATCGCGAGACTGGAGGCCTTCGAGCGGAACACTACAAAGTCTACTAGCGTCTCCGATGGTTCCGTCGAAGACCAGCCGACTTCCGGTCCGTCCCAACCGGCGGACGCCGACGCCCCCAAAGCTGCCGCAAACCGTCCGGCGCGCATCGACTCTTAGCGCAAAGGGACCTTCACCTCCAATACAGGCATCAGCCGAAAAGCGGACTCATTGCCTATTCGGACGGCTGTCATAACTCTCCCGTGCGCATGATATTGGCGCAGCCCGTTTATCCTGCCCGTCAATTGTTTCGCCAGGGGTTATATCTTAGGTTTCCCATGCGTTCGGGCGAAAAACTGCCGGCGGTACTGATACAGGTCCACGGTGCTGGTACCAGCACTGAAATCAAGGGGTATTGGTCAACCGGCCCACCATCAGTCAAGAGAGGAAAGAAGGTCATGGCACTCACAGTAAGCAACGCAAACACATTGTCGCTTCTGAACATTCTGAATCGCACAACAACGGCCCAGTCAAACAGCCTGACACGGCTCGCGACAGGATTCAAGGTCAACAAGGGTTCTGATAACCCTGCCGCGCTGATCGCGATCGAGAACCTCACAGCCGAATTGACAGGCGTCGATGAAGCCCTCAACAACAACCAGCGAAGCAACTCGGTCCTGAACACGGCCGACGGTGCACTGACAGAGTTATCCAGCCTTTTGTCGCAAATCGAGTCGCTCGTCGTTCAGAGCGTCAGCCCCGGCGCACTCAGCAATTCAGAAATCGCAGCCAACCAGGCCCAAATCGACAGCGCCATCGAAGCCATCGATCAGATCGTCGGCACGACGGCATTCAACGGCAAGAAGCTCCTCGATGGAACGCAGGCGATCGACGTTACGGGCGTCGGCGCCGGCACGGAAGAGAACCTGAAGGTCTTCTCCAGGCCACAGGGCGGCGACGTCTCCATCACCACCAAGGTGATCACCGCCGCGACTTTCGCCGACACCAGCGCGTTCACGATCGCCACGGCTGACACGCTGAGTCAGGATACGACCATTCTGATCACCGGCAAACTCGGATCCCAGACCGTCGACCTTGCGAGTGGCGACAATGCGGCCGCCATCATCGCGGCCATCAACACGGCAAAGGCTGCAACGGGCGTTTCGGCTGTTGATCCAGGTTCCGGCACCAATGACAACATTCGGTTGAGCGGCACCGAATTCGGAAGCAGCTCCTTTGTGAAGCTCGAATTCCTGACCGGCGGTGGATTCACGGCCGGCGGCCCGTCGACGGACGTCGCGAAGACGCTCGGCGTTGATGCGGTCATCACCGTCAACGGCCAGACCGTGACTGCGGATGGAAAAGACATTTCCGCGAATGCCAACGGCGTCAGCCTTGAGTTTTCACTGGGCGCCAATCTTGATGCGGTCAACGACACCGATACCTTCACCGTGAAGAGCACCGGTGGCTTGACCTTCCAACTTGGCGTCGAGTCCAACACACGGTCTACCATCGGTGTCAATTCGCTCGCGTCCTACCGTTTGGGTGGTGGTGATGCCGTCGCCTTTCTCAGCGACGTGAAATCCGGTGGTTCGGCGAACTTGTCCGCGGATTCGGCCAACACCCTTTCGGCGGTGCGGAAGGCGATTTCGCAGGTGGCCTCGGCCCGAGGCCGAATCGGTGGTTTCCAGAAGTTCCGCGTGGACACCTCGATCAATACGCTGAACGCGACCAAGGAAGCACTCAGCAGCGCCAGAAGCGTTCTTCGGGACGTGGACTTCGCGGCCGAGACAGCCGAACTCAGCAGACTGCAAGTGCTGACCCAGTCCGGCATCTCGCTGTTGGCCGTCGCCGGTCAGCAGTCCGCGCAGATTCTGTCGCTGTTGCGGTAAAGACTTCTTTCCGAGGGTCTTGGCCTGGTGGGGAATGGAGTATGGCGGGACCGGGGAAGAACTTCCCTGGTCCCGTCTCTCTTTACAGGCGACGCGTTCCTACGTCCGTGCCTCTCTCCGGGCAAATCGAATCGCCTGGCGCACCCAATCCAAACACGGCTCCGGCGCCGCGCCATAATTGGAAAACCCAATGGCAGCGAAGCCCTCTTGCCAGGCTTGGCGCACGAACGTCACCAGCGCCGGACCATCGGCCACGTGGGGGGGATGGCAGAACGTTCCGACCTCGACGCGGGTCGGCCCGCCGCAGGCGCGGATCATCTGCTCGACATCGTCGGCTGGAAGTGGAGCCGGTTCCTCGGCCGGCGCCACGATCAGGCCATCGCAACATACTCGCAGAGTCGCAGGGTCCGCGCCGCTGCGAACGACGCAATTCGCGGCTTGCAGCCACAGCGGCTTATCAGTTCGTTTCCGAACCATCTGCACCAACGTTCCCACCGTCTCGCAGCGCACGTGATGATATGCGGCCAGACAGGGCCGTTCTCCCAGCACGTCGCCGATCGTCGCCGATGCGATCGGTTCGGCTCGCAGGATCGGTCCCAGACAATCGAGGACCGCAGCCGTCACGTCCTGCACATCGACGCCGGCCTCTTGCGCCCGTTGCCGGCACGAGGGGCAGAAGCACCAGTCTCGCACGATGCCGATGCCCCGGTCCGATGCGAAGGAGACGCCTGTATAAGACGAGCCGCGGGCTCGGACGCCGACGCCAAAGCCGACGTCCGCCAACTCGATGGCATCCAGGGGATAGTTCGTCGATAGGTCTTCGACCAGAGCCGCGACGTATTCGCGCACGTCGGGGTTCGAGGGGCACAGCCGTGCCTCGATCGGGTCTCCGAAGACATCGACACAGGCGGCCGACGGCTGCCGCGCCGCCAAGTGACTATTGCGACAGCAGACGGCCCTGGCCCTGCATTCCAGAGAGTGCTGCCGGGCCAGGTCGGCAATCCTGGCCAGCGGATTTCGTGATTTCATCCAGGCGGCGGCAGGGGGGCGCAGCCGGGTGTTCTCATAGTGTTTGCTCGCCGGTTGGAAATGGGCGGCGGCCGGGCGCGTCACAGTGTGTGGGCCGGCGAACGCTCTCGAACGGAACTCGGTGAGATCGTCCAACACGGCCGCGACCGAGATGCCGTCTACGCCGATCTCGCCGGACAGCCTGCCCAGGGCGCGCTCATGGCCCTCATCCTCAAGGTCCCAGGGGTAGCACCAGAAAAAAGTCCGTGCCATAACCGATCATCCACTTGCCGACGCCGTGAGAAACTCGCGACGCATCAGTCTGCGTCCCCCGTGTCCCGCGTGTCGATGTCCGGCATCCCCTTGAGGTGCTCCTCAATCTCCACCGGCGGCAACGACAGGACACGATAGAGACAGTAGCTGACCAGCGTTAAGACCGAGCCGACCGACAAAACCATGATGATGCCGCCTGTGAGTGTGAGGCCGTCGCTCATGTCAGATCCTCCAATGGCTTGACGGGAAGGACGTCATCTTCAGTCGCCAAATCAAGAAACGCGCCCGTCCGGCTCCAGCGTTTCCCAGCGATGTGAATCAGCAATAACAAAAACACGAGGATGACGCCGATGAACATGACGGAATACTTCGCGACAACATTTTCAGCCAGACTGCGATAGAACTTGGGCACCTCCGTCATGCAAAACGGGATGAAGATCGCGAGCAGGTAAACGGGGGCGACGTACTTGATCATGTACTGCACAAACCGCGGGATACGGATGTGGGCCCCGTGGTGGGCCTCTATCTCTGCTCTGTCGATGCCGAAGACCCAGCCGTACATGAAAGTCTGGATCATTGCCAGAACGTAAATGAGGGCGCTGCCGACCCAGAAGTCGAACGTATCCATGGCAACGGCATTCTTGGAGAAGTAAATGACGAATCCGCAGCCCAACGCGGAGAGCAAGCCGAGGAAGGTCGCCGAAGCATGGCGCTTGAGGCCGAAGCCTTCCTCAAAGAACGCAATCACCGGCTGCAACATCGACAGGCTGCTCGTGATGGCCGCCAGGAACAGCATGAAGAACCACAGGAACCCGAAGAACTGCCCCAGCGGCATGGCGGCAAAAACGTTGGGCAGCGCAACGAACCCAAGTCCGAAGGTGCCGAAGCTACCCGCCGCGACGCCGAGGAAGATGAACGCCGCGGGCAAGGTGATCATGCCGCCCAGGCATACCTCGAAAAACTCGTTCATGCTGCTGGCGGTGAGCCCGCTGAGAACCACGTCGTCCCTGCGCCGGAGATAGCTGGCATAGTTGATGATGATGCCGAAGCCCACCGACATGCTGAAGAAAATCTGCCCGGAGGCGGCCAGCCAGGTCTTGGCACTTCTCAACGCCTGGAGATCCGGATTCCACATGAATCCCAGGCCGCCGCCGACGGACTGGCCCGGCTGAGATGGATCGGGCGTTCCCAGGGTCAACACGCGAGCCAGAACACAGAGAGCACAGAGCACCATGATAGGCATGGCGATCTTGCAGAATCTCTCAATTCCCTTGGACACGCCGCGATAGATCAGGAAGAAATTCACGGCGAAGGTGATGAGGAGAATCACCATGAACCGTGTATGTTCCGTGGTTAAGAGCGAGCCGTCTGCATTGGCGCCGACGAACTGACTGTAGAAGTTCTGGTAGGCTTCAACGTCTCCTCCCTTCATGAGGCTTCCAGTGAGATACTCAAGCGCATAACCCAGACACCAAGCCTCGATCACCACATAGTACATATAGATGATCAGTGGGATCAGCATGGCCAACGAACCGAAATACTTCGAGACCGGATTCCGCCAGATGACACTGAAGATGCCCGGGGCGGAGTTGAAACCACGAACGCCGCCGTAGCGGCCCATCGTCCACTCCGCCCAGCACAGCGGGATGCCCAGCACCAGCAGCGAGATGAAGTAGGGGATCATAAAGGCCCCGCCGCCGTTCTGGGCCGCCTGACCCGGGAAGCGCAGAAAGTTGCCCAACCCCACGGCCGACCCGGCCACCGCCAGGATGACACCGATCCGAGAACCCCATTGTTCGCGTTTCACGCAGGTGCTCCTTGTGTCTTTCCCCCCAACGCAATCAAATCGGTGGACGCATACCGACGCGCCGCGGGCTTCAGCCAGCGCGGCATTTCCCAGTCAATCGGCGCATTGCGCGGGTCGGTAATCCGCGCAGGCCGGGGCCGAAAGCGCAAAACCGTAACGGCAGAGGCATGGGAAGGCAAGTTGTGAATACTTCTGTGACGAGGCTATTGACTCAGACTGACCGGTTTTCTTCCGGCGCATAGTGACCGGTTTCCTTCCGGTGCATAGTTTCTTCGCCCGTAGGGCGGACGGTTTTTGCCAGGGACTTCAGGGCAGTAGGGTCCGCTGTGCGGACCTTTTCCGAAATAAGCGCTGTTAAACCTCATCGGTCCGCACAGCGGACCCTACATGCTGGAGAGCAGTCTGAGAGAAACTTCCCGCCCGGAGGGCGGACGAGCGCTTCGCTCGCCCTCCGGGCGAAGGCTTCAATAAAGCCCGCCCACCGGCGGCTGAAGCCGCCGGCAACAATCGCACGCCCTCCGGGCGAAGTTCGTCGCCGGGCGAAGTTCGTCGGTTTGCTCAAAACCGGTCAGTTTGAGTATTGAGAATCTTGTGGCACTGCGGTCTCGGCGGTGTGTACTGGTATCGTTTGCTTGACGGGTGCCACTGGCAGCTTGCTGCCAGTGTCGGCACGGGCGGGCAAGCCGTCCGTGGCACCCAAACGATACCACTACCCGGTGGTGTGTACAGGGGCGGGATATCCATGCCACAAAGGTTATTGGCGCATCACTTTTGGCCCGCCGAGACGGTTACGCTCTTGGCTTCTTTGACGATGCCGACGCCGGCGCTGGCGCCGATGCGCGTGGCCCCGGCCTGCACCATTTCTTTCACGTCCTCGTAGCTGCGGATGCCACCAGCCGCTTTGACGCCCATGCGTGTGCCCTTGACCGCCTCGCTCATCAGGGCCACGTCCGCCGCCGTCGCCCCGCCGCTGGCAAAACCCGTGCTGGTCTTCACGTAGTCCGCTCTGGCCCGCCTGGCGATCTGGCAGGCCCGCACCTTCTCGTCGTCGGTCAACAGCGCGCACTCGATGATTACCTTGCAAATCGCACGGCCATCCAGGCAGGCTTCGACCACGGCCTTGATGTCACGAAAGACCAGTTCATCATTGCCGCTCTTGAGCGCCCCGATGTCGATCACCATGTCTATTTCGCGAGCCCCCTCGCGGATGGCTCGGCGCGCCTCGGCCGCCTTGACCTCCGGCACGTGCGCGCCCAGGGGAAACCCCGCCACCGTGCAAACCTCCACCCGAGAACCGCGCAACAGCCTGGCCGCCAGCCGCACGTACGACGGGTTCACGCAGACCGATGCAAATCCATACTCCAGCGCCTCGCGGCAGAGCTGTTCGATCTGCTGCGCCGTAGCCTCCGGCTTCAACAGTGTGTGGTCGATGTATTGGGCGACGTCGCGAGCGATCGGTCCGCCGCCGAGACCGTGCCCGATCCGGGTGGCCCCCATACCGATGAGATCGCGCACCGCCGAGGGATCCTTCTCCGCGCAGTGCCCATTACAATTCGGACCGCAACACGAGCAGGCCGCACCCAAGCCGCCGGGCCCCACCATCTGGGCGATCTTGGCGGCGATCCGTTCCAAGTCTTCGTCTGAAAGGTTCACGAGGCCGGGCACCTCCTTGATGCTTTTCACGACAGCGATGATTGAATCATTCCCTTGGGCCGAATCCACGGCCGCCGCATCATCCGCAACGCCACCGCGATGCTCGACCGACGACTGTTCATCCGAACGGCTTATCTGCGTTTGGACCCTTCGGCCATGCGCGATGTCCTGCTCGATCCGGGAGATCATGGCGACGCGCCGCTGGTGACGCTCAACGGTGCACTGCTCGGCGAGCCAAAGATCGACAATCTGCTCCGCAAGCCCCTCGCCGATCAGCCCCGCACCCAGCGTCAACACATTCGCGTCATTGTGCTCTCGGCTGTTGCGAGCGCTGGACAAATCATAGCACAACGCCGCCCGAACGCCCGGAAACTTGTTCGCGGTCATGCACGAACCGATGCCCGCCCCGTCGACGAGAATGCCGCGGTCGGCCGTGTGGTCCGATACCTTGGATGCCACCGCCGCGGCGATGGTCGGATAGTCGGCCGTGGCCCCGTCGAAGGTGCCGCAGTCTTCCACGCGATAGCCACCGTCCATGAGATGGGCTCTGAGCTTCTCCTTCAGCGCGTAGCCGCCGTGGTCGGCCCCGATGGCTATGCGAAGTGCCTTGCCCTCATCCTGCATGAAACCGCTCACACACCGTTTCTGGATGGGTCCGATTAGCATCGACGATCGGCCGATTGTCAAGCGTTGGGCGGTTCATCGTGCGGGACGGGTACGGTGGCGGCGGCGTGGGACGGGGCAAGCGAACCGCGCCGGCAGAATCACGCCGTTACCGGACGGAGAACGACAATTCGAGACGCAGCGCGCCCGGCCCGTTGACCGAATCATACATTGATAGGGTGTGCCCATGCGCGCTGAAAAAGAGGAGCCACGCATGTCGCGAGATGACCAGCTTCAATCCCTGCCGGTCGCGTCGGCGCGCATCCTGGCCGAGCAAGGGGAAGCGGACTTCTCGATTTACCTGCCTCGCTCCGCCGCCGATGCCCCGGTGCTCTACCGCAAGGCCGGAGCGGTCGAGGCTCGCCCGGACTTCCACCGCCTCCACGATTCCGGCGTCTCGCACATCCTCGTCCGCGGCGCGGATCTCGCAAGGTGCGAAGAGGCCCTTGAGCAGAACCTGGACAGCGTTCTCCACGACCCGACCATCGAACCGTTGCAAAAGGTCCAGTGCGTTCAGCACGTCGGCACCTCGGTCGTGCGCGACATCCTGAGTGGAGAATCAGTTTCCACGAACATTGACCGCGCCTCGAACCTCCTCGATATTGTGATCGAGGGCGTGCTCTCCGACCGGATGGTCGCGGCGAATCTGCTCAGCATGAGCGAACACCATCGCACAACGGCCAGCCACATGTTCGCGGTCAGCACCCTGGCCGTCCTGCTCGGCGCGGAAGTATTCGGGCCGGTTCACACGACGCTCAGGGAGCTGGGCCTCGCCGGAATGTTGCACGACCTCGGGAAGATCACGATCGATCCCGAGGTGCTGAACAAACCCACCCCGCTTACGCCGGCGGAGCTGGAGCTGATCCGTCACCATCCAGTGGAGTCGATCCGACTGATTGGTGATCATCCGGACGCGACGACGACGGTCCGACAAATGGTGTTGCAGCATCACGAGCGGCCCGACGGCCGCGGCTACCCGCTGGGCCTGACCGACGAGGCCCTATTGACCGGAAGCAAGATTCTCGCCATCGTCGACTCGTTCCACGCGATGATCGGGCGGCGCGTCTATCGTGGCTCTCTCGAACCAGCCGATGCGCTCCGCCAGCTCAAGTTTCAGTCGGGAAGGCAGTTTGATGCCGGGCTGTTGGCCACCTGGGAAGAACTCTTCAACCGTTGTTGGAAGATCGCCACGGTGAGCAAATCTCTGGAGACCGGAGTATCCGACGTCGGCAGCGCCTACCACGACGACCATCGAAACGCGCCCGTCGGAGACACGCCGCGAAGGCAGGATCGCCGACCCTGTAGAGAAAAGGCGAAAGTTCGATGCGTCTATGCGGGCAGGCTCACCGATGCCAGCGCCGCACCGGATGAGTTCGTCTCTCCGCTGCACGACCTGTCGCGCGGCGGCGTCTGCCTGTTCGTGACACACCCCATGTATCGCGGAGAAGTCGTTCATCTCCTCATTGAGACGGCAGGGACGAAAACATGGGTCAGCGGCGTCGTGCGCTGGTGCCGCAAAGAGCAAGACGGCCCGCGATTCAAGGTCGGCATCAAATTCGACGGCCGCATCCCCGAAGATCGCGCGACTGAACGAGAAGTCGTCAAGGGCCTGGACGATCCGGAACTCTTTCCGTTGACAAGCCCGTGAGCGATGGTCACCAGGGCTAGTGCTCCGTCACAGTTGATCTTTCGGGTGGTACGGGCGCGGGTGGTACGGGCGCGGGTGGTACGGGCGCGGGTGGTACGGGCGTCTCGCCCGTCCGGAACGGGCAAGATGCCCGTACCACCCAACCCGAAGAATTGATTGTGACGAAGCACTAGCCCGAGTGATGTTCCGCGCGCTCTTTCTCCCGGCATTCCTGGTACATTTTGCAGTAGCTGTCGTGCCGCTCCTGGGATATCTCCCCGGCCGTGACCGCGGCCTTGATCGCGCAGTGGCTCTCATGGGTGTGCGAGCAATCCGGGAATCGGCATCCCTGGATCAGGCCGGCAAACTCGGCGAAATAAGCCTCCAGCTCTTCCGCCCCCACGTCCGCCGGGTCGAATTGGCGCATGCCTGGCGTGTCGACGACAAACCCCCCGAAGCTCCACTGGAGCAGGCTCGCGGTGGTAGTGGTGTGGCGGCCGCGCTTCAGATCGGTCAGCGACCCGATGCGGAGCGACAACGCGGGGTCCAGGGCATTGAGCAGGGAGCTCTTCCCGACACCGCTCGGCCCGACGAGGACGGAAGTCTGCTCTCGCAGGAGTTCACGCAACGGGTCCAGGCCGAGGCCGCTTGCGACCGAGGTGGTCAGAGCCACGTATCCGATGCGGCGATATCGCTGGGCGACCATTTCTGCCTCGCCGGCGGTGTCGAGGTCGATCTTGTTGATGCAGATCAGCGGGCGCATGTCTGCCTGATGCACGGCGACAAGGTAGCGATCAATCAGATGCGGCCGTAGCGTCGGCTCTTGCGCGGCGACGACGATCAGGGCGACGTCGACATTGGCGGCCACGACTTGCAGGCGGCGATCGTATTGCCGGAGCAAGGCCGTTGTTCGCTCTTCGACGCCGTGAATAGTGCCTGCGGGAAGGTCTTCGTCCTGGCTGAGTTGCGTGGTCTGCTCGCCCGCCGCTTCAACCGGACTGAATCGAATCCGATCGCCGACCGTGACCGGGTGCCGTTCCTTGATCAGGCGCGTGCGCAGGACGCGGCGGATCGTGCAGGCCCATCGTTGTCGGCCGTCGTCCACCTCTGCAATCAGTCCGCGCATGTGCACGACGACGCCTTCGCGGTGGTTCAGGTCTTCGCCGGTGTCATCCCAAATGACAATCGTCCGCTTGCGCGAGAGGTCGCCCTTGGCGCGCACGTTCTGGGCCTTGTCGGCATCATGGTGTCGAACGTCGTCATCGCGGAAGTGGCGGGTCCAGTGGGCCTTCTCGCGGGCGGTCTTTTCGCGATTCTTCCGAAAGTCGACACGCACCCTGCGAGGCTTCTTGCCGGGGCCTGAACCGCGACCTTTAGCCACCGGGCACCTCCTGCGTCGTGGCTCGCGGCTTGGCCTGGGACATCGGCGCCGCGGCCGGTTGAGTGCTCGGTTGCGTCGTCGCGGCCGTGGCAAACTCGGGCCGCGCTTTCAGATGGATGGTCAACGTCACCAGGGGTTCGCCCATCGGCGGGACAGGTTGTGACGCGGAATCTGCCAAGTCCGATCGTCTTCCATCTTTTGATGGGGCCTGCATACCCCGCTCTTCGAAGTATCCCTCCTTGTTCGCGTCCGCGGCATCTTGCTCTGAACGGGAGGCGGCCTGATCAGGCTCCGGGCGATCGAAGGTGGTTGGCTCCTCATCAACGCCGGCTTTTTCCACGCCCCCTGCGGCGCTCGCTTTCTCTTCGCGATCAGGGGCCCGCCCGGCCGCGCGCGGTGGGCCGAACAATCGGCCAACCATCGTCCATCCCGCAGTCGCGTCGGTTTCTTTGCTGATCTGATACATGCCCGCCAGCGTTCGCCCGGCGACGTCTCGCGGGGCGCGCAGGACAATCCGCACCTCGTCGCCCGACCTGTCCACCGGGGGAGAGCCCGTTCTCGCCAAGGGAGGAATCGGCGATGGCAATGTCGCGCGTCGCAGCGTGAAATAGGCACCCTCACCCGGAGCGGCTTGCCCCGGCGCGTCGGCTGGAATCCTCGGGACCGCATGACGGGCCATGTCACGTTCGACGAGAGCGGTAAGTCTGGCGATCGTGGCGGCGTCCGCTTCCACGGTCACGGTTTGCGACGGCTCGACAACGATGGCGGCCGGAGCGGCGGGCTGCGCTTCATCAAGGCGCTCCAGCTTGGCAACAAACCGCTCGGCAGAAGTCGGCGTGGTCTCATCATCCGCAGCCGCTTCCTCGGCCGGTGCCTCTTGGTCAGCATCATCACCCAGATAGCCCAATGCCAGCGGCGCCCTGGTTCGGGCCTTGCTCCGGGCCGGCGCGTCTCCGAACGAAGAACGAGGGGACGGGCGAAGGGACCTGGATATTTCCAACTCGGATTGTCCTCGTCCTTCGGTCGCCGGTGGGGTTGTTTCCATGACCGGCTTATCCGCCTGGGCAAGTTTCAACGGCTGTTTCTCGTCGAGCGCCAACGGAGCCAGATGGGGCCAGGCGATCCACACGGCCGTCCCCACCAGCGTGATCGAGGCGGCGACCGCAAACCGTCGTGACCAAGCGGCGGCCGGAGGACGGGTCGTCCATTGCAGTGAAGATTCCCCGATCAGCTCCCGGCGTTCCAAGCGGTTCACCACGGCATCCGCCAGTCCCTCGGGCGCGGACGCGCGCGGCAGGGCGGAGACCAGCCGCGACGTCTGCTGCAATTCATGGAATAGCGCCCGTGCATCGGGGTCTTCGGCCAGGAGCCGATCGACCTCCGCGCGCTGCGCAGGCGCAAGCTCACCGTCAAGGTAGGCCGTAAGTTGCTCGAGTTGCTCAGCGTCGTTTGTCATGTTTCCTCAGGCCGTCTCGGGTTTGCGCCCGGGCGCGTCTTTCCAAATCGGCGACAGCCTTTCACGCAGGGCCAATCGAGCGCGGTGCAGCCGCGATTTGACCGTGCCGATCGGCAGACTCAGGATGTCGGCGATCTGATGATAGTCCAGAGACTCCAGGTCTCTCAGAACCACGACGACGCGATGATCTTCCTCCAATGCGGCCAGGGCGTCGGCGACGAGAGCGCGCCGCTCTTCGCGAAGAATACGATCGTCCGGATCGCCCTCGCCTGAGACCAGCCGCTCGTCGGCCCATGACCTTGCCGGCTCGCCGTTACGATCCTTGCCGGGCGAATCGAGTGACACGGTCCTGCCCCGGCTCTTTTTCCTCCGCTCGCTGATCACCAGGTTCACCGCGATACGGAACAACCAGGTGTAGAAGGCCGATCGTCCGTCAAAGCGATCGATGGCTTTCAGGGCCTTCACGAACGCGTCCTGCGTCAGGTCTTCGGCATCGGCGCGGTTGCCGCACATTCTCCAACAGACGTTGAAGACGCGGTCCTGATATCGCCTCACCAATTCCCCATAGGCGGCGGTCTGACCGCGCTGGCACCGCTCGATCAGGTCCACATCTTCACGCGACGACGTCGTTTCTCGGGCCTGTGCCAAGGGGCCTCTCGTCAGGTTAGACGCTGGGGGCGGCGACGGGTTCCTCCGCTCCTGGGCCTCGGCAGGCCGGTTTACAGGGTTCCCCGGCAGGTCCGACCCTGCCTTGCCGCGATGGATTGATTGTCGATGCCGCTCGGGCCCGGGTCAATGATCGACAAGCGGTGACGAGCCGGGCTGCCGCCTGAGACCTCGATCGCCATTCTTGGCGAGGGCGCCGTTTGGACCATCCACCCGATCCTGGCTATCATGTGTTGCATATGCACGTTTCTCTGCCCATCTCTCAGGAGCACACCACCTCGGCGCCGTCGGGCATCGGGTCCATCACCGGCCCGCGAAACATCCGCGCCGTCAAGACCCTGCGCATCAGCGTCACCGACCGATGCAATTTTCGCTGCGTCTATTGCATGCCGGAGGACAAGATGGACTGGGTTCCCCGCCAGACCCTGCTCTCGTTTGAGGAGATTCTCACGGTGGCGCGGACGGCCCGCGGGTTCGACATCGCCGGGTTCAAGATCACCGGCGGCGAACCGCTGGTGCGTCATGATTTGCCGACGCTCGTGAGGATGCTCAAGGCCCTGCCCGGCGGGGCGGAAGTGTCCATGACCACCAATGGTTCATTGTTGGCCGACTGCGCCGGTCCGCTAAGCGACGCCGGTCTGGATCGACTCACCGTCAGCCTCGACACCCTGGATGCCGAGAAGTTTCAACGCATCACGCGGGGCGCGACCCTGGACCGCGTCTGGGAGGGCATCGCCGCGGCCCAGGCGGCGGGTTTCGGCCATCCAAAGATCAACTGCGTCATGATGAAGGGAATCAATGACGACGAGATTGCCGACTTCGCCGAACTGACGCGCACCCGGCGATTGACGATTCGGTTCATCGAATACATGCCCCTCGGCAGGACCGCCCTGGGCGGAGACTACGAGCAGCGCTTCATCAGCGAGGCCGAGATTCGCCGGTGCATCGCCGAGCGATGCGGCCCGTTGCTGGCGACCTCCAGGGATACGGGCCACGGCCCGGCGATTGTCTATCAGTTGGAAGGCGCCGCGGGCAAGATCGGTTTCATCAGCGCGATGTCCAAGCCGTTTTGCGAGACCTGCAATCGACTGCGTTTGACGGCCGAGGGTCAGCTTCGCAGTTGCCTCTTTGACGGTGGCGAGGTCGAGCTGCGACCGATCCTGCGCGCAGCTGCGCCGGCCGGAATCGAGAACGACCTGCGCAACGCCTTCGTCCGCTGCGTGGCCTTCAAGCCCGAGGTCCATTCCTACACCGGCAATCGGCAGATGTCCCAGATCGGGGGATGATCCCGAATCTCGACGGTTCTCTCGCTTGACCGTGTAACAGTCCGTGGCAACATCGTGGCACGCGCAAAGTTTGGGTGGTACGGCCGTCTCGGCCGTCATTCGGCACTGGTAAAGTTTGGGTGGTACGGCCGTCTCGGCCGTCATTCGGCACTGGTAAAGTTTGGGTGGTACGGGCATCTTGCCCGTTCCGGACGGGCGAGACGCCCGTACCACCCAACCCGAAGAATTGATTGCGACGAAGCGTGTAACAGCACGTAGGGTCCGCTGTGCGGACCGATGAGGTTTAACAGCGCTTATTTCGGAAAAGGTCCGCACAGCGGACCCTACTGCTCTGATCGTCGGCGCCGCTCCCGGACGGCCGCGGCGCTGAACGGGCGCGAGCCGCACAACGCCCCCTGCGCTACTGAAAATGCGACAGATGCCTGTTTTCGTCCCTGATACTCGCCGCTTCCATCCCTTCCTGCGAGGGCGGCGCGCAGCGAGCCGCTCAAATCGCAGCCCTACCCCCGCCGATAGTGTCAGGAAACATCGCCGGAGGCATTGCTATGGTAAAAAGAACGATTGTGCATGGCGTTGTCCCGATTGTCCTGGTTGTGTCCTGTGTGGCCTGGAGCGACCGGAACCGCGAACGCGGCTCGCCTCTCGACGTGCACAGCGCATCGATCATCGTGATGAACAACACCCTCGATCCGATCTGTGTTTACCTTGATGGCCGCTTCATCGGCGAGTGCCGTCCATTTCTCAGGCAGACGATACGGACTCGCGTCTTCGGAAAGGTGAGGCTGCTCGGGCGCTTGCGATGCGACACCTGGGGACCGGACGAGTTCACGCTCGCGCCGGGCAGGTCGACGACCTGGCGACTGGGCGAATCAAATCGGCACGGGCGATAGGGCGGTTCACTGGGAACTGCGGGTCGGCCGTTCAACCGTGCGCGGCGAAGTTTCGCCGACGCGCTGCGGCATGTCGGCCAGGACGTAGGCCATGACCGCCATGGTCGCCACGCACTGCGACAACTCTTCGCGATCAATCTTGTCCAGCGTGTCCGCGTGCGAATGGTGGTAGTTGAAGTACTTCGAGCCCTCGACGAGAAATCCCATCAGCACGGCATCCGAGTCGCGCATTTGCCCCACGTCCGCGCCGGAGTATCCCTCGCGGACTCGATCGGCGCCCAACGGGGAGAGCAATTTCGCAATCGAGCGGAGCTGTTCAACCGCGATGGCCTGTCGGTGTTCATCGCGGCAGTGCAGGCTGAATCCCTTCGGCGCGAAGATGCCTGAATCCGACTCGATCGCCGCGACGTGGTTGGCCAGTTCCGCGGCATGATCCTCGGCGTATTGCCTGCCGCCGTTCAGCCCGTTCTCCTCGTTGGTAAAGAGTACGACGCGAATCGTGCGCCGGGGGATCATGTCGAGCTTGCGCAGCACGTTGATCGCTTCCATGGCAATCACGCAGCCGCCGCCGTCGTCCATGGCGCCCTGGCCGACGTCCCAGGAGTCGATGTGCCCACCGATCACCACCACCTCGTCCGGTTTCTCGCGACCACGCAACTCGCCGATGGCGTTGGCCGATGGGACCATCCCTTCCGAGCGCGCCTCCATGTTAAGTCGCACCTTCACCTGCTTCCCGCGGGCCAACAGTCGGGAGATCATCTCAGCGTCTTCCGTTGAAATTGCCGCAGCGGGAATCTTCACCTTCGCATCGTCGTAGTCCGTCGCACCGGTGTGCGGCGAACGCAGGCTATGGGCCGTCACCGCGCGCACGAGGCAGGCCAGCGCGCCGCGCGCGCCGGCGATGCGCGGGCCCTTGCCGCGGAAGCGCACCGTCGTGCCATAATGGGCGCCTTCTTCGAGGTCATAAGGAGGCATCGGGTTGTTGAACAGGACGATCTTACCTTTGACCGCATCGCCCAGCGCCTCAAACTCCTGCTCGTCCCTGACGCAAACCACCGGGGCAGTGATGCCCTCCGGCGGCGTTCCCACCGACATGCCGAGTCCCAGCATCGCCAACGGTCGTCGAGTCGGCGCCACCACCGTCGCGGATTCACGGCCCCGTACCCACTTCGGAACCATCACGAGCTCGCGATGGGTGTTCTCCTGCCCATCGGCCTTCATGGTCGCGACGGCCCAGTCGATGGCCTGCTCCAATTCAGGCGAACCGCTGAGACGGTGGCCGATGTCGTCACACAGTTCAAGCATTTTAGGGTAGGCGTCGTTTCCGGCCAGCGCCGACGAGATGATCCGGGCGGCGGGACCGGCGTATTGCTCGGCAAGCGACGGGCCGCCTGTGGCGACGGGGCGTTTGTCGGGAAGCTCCGCGCCCGGTCCCCATCCTCCGGCGAGGATCAACGTGAAAGCGATGGCCGTGACGGTTTTTCTCTTCATGGGCGACTTACTCTGTCATTAAGGAACAACGATCGTGCCGGCTGGTCCGAATTGGAGTATTCTAGCTGTTCCGTGCTCCGAACCCAAGGGCCGCCCGGATGGCCCGCCCCTCCGGGGGTGGAGGGCGTTTGACCGTGTCGTGGAGTCATTGACGAGAGAGCAGTAGGGTCCGCTGTGCGGACCTTTTCCGAAATAAGCGCTGTTAAACCTCATCGGTCCGCACAGCGGACCCTACGTGCTAAGAGCAAGTTCCCACCCGGAGGGCGGATGACCGTGTCGTTCAGTCATTGGCGAGACCAGCCCTGGAGAACCTCCATGCAAACAAGCAGACGCCATTTCATGCGGTCGGCCGCCGGCACCGCCGCCGTCTTCGTGTTGCCATCGTTGAAGGACGATTGGCAGAACCGCCTCCGCGCCGCTGAACGGCAGGCCGCCGGCCGGTCGCCGGAGCAGCTCGCCGATGGTGAAGACTTCTGGTTCCAGGTTCAGCAGGCCTTCGACATTGACCGCTCGCTGATCAACCTGAACAACGGCGGCGTCTGCCCCTCTCCGCGCATCGTTCACCAGGCGATGATCCGGCAACTCAACTTCGCCAATCACGCGCCCAGCCGCAACTTATGGAGCGTCCAGGACCCACAGGTTGAACTCGTCCGGCAGCGCCTGGCCCGGACCTTCGGTTGCGATGCAGAGGAAATGGCGATCACCCGCAACGCCAGCGAATCCCTACAGATTGCCATCAACGGCATCGACCTGGCTCCCGGTGATGAGTTTCTGACCACGACCCAGGACTATCCGCGCATGGTCGACTCGCTCAAGCAGCGGCACCTTCGCGAGGGCATTGCCGTGCGGCAGTTCAAGCTCCCCGTTCCCGTCGGGTCGCATGATGAACTGGTCCGCCTCTTCGAGGAGAATATCACGCCGAAGACCAAGGTCATCCTGCTGTGCCACGTCGTCAACATCACCGGCGAGATCTTGCCGGTGAAGCGCGTCTGCGACCTGGCCCGAAAGCGCGGCATCCTCACCATCGTCGACGGCGCCCACGCCTTTGCGCACTTCGTCTACAAAGTCGGAGACCTGGGATGCGACTATTACGGCACCAGTTTGCACAAATGGCTGACGGCCCCGATCGGCACCGGCTTTCTCTATGTGCGAAGGCCGTTGATCGCGAACCACTGGCCGCTACAGGCCGCACCCCAGCCGCAGTCGGGCGACGTCCGCAAGTTCGAGGAGATCGGTACCCATCCGGCGGCCCCGCGGCTGGCCATCGCCGAAGCGCTCACCTTCTTCCACGGCATCGGACCGGAGCGCAAGGAGGCCCGGCTACGACACCTGCGAGACTACTGGGCGGACCGACTGGTGAAGTGCGATCGGGTCAGGTTCAACACCAACCTCTCGCCGGAACACTCCTGCGGCATCGCCAACGTGCAGATCGAGGGCGTGAACCCGGCCGCACTCACCGCCCACCTTTGGAAGGCGCACAAGATCATCGTGACGCCGATCGGGCACGAAGACTGCCCCGGCATCCGCGTCACCCCCAACGTCTACACGACGAAGCGCGAGCTCGACATCTTCTGCGAGGCGATGGCCTCGGTGATCAACAACGGTCTGCCGAAGACCTGAGACCGCGCCAAGCAGGAAGCGGCCGCGTTACTTGCGGTGGCTCGTACCCGACATCTCCATCATCGGGTCGCCCCACTTGAAGCCGTTGTCCCATTCCTTCCACGTCCATTCCATCGTGTTGGCATCGATGAAGCGCGTGGAACCGGTTCCATAGGTCTTTCTTCCGACCATGGAGTTCTCACCGCTGCCTTCGTGATGCCAGGTCTTGTCGGACTCATCGTAAGTAGCCCAACCCTCGTTGGCGACGCCGGAGTTGTCGAAGAACCACGTCCTGTAGCGATTGTGATTATCGTCCCAGGTCCACAGACCGACGCCGACAAACTTGTGACCCTCGCCCATGTCTCCCTCGAAGTCTTCCATCAAAAAGCGTTTGTCGCAGGCCCAACGAACCTGGTTGACTCCCGTGGCCTTCTGGGTCTCCTCCGAGCCGGCCATCTTCATTTCCATCGTGCCTTCCCAGCGGCCGACGAATGTCTCCAGCCGATCGAGCTGCTCCGGTCGCGGCGGCATCTCCATCGACTGCATGTCGCCCATGTCTTTCTTCGGCTCGCCGCAACCGCTCAGGGCAAATGCCAGGACGGCCATACAACAGGGAAGACAAACTCTTGCTCGAACCATGATCGTTACCTCCAACAAAGACCCAAAACGTGACAACGTGTCTCCGATGGGAACCAGACCCATCACGTTACCCGAATCGTCCCCGGCAGGATTCGAACCTGCAACTTCCGGCTTCGGAGGCCGGCACTCTATCCAGTTGAGCTACGAGGACCGCACTGCCTGGCGGCCATGACCACCGTCAAGCCGAGACCGGGGCATTCTAACTCCCATCGGAGCGGCGACAAGTCCGCAGGTGAGCCCACGGCACTCGGATAAATCGCCATTGTGGCACCGCCCTCCCGGCGATGGAACCGCGGGCGTTGCTGCCTCCAACAAGGATCACGATTGGTCCTCTGTGCGCAGGCTGCTACGATGCGGTGTTCGGTTTGTCTCCAGTCTTCGAGTCTGCCGGTGTCGGCCGCGTCCAAGCCGCACCGGATGGAGCAGGGGCCCATGTCCGAGGCGGATGCCGGATGGATCGAGGTGCAGGGCGCTCGCACCCACAATCTGCAAAACGTCTCCCTGCGCATTCCCCGCGACAAGCTCATCGTCATCACCGGCCTCAGCGGATCGGGAAAGAGCAGTCTCGCCTTCGACACCATCTACGCGGAAGGTCAGCGGAAATACGTCGAGTCGCTCTCGGCCTATGCGCGGCAGTTTCTCGGGCAAATGACCCGGCCCGACGTGGATCAGATCACCGGCCTGCCGCCGACGATCGCCATTGCCCAGCACGCGGGCATCAGCAGTCCGCGCTCCACCGTCGCGACCACGACGGAGGTCTATGACTTCCTTCGACTCCTCTTCGCCCGAGCAGGCACGCCGCATTGCCCCAAGTGCGGCGCGCGCGTCCACCAACAAACGGTGACGCAGATCGTCGATCGTGTGCTCGACTTGCCGGAGCAGACGCGCATCATGATCCTGGCTCCGCTGGTCCGAGACCAAAAAGGTGAACACCGCGAGGTCCTGAAGCGCGTGCTCAAGGAGGGGTTCGTTCGCGTCCGCGTCGATGGCACGGTTCACGAAGTCAAACATGCGCCGGTTTCGGTCAAGACCATTCGGCACACGATCGAGGCCGTCGTGGATCGCATCGTCATGCGGCCCGACATGCGCACCCGGCTGAGTGATTCGATCGAGACGGCGCTTCGTCTGGCCGACGGGCTGGTGGTCATCGCCCATCAGGACGGGAAAAACGGCAAGAGCCTTTTGCGCGAGACGGACCCGCGGCGCGGAGACTCGGGCGAGGATTCCGGCTGGCAGGACGACGTCTACTCCGAGCGCTACGCCTGCATTCGCTGCGGCATCCGCATCCCGGACCTGGAGCCGCGTTTGTTTTCATTCAACTCGCCGCACGGCGCCTGTCCCCAGTGCGACGGATTGGGGACGGTCATGGCATTCGATCCCGCGCTTGTGGTGCCCGACCCCAAGCTCACGCTGGCCGGCGGAGCGATCGCGCCCTGGCAGCGCAGCGGCCGTCAACTGACGGGCGTCTACACGAAGCTGCTCAGGAGTTTCTGCGAATGTTTCAATGTCGCACCGGCCACGCCTTATGGAAAGATTCCGCGCCGCCCGCGCGACATCCTGCTTTGGGGCACCCGGCCCGAAGACGAAACCGAGTTCAAGTGCCACTTCGAGGGCGTCATCCCGAACTTGAATCGTCGTTGGACCTCGACCCAAAGTGAGGCCGTGAAGCATCGGCTCCATTCCTACCTCACCGAAAGCCCGTGTAAGGTCTGCGGCGGGGCAAGGCTGCGCCCGGAGAGCCTGGCCGTCCGAGTCTGCGAGCGAAACATCGACGACATCTCGCGCATGAGCATCGACGCGGCCGCTTCATTCTTCTCCGAATTGCGCATCGAAGGCGAAAAGGAGCAGATCGCCGCGCCCATCCTGAGAGAGATTCGCAGGCGGCTCGGCTTTATGGTCGACGTCGGCATCGGATACCTGACCCTGAACCGCGGCAGCAACACCCTCTCCGGCGGCGAGTCGCAGCGCATCCGCCTGGCCACCCAGGTCGGCAGCGGCCTGGTCGGCGTCTGCTACGTTTTGGACGAGCCGACGATCGGTCTGCACCAGCGGGACAATGCCCGGCTGATCGATTCGCTACAGGAATTGAAGTCGCTCGGAAACACGGTGATTGTTGTCGAGCACGATGTCGACATGGTGAACGCGGCCCAATGGGTCGTGGACGTCGGGCCGGGCGCCGGGGCCCACGGCGGCCGCATCCTGGTGAATGGAGAGAAAGGGCAACTCCTCTTGACGGAAGAATCGGTGACGGGACGGTATCTGCGCGGCGACTTGACCATCGACATGCCCGCGCAGCGCCGCCCGATCAGGTCGCAGGATATCGTTCTGGTCAAGGCCGCCTCCGAGAACAATCTCAAGTCCATCGACGTTCGCTTCCCCTTGGGCGTCTGTTGCTGTGTGACGGGCGTCTCGGGCTCCGGAAAATCGACATTGGTGAACCAGGTCCTGCTGCGGGCGCTGAAGCGCCGCCTGACCGGCGCCTGTCTCCGCCCCGGCGCACACCAGGAAATCGTCGGCGCCGGCCGGATCGACAGGGTCATCGAAATCGACCAGTCCGCCATCGGCCGCACGCCGCGCAGCAACCCGGCCACCTACACCGGCCTCCTCGATCTGGTTCGCGGCGTCTTCGCCAAGACGCGCGAGGCAAGGATCCGCGGCTACACCGCCGGCCGCTTCAGCTTCAACGTCAAAGGCGGGCGCTGCGAAGCATGCAGCGGCCACGGAACCAAACGCATCGAGATGCACTTCCTCCCTGATGTCTTCGTCCGTTGCGCCGAGTGCAAGGGCGCGCGCTACAACAGCGAGACCCTCGACGTGCGCTACCGCGGCTGCTCCATCGCCGACGTCTTGGCCATGCGCGTCGAAGAGGCCCTGAGCTTCTTCGACAATTTCGGAGCGATCAAGAGAATCCTGTCGGCGCTCAACGACGTCGGCCTGGGCTACATCGCGCTGGGCCAATCGGCCGACACGCTTTCCGGCGGCGAAGCCCAGCGGGTCAAGCTCGCCGCCGAACTCGGCAAATCAGCGATGGGCCATACGCTCTACCTCCTCGATGAGCCGACGACCGGCCTGCACTTCGCCGACATCCACAAGCTGCTGGAAGTGCTCAACCGACTTTGCGCTGCCGGCCACAGCATCATCATCATTGAACACAACATGGACGTCATCAAACAGGCCGACTGGATCATCGACCTCGGTCCGGAAGGAGGAGACCAGGGCGGGCGAATCGTCGTCGAGGGAACCCCGGAACAGGTCGCCGCTCACCCCGACAGCCACACCGGACATTACCTCCGCCGCGTTCTCGACAAGGCCCGCTCCGCCTCCCCGAAACCTCACGACTCATGAGAACGTCATCGCGACGATTCGTGAAGACGTGATCGCGCGGCGCTTCCCACGGGCCGGCTCACGTTGGCAACACACGTCGATCACGATAGCATGGCATCGACCGCGACCCGAACCGCTGGAGATCAGGAAACATGCATCCCCAACACCAACGGTTCACAGTGCTTGTCCTTACGGCCCTCGCCTGGCTTGCCGCTTCGCGAGGGTGCGGAAATAAGCGAGGGTGCCCCACCCCTCTGCGAAGCAGGGGTGGGAGACGGAAATAAGCGAGGGTGCCCCGCCCCTCTGCGAAGCAGGGGTGGGGTGCGGAAATAAGCGGGGGTGCCCCACCCCTTTGCGAAGCAGGGGTGGGGGACGGAAGTAAGCGGGCAAGACGGAGACCCAATCCATGAGCGAAGGAACGGATCGGTTTGAGCAGCACTTCGAGCGTCGCCGACAGGCGGAGGAAGCTTACCGCAAGGGCCTCCCCGGTGAAGACGATGAACCGTTGCCGCCGCCGGTGGAACCTATCACCAACGCCGAGGCCGCCCCCGGCCGAAACGACCCCTGCCCCTGCGGCAGCGGCAGGAAATACAAACGCTGCTGCATGAAGAAAGTCTGAACCAGCCGCCGACGGCGCGCAACGTCGCCCCGACCCGGATCAATCTTGCGCCCGGCCCGCCTCGCAGCCGAATCCACTCCGAGGTATAATGCCGCTACGGTTGATCGCAGGAATCGAGGGTGCCCCACCCCTCTGCGAAGCAGGGGTGGGGGACGGAAGGAATCGAGGGTGCCCCGCTCCTCTGCGAAGCAGGGGTGGGGGACGTCGTAACGAACGGAATGACTGAATGACCGACCAGAAAGAGACACCCAAGCCCGAGTCTTTCCAGAATCTGCCCATCGTCGATGAAATGCAGGATTCCTACCTGCGCTATGCGATGAGCGTCATCGTCTCGCGCGCCTTGCCCGACGTCCGCGACGGCCTCAAGCCGTCCCAGCGGCGAATCCTCACCGCCATGCACGACCTCAAGCTCGGCCCGCGCGGCAGCCATCGAAAGTGCGCCAAGATTTCCGGCGACACGACCGGGAACTATCACCCTCACGGCGACGCCGTGGTTTATCCCACCTTGGTTCGCATGGCCCAGCCATTCAACATGCGCTATCCCCTCATCGACGGTCAGGGCAACTTCGGCTCCATCGATGGCGATCCGCCCGCCGCCATGCGCTACACCGAAGCGCGCATGACCGCGATCATGACGGAGATGCTGCAAGACATCGACAAGGACACCGTGGATTTCGTTCCCAACTACGACGACACCACTACCGAGCCCACCGTCCTGCCGGCCAAGTTCCCGAACCTCCTCGTCAACGGCACCACCGGCATCGCGGTTGGAATGGCCACCAGTCTCGCCCCGCACAATCTCGGTGAAATATGCGACGCGCTCATCGCCCTGATCGCCAACCCCGACATCACGCTGCCGGAACTCATCAAGATCGTCCCCGGGCCTGATTTCCCGACCGGCGCCCTCATCTGCGGCCGACAAGGGATCATCGACGCGTACACCCGCGGCCGCGGCTCACTGGTCCTCCGCGCGAGGACCCACACCGAGGAAATGCGCGGCAACCGAACGCGCATCGTCGTCGACGAGATTCCGTACGGCATCCTCAAGAACACCATTACCGAAAAAACCGCGGCCTGTGTCAAGGATGGCCGTCTCAGCGAAGTCAGTGACGTCCGCGACGAGTCCGACCGCAAGCACCCGATCCGTCTCGTCGTCGAACTCAAGGCCGGCATCAACCCGGAGGTTGCTCTCAACAAGCTCTTCCGCCACACGCCGCTCCAAACGACCTTCTCCATCATCAACATCGCCCTCGTCGGCAAACAGCCCAAGACCATGGGGCTTAAAGAACTGATGGAGCACTACCTCGACCACCGTCGAGAGGTGATCACCCGGCGCACGCGCCACCTGCTTCAGAAGGCCCGGCAGCGCGCGCACATCCTCGAAGGTCTCATCCTCGCCGTCGGCGACATCGACGCGGTCATCAAGCTGATCAGGTCTTCCGCCGATCCGGCCGTCGCCAAGCAGCGCCTCATGGAGCATCCGCTCCGCCTGCCTGAGTCCGCCGCCCTGGCCAGGCTGCTGCCGGAGTCCTTTGTCAAACGCGCCAGCGCCGGCGACCAGTTCCTCACCGGCGTCCAGGCCGCCGCAATCCTGTCCATGCAGCTCCAACGCCTCACCGGTCTGGAGGTCGAAAAGCTCGCCAAAGAATACGGCGGCCTCATCGAAGAAATCGACGGCTACCAGAAGATCCTGTCCGATCCTCAGTTGGTCATGGACATCATTCGAGAAGACGTCTTTGAGATGAAGGCCAGGTACGCCGATGCCCGCAGGACCGGGATCGCCGGCGACGTCGGTGAGTTTCGCATGGAGGAACTCATCGACGACGAGCAGATGATCGTCACCATCTCTCATCAGGGCTACATCAAACGCGTCTCCCCGGACATCTATCGAAAGCAGGGCAGGGGCGGGCGCGGCGTGCGCGGCAGCGACACCAAAGAGGGAGACTTCCTCGAAGACCTCTTCACCGCCTCAACGCACGACTACCTCCTCTTCTTCACCAACAGGGGACGGGTCTATTGGCTCCGTGTCTACGACATTCCCGAAATGGCCCGAACCGCTCGTGGCCGTTCCATCGCAAATCTCCTCAGCATGCAGGAGAACGAACACCACACGGCCGTCCTGCCCGTCGCACAATTCGAGGAGGAGTTCGTCCTCTTCGCCACCGCCAGGGGCCGCGTCAAGAAAACCGCACTCGCCGCTTTCTCCCGTCCGCGACCCAGCGGCATTATCGCCATCGCTCTCGATACCGATGACGCCCTCATCGGCGTTGCCCTCACCAGGGAAGGGGACCAGGCCGTGCTCGGTGCCCGCGACGGCCTCGCCATCCGGTTCAATCAGTCCGACGTGCGCGCCATGGGCCGCGGCGCCGCCGGCGTCAAGGGTATCACCCTCAAACCGCGCGACGAGGTCGTGGACATGGCCATCATTCGCCCCGGCATGAGCCTGCTCACCGTCTGCGAAAATGGCTTTGGCAAGAGAACGGACATCGACGAATACAGGCTCCAAAGACGCGGCGGCAGCGGCGTGATCAACATCCGCACGACCGAACGAAACGGAAAGGTCATTGCACTGAGGGCCGTCCGCGACGCAGACGAGCTGATGTTCATCACCGCAAATGGCATCATGCTGAGGATGGACGTTTCGGACTTGCGCGAGATCGGCCGCGCCACGCAGGGCGTCCGGCTCATCAGGCCCGATGAGGGAGACAAGGTCGTCGCCGTCGCCAAGGTCGTTAAGGACGATTCCGGCGAGGAAGCCACGGACCAGCCCGACGATTCCAAAGAATGAGCCCGATGGGATTCGCCGTCAGGACAAGTAGATCTCGCCTGTCCCCGCGTCAGTGCGGAAGCGAGAAATACGCCCCGGCCGCCGATGCCGTGTTCGGCGTGAATGATCCTCGCCGCGTGGCTTGCCGTTTGGCGGCCCTCTCCCGAGGCAACAGGCCCTCTCCCGAGGCGAACATGACACTGCGGGCCATCGCCATCCGAACCGGCGCCGGGATCGCTGACCTCGTCCTTCCACGCACCTGCGCCGCCTGCGGCGAATCGACGCCCCCCCGATCGCCCGACCTCTGCGCCGCCTGCGCCACCGAAGTCATGCTCACCGTCGGCGGCGACTACTGCCGGACTTGCGGGACCGACCGCGCCCCGCACCTCATGATCGACGGCCGCTGCACTTCCTGTCGACAAGGCAAGACGGTTCACCGTTTCGAGCGTATCGTCCGCGTGGGACGCTACGAAGGTGCGCTTCGCCGTCTCATCCTCCGCTTCAAGCGCGAGTGGGTTCTGGAGACGCTGTTGGGCCGATTGTTGGCCGACGCGATCGAGGCACACATCGATCCTGCCGAGGTGGACTATTGGGTGCCGGTTCCGTCGCATTGGAGGAGGCGGCTTGTCAGGGGCTTCCACCCCACGGCCTTGCTGACCGCCAGGGCCGTCGGCCGCCGGAAGGCGCGCTTGGGGTCGATTCTGGAAATGACGCGCTTCGTTCCGCAGCTCAAGGGGAGGATGACGGCGACACAACGAGCCGCGGCCGTCAAGGGCGCCTTTCGGGTACCGCACCGCCGGGATATTTCGGGACGTTCGGTCTGCCTGGTGGACGACGTGACCACCACCGGAGCGACCCTGGCCGAGGCGAAACGGGCACTGCAAGAGGCAGGCGCACGCCGAATCTACGCAGCCGTCCTGGCCAAGACATCCGCCGTCCGAGCCTAGCACAACGCTATGTTCCTGCCGGTCGTTCGGCGTCGAGCGGTAGACGGCCCCGTTGGGGCAAGTAAAGAACGTAGCGTTGTGGTACTAACGCACTCCATCAAAATCTGTGGCACAGGCGTCCAGCCTGTGTCTCCGCCGCCGTCTCGGCGGTGCCACAATAGAGTGTTGTCAAGGTGCCTTGGAGCGACGATGATAGGACCATCTTGTCCGTGCATGAGCGCGCACGTGCGCCATCGCATGATTCTGCGGTGCCGCAATTCAGCGCGGATCGTTGAACCCCGCGCCGCTATCGGTTACTCTAAGGAGTCGCGCGGAAAAAACGTGTCCGAATTGTGAGCAAATCACTCGACCTGGCTTGCCGTTTGGCGAGTTAATGCGTACGAGTTATTCCTACGCGATCCCTAAACGGGAGAAGAGAAGATGAAGGGCCTCGCACCTCCTCCAGCCGTTTCGGCATCGCGACAGGCAGGAAATGGTCTGCGAGTTGCAATACTCTTGTTCATTCGTCTCGGGTTTTCGCGTGTGCGAGCCCGTTTGGTGTCTGAAAGCACGTAGGGTCCGCTGTGCGGACCGATGAGGTTTAACAGTCTCGTAGGGTCCGCTGTGCGGACCGATGAGGTTTAACAGCGCTTATTTCGGAAAAGGTCCGCACAGCGGACCCTGCTCTGGAACCGGCGCGCTGAGCGCGGTCTCGTGGACCGTCGCAAGCGGCGCACCAACAAGGAATCGAGAGGAGTCCAAAGCTATGTGGCGAGCCAACCAGGTTACAACCAGGAATCGTGTCCCCGGATGGGGTAAGAACTGCATCCTTGGTGCGGCAACGGCTTTCATGTTGATCGCGGGTTCGCAGGCGCGGGCGGCGACCCCGGTCTATGCCGACAACAGCGCCGGCGGCTGCAACGGGTTGGTGCCCTGCTTCGCGACGATTCAGCTCGCCGTGAATGCGGCCTCTGATCCGGACGGCGCCGGTCCTCTCGCCGCCGAGGTCTTTGTCTTTCCCGGAACCTACAACGAGAGCGTCGACCTCAGCGGAATGAACGGCGGCGCCGTCGGCGACATCCAGTTGATCACCGTCAACGCGACCGCCACCCCCACTCCGGGGACCGTGCTCGTTGAGAACACCAATGAGGCCTTCCGGCATTCGGTGGACCCGTTTAACGGCGACGTCACCATCAACGGATTCATCGTGCACTCGTTTTTTGAATCCGGCATCAACGTCAATGTTAATAGCGGAATCGTCATTGCCAACGTGACGGCGAACTTCTGCGGAAACAACACCGGCGACGAGGACGGCGTCCATGCCTCGTCGCAGACCGGCGATGTGACCGTGATCAACTCGACGGCGAACAACAATGATAATCAGGGATTCGAACTCGATGCCCCGAACGGCAACGTCTCCGTGACTAATTCCAGCGCCAGCGGAAACGACAACGACGGCTTTGACATCGACGCGCTCGGAAGCCCGACTGGCAATGTGACCCTCGTTGGCGTCAGCGCCATCGGCAACGGCAGCGACGGTATCGATATCGATACGGATGGCAACATCAGCGTCACCGATACGACGTCCAACGGCAACAATTTCGACGGCTTTGACATCGACAGTGAGACCAACGTGTCCTTTACAAACGTGACCGCCAACAACAACGGCTCTGAAGGAATCGAGATCGATGCGGACGGAGATGTCACCCTCAACAACACGACAACCATTGCCAACCAGTCTGAAGGCATCGATGTCGATTTGCAGACCGGGGGCGACAATGTCGATAACCTGACCATTCAGAACGTCGTCACCATGGGCAACGGCACCGACGGAATCGAGCTTGATGACCTCGACCCCGCCGGCACTCACCGGGTCAACGGCAGTATCATCTGCAACAACTTCGGCCACGGCCTCGACCTTGAGGAGGCCGTCACCCTGGACGCCACCGGCAACTATTGGGGCGACCTCACCGGGCCGACCCATCCCACCAATGCCGCGGGGCTCGGCGACACGATCGACGACAGCCTGAGCACCGGTGTGGGAACCGTCAACTTCATCCCCTTCATTGACACCATCACCGGCAGCGTCGCCCCGGATCCCGCCTTGCTCGGCGCAAACGCCATTGTCAGCTTCCAGTTCTCCGACGCGGCGATGACCGTCTTCCTCGGCTCCGGACCGGGCGACCTCAACGGCCCGGCCCCCTTCAGCCTCACGACGGACAACGGCACCATGACTTCCTCCACTGGCACTGCCGCAGCCGTCACCGAGTTCATCAACAACGCGAACGGCATCCTCTCCGTCACCTTGACCCCCGCCGCCGCCGGGACGGCCAACATTGATCTCGACCCCTGCGGCCTGGTCTCGTCCCTGGCCGTGACGGTTGCGACAGATGGCGACGGTGATGGTGTGGCCGACGGTGCCGACAACTGCTCGGCGAACGCGAATCCCGGCCAGGAAGATGCCGACGGCGACGGCATCGGCGACGCCTGCGACAACTGCCCGGCGAACGCGAATCCCGGCCAGGAGGATGCCGACGGCAACGGCATCGGCGACGTTTGTCAGGACTGCTGCGGCGGCGGAATGCCCATGATGATGCCCCTGATGTTGATGGGCTGGAAGTGGGGACGAAGCCGAAGCAGGCGACGCGGCGCTGTGCGCCGAAGCCATCGCTGAATCCATGACGGCCTCTTCCATACCCTGGAAGGGGGCTGAGGGTCGTTTCGCCCGCAGACGTTGCGGGGCGAACGTACTATGGACTTTGGACGGGGACCGGGCTGAGGGTCGTTCCGCCCGATCGAATGTACCTCAACGCCCGGTGTGGCGACGGAGCAGAGGAATGCTCGGGAAGGCGTGAACGATGAGACAAGCGGGCTGCGCTGCAACCAAGAACGGTACCTGTGCATTGAGAATCAAGTGTGTCCTCGCGTGGGCGGCCGCCATAACATTGAGCGCCACCTCCAGCGCCACCGCCCAGCCGGCAGGGCTACTCGTCAGCAGTGTGAATAACGACAGCATCCTGCGCTACGATGGGGCGACCGGCGACTTCATCGACGCCTTCGTCCCCGCCGCCGCAGGCGGGCTGGATGCGCCCGCCGGCCTGGTCTTCGGACCGGACGGCAACCTGTACGTCGGCAGTGTCATCACCGACAGCGTCCTGCGCTACAACGGCGCGACCGGGGCCTTCATCGACGCCTTCGTCCCCGCCGCCGCCGGCGGACTGGATGGGCCCGCCGGCCTGGTCTTCGGCCCGGACGGCAACCTGTACGTCAGCAGTTTCGGTACTGACAGCGTCCTGCGCTACAACGGCGCGACCGGGGCCTTCATCGATGCCTTCGTCCCCGTCGCCGCCGGCGGACTGGATGCGCCCCGCGGGTTGATCTTTGGCTCGGACGGCAACCTGTACGTCAGCAGTGTCTTCACCGACAGCATCCTGCGTTACAACGGTGCGACCGGCGCTTTCATCGACGCCTTCGTCCTCGCCGCCTCCGGCGGACTGGATGCGCCCCGCGGGTTGATCTTTGGACCGGACGGCAACCTGTACGTCAGCAGTCTCGGCACCGACAGCGTCCTGCGTTACAACGGCGCGACCGGCGACTTCATCGACGCCTTCGTCCCCGCCAACGGCGGCGGACTGGATGGGCCCCGCGGCCTGGTCTTCGGACCGGACGGCAATCTCTACGTTAGCAGTGAAGTCACCGACAGCGTCCTGCGTTACAACGGTGCGACTGGCGACTTCATCGACGCCTTCGTCCCGGCCGCCGGCGGCGGGCTGGATGGGCCAACATTTCTGATCTTCGACAACGACGGCGACCTCGACGGCGCGGGCGACGCCGACGACAACTGCCCGTTCGTCCCCAACACCGATCAGACCGACAGCGACGGCGATGGGGTGGGCGACGTGTGCGACAATGCGGCCTTCGACAACGACGGCGATGGCACAGCCAACGGCGCCGACGGCTGCCCCACCGATCCGAACAAAACCGCCCCCGGCCAGTGCGGCTGCGGCAACCCCGACACCGACACCGACGGCGACGGCGTCGCCGACTGCAACGACCAATGCCCCGACGCCGACGACACGCTCGACGCCAACAGCAACGGCACGCCCGATTGTCTGGACGCGCCGGCGGATCAGACCGGCGATTGCTGCGCGCCGGGGGTGTTTCCGACGGTCGGATTGTTCACGCCGTTCGTACTGGTCGTCTGGAAGCGCCGCAGGGCATGATCGTTGCGTCGAAGCGCGGCGGCAGTAGCGCAATCAGATACGTTTCCGGCACCCTCTTGTCGAGGTCCCGGGACCAGGTCGGACGAGTGCTCAGGATCTCGGGTCGCGCCGCCCGCCGGCCGTGTCGTGGCCGTTCGTTCCTTGAGCATTGCCTGCCATTCCGCCGCACTTGCGTCATGGCCGGCGTCGGGCTCGGCGGCGTGCCAGGCGTCGTGAAGTTCCACCAAGGCGTTTTGCTTGATCACGGCGTTGTCGAGGGTTGAGTAGTGGCGGCGAGCGCTTGGCTCCATTCCTCCGCCATGCGGTCGAATCCCTGATCGGGGGCTGCCCGGTGTTTGATCTCATAGAGACGAACATAGCTCTTGTAATAGTCCGATCGGCAATGTTCATCGGCATCGGAGGCATCGACCGCACCGTAGAACTCGCCGAGGAGCCGCTCCATTTCGTCTAACCTGCCCTGCTTTAGCAGTGTGCGTAGCAGGCCGATTTCGGCCGAGACGCGCCAGGAATGGCACGGCGCGAGTTTCTTTGCGTCAATCGCAACGGCCTCGCGATAGAGCGGCTCCGCCGCAACAAGATTCTGCTCCTCTTCAAACTGAAGCGCGACGTTGGCAATAGTCAGCGCCAGGTCCGGATGGTCGGCGCTGAGGATTCGGCGGCGAAGCGCGAGCACTTCCTGAAGCATCGGCCCCGAGGTCGCCAGGTCACCGTCCATCTGGTGCATCATGGCCAGATTGTTCAGCGTAAGCGCGACGTCGGGATGCTCATCGCCGAGGAGTCTGCGATACATCGCCAGCGCCTCGGCGTAGTAGACTTTCGCGGACGCCCGGTCGCCCTGCCGTCGCTTGACGCCGCCCAGGTTGTTCAGCAGGGTGGCGATTTCGACGTGTTCGCCGCCCAGGATCGCCCGCTTGATATCGAGTGCCTCGATCAAGAGTTGACCGGCGCGCTCATAATCCTTGCGAAAATAGTGATTGCCGGCCATGTTGGTGATGGTGTCGGCGAGATCGGCGCTTCCGCTTTCCGGAAGCGTTCGTCGAATCTCCAGCGCTTCGCGAATGAAACCCTCCGCCGGGTTCAGTTCGCCACGGGACTGAAGCGCCCCGCCGAGATTGTGCAACACGAGCGCCAGCGTCGCGCTTTCCTCGGCAGGAAGGCCGCGCGCCAGGTCCAGCGCCTCTCGCAGGATGGCCTCGGCCCCCAGAAAATCGCCGCCTGCGGCTGTATTGACGCCGATCATGCACATGCTCTTGATCGTCGCAACATGCCGCTCACCGAGATGCACGCGGTAAAGGTCGAGCGCGGCGCGGTGCAGGCTCTCCGCTTCGGCCGCGTTGCCGGCGGCCCCGATCGCCGCGGCCAGTTGGGACATCGTATCGGCCAGCGCAACCGGATCGCTCGCTGCCTCGGCCTGGCGCAGTTCGAGGGAGTATCGCAGGGCCTCGACGGCATCGGCGTTGAGGCCCAGGACTCGGGAGATGCTCCCGAGCGTGTCCAGAAGTTCCGCTTGAACGCGCGGCTGATGTGCAAATCGCGTCTTGACGATGTGTATGTCGTTTCCGAGAACATAATCGTCAAGCAAGCGCCGAGCGACATCGACGGGCTGCACGGTCTCCACGACGCGGTCGTATACGGCCAATTCGCCCGCCACCTCTTCCGGGGTCAGCTTCCTGCGATTTGGCCAATCCCCGACAAATCGCCTCGTCAGATCGTCGAGCACCTGTTCCCGAAACAGCTTCTTGAATCCGCTGCCCATCGCATTCACGTCGATGCCCGACAGCAGCGAAGACTGAAATCGGGCCACTTCCCGAGTCTCCTGGGCATTCCGTTCCGCGAGGATGCGCTGGTCTTCGGCGGCGACGAGCGCCCGCGAAGCTCGCAGGGCGAACGTGATGGAGACCGCGGTCGCGACGACCAAGGCGACGAATACGGTGGTCGTGGCGAGCGCCGCAGTTCGATGACGCTGAATGAGTTTCCGGATCCGGTACGTTGCACTGGGCGATGTGGCGGAAACGGGCTCATGGGCCAGAAAGTGGCGCACGTCGCGGGCCAGTTCACCCGCGCTTTGATAGCGCCGCTCGGGCTCCTTGGACAGGCACTTCAGCAGGATGATCTCGAGGTCCCGGTCCATCGCGCGGAGATTAATCGTCGGGCGCGCCGGACGGGTCTGCACGATGTGGCGGACGACGTCGTCGATGCGACCCGCAACGGGGTACGGGAACTTCCCTGTCAGAAGCTGATAGAGAATGACTCCCAGCGAATAGACGTCCGTACGGAGATCAATCCGTTCGGAGCGCCCTTCGGCTTGCTCGGGACTGGCCCAGGGAAGCGAGCCGACGAACTGCCCCGTCAGGGTCATGGCATGAGCGGACGAATTGTCGCCGGCTTCGAGCGTTACCTTGGCCAGTCCGAAGTCGAGGATGCGCGGTTGGCCCTCCTCGTCGATGCGAATGTTGCCGGGCTTGAGGTCTCGGTGAATGACGCCGCGAAGATGCGCAACGTTGACGGCGTCGCAAATCTTGACGAACAGGGCGAGCACCTGGTCAACCGAAAGCTCCGCGCCGGCCACGTGCGCGTCGAGGGCATTGCCGGCGACATAGTCCATGACGTAGAAGGCGTGGCCCGCGGCCGAGCCCCGATCGTGCATGGTGACGATGTGCGGATGGTTGATTCGGCTGAGGATGTCCACTTCGCGATCGAACCGGGCCATTTCGGTCGCGTCTGCCAGCGGGCCCTCCTTCATGATCTTGATGGCTACTTTTCGCCGAGTGGATTCATGTATCGCTTGATAGACCACACCCTGCCCACCGCGGTGAATCTCGCCCAGGACTCGGTAACCCGGAAACGACAATGAGCCTGGGGTGTCAAGGCGGCGAGTCCTTGCGGTTCCGCCCATTTGCTGGAACTGGGCCCAGGCCGCATCGACCAGCACGCTCTCTTTCGAGTCGCCGTCGTCCATCTCGTGCCTCAAGGCATCGGGCCTCATGCGCATCGATAATCCTCTCACTTGGAGGACGACAAACGACGTTCTGCGTTCACGCCGAGCCGCTGAAAAATTGAGAGGCCGAGCCCAGTTCAATCCGGAGGCGGTCGTGCGCCCGGGCCCGAAGCATATGAATCGCACCGACCGACCGGGACATGGTCGTCGCCACGTCGGCAATCGATCGGCCGTCGAGGTCGTAAAGCTGCACGGCCGCCCGGTAATCGGCGGGAAGCCGCTGCATTGCGTCCGTCAGCGCCGAGACGGCGTCGCGCCGACTCACTTCGCGGCTGGGCGTCGCGGTGGTCACGCCAAGGCAATCGAGCAGGACGTCGTGAGAGCTCGAACCGGCAGTGGAGACGATCCGCCGAGCGGGGTGGGGGCGCTTCTGGCGAGAAAGGCCGCGAACGGCGTCGCGAAGGGCGTTTTCCGCAATTCGAGTCAGCCAGGAGAGGAATGAAGACGTGTCGCGGGCCGTCAGTTGTTGAATATGCAGGAACGCCTCAAGGTAGGCAACCTGCATGACGTCTTCGTCATCGAGGACCATTCTCCAACGCTTCTCTATCTGGCCGGCGATGCGAACGCGGACTTCTCCCCCGAATCGCTCAAGCAGGGTGCGGAGGGCGGCCGCATCGCCCTCGACCGCGCTTTGAAGTAAGGATGTGTCGCCATCCGCCATGGGCCGACCCCGACTTGATCCGACACCCCGTTCGGGGCTCATTCCAGCACGCCCCAACCGGCCAACCCCCCATTAGAACCGAAAACCGCGTGTAAGTCGTGGGGAAAAGATCGTCAATCTAGGGCCGGACCGGATCGCGGCGACCCGGTCGCTGTTCGAGGAGAAGGCCATGCGTCGTCATTCATTTGCAGTCTCTCCAAGCCACCTGGCTATCCGAAATACCGTTCGACGACACCGTGTGTGTCACGTCTCGAAGCATGACTGTCCCATGCCGTCTTCATTCTCGGCGTGGTTGGAAGGATTGAGATGTTCAGCATGTCTAGTCGAATTCAGCTTCGACCAGGAGAACACGTGACAACTAACGCTCGCATCGTTGAAGCCGGCACCAGTCGGCCTCCAAGCCGTCGTTCACGCCGAGCCGTCGCATTGATGGCTGGCGCACTCTGGGCCGCCGTTGCAGCCCTCCTCGGCTCACCGGTCCACGGTCAGGAGATCGGGACGGACTGTGCGAGTCCCGCCCTGGCCATTCCTGATAACGATCCATTCGGGGCGAGCAGCACGATCAACGTGACCACGCACGGCACACTCCAGGACCTCAACGTCAAGGTCAACATAACCCACACCTTTGCCGGCGATCTGCAATTGAAGCTCAAGCGCGGCGGCACAACCGTCTCACTCTGCCTCAACCGCGGTGGAAATGGCGACAATTTCAACGACACGATCTTCGACGATGAGGCGGCGACGGCCATTTCCGCGGGCATGGCGCCCTTCGCCGGCAGCTTTCGCCCCGAAGAGCCCCTGTCCGTATTCGACGGCCAGGACGTCTTTGGAAATTGGACGCTGAACATCGCTGATACAGCTGGAGTCGACACCGGGACGCTCAACTCCTGGTGCTTGATTCACACGACCGTGGACACCGACGGCGATGGCGTACCCAACCTCTCGGATAACTGCCCGAACGCCAATCCCGGCCAGGAGAACGCCGACGGCGATGCGTTTGGCGACGCCTGCGATCCCCTCCCGACAGTTCCCAACGACCAATTCGGCCATCGGTTCATCGATTCCAATGCGCCGCACGGCCCGCCGTTCCAGTTCATCGACATCAGCGCCACGGGCGCCGAAATCCTCCCCTTCAACAACGGCACGGTCGCCGGGCCGCTGGCCATCGGGTTCCCCTTCAATTTCTACGGTGCGGATTTCACCAACGCCTTCCTGGACGACAACGGCTGGCTGCACCTCGGTGACGTCGCGCCGGCCAGCGATCAAACCAACGACTGCGCGCTGCCCAGCACGGCGGGCGTCAACAACATGATTGCCGGCCTGTGGGATGCGCTCAACCCAAAAGAGGCCATGCCCAACGGCCGCGCCTTTCATCAATCGTTCCCCGCCGGAGCCTGTCCTTACAACGACTACCCCGGGGCCTGTTTCATCGCCGAGTGGCTCAATACCTACCGCGACACGGGCGGAGAAATCAGCAGACTCACCTTCGAGATTGTCCTCCTCGACAATGGCGACATCCTGGTTCAGATACTGGACGCCAGCGACCAACTGGGCACGAGTTCCACGACCGGGATCGAGAACCTTCTTGAAGATGACGGCTTGGCCTATGACCCGGACGGCGGCGGGCCGCTTGGCTGCAATGTCGGAACCCACGTCACCGACAACTTGTCGATCATGTTCTTCGTTGATCCGCTGGATGACGACGGGATTCCCGGCTCGATCGACAATTGCCTGAATACGGCCAATCCCGACCAGGCCGATGCCGACTCCGATGGCCTCGGCGATGCCTGCGACGGCTGCCCTGACGACGCCGCCAAGTCCTCGCCGGGTCAATGCGGCTGCGGCACGCCCGACACCGACGGCGATGGCGACGGCACCGCCGATTGCAACGACCAGTGCCCCGACGCAGACGACACGCTGGACGCTGACGGTAACGGGACGCCCGATTGCCTGGACGCGCCGGCTGATCAGACCGGTGGCTGCTGCGCGCCGGGGGTGTTTCCGATGGTGGGACTCTTTACGCCGATGGTGATCGTCGCCTGGAAGCGGCGGCGGAGGGCGAGGTGAACCATGTGGAGGACCATTTACATGACAACGAAATATCGCGACTCTGGAATGGATGGCAAGTGTGCCCTCGCGTGGGCGGTAGTCTGGGTGTGCAGCGCCGCGGCCAGCGTCACGGCCCAGCCGGTCCGGCTGCTCGTCAGTAGCTTCAACACCGACCAGGTCCTGCGCTACGACGGCGCGACCGGCGCATTCATCGACGCCTTCGTCCCCGCCGCCGCCGGCGGGCTGGATGGGCCCAACGGCATTGTCTTCGGCCCGGACGGCAACCTGTATGTGAGTAGTTTCGGCACCGACAGCGTCCTGCGCTACAACGGCGTGACCGGCGCCTTTATCGACGAATTCGTCACCGCTGGCGCCGCCGGCGGGCTGAATTTGCCCCGCGGCCTGGTCTTCGGCCCGGACGGCAATCTATACGTCAGCAGTCTCGCCACTGACAGCGTCCTGCGCTACAACGGCGCGACCGGCACCTTCATCGACGCCTTCGTCCCCGCCGCCGCCGGCGGGCTGGATGGACCCTTCGGCCTGGTCTTCGGCCCGGACGGCAACCTGTACGTCAGCAGTCTCGTCACCAACAGCGTCCTGCGCTACAACGGCGCGACCGGCGCCTTCATCGACGCCTTCGTCCCCGCCGCCTCCGGCGGACTGGATGGACCCTTCGGCCTGGTCTTTGGCCCGGACGGCAACCTGTACGTCAGCAGTAATGCCACGGACAGCGTCCTGCGCTACAACGGCGCGACCGGCGCCTTCATCGACGCCTTCGTCCCCGCCGCCTCCGGCGGACTGGATGGGCCCTTCGGCCTGGTCTTCGGACCCGAAGGCAATCTGTACGTCAGCAGTTTCTTCACCAGCAGAGTCCTGCGCTACAACGGCGTGACCGGCGCCTTCATCAACGTTTTCGTCTCCGCCGCCTCCGGCGGGCTGAGTGCTCCAACATTCCTGATCTTCGACAACGACGGCGACTTCGACGGCGTACCCGACGCCGCCGACAACTGCCCCTTCGTCACCAACACCGATCAGACCGACACCGACGGCGATGGCGTGGGAGACGTGTGCGACAACGCGGCCTTCGACAACGACGGCGACGGCACAGCCAACGACGCTGACGGCTGCCCCACCGATCCTGACAAGACCGATCCCGGCCAGTGCGGCTGCGGCGCGGCCGATAACGACGCGGACGGCGACGGCGTGGCGGATTGCAACGACAACTGCCCCGCGGACGCGAATCCCGGCCAGGAAGATACCGATGGCGACGGCGTCGGTGATGCCTGCGACGACTGCTGCGGCGGCGGAATGCCCATGATGATGCCGCTGATGTTGATCGGCTGGAAGTGGGGACGAAGCCGAAGCCGGCGACTGTCTTTTCGATGGGGGCGACGTTCAGTGCATCGTCGATGAATTGCTGAGCCAGTAGAAACGCCGTGTGCCCCTGCCGTGTCAGCAGTGGGCTCGGCGGCGCAATCGAAGGCGCCCCGCCGGTCCGGCAGTCAATACGCCGGACACGTGCCGACGAATGGCGTCTTTGGGGGAGCCATCGGCATCCCGCCGGTCCGGGCAGGATGGAGCGGTGTGGCCCGAAAACGCGTTTGCGTTCGACCGCCGATCGAATCCCAACCTGGGTCATCCGGCCGACGATCGCCTCCGGTTCTGCCGCACCAATTCCCTTGACCCCAGGGCACGCCGCCCATAGACTCCGTGATTCGGATGATTCGTGCGATGCAAACACCTGTCGATGCCCAAGTTATACGGCATCACCTCAGGGGCTGCGTCGGGAATCAACCCGGCAGAGTCAAGAGGTGCCCTAGGCCTCTGCCCAGAGGGAGGATTCATGATTCGCATCACGGTGAGTGGTCGGCATATGGACGTCGGGGACGCGCTGAAGTCCTACGCCACTGAGAAGGTCGAGAAGCTGGAGCGATTCTACGATCGCGTCCACAATGTCGAGGTCGTTTTCGACAAGCAGGCCATCTGTCATCGCTGTGAGATCATCGCGAAGGCTGACCATCACACGAGCTTCGTCGCCAAGGAAGAGCACGAGGATCCCTACGCAGCCCTGGATGCCTCCGTTAAGGATCTCGAACGCCAGATCACTCGGCACAAAGAAAAGCGCAGAAACCGAAAACATCCTGATGGATTGCCGGACAAGGGCCTGCTGGCGCCGAGTCCGGAAGACTCCTCGGCATCTTCCTCTGAAGGCGATATGTAATGAAGCTGAGCGATTTTGTCGTCCCCGGTGCGATCATCGCGAACCTCAAGGCGGTCGATCGCAATGACGCGATCCGTGAATTGATCGACGGCCTCTGTGCCGCCGGGGCCCTCGCAAAAGACGATGCACCGATCATCGCCAAGGCGACCATCCAGCGGGAGAACCAAGGCAGCACCGGTTTTGGCAAGGGCGTCGCCGTCCCGCACGTCAAGCATGCACAGATTCCGAAGATCATGGCGGCCATCGGACGCAGCGCCAACGGCGTAGACTTCGCCGCCCTGGATCGGGCTCCCGTCTACACGGTCGTCTTGCTGCTCTCGCCGCCGGATTCGCCGGATGGTCACCTTCAGGCGATGGAAAACATCTTCCGCCATCTGCAACAGGACAACTTCCGAAGGTTCTTGCGACAATCGGAATCCGCCGAGGCGATCTTGGACCTGATTCATGAAGCGGATGAGACCACCGCGAGCTGATCACACGACGCGGGCGCAAGAGTGGCCTCTCGGGCCGAGCCAAGAACACGGTAAAGCCGCCCCCACGAAGTAGTGGGCGCGGCAAGTCTGGGAATTCCCATGGATTCGCGGGATGTCCGAAAAGACGACACATTCCGAGATCGAGGTTCGCATCTCGAACGTTCAAGGCCTGCATGCCAGACCGGTCATGCGCTTCGTCGACGTCGCATCCCGCTTTGCCAGCACCATCCGCGTCAGGAAGGACGAACTCGACGTCGATGCCAAGAGCCCTATGGAGATGATGCTGCTCGAAGCCGTCCAGGGCACGGCCCTGCGCCTCGTGGCGGAAGGGGACGACGCCCAGCAAGCCCTCCAGGCCCTCGCCGATTTGGTCGACAGCAAGTTCGGAGAGGATTGATCCCCATCAGCGCTAAGACTCGATCAGTCCCCGGCTCTATCGGAGGATCACCCGCGACCACGGAGGCTCTGCCATGCCGCTGAAGAGGGGCATCGGTGTATCTTCCGGCGTTGTGATCGGTGACGCCCTGGTGCTGGAAACCGACGAGGCCCGCGTCCCCAAACGCTTCGTCAGTGAGGACCAGATTCCGCTGGAGGTCCTACTTCTCGACACGATCTTTGAATCTGCCAGGGCCGAGATTGCCCGGGAGCGGGAACAGTTTGCCGCTCGCGGCGGGGCCGAGCTTGCTGACATTTTTGGGTTTCACGAGCGCTGGTTGGCCGATCCCAAGCCGCGCAAGGAAATCGCCAATCTCATCGAATCCCGAGCCTTCAGCGCCGCCTACGCCATCAGCATCTTCATGAGGCGCTACCGCCGCCGTTTTGAAGACATGGGGACGCCGTTCCTGCAGGAGCGCGCCAAGGACGTTCTGGACATCGAGAGGCGCCTCCTTCACCACATCGGCGGCGAATCTCGCAACCGACTGGAGATGCTCGAGCAGCCCGTGGTCATCGTCGCCCACGATCTCACGCCCTCTCAACTCGTGGCCCTCGAACGCAGTAAGCGACTCCTCGGGTTCGCCCTCGACGCCGGAGGCACCACATCCCATACCGCCATCATCGCAGCGGGCCTCGGCATTCCCGCCGTGGTGGGTCTGGAAGATATTTCCGCAAACGTCTCCAGCGGAGATACCATCGTGGTCGACGGTCTCCACGGCGTGGTCGTCATCAATCCCGACACCAGCCAGCGCGAGAGCTATGCCGCCGATGCCGAACACCTCGAGGAAGTTCGCGCAACGCTCGATGAAATTCGCGAACTCACCGCCCAAACCGAGGACGGCACCGAAATAGAATTGCTCGGAAACATCGAGTTTCCATTAGAAATCAAAGATTGCTTCAAGAAAGGCGCCGTCGGAATCGGCCTGTACCGCACCGAGTTCCTGTTCCTTCAGGACGACCATTTGCCCACGGAGGAAGAACAGTTCAAAGTCTATCGGCAGGCCGTTACCGCCGTCGGCAAACGTCCGCTCGTAATCCGCACCATGGACCTGGGCGGCGACAAGTGCCGGCCGGGCAGCGGTGTCCATGAAAACGAGAAGAATCCCTTCCTCGGTCTGCGGTCCATCCGTTACAGCCTGCAACACCTCACGATGTTCCGTGCCCAGCTTCGTGCTATTCTGCGCGCCAGCGCCTTCGGAGATGTGCGGGTCATGTTTCCGCTCATCTCGAGAATCATGGAACTGCGTCAGGCCAAGTTCGTTCTCAGCCTGGTGATGGAGGACCTGGAGCAGGAGGGCTACGAGTTCCGCGGCAACATCCCCGTCGGCGTGATGATCGAGACGCCCGCCGCGGCCATTTGCACCCGGGAACTCGCCCGAGAGTCCGATTTTATGAGCATCGGCACCAATGACCTGATCCAATACACCCTTGCCGTCGATAGAACCAACGAGAAAGTGGCCCAGCTCTACACGCCGGCAGACCCGTCCATCCTCCGCCTGATCCGCGGGGTGGTTCGCGACGCCAAGCGTTGTGAAACGCACATCAGTCTCTGCGGCGAAATGGCGGGCGATCCCTTGTTCACTATCTTATTGGTAGGAATGGGGTTGCGAACGCTTTCCATGGCCGCCGGTAACCTTCCCAGGGTCAAGAAGATCATCCGTAGCGTGACGCGGGTGCATGCCGAGCGCGTCAAACGTCGAGTGATGTCCTTTGAAACTGAGCGGGAGGTGCTAAACTACCTTCGCGACGAGACCCGCAAGGTCTGGAGCGACATTTGATCCGCAACGACGCGTCGCGAGAATGCACCCACGCAGGTGCATTCCCGCCACTCGTTTTGTGGCGAGTGAAAAGAAATCGTCCCGGCTCTTTGGCGCTGTGTTGGCGCTGTTGTGATGCCGGGAAGGACAATCAGCTAGGGTGAGAAAGGGATTGCGGTCGTATTGCGCAATCGGTTGGCGATCAAGTACGCCGTTCAGGGTGATCTGAGATTCATATCACATCAGGATACCCTCCGGCTGTTCATTCGCGCATTGGCCCGTGCCCGAGTTCCGGTTCGACATTCCGAAGGCTTCAACCCCAGGCCCCGCGTATCAATCACCTTGCCCCGCCCTCTCGGCGTCGCATCGATTTGTGAAATGCTCGTCCTGGAGTTGGCCTCTGAGGAGGATCCCGTTGAGGTGCTCACGCGGCTCGCCGCGAAGATGCCCGAAGGGATCGAACTCCTGGAAGCTGAGCGGCTGGCCGAGCAGGATCGCCGACTGCCCATCGAGGTGCAGTATGCCATACGACTCGAACCGCAGCTCTGCCGCGGCGCCGCGGCAGCCGCAAGCGAGTTCATGGCAAAACAGAGCGTGGTCGTCGACAGGGTCAACCCGGCCCGCGCCGGTCCGAAGAAAGTGGACATCCGTCTATTTGTGTTGTCCATCGGAGTTGACGACGGCGAATTGCTCTGGACCCAGGCGATGACGCCTGAAGGGACCGCCAGAGTCGGTGAAGTTCTCGACTCCCTCGGGTTGCCGAGTGGTGATTTACTGCATCGCGTCGTGCGCAAGGCGATCTCGTATCGTTCGTAGCGAGTGCTTCGAAGTCCGGGGTGGCCAGAGCGGTTCGCTCATGCAACGTCCGTCTCGACGGTGGGGCACCTTGAACGACGGGACACGCGCCTCGGCGACGCCGCATCCCATCCGTGACATCCGCTGATTCCTCCTGAGAGGAGAATTGTGTCAACAGAAAGACAGGAGCAGTCTTCCGAGGGGAAGATTCGCTCAGAGCCCCGAACGGGTGAACAACGACCGAGGCGCGTCCGCAAGAAGAGAATGCGCAGGAAGCCTGCCACGTCGGCGACGGCGCGGGGGACGACATCGTCCACGCCGCGCGCCGAGGCTGCCGCCGCGGCCCAGAAGCCGGAGAACCGTCAATCAGATTTCGGCGCCGGGATTTTCGACGCCGAGCCGGAGTCCCCGGCAAAGCCGGCCACGGGCGCCGATTCCGGCGCTGCGATGCCGGCCAAGAAGATGCGAAAGCGGAGAACGCGCAAGTCCCGCACCCAACGGCTTGCCGAAGAGGCCGCCGTGATCGCGGCGGTGTCGCGGCCGGCTTCGGCCGGTCATGCAGCGACGGAGAAGTCGGCCGACGAGCAACCCCCCGTGAGTCGGGCTTCCGCCACCCGCAAGCGCCGGACGCGGCGCAGCCGATCCAGAGGTGCTTCCAAACCGGAGGAGCCCAGGAAGGCTTCGTCCGTCGTGGCCGGCGGCGACGCAAGCCCCGGGGGTGGACCAGGCAAAGACGACCAGCTCGACATGGAAGTCGCCCCGCTGGACTTCGACGCGCTGGACGCGGAAGAGCGTGACGATGAGATACCGGCGGTCAAGTCCGCCGCGAAAGAACCGGAACGCCCCAGGGCCGGCCCGGCCGCCAAGTTCGATTCATCGTCTCAGGCCGTTGCTGCCGCGCCACGCGAGATGCTGATCAACGCCGCCGAGCCGGAGGAGTGTCGCATCGCCCTCCTGAGCGGCGGTCGTCTCGACGAGCTGTACATCGAGCGGGCCGCCGCGGCCTCGAACGTCGGCAATATCTACAAGGGCATCGTGACCAAAGTCGAGCCGTCGATTCAGGCGGCGTTCATCGACTTCGGCTTGCCGGCGCAGGGCTTCCTGCACATTAGTGATCTTCATCCAAGATTCTTTCCGGATAGCAAGGGCGAAGCGGAAATCGTCGGCATGAAGATGCCGCGCCGTCATCGCCCGCCGATCCAAAACTGCCTCAAGCGCGGCGACAAGGTCATCGTTCAGGTCATCAAGGAAGGAATCGGCACGAAGGGCCCGACGCTGTCGAGCTACATTTCCATTCCGGGCAGATTCCTCGTCATGATGCCGGGCATGGAACAACTGGGCGTCTCCCGCAAGATCGAAGACGAAGAACAGCGGCGCAAGATGCGCGAGGCCCTGTCCCAACTCTCGCTGCCCAAAGAGATGGGATTCATCATGCGGACCGCCGGGGCCGACAGGACGAAGCGCGATCTCCAGCGTGACCTGAATTTCCTCTCCCGCCTCTGGAAGCAGGTTGACAAGCGGATCAAGCAGGAGAGGGCGCCGACGGAGATTTATCGCGAGTCGGACCTTGTGATCCGCACCATTCGCGACGTTTACGATTCGAGCCTGCACCGCATCGTCGTAGACAGCCCGACCGTGGCCAATCGCGTTCGCCAGTTTCTGGCCATTGCCAGCCCGCGGTCGCAGGATATCGTCGAGGTGTACGAAGGTCCCGAACCGCTCTTTCATCGTTATGGGATCGAGGCGGAGATCGACCGGCTGCATCTCAAAACGGTTCCGCTGCCCTGCGGCGGTTCGCTGGTGATCGAGCAGACCGAGGCGCTTGTAGCGATCGACGTCAACTCCGGCCGTTTCCGAATTCCTGATAACGCGGAGGAGACGGCTTATCGTGTCAACCTCGAGGCGGCCGACGAGATCGCCCGGCAATTGCGGCTGCGCGACCTCGGCGGTTTGATTATCTGCGATCTGATCGACATGGGGCAGGATCGGCACCGGCGCACCATTGAGCGCCGTATCTCCGAGGCGCTCCGCAAGCACAAGGAGCGCGCCAAGGTTTTACGCATTTCCAAGTTCGGCTTGATGGAGATGACCCGTCAGCGGCAGCGGCAGTCCTTCAATCACAGCGTCTTTCAGGAATGCCCCCGTTGTGGCGGTAGCGGACGCGTGAAGGCGCCGGAATCGGTGGCGCTGGAGGTCATGCGGCGCATCCGGCTGGCAAGCCAGAGCGAGGGTGTTGCCCGCATCGACGTGCGCGTCTCGAACTCCGTGGCGGGCGATCTTCTCAATCGAAAGCGTCTTCAGCTTGCCGACCTGGAACGGCGGAGTGGTCAGACCATTCGGATCCAGGCGGTGGAAGGGTTTGCCGTGAACCAGGTGGTCATATCCTGCTCTGATCGCCTTGGCCGGGAAGTCCACCAGGCCTCCCACTCTTCGGTCGCACGGCAAGGCCCGGAGGCCAGGTCGACCCAGTCGCGGTCTCGCCAGACTGGGGGCAAGAGTCGAGGACAGTGAGTTTGGCGGCTTGCAAGATTCCCGAGTCTGCGAACTTGACGGTCGTGAAGGTTGCCATGAATTGAAGCAGAACGTCGGCCGCCCCGCCATCGTCCTCAAGACGTGAAGGGATTCTTCGTCGATAACGGTTGCGGAGGATGATTGTATGGAGACATCGGAGACCGCCTTTATGCGTCGTCTTGGGAACTTGCGCCTGCTTTGGCTCTGCGCCTGCGTGGCGTTTCTTTTGTTGCCTTTGGCGATCGGCTGCCAACAGCAGACGTGGTATCTCGATCCCCGTTTTGGGGAAAGGCTGGCACAGCAGGATAAGAAGCCGATTTTGTTCTACTTCAAGGCTTGGGATTCGACACAGCATCGCAACATGCAGTTGAACGTGTTCAACGATCCCTCGGTCAAGGCGGAATTGCTCAAGACGGTGAACATTGAGGTGGAGTTTGCCTGGAGTACGCCTTACAAGGAGCGATACGGTGTTTCCAATGCCCAGGTTTGCGTGATGTGCAAACCGGATGGCACAAAGGTGGGCCACGCCCTGTACGCCAACCCTGTGCCGACCGTTCCTCGGTTTCTTGATTGGTTCAAGGGTTCCCTGAGCGAAGCCCTCCCGCCGACCGCATCGGGGCCGAGCGAACCTGCGGACACGCCAAAACGAGGGGCATAGATTCTATCCGTGGGGCGATTTGTCTAAACGACCCCGGTGCGGCGGCGCGCGCGGTGACGGGATTTTTTGGGTCCTCGCCGGCGCTTCGGGCTGGTGATGTTTGCGATCGGATACGCGAAGAGGCAAGCGGGTGTGGGTGGCGTTGGATGTTGGGGGATGGTTGGGGTTTGTTGGGTCGGTTCTTTGGTCGTCGTTTTGGGGAATGTCGTCGTAGATTCCGTAGTTCTCTCGGATGGCTCGGTTCATGGCGCTGCGCCACTCGTCGTGGGTGTATTTGGGTTGGCCGTATTTTTGTTGTGAGTCTTTGATGGGGGTTGCGCCTTGGCGGTATTGGGTTGGGATGTCGTAGAGGCGATTCGATTTCCCCTGCGGAGTCGGGGGCTGGGGGGGACGCGAAGAGGCAAGCGGGTGTGGGTGGTTTTGGTTTGGTGGTGAGAGTTGTGGGTTGTCTGGTTTTGGTGGAGGTCCGCCAAACGGCAAGCCGGGTGGAGGCGTGGGTTGGGTTCTTGGGGGAGGGGTCAGGATGTCGTTGGATTGATGGTGTTCGTTCCTCGCCGGCGCTTCGGGCTGGTGTGGCTCGTGGGGTTCGGGGTTGGGGTTCCTGGGTTTGTGGAAGTGGCTGATGTCGATTCCCCAGATGTCTTTGGCGGCGTCGGTGAGGGTTTGGCAGAACTCTTCGTGGGATTGTTCGGGCGGGTCGGCGGCGTCGGCGAGATTCGCATTGTTCGTAGGGGTTTGGAGGAGACGCAGTCGTGCGATTCGCTCGGTGGAGCGGATTTTTTCCTGGGCGGTGTCGGCCTTTTTGAGTTGGCAGCATTTGTGGAGGGCGTTGCAGAGTTCGGCGAAGCTGAGTTCTTCGGTTTTGACTTGATCGATCATTTTTTCGAGGGTGAGGCGTTCGAGGGTTTGGAGGAGCTCGGCGGCTTTGGGATCGGCGTGGTCGGTGGTTGGGTCCAAGGTTTTTCTCCTTTGCGGCGGGTGGAACCCGCCCTACGGGTTTCCGGGTGAACCGGGGCCGGGGACGGCCCGGCTCGCTGTGGTGGATGTCCGCGCGAACTGAAGTTCACGGCTCGTATTTGAGTCGATTGGCGCTGCGCTCAATTGTTATTTGGGTGGGGCATTGTCGTGAGCAGGAAAAGTGGTGGTTTTTTTGGGCGCGGGTGTGATGTCGTTTGGGTGGCAGGAGTTGAGGGAGGAGAAAAAGTCAAAAAGTCGAAACGTTGAAAAGTCGAAACGTCGAAACGCCGAAAAGTCAAAACGTCGAAACGTCAGAATGCGCGAGGAAGCAGGCAAGTGTGGGCTGGGTTGGCGAGATTCGCGTGGGGGAGTTGTTTTGGTTGGTCCGCCAAACGGCAAGCCGGATGGGGGCTTGGGTTGGATTTTTGGCGGAGCGGCAGGTGGGGGGCGCGGTTTTGTTCAGACTCGACGGAATTGCCTTTCCAGGTCGTGGGTGGTGAGTTCGAGGGTGGTGGGGCGGCCATGCGGACAGTTGCTGGCGCGTTGCGTGAGGTGGCGCTGTTCGAGGAGGGCGTAGATTTCATCCGTGCTGAGGGGATCGCCGGCTTTGACGGCGGCTTTGCAGGCCATCATGTCGAGGGCGGTATGGATGAGCGTTTCGTCGGATTGACCGCCGCCGGTTTGGACAAGCCGATCAAGGAGATCGGCGATGAACGTCCTGATGTCCACTCTATGCAGGAGAGTGGGGAAACCCTGTACGGCGAGGGTGCCTGGGCCGAAGACGGAGAGGTCGATGCCGATTTGCTCGAGGAGGTGCGCGTGCTGTTCGGCGGCCTGGATTTGTGCAGGCGAGGCGTCGATGGTCTCGGGCATGAGGAGGCCCTGGGATTCCAGGGGGCCCTGGAGGATGCGCTCGCGGAAACGCTCATAGAGGATGCGTTCGTGGAGGGCGTGTTGGTCGATGATGATGACGCCGTCGGCCGTCTGGGCGACGAGGTAGGTGTTATGAATCTGCATGACGGTGTTGGCGGGTTGGGGGGGCGCGGGTAGGGCGCCGCGAGCTTCCTCGGGGGCGCGGCCGTGATCTTGGTCGCTGGTGGATGGGGGGCGCGAAGCGGCAAGCGGGTCCGGGCGGTCTTGGTTTGATGAGGGTGGTTGCGGGTTTTCCGGGGCGGCGCTGGGGGGTTGTTCCTGTCGGGCTGAGAGGGTGTTGGCGATCGAGGGCCGGAGCCGGTGCGTTGGGAACGGGGGCGGCTGGAACTGCAATCGCGGTTGAGTGGGATCGACGCGTTTGAGGTAGTCGGCCAGTGCGTGGCGGGCGCGCAGTTGGGCGTCCGGGTCGCCGGTTGTTGTTGGGGTGCGGAGGCTGGGGGTCAGGTCGGCCGAGAGCAGGGTTTCCCGCAGGACGGCGAGAACCTGTGACTGGACGAGGCCGGCATCGCGCCATCGAACCTCGATCTTGGTTGGGTGGACGTTGACGTCGAACTCGGCAGGGTCGGCTTGGAGGAAGACGAAGGCGACGGGGTATCGGTCGTGCTCGACAAGACCGCGGAAGGCCTCACGGATGGCGTAGCCGATGCGTCGATCGACGATGTACCGCCCATTAAGAAACAGGTATTGCCATTTGGATGAGGCCCGAGACTGGGCCGGTGGGGCGATGAAAGCTTCGACGATCAGACCGCGTTCCGCTCGATTGATTTCCAGAAGACATTGTGCAAGTTCAGCGCCGTAGAAGTCGGCGATTCGCTCTTTTCGGTCGGCGGTTGAGGGAAGGTTGCGGAGGCTGCGGCCGTTGTGGGTGAGGGTGAATGCAATATCGGGGTGGGCCAGGGCCAGGCGCGCGATCTGCTCGGTGACGTGGCTGCACTCGGTCTGGGGTCTGCGGAGAAACTTGCGGCGAGCCGGGACGTTGAAGAAGAGATTGCGGACCTCGATGGTGGTGCCGGGCGGAGCGGCGCAGGGGGAGATGGTGGGCGCGGCATCGGCGTGGGCATCGTCGGTTTCGCTTTGGTTGGTGGTTAGTTCGTAGCCCTCAATCTGGTCGGCCGGTCGGCTGGCGATGCGGAGGTGGCTGACCGAGGCGATGGAGGCGAGGGCTTCTCCGCGGAACCCGAGGCTCTGAATGCAAAACAGATCGTCGGTGGTGTAGATCTTGCTGGTGGCGTGGGGGGCGACGGCGAGCAACAGGTCTTCGCGGGAGATTCCACGGCCGTTATCCGTGACGCGGATGAGCCGGGCGCCGCCGTCTTCGAGGGCGACGTCGATGCGGTCGGCTTGGGCATCGATGGCGTTTTCGGTGAGCTCCTTGACGACCGAGGCGGGCCGTTCGATGACCTCGCCGGCGGCGATCTTGTTGACCAGGGCGGTGGGGAGTTTCCTGATGTGCGGCATGGCTGGATTGTTGTCCTGATGCGGGCGGTGCAATCGGGCTTCCTGTGCGCCGGACGCTTATTCTTGTTGTGGCGACCGCCAAACGGCAAGCCGGGGTCGGTGGTTCATTCCGTATTTGTGTACTGCTTCAGGTTTTCTCATGGCGCGATGCGCTTGCAGTCGGAGTATAAGGGATCGGGGCCGGGGAGGTGAGAGGCGAGCGGCGCGGCAGAATGAAGACATGGCTGGGCGGGTGGAGATCGGGCGGGGCGGGCCTGTGATTTCTCGTGTGACGGTCTTGAGGCGTTGTGGGGATGTGGTACGATGGTGCGCGTCGTCCGCCGAGCGGCAAGCCTTGTTGAGAGGTATGCGTTTTGACGGGCAGGCCGTGGGAATCTGTATCGATGGCCACCTTGACCGAGTTTGAGCCGACGCGTCTCGAGCGGGATGAGGTCGGGGGCGATTTGTGGACGCTGAACTTCGGGCCCCAGCATCCGGCGACACACACGACCTTGCGGCTGGTGCTCGAGTTGGACGGCGAGACGGTCATCGCGTGTACGCCGCACATCGGCTATCTGCACAGCGGCTTTGAGAAGCTCGGGGAGCATCTGGACTACAACCAGTACGTCGTGGTCACGGACCGGATGAACTACATCAGTCCGATGGCCAACAACATCGCCTGGCACACGGCCTGTGAGAAGCTGTTCGGGGTTGAGTTGACGCCGCGGTGCAAAGTGATTCGCACGATCATCGCGGAATTGGCTCGGATTCAGGACCACCTGCTCTGTTTGGGGACGGCCGGGTTGGACCTGGGGGCGTTCACTTCTTTCCTCTATACGTTCAACGAGCGCGAATACATCTATGACCTGTTCGAGGAGATTTGCGGGGCACGGTTCACGACAAGCTATACGCGCGTCGGCGGGCTGATGCGGGACATGCCGGACGAGTGGCCGGACCACGTCATGGCGTTTATCCGGCGTTTGCCTCGGCCGCTTGCGGACTTTGAATCGCTGTTGACGCGGAACCGCATTTTCGTGGAGCGAACGCGCGGAATCGGGATGATCAGCCGGGCGGATGCAATCTCCTATAGTTGGACCGGGCCGTTGGCGCGGAGCGTGGGCATCAAGCGCGATCTGCGCAAGGACGAGCCCTACCTTTGCTATGCCGACAATTGGGACGGCCGGGGGTCGAGCGGTGTAAGCTTCAAGGTGCCGATCGCGATGCAGGGCGACGTGTACGATCGGTATCTGGTTCGTTTGGAAGAGGTTCGCCAATCGATGGCCATCGTCGAGCAACTGGTGGACAACGTTCCGGCCGGCCCGGTGGATGCACGACCGAATGAGAAGTTGACGCTGCCGGACAAGCGGGAGGTTTATTTTTCGATCGAGGGATTGATCCATCACTTCGAGCGGATCATGACGAACCGGGGGTTCGAGCCGCCGATCGGCGAGGCCTACGCGGCGAACGAGACGGCCAACGGTGAATTGGGGTTTTACCTGGCGTCGGACGGTGGGAATTGTCCGTATCGGGCGCGGTGCCGGCCGCCGAGTTTCATCAACTACCAGTGTTTTTCCCAGTTGGTGGTGGGGCACGTGATCAGTGACGTTGTCGCCGTGTTGGGCAGCTTGAACATCATCGCGGCGGAGCTGGACCGGTGAGAAACGTCAAAATGTCAAAACGTCGAAAAGTCAAAATGTCAAAATGTCGGGAGACGCGGCGATTGCGAAGTCGCGATTTATCGACTTTTGCGGTGAGGTAGTGATGGCCTGGCAGACGATTGATCGACGGTCGGCGGTGTTTTCGGAGGATGCCGAACCGGCGTTGAGCGAGGCGGTTCGGGAGAAGATTCTGTCGTTTTTTCCGAGATATGAAACGAAGCGTGCGGCTCTGTTGCCGGCTCTGCACGTCGTTCAGAATGCGCTGGGGCACGTCAGCTATCAGGCGATGTCGGAGATCGCGGCATTGTTGGAGATTCCGGCGAGTGCCGTGCTGGACACGCTCAGTTTTTACACGCACTTCTGGGACCATCCCAAGGGTCGCAAGGTGATCGTGGCCTGTCGCAGTCTGTCTTGCAGTCTGATGGGGGCCGAAGACGTGCTCAAGACGCTCAAGCAGGAATTGGGAATCGAGGAACACGGCACGACCGACGACGGCGAATACAGCCTGATGACCGAGGAGTGCCTGGCGGCCTGCGACCACGGCCCCTGCCTGTTGATCAATGAAAAGCTGCACAAGTGCGTGAAACCGGGCGACGTGAGTAAAATCCTCAAAGACGCCAAGAACGATCAGATCGACGTGCCGCGCTCGGACCTGTTTGACGGCCCGGTTGAAACGCCGGCCGGGGTTGCGGCGAGCGACGGCGAAACCACGTCGGATGTTCGCGAAATGATGGAATCGTAATGTCAGAAGATCCGTCGGTGGCCGGGGTATCCAGCGGGTCACTGACACCGACCCCTGATCTTTCCCCTGCGCCGCCCCCTGCCGCGGGCAGGCCCTCCTCAAAACTCAGCCCGGAAACCGGGTGGCGTCGCGCGGGTTGTTTCATCCTGTTGTTGGTTGCTCTGCACGTCGTTGTGGGGCCTAAGGCGCGGCTGAGCGAGTGGCGCGTCGATGCCACGGTCAATCCGAGTTTTGCCGAGGCGACGGCCTGGCGATCGGGTCGGCTGGACCTGGACGAGCGGATGCACGACACGGCGCTGATCGGCGGGCGCATCTACAACGTCTACCCGCCGCTCTTCACCTTCATAAGCTATGCGGCCCTGGCGGGGCGGGATCTGAATCTGTGGGTGATGGGGCGGATGGGGATCGAGCCGCCGGACGCATCGGACGCGGTTTCGTTTCCGACCTCGTGGCTTGTCGGGCTTGTGGCGCTGCCACTGGTGGCGATGGGGTTTTGGGCGCTGGGTCGAGCGACAGGACGGTCCGCGTGGGCGGCGCTGCTATGCTTCGGTTGGATCGCGGGCACGCCGGTCATTGCGTGTCTGGCAACGGCGCGGGGAGGGAGCATCAACCACATCAACCATTTGCTTTCCCAGACGGGTCTGATGTTGATCGCCGCAGCGTTGTTGGGCCGGCGCCGACTGGCCTTGGCGTTGGTGGGATTGATCATCGCGGTTTGGTCGAGGCCGTTGACGGTGGCTTTTGTGTTGCCGATTCTCTGGGCGGCGTGGCGATGGGATGCCTCGTTGCGCCAACGGCGATTGATTGCGGCGGCTGCGGCCCTGGTCTTGGCAATAGGGGCGCCGATGACCCTGAACGGTCTGAAGTTCGGGTCGCCCTTTGAAACTGGGTACGCGTACATCTACGCCGAGCGGACGGATGAGTTGGCGGAGCGTGGCCGGACAAGTCTGTTTTCTCCGTCGTATGCGAAGCGGAACGCGTGGTACATGAATCTCGAGATGCCCGGCTGGGAGGTTGGCTCGTTCGGCATCCGGCCGGTGCTCGATTCCCATGGGGCCGGCATTTGGTTCACGACGCCGCTGTTGCTGTTCGCAATCTTCGGCGTGCGTCACTGGTGGGCCGACCGGACGCGGCGGTGGTTGATGCTGGGATCGCTACCGGTCATCGTCGGTATCTTGTGCTACCACAATACGGGCTACGTGCAGCCGGGGTACTATCGTTTTGTGTTGGACTTTCTGCCCATCTGGTTGGTGGTGATAGCCCCACTCACCGTGGGTGACGTTCGCTCGCGACTGGCGCTGGGGGCGGTGGCGTGGAGCGCTTTGTACTTCAACCTGATCACGTGAGGGCGCGGATGATCGAGCAACAAACCGACGGCGGACCGGAACAGGCTGATGCCTGCGATGCCACCAATCCGTCCCCCACCCCTGGAAGGGATGGGGCACCCGCATCACAACCGCAAGGCGGGCCGGTTGAGTCGCGCTGGCGGATGTTGGGTTGTTTTCTGCTGATGCTGGCCGCCATGCAGTTGACGATCGGGCCGAAGCTGCTGCTGTCGCAATGGGAGTTGCTGGCGGATCAGGATGCGGGGGTGGCCGAGGGCGAGGCATGGCTGAAGGGCCGGCTTGATCTGCCGCCTTTCATTGGCGGGGCGCTGGACTGGGACTATCCCTCGCTAGTGCTTCGGGCTGGTGAGAACGCGGGTGATCCGTCTCATCGCCTTCACGACACGGCGTTCTTCACGCCGACCGGCAAGATCTACAACGTTTTTCCGCCGCTGGTTTCGATTCTGACCGTCCTGCTCTCTCCCTTGCATCGCCTCCTGCTGGGAGACCAGGTCCACATGTGGCTCCAGACTTCCTTTCTGCTGCTCGTGTTCTGGCCGTTGCCGATTGTTGGATTCCTTGTCTTCCGGCGGCGAACGGGTGACTCTGCGTGGGCGGCGCTCCTGACGCTGGCGTGGATGGGAGGGACGGCGGTGTTGCCGACGCTCGCCCAGGCCCGGCACGGATACCTCGGTGGGGTTGACCACGTCTTGTCGCAGGTCGGGCTGCTCATCCTTGCGGCGGACCTGCTGGGCAAACAGCGGATCTGGCCGGGGCTCATCGGGCTGCTGATCAGCACTTATACGCGGCAGATGACGTTCCTCTATGGGATTCCGCTGCTCTGGATCGCTTTGAGGGATGTTCGATCGGGAGGCTTGCCGCGGTGGAACGTTCGCAGATTTCTGTTTTGCGGGGCCGGTCTGGCGGTGATCGCGGCGCCGCTGCTGAGCCTGAACTATCTGAAGTTCGGCAATCCGCTGGACTTTGGGTATTCCTACATCTACGAGGGCCGCGAGGATGAGCCGATGGGCCGGCGGTTCCGGGAGCATGGCACCTTTTCGACGCACTTCATCAAAGAGAACCTCTATTACATGCACGCGGCCCCGCCGCGGATCGGCGAGATCACGGCTGCGGGGGTGCAGATCAGCGATGACAACCCGCATTCGACGAGTTTGTGGATCACCACGCCGCTGGCGTTTTGGGTTTTGCTTTCGGTGGGCAGTTGGTGGCGCGAGTTGAATTGTCGGCTCCTGATGATGGGGAGCTTGCTTGTGATGGCGGGGCTCGTATGCTACCACAGTCCCGGCTATTGGGCGGCGGGGTATTGCCGGTTCGCGTTGGACTTCCTTCCGATCTGGCTGCTCGTGGCGGCGCCGTTCACGCGCGGCGGATGGCGAACCTGGATGACGTTGGGGTGTGTGGCCTGGAGCCTGTTGTACTTCCAGGCCGTCGTTTGAGATGACTCCCTGGTGATTCCGCCCACACCGCGGAAGACCATAACAACGGTAGATCATGGCGGCATTCGAGCCGGTGTTGATGAGGAACGTGGGCGTTGAGGGGAGCCGAACGCTCGCGGTCTATCGTTCCCGTGGGGGGTACGCCGCGGCCTCGAAGGTTCTGGGGGAGCTCAGCCCGGACGACGTCGTGGCGACGGTCAAGCGCAGCGGGCTTCGCGGTCGGGGCGGGGCGGGTTTTCCCGCGGGGATCAAGTGGTCGTTTCTGCCGCCGGAACGGACGGTGACGTATCTCTGCGTCAACGCCGACGAGTCGGAGCCGGGCACCTTTGGCAACCGCGTGTTGATGGAGCATGATCCGCATCAACTCCTGGAAGGGATTTTGATTGCGGGGTACGCGACCCGGACGACCGTGGCCTACATCTATATGCGGGTCGAGTTTCACGAGCAGTTTCACATCATGCAGAAGGCCGTGGACGAGGCCTATGCGGCGGGGCTGTTCGGCAGGAACATTCTGAACACGGATTTCTCGATGGATTGCGTTGTCCACCGGGGGGCGGGTGCGTATGTCTGCGGTGAAGAGACGGGCCTGATCGAGAGCCTGGAGGGGAAGCGCGGCTGGCCTCGGATCAAGCCTCCATTTCCGGCGATTGAAGGCTTGTTCGCCAAACCGACCGTTGTCAACAACGTGGAGACGCTCTGTTGTCTGCCTCATATCTTTGAGCGCGGTGCGGACTGGTTCAAGTCGATCGGGACCGAGGCGTCTACCGGGCCGAAGCTCTACACGGTGAGCGGTCCGGTGAAGCGGCCCGGGTGCTTTGAAGCGCCGCTGGGCCTGTCGTGCCGGGAGTTGGTTTTCGGCGAGGACTTCGCCCAGGGGATGGCGGATGGGAAGCGGCTGAAGGGATGCATTCCCGGCGGCCTGAGCATGGGAATCCTTACGGAAGCGGAACTGGACTGTAAGTTGTGCTTCGATGACGTGCGGAATTACGGCCTTCTGGGGTTGGGCACGGCCGGCGCGATCGTGATCCCGCATGACGCGGACATACGCCAGGTGTTGGCCAATGTGACCCGGTTTTATTCGGAGGAGAGTTGCGGCCAGTGTACGCAATGTCGCGAGGGGACGAATTGGATGTACAAGATTGCCCGGCGCATTGCGATGGGAGCTGGCCGGATGTCGGATTTGGATTTGCTGGTGGATATCAGTTCGAACATGGGAATGATGCCGGGGTTGAGCATCTGCGGCTTGCCGGACGGGGCGACCTATCCGGTGCGCACGATCGTGGAGAAGTTCCGGGGCGAGTTCGAGGAGCACATACGGCGGCAGGGCCCGGGGCAGGTGGAAGCGGCGTTGAAGCGCGTGAACGCGGCGGCGTATGAGTTGCCGATTGTGGGGTAAGTGACAGGAGGTAGAAGGCTTGAGGCAGCTACGCATCAATGCGGACACATCTGTTTTCGGCGGTTGTTTTGACGAGATATTCGCCGAGGATAGCCGCAAGTTGTTCAAGGAGATTAGTGCCGGTCGGTTCCTGGTGGTGCTATCGGGCACGGTCTTACGCGAGTTGCAGGAGGCGCCTGAGTACGTGCGCAAGGTTCTCTCTGATCTCCCAAGAGAGCGCGTAGAGATCGTTGAGTTGTCAGAGGAGATCGAGGCTCTCCGCGATGCCCATCTCGATGCGGGTGTGGTCGGTTCTGCGTCGCTGCTTGATGCCGAACATATTGCTTCTGCATCCGTGGCCGCGGTGGATTTGATTGTCAGTTGGAACTTCAAGCACATCGTACACTTCGAGAAGATTCGTGGTTATCATGCCGTTAATCTTCTCAGGGGCTATCATCCCATACCGATTCATATCCCCAAGGAGGTAATCGAGACATGACGACCCAACGGTTCGACTGTGTGAGAATGAAAGAGGAGATCCAGCGGCGGATCATCGAGGAGGTCGCGGACCTCTCACCGCAAGAGCGGAGAGAGAAGCTGGTAAGGGATATCCTGTCCGATCCGGTTCTCGGCTCGCTATGGCGCGAGGCGCCGCGGGTCGATCAGAGGGCGCCATCCGTTGAGCCCTAGTGCTCCGTCACGGTTGATCTTTCGGGTGGTACGGGCATCTCGCCCGTCCGGAACGGGCAAGATGCCCGTACCACCCAACCCGGAACGGGCAAGATGCCCGTACCACCCAACCCGAAGAATTGATTGTGCCGAAGCATTAGTTTGTGGAACTCTTTGATGGATAGATCGCCCCAAGCAGCGGTCTGTCCCCCACCCCTGGAAGGGGCGGGGCACCCAATCGGACTTCGTGAATTCGTAGTGATGACGTAGCGGCAAGCTTGCGAGGCCATGACAAGGCGCCCCGTCGGATTCATTCATGCCAAAGATCATCATCGACGGACAAGAGATTGAATGCCGGGAGCGGATTCCGGTGTTGCAGGCGGCGTTGGAGGCCGGGTGGGACGTTCCGCACTACTGCTACCACCCGGGCTTGAGCGTCGTGGCGTCCTGCCGGCTGTGTCTGATGGAAATGAAAATGCCTCATCCCCAGACCAAGGAGATGGGGTGGGCGCCGAAGTTGTTTCCGAGTTGTCAGACGCCGGTGCGCGACGGGCTGGAGGCGCGCTTCTGCTCTGAGAAAGTCAGGGAAAATCAGCGCGAGTGCATGGAGTATTTCCTGCTGAACCATCCGCTGGATTGCCCGGTGTGTGATCAGGCGGGTGAGTGCTACCTTCAGGACTACAGCCTTCGGTTCGGCAACGCCACCAGCCAGATGGTCGAGCCGAAGAACAAGAATCCCAAGAAAGACATCGGCAGCCGGACGCTGCTCTATCAGGACCGATGCGTGATGTGTTCCCGCTGTGTGAGGTTCTGTGATGAGGTGGCGGGGACGGGTGAGCTGGCCATCGTCAATCGCGGACACAAGGCGGAGATCGACGTTTTCCCCGGCGTTCCCCTGGAGAACGCATTGCAGGGCAACGTCGTGGACATCTGCCCGGTCGGCTCGCTGTTGGACAAGGACTTCCTGATGGATCAGCGCGTCTGGTTTCTGAAAGAAACCAAGAGCGTGTGCCCCGGGTGTTCGGCGGGCTGTGCGATTCATGTCGATCAGAACAAGGACCGGGTGTGGCGTCTGAAGCCGCGCTACAACCCCGGTGTCAACGACTGGTGGATGTGCGACGAGGGCCGGTTCGGCTGGAAGTATGTGCACGACGGCCGGCGGCTGAATCGTCTGACGGTTCGACGGGGGGCCGGCGCCGAGACGCCGGACTGGGACAGCCTGCCGGAGATCGCGGCGGCGCGGCTGGGCGGGGTGGTGCAGCGCGAAGGACCGGGCAAGTTGGCGGCGATGTTTTCGCCGTTCATGTCTTGTGAAGAGGCCTGGCTCCTGGGGACGTTCATTCGGGGTATCGACCCGGATGCGACCTTGGTGATGGGGCCTGTTCCCGTGGATGGGGAGGATCAGACCTTTCCGCAAGGGAACAATTCGCCGGTGCGCTTTACGATCCGGGCAGAGAAATGCCCGAACCGGTTGGGGATCGAGATGGTCCTCGCCGGACTGGGCGGCACGGTGGCCTCGGTTGAGGCGTTTGAGACTCAGGCGGCCCAAGGGGCGTTCGCCGGGGCGTGGATCGTTGGGGGATACCCGAATGAATGGGTGAGGAAGGAAACGGTTTCGGCCGTCGGGAAAGTCGGGCTGTTGTTCGTTCAGGACATCCTGCCGAATGCGTTGACCGAGTCGGCGCATGTGTTGATACCGGGTTGCAGTTGGGCGGAACGGTCCGGCTGTTTTGTGAATTGTGACGGGAAGATTCAGGCGTTCGAAGCGGCGATCGCGCCGCCGGAGGGCTGCCGGCGGGATGGACAGGTCTTGTTTGCGCTACGGGGTGAGGCGGGGTTGTACCTTGCGTCGATGGTTCGCGGTAGGATGGCGGAATCGATGCCGCAGTTTGGCGCGTTGCACGTCGCACCCGAGGTTCCGCAACATGCCCACTAGTTTGTGGAACTCTTTGATGGATAGATCGTCCCAAGCAGGGGTCCGTCCCCCACCCCTGGAAGGGGCGGGGCACCCAATGCTCATTGAGCGGGTTTCGTCAAATAGTGGACAGTTTCAGGAGGTCCGCCAAACGGCAAGCCGGATGCGGGCGTGGCATCGGTCGTTGGTGATGGGAGGCTGGTCCGTCCCCCACCCCTGGAAGGGGCGGGGCACCCAATGCTCATTGAGCGGGTTTCGTCAAATAGTGGACAGTTTCAGGAGGTCCGCCAAACGGCAAGCCGGATCTGGCTTTCTTGGGAAGGCGTTGTCCTGTGAGGTTTATTAAGGCGCATCCCATTTTCACGGGGTTTTTACTTCTTGTCCTTGGCGGCGGGGCAGTGCTTGGGGCGGTGGTGCACTGGTGGGGCGACCTGCAACGGGTCTTGCTGGACCAGTTCTGGTTCAGTGTACTGCTGTCGCTGGCCTTGATCGGTGTCATCATGGCGGCGGTGGCCTATTCGATTCTGCTCGAACGAAAACTGTCCGCCTGGATTCAGGATCGGTATGGGCCGAACCGGGTGGGGCCGTTCGGGCTGTTACAGCCGATCGCCGACGGGCTGAAGTTCCTTCTGAAAGAGGACATCATTCCGCGATACGTGGATCGGGTGCTGTTCATCTTCGCGCCTTGGATGATCTTCGTCGTGGCGATGATCGGCTTTGCGGTGATCCCCTGGGGCGGGCGGTTTCGTTGGTCGTGGATGGCGGAGGGTGAGTTTCTGTGGTGCCAGGTGGCGAGCATTGACGTCGGCCTGCTGTATCTGTTGGCGGTGGGGTCGTTGGGCGTCTATGGGGTGGTGCTCGGCGGTTGGGCCAGCAACAACAAGTATTCGTTTTATGGTGGGATGCGGGCGGCGGCACAAATGCTGTCGTATGAAATCCCAATGGGGCTGGTCATTCTCGTGGGAATCCTGACGACGGGATCGTTGCGGCTTGAGCAGATGGTTGACGCCCAGGCGGCGACGGTGTGGGGCGTCGGCGGGCTGAGTTGGACGCTGCTCTATCACCCGATTGCAGCGGTGATTCTCTTCATCACGGCGCTCGCGGAGGCGAATCGGATGCCGTTCGACCTGGCCGAGTCGGAGCAGGAGCTGATCGGAGGCTATCACACCGAGTACAGTGCGATGAAACTGGCCCTGTTTTTCCTCGCCGAATATGCGCACATGATTACGGCCAGCGCGCTGATGGTGGCGATTTTCTTCGGCGGCTACCTGATACCGGGATGGACTTGGTTGAACGAGTCGCAAACGGCGCTGGCGATGTTCGCGCGCCTGAGTGTGTTCCTGGCCAAGATCGCGCTGTTCATCTGCACGTACATGGTGATTCGCTGGACGCTTCCGCGGTTTCGCTATGACCAGTTGATGCGGTTGGCCTGGAAGTCGCTGATTCCGATCGGCATTGCCCTGGTGTTGTTGCAGGCATGGATTCTTTATCGGGATCTTCCGCAATGGTATTCGACGGTGGGCAACGTGATGATCCTGGCGGTGACCGCTCTTGTGGGGGCCATGATGGATCGGCCGATCACGGGGCGGCAGAAGAGTTTGGTTCGCAGAGAGGGGCGGGTTGGCAGCGCCGTTTAGGTGCGCCAGCGTGGATTGTTGCTCTGGGTTGGGGGGCGGCCGCCAAACGGCAAGCCTGGTGGAGGCGTTCGTTTCCCAGGCGAGGCCGTTGGTTTGTGGCCTGTGAAACCTGTTGGAGTCCCGGTGTGGCGGATTGGAAGGATAACGACGTCGTCTATGTGGATCAGCCTGAGCTGACGATGACGGAGCGGCTGTATCTGCCGCAGATCTTCGGCGGCATGAGGACGACGCTGAGGCACGTCTTCAAGAAGCGCCTGCGCGACGAGACGGTGATTCAGTATCCCGAGCAGCGGCGACCCCTGCGGAAGGAGATCTATCGCGGCGTTCATCGGCTCAACCGCGATGAACAGGGGCGGGTGGCCTGTGTGGCGTGTTTCATGTGTGAGACGGCCTGTCCGGCGCACTGCATTCATATCGAAGGCGCCGAGAGCCCCTGGCCGGATCGCGAGAAGTATCCGGTCCAGTTTGACATCGATGAGCTGCGGTGCATCTACTGCGGGATGTGCGAAGAGGCCTGTCCCGTCGATGCGATCGAGCTGACGCCGGAGTTTCGCCTGGTCGGCTCGAGTCGGCAGGAGATGGTGTTTGACAAGGAAAAGCTGTTGATGGTTTACGACCAGACCAAGGACGATAAGCCTCGAAAGAATCCGCCGATTACGGGGTATTGAGGGGCTAAAACGTCAAAATGTCAAAACGTCAAAAGGGCAAGGATAACAAGATGTCGAAGAGGCTAGCGCGGGCAGGGGTTGGCTTGGTGGATTTGACTGCGGGTTGTCGAGTGGAGTCGGTGTCTTGAATAGTCAGTTGGTGTACCTGGCCTATGGGGTCGCGGCGCTGGTGGCGCTGGGCGTCTATGTCGGCCTGCCGAAAGAGGGACGGTGCAGTCGGCGGGGTTGGGTGCTGTTCGCTCTCATCGCTGCATTGGGGGGCTTGGCGGTCCTGCTGAATCGGTTGCTGAGCCTGGGGGCCGACCACATTTCGTTTTACGTGCTGGCCGTGCTGTGCGTCGGTGGGGCGATTCGCGTGGTGACACATCCTCGCCCGGTCTACTCGGCGCTGTTTTTCGTACTGGTGGTCTTGACTGCGGCGGGATTGATCATCCTGGTCGGCGCGGAGTTTCTCGGTATCGCGCTGGTCATCGTGTATGCCGGGGCCGTCCTGGTGACCTATGTCTTTGTGATCATGCTCTCGCAGCAGTCGCCGGCGTTGGACGGCGAGTCGGCCTCGGTGCTGAACTATGACCGCAGCGCTCGGCGGCCGGTGTGGACGTCGCTGGCCGGGTTCGTGCTGATGGCGACGCTGGTGGGCGTCGTCGTGGAACGTGATTGGCCGTCGTGGGATGAGGCGGCGGCTTCGGAGATGGCGAAACAGAACACGCTGGCCGTGGGGCGGATGTTGATGACGGATTACGCGGTCAGCGTTGAATTGGCGGGTGTCTTGTTGATGGTGGCGATGATCGGGGCGATCGCGGTGGCCCGTAAGCGGCTGCCGCGCGGCGGTCGTGATTCGGCCGGGTTGCCGCCGGGCGAGATCGGTAAGCACGTCCCGCCGTATTGAGAGCGAGAAAACCGGATGCCGCATCCCAACACACTGATGATCATCGGCGCCCTGCTGTTCGGGTTGGGGGTGATCGGTTTCCTGTCGCGGCGGAACATGATCGTGATGTTCCTCAGCACGGAAGTCATGTTCCAGGGCGTGCTGGTCAATCTGGTCGCCATGGGGATGATGCACGGCAACTTGCAGGGACAGATGCTGGGTCTTTTTGTGTTGGTGATTGCCGCGGTGGAGGCGGGCCTGGGCCTGGCCATTGTCGTGATGATGTATCGACGAGTCGGCACGCTGGATGCGGAGGCGTGGCGGCAGATGCGCGGTTGATGCCGGGCGTGGCGGCGAGGCCCCGAAGCGGAATGCAATTGGAGCCTTGCACCGGTTGGAACCGGTGCCACAGGATTCAGGGGCCGGGCGAGTGGGAGATTGATGGAACTGAAGACCCTGGCGATTCTGACTGCCTTGCTGCCATTGGCCGGCGCGGCGCTGGTCGGCGTGGTTGGGCTGCGGTGGGTGAAGGGACGATCGCATTGGCTGATTCTGGCCGGCGTGGGCGGCGCACTGATTGTGGCGGCGAGCCTCTTCACCGAGGTCCGGGTCCAGGCGGATCGTGCGCCGGAAATCGGGCAGAAGACGCTGAACGAGACGATTCCGATTTATGAGTGGATCAGCGCGGGAGCGGATTCGTGGCTGAACGTCTCCTTGCGTGTTGACCAACTCACGGCGGTCATGTTGCTGGCGGTGTTGTCGGTTTCGTTGATGGTCGTGGTCTATTCCGTCGGCTACATGCGGGATCACCACGGCCATGCCGAGCGCGGCTACGAGCGGTTCTTTGCGTTCCTGGGGTTGTTCGTCTTTTCCATGTGTACGTTGGTCCTGGCGGGCAACTTCCTGCTGCTGTATCTGGGTTGGGAGTTGGTGGGGCTGTGCAGCTACTTGCTGATCGGGTTTTACTATCAACGACCGGCGGCTGCCGCGGCGGCGAAGAAGGCGTTTCTGGTCAACCGGATCGGTGACTTCGGCTTCGGCCTGGGGATTCTGCTGATCTACCTTACCTTCGGGACGCTGGACTACCAGCCGGTCTTCGATGCCGTGACGGCGGCGCTGTCTCATGCGCCGGACGAAAATAAGCTGCGAGTCGCGCTGGGGCTGCTGCCGGGCGAGGACGTGGCCGGTGTCATTCAGACGATTAGTGATCGGGTGACGCCGATCGCCTTGCTGCTTTTCTGCGGGGCGGTGGGCAAGAGCGCCCAGTTGCCGCTCTCCGTGTGGCTGCCGGACGCGATGGAGGGGCCGACGCCGGTCAGTGCCCTGATCCATGCGGCAACGATGGTGACGGCCGGGGTCTATATGGTGGCCCGATGTTGCGTGATTTTTGCCGCGTCGCCCTACGCGATGTGGGTGGTCGGAACGGTCGGAGCGGTGACGGCCCTGTACGCGGCGACGATCGCTCTGACGCAGCATGACATGAAGCGCATCCTGGCCTACTCGACGGTCAGCCAGTTGGGATACATGTTTCTGGCTTTGGGTGTGGGTGCGTTCGATGGGGCCATCTTCCATTTGTATACGCACGCCTTTTTCAAGGCCTGTCTGTTTCTCGGCGCGGGCAGCGTGATGCACGCGATGGCCGGGACGATCGACATTCGCCGCTTCGGCGGCCTGGCCCGGGCAATGCCGATCACGGCGGCGACCTTCTGGATCGCCGGTTTGGCGCTGGCGGGGATGCCGCTGTTCGCTGGTTTCTGGAGCAAGGACGCGATCATCCATGCGGCTCTGGCCGGCGACATGCCCTGGTTGGGCTGGGTGGGGCTGTTCACCGCGCTGCTGACGGCGTTCTACACGTTTCGCATGATCTTCATCGCTTTTCATGGGGAGCTGCGACTTCCGGCCGGCGTGGAAGCCGCTCACGAGTCGGGCCCCTGGATGACGGTCCCGCTGGTGTTTCTGTCGATCGGCGCCGCCTTTGCGGGTTACGTCGGCGTGACCGTCCACGGCGGGGGCTTTCTGGGAATCTTCGAACCGGGCGGCCGGTTTCACGATTTGCTCGGGCCGGTTTTCGCCGCTTCGGCTTCGCATGGCGTGGCCGAGGGTGGAAGCGAGCAGGTCGCCGGCGGGCATGTCCTGATGTACGGGTCATCGTTGATCGCATTGTGGGGCATCTTCACCGCGTGGTTCTTCTATCGGCGGCGGCCGACCATTCCGATGGCGATCGCGCTCGCCTCCGGTTCGTCCTATCGACTGTTGTATGGCAAGTATTACCTGGACGAGTTGTATGACCTGTTGTTCGTTCGGCCTTTGCGCGGGCTCGGCCGAGTCTGCTACGGCGTCGATCGGTATTTCATCAACGGGGTTCTCTGGGGGATCACGGTGGTGCCTCGGGGCATCGGGTTTGCGCTGCGCGGCTGGCAGCAGGGAGCCATGCAGGGCTACGCGCTGGGGATGGTGGTCGGTTTGGTGGCGGCGATCTGGTGGGTGCTGATTAAGGCGTGAGCGGCAGGGGACAGGGGACAGGGGGAATTAATTCCCCCCTGCCTATGGCTACTAATGGATAACGTGTTGACCCAACACATCCTTTCGTGGGTGATCTGGCTGCCGGTGGTCGGCGCAGCGCTGCTGTTCTCGCGGGCGAGCTGGGACGGGGTGATGGTTCGGCGCTGGGCCCTTGGTGTTTCGTTGTTGACGCTGGTTCTGTCGGTGGTTGCGTGTGGGTTGTATCTGAACAGCCGGGCGGAAGTCGATGCCGGTGGTTACGCGTTGGTCGAACAACTGGACTGGATCGGGGGCAGCGGGGCGACGGGGGGGATTCAGGTTCAATACAAGTTGGGGGTGGACGGGATCAGTCTGCCGCTGCTGATGCTCGCGGCCTTGTTGATGCCCCTGGCGATTTGGGGGAGCTTCAGCGGCATCACGCACCGCTATCGCGAGTATTACGCCCTGATGCTGCTGCTGCAAGGTGCGATAATGGGGGTGTTCTGCGCGAGAGACCTGCTGCTGTTCTATGTCTTCTTCGAGTTCACGTTGGTTCCCCTGTATTTCATCATCGGCATTTGGGGCGGCTCGCAACGCGAAAAGGCCGCCAACATGTTCTTCATCTATACACTGACCGGCAGCATGTTGACCTTCGCCTCGGTGCTCTATCTGGGTTGGCAAGCCTCGTTGTATCCGCTGGGGGACGGTGGCTCGCGGCTGCTGACCTTTGACATGGACGTGCTGTATCGTCTGGCTGCCGAGGGGCATCTCTCGGCCTCGGTGCAGACGTGGTTATTTGTCGCGTTCTTTGCCGGGTTCGCGGTGAAGGTGCCGCTGTTCCCACTGCATACCTGGCTGCCGCTGGCGCACGTGGAAGCCCCGACGGCGGGCTCGGTGATCCTGGCGGCGGTCCTGCTGAAGCTGGGGACGTATGGTTTCCTGCGATTGAGCCTACCGATGTTGCCGGTGGCGGCGATGGCGCTGGCGCCTTGGGTCGGCGTTTTGGCGGTCGTCGGCATTGTCTATGGTGCGCTGGCGGCCTGGGTGCAGAGCGACATCAAGAAGCTGGTCGCCTATTCCTCCGTCTCTCACCTGGGGTTCTGCCTGCTGGGCATGTTCAGCATGAATACGGCGGGCCTGACGGGTTCGCTTCTGTATATGGTGAACCACGGCCTGAGCACAGGTGCGTTGTTCCTGGTCGTCGGGATGATCTATGAGCGGTATCACACGCGGCAGTTCAGTGAAATCGGCGGGCTCGCGCGCAAGATGCCGGTGCTGGCCTTTTTCCTGCTCGTCTTCACCATGTCGAGCATCGGGTTGCCGGGGCTGAATGGTTTTGTCAGCGAGTTCCTGGTGCTGCTGGGAGCCTTTACCTCGGCCCAAGTCGGGCGATATGGCGCCGGACCGTTGGGCATTTGGTTCGCCATTCCCGCGGCGACGGGGATCCTGTTGGGGGCGATCTACATGCTGCACATGGCGGGGCGCGTCCTGTTCGGGCCGTTGAAGGAGCCGGCAGGCGGTTTCGATTCCAGCAGCGGATTGACGCAGGACCTGACGCGGCGCGAGGTGGGGATTCTTGCGCCGATCGCGGTCTGCTGTCTGTTGTTGGGGGTCTATCCGAAGGCGGTGACGGATGTGATGGAGCCGGCGCTGGGGCGCTCGGTATTGGCCAGGGTCTATGACGGACAATCCGGCGATGCATCATGGAGCCGCGCGATCGGGTCGGAGCGGACTGACACCGCTGCGGTGTCCGCCGTTACGGAGAGTGGTTTGGCGGTCGCGGCCACGACGCTACCGAGTATGAACCAAGGCTGCGCCGGCGAAACTTTCTTGTGGCACGGCCGGCGCGGCGCGGCGGTTCCGACGCCGGAGGGAGTGGGGCAGTGACGATGGCCATGTCGCCGATGATTGAACTGCTCATACCCGAATTGATCCTTCTGGTCGGGGCCGCACTGATCTTGATGGTTGGTCTTTCGCGATCGTTGTCGCGCCACGCTGCGGCGCTGGCGTTGATCTTCGTCCTGGTAGCGTTGTGGGCTTCGTGGCGTCTGGCGGGAGGTGGAGGTGACGCCCTTGAAGTGGCGTCGTTGAACGTCGACCCTCTGGTCTGGTACGTGCGGATGGTGACCCTGGCGATCGGGGCGCTCGTGGTCCTGGTGAATGGGTCGGTGCCGGTGGAAGAGGAGCGCGGCGAGTTCTTTGCGCTGATTCTCTTTTCCCTCTGCGGCGTGATGCTGGTTTCCGTGGCGAACAATCTGATCCTGCTGTTTCTGGCGCTCGAGTTGGTCAGTGTGCCGACGTACATCCTGATCGGGCTGTCGCGGCGGGACATTCGGGCACAGGAGGCGACGGGGAAATACTTCTTCCTCGGTGCATTTGCCGCGGCGATGACGCTGTATGGCTTCAGCTTTCTCTACGGCGCTGCCGGGACGATGACGCTGTACGGAGGCCCAGGGTCGCTTGCAGCGATGCTGTCGACGACGGAGGCGCTGGGCGATCCGCTGGTGCTGTTGGGCCTGGTCCTGTCATTGGGGGGGCTGACTTTCAAGATCGCGGCGGTGCCGTTTCACTTCTATGTCGCGGATGTCTATCAGGGGGCGGCCTCGCCGGTGACGGGCATGTTGGGCTTCGTCCCCAAGTTTGCCGGGTTCGTCGCGATCATCCGGGTGCTGTCGCTTTGCGGCTGGCAATATGGCGATGGTGTGTTTTGGCTCCTGTGGGGATTGGCGGCGGCGACGATGCTTGTCGGCAACACGCTGGCCCTGATGCAGCACAACGTCAAGCGGATGTTGGCCTATTCCAGTATCGCCCATACGGGGTACGTTCTCGTGGCCCTGGTTGCCGGGCCGGTGGCCGACGGGGCGCCGTCCGACTCTCCATGGCGCAACGGTCTGACGGCGATCATGTTCTATCTGGCCGTCTATGGCGTGATGAATCTCGGCGCCTTCGCGGCACTGGCCTTCTTCCGAAAGCCGGGCGATGAAGGCGAGGACGATTCGGTGGAGATGCTGGAAGACCTGGGCGGCGCGGCCCGTCGACATCCCTGGGCGAGTCTGGCGCTGTCGATCTGTATCCTCGGTCTGATGGGGTTTCCTCTGACGGGCGGTTTCCTGGGCAAGCTCTACGTGTTCAGTGCGGCGTTGTCGTCGAGCGGCGGTGCGTCGGCGCATTCGACGGCGATGATCGTCCTGGTTGTTTTCGGCGTGTTGAATGCCGCTGTCGCCGCGGCGTATTACCTGCGGATCATGGCGACGTGCTACTTGCGGCCGGAGCCCGAAGGCGTGGTGGCTTCGGACTGCCTCGGTTTGCGGCTGTGCCTGGCACTTTGCAGCGTGCTGGTGCTGGCCGCGTTCCTGCAACCGGGCATTCTCTTCGACCAATCGCGGAAAGCGGTCGACATCGTGTCTCGAGCGGGGGCCGTCGAGGCCGATCGAACCGCGCGACAAGACGAGCGCCCTAAGCCTGCCCAAGTCAGTGTGGGCCGCGTTGCGGATTGATTCGCCTGTCTTTCGTCCACGTGCCGCGGGTCGCTTGCGATTTTCATCGGGCATTCTCCGTTTCCCAGGCGACGATTCGATCATTTTCGAGAACTTGACATATCGGGGCCACGTTGCACAATGTGGCCGTGTCGACCAGGGTGGTTGACGGGAACCTTGTGTCTCAGCCCCAGTTGGAGGACCAGCGATGCGAGCAGTGCTGTGCTTGTCGAGTGTGTTATTGTTGGGGGTTTTCTCGGGTTGTGCGAATATCTGCGGCACGTGGACTGCGGACAAGTCCAGTGGTCAGGACAGCCCAATCGCCAGCGTGAGTTTCTGCAAGGACGGGACCTTCACGGCTCACGCGGAATATGGAAACAACCGGTCCCATGCGATGTCCGGTCACTATGAGGTGGACGACGACAAACTCGAGCTCGAAACCGAGGGCCACATGCGGACCTACGACATGAAGTGCGAGGGTGACAAGCTGACCCTGACGCATGAGGGCAAGTCGGGCACGATGTTCAGGATGAAACAACGCGACATGTGATGTGCCGGCCCATTGAGGTTCGTGGTGAGCGGCCGGGGTGAGCTCGGCCGTGACGGCTTGAATGGAGTTGGAGTTGGAGAGGTTCCGCCTTCGTCGAGTTTGGCGAAGTGCAGACGGGGGAGCGTCCCATGGCAGGCCGTAATCCGCGAACCAGACCCGCCAAGTTCGAGGTCGTCGAGCCGCTTGGCAAGCGCGTCCTCGTCAGGAAGGACGCGGACAAGAAGACGACTCGGGGCGGGATTCAGCTACCGGACAATATCGAAATCCCCACCATCACCGGGCGACTGGTGGCGATTTCCGCGGAAGTTGAGCGGGACGACGACTATCCCCTGAAGCAATACGACAAAGTCCTGTTCAATCCGAAGCGGGCGATCCCCGTGGATTTCGAGGGCGACAACCAATTGTTCGTCGTGCCGGTCGAAGACGTTGTGGCGGTCTTCCGGAAGTCGAGCGCATAACGGGTCGCGGCCGTTGTTGAGGGGCGGTACGGACTTCATGGGCAGTCGCTCGGGCCGAGGTCTACATCTTCAGTATGGGGCGGAGGCGCAGCGTGCAATTCGTGGCGAAGTCTATACTCGTCGTGCTCCCTCTCAGTTTTTCGGCCGCGGCCGCGCTGGATTCCAACGGCAAATCCGTCCTCGGCACGAAGCGGGGTAAGGTCTATCACACGCACCCGGAAGACTGCGGGTCGGCCCGAAGGATCGGCGAGGCCAACAGACTTTGGTTCAAGTCGATCGAAGAAGCGGAGAAGGTGGGCCGCCGTTTGTGCAAGCTGTGCCAAACTTTGGATCGCAAGGCGAAGGAAGCCGAGGATAGTGCGAAGAAGGAGCGGACGCAGTCCGGCCCTTCAGCACCAAAGGAGAAAGCCGGCGGAGCGCGTTCGGATCAGTCACCGACTTCTCACCCCGCGGAGATGCCGGCGCCGGCGGTGCTGCCCGTGTTGGCCCGCGTGACGGCGGTGCTGGCCGGTGGAACGTTGGTTCTGGACAACGGTGACAAAGCGACCGTGTTGGGCGTGGTCTGTCCGGAGTCTGGCCAGCCGATGGCCAAGACGACGGCGAAGTGGATTCGCGAGCAGACCGACGGCCTGGTGGTGCAGCTTGTTCACGACAGTTTTCCTTGCGGTGTTCAACAGCGTGACGGACTGGGACGGGGCCTGGTGTACGTGACGCTTGGGCCGCAGCCGCAAGGGCGCGATCTCGGGGCGGAGCTGCTCCGCAAGGGATACGGTTGGTTGGATCGCGGCGCCCAGTTCCAGCGTCGGCCGGCGTACGTTCGTCACGAGACCCAAGCGTGGCGCAATGAGCGAGGTGTTTGGAAGCGGCAGGCCGGTGCAGCGGGTCAGGAGGAAGTGTTGACCGGCCGCCATGCGTGGGCGTATCACCGGCAGGGCTGCCCACACTTGCACCACCTTGTCGGCTTGATTCGAATGACGTTGAACGAGGCCAAAGAGCGGCGGCTTGTTCCCTGCTCGCGCTACCGTGTGGAGATTGCGGCGCCGTAGAGGGATGGCCGTTGCGTGACGTGGGCCTGATTCACATCGAGAGATCGGCCCTTGGCGCGGATTGGAGAATCGCGATTGTCGTTTGAGCGGCTGCGTTTGATCGGAATGGTCCATCTTCCGGCGCTGCCGGGATCGCCGGGCTCTGCCCTGCCCATGCGACGGATTATTGACGGCGCAGTCGATGAGGCGAGGTTGCTGGCCGAGGCGGGGTTCGAGGCGGTGATCGTGGAGAACTTCGGCGACGCGCCGTTTTCGGCCGAGGAGGCGTGTCGCGAGACCGTGGCGTCGATGGCCGTGGTGGTGGATCACGTCGCGCGGTCGGTGAACGTGATGGTCGGAGTGAATGTGCTCCGCAACGATGCTTTGTCCGGGCTTGCGGTGGCGGCGGTGTCGGGCGCCGCCTTTATTCGCGTGAATGTCTTGTCCGGCGTCTATGCGACGGATCAGGGCATGCTCACCGGACAACCGCGGCGACTGAGCGAGCGGCGCGCGGCCGTATCACCGGCGGTGAAGATTGCCGCGGACGTACACGTCAAACATGCCCAGCCGATCAGTCAGCCGAACATTGCATTGGCCGCCGAAGAGACGGCCTACCGCGCCCGGGCCGACGCCTTGATCGTCAGCGGCGATGCCACGGGCCGGGCCGTCGCCCTGGAGAGCGTCAGGCGCGTGGCCCAGGCCGTGCCGGATCGACCGGTCTGGATCGGATCCGGCGTCACGCCGGAGACGGTGAAAGCGTGTTTGGACGTCGCCGATGCGGTGATTGTCGGCTCATGCCTGAAGACGGACGGTAAGGCGACTTCTCCGCTCGATGCCGGGCGCGTCAAATCGTTTATGGCGGCGGCCCGCGGCGGTTGAATCGCTGCGCGCTTTGGACGAGCCGCCAAACGGCAAGCCGTTGTCCGGCGTCTCCTTCCTGCTTTCTTATTGTCGTGATCGGGGAATGTCTGATCGCCGTTTTGTGTGTGTGTTCGGCAATCGTGCGCTACTGCGACGCTATCGCCGTCCTTGCGGCGGACCGGCGGGGGTGCTGCTTCGGGCGAGGGGCGAAGAGGACGAAGGCGGCGACGATCAAACCGCCGGACATCAGCAGAAAGGCCGGGCGCAGTGTCGGGTTTAGAAACAGATCAATAAGACCGCGGTCGTTGGTCCAGCGTTCCATGGTGCGAATCGCGGCGGGCCAGTCGGCCGGGACCAGTTGAACGCTCTGTTGAACCGGCGGGCCGGCCGGCTCCGGCGTGGCAACGTCAAGCCCCGTCGGCAGGACGGGCAAGACTTCCTCGTTCGGGTTTTGATAGTTCAGGTCCAGGACGGCGAGCCTCTCGTTGATGGTCAGGTCCGAAGCGAACGCCTCGATCAGGGCCTCCTGCCGGTCGATTTCATTTTGCAGATCGGAGGTCTGTCGTATGAGGCGCGCTTCTTCGGCGAGGAGTTGCCCGTGTTCGCGAAGGATCGGCAAGAGGATCGTTGGGGCGAACAGCCCAAAGGCGAGCGAGGCAAGCACGATGAACATGATTCGGTGTCCCATCGGCGAAGAGCCGAGGTCCTGGTCGATCGTCTCATGATGAGAGTCGCCTTCGTCGTGCATGTTTTCTAGGCAAGGTTCCAGAGCGATCCTCCGAAGCGAGCCTGATCGCCGAGATGCTGCTCGATTCGGAGCAACTGGTTGTATTTCGCAATGCGGTCGGTCCGCGATGCACTGCCCGTCTTGATTTGGCCGGCATTGGTGGCGACGGCGATGTCGGCGATGGTGGTGTCTTCGGTCTCGCCGCTGCGGTGGCTGATGACGGCGGTCCAGCCGCTGCGTTTGGCCATCTCGATGGCATCGAGCGTTTCGGTCAGAGTGCCGATCTGGTTGACCTTGATCAGGATGCTGTTGGCCGACTTCTCCTGGATACCTCGGGCGAGCCGGTCGGTGTTGGTGACAAAGATGTCGTCGCCGACGAGTTGAACCGTCTCGCCCAGGCGGCCGCGGAGTCTTGCCCAGCCGGTCCAGTCGTCTTCGGCGAGGGCGTCTTCGAGGCTTCGGATCGGCCATTGCCGGCATTTCTCCGACCAATAGTCGATCAACTCGTCAGCCCCGACGACTTTCGCGGGATTGCTCCTGAAAAACTTGTAGCGATCTTTAGCCCCGGCTTCGTGGGCCAACTCGCTCGCGGCGGGGTCCAGGGCAAACCAGATCTGTTCGCCCAGCTTGTAGCCCGCCTTCTCGACGGCAGTGGCAATGACTTCCAGGGCCTCGTCGTTGGACTTCAGGCTGGGGGCGTAGCCGCCCTCATCGCCGACGGCAGTGTTGTAGCCTTTGTCCTTGAGGATTTTCTTGAGCGTTTGAAAGACCTCCGAGCCCCAGCGCAGGGCCTCGCGAAAGTTGGGCGCTCCCCAGGGCTGAATCATGAACTCCTGAAAGTCCACGGTGCTGTCGGCATGTTTGCCGCCGTTGAGGATGTTCATCATCGGCACGGGCAGGACATTGGCGTGGCAGCCGCCGAGATACCGAAACAGCGGCATGTCGCAGGACTCGCTTGCGGCCCGTGCCGTGGCGAGTGAGACGGCCAGGATCGCGTTGGCGCCGAGCTTGGCCTTGTTGCGCGTGCCGTCCAGGTCGATCATGGCCGCGTCAACCGATTCCTGATCGGTCGCGTCCATGCCGATGAGGCACTCGGCCAGCACGGTGTTGACGTTTTCGACCGCCTTGAGGACGCCCTTGCCGAGATACCGGGCAGTATCCCCGTCTCGGAGTTCGACCGCCTCATGTTCGCCGGTGGAGGCGCCGCTGGGCACGATGGCCTGGCCGACGGAGCCATCCTCAAGCACGACAATGCCCTCGACGGTGGGGTTTCCGCGGGAATCCAGGACTTCGCGGCCCTGGACGTGGACGATTTCGGTGGTCATGGGCGAAGCCTCAGGTGGACGCGAACCGGCGCGTACTGCTGTATCGACCGGTCTTCCCTCGTGACTGTACGGGCCGGGCGTGACGCAGGGCCGGCGACCGGATTTCAGGGTCAATGTATGCCGTTGTCGATGTGCGGGCAAGCAAAAGGCGCAAAACCTGCGGAGTTGACGGCCTTCGCGCGATTGGGCCCACTGACCATTGTCTGCCCCAACGGGGCTGCGCCCTTCAGCCCAGGGTTGCGACGACGTCGCTACCCTGGGACCGCGGACACCTACACAGCATTCAACCCCAACGGGGTTGCGGCACTCGATGGTACACGACGCAACCCTTTCAGGGTTGAGTGTTAGATTGATCCCTTAACCCAGGGTAGCCGCTGCGCGGCAACCCTGGGCTGGGGGGCGTAACGCCGTTGGCGTAGAGGCCATTACGCCGTTGGCATAAAGGGCGTAACGCCGTTGGCGTAGGGGGCGTAACGCCGTTGGCGTAGGGAGGTACGACACTCGGCGCGCTGCATGGCAAGCGGCGGCGTGGTTGGTCCGCGAACCCGCTCCCTGACGGTCGCGGCTCTGATCGGTCACACCGCTCCCTGACGGTCGCGGCTCTGATCATTCACACCGCTCCCTTACGGTCGCGGCTCTGATCGGTCACACCGCTCCCTTACGGTCGCGGCTCTGATGGGTCGCGGCTCTGATCGGTCACACCGCTCCCTTACGGTCGCGGCTCTGATCGGTCACACCGCTCCCTTACGGTCGCGGCTCTGATGGGTCGCGGCTCTGATCATTCACACCGCTCCCTTACGGTCGCGGCTCTGATCGGTCGCGGCTCTGATGGGTCGCGGCTCTGATGAGTCGATAAGGATCGTTTTCTGGCGATCATGGATTCTGCTATAATCCCCGCGCGGCTCGTATGCTCGGCCGCATGGTGCATGTCTACTTGAGGCACCGAATCAAAGGAAGCGAGACACCATGAGTTCTCCACACAACAGCGATCCGCTCGGAACCAAAGATCACCTCGATACCGTGTCCGGCAAGGTCGGCATCTTCAGCCTTGCGAAGTTGGCCGATGACGGCATGGGTCGGATCAAGACCCTTCCGTTCAGCATCAAGGTGCTGCTGGAAAACGTCCTGCGACATGCCGGAGGCGGCATGGTTGAGCCCGACGACGTGAAACGGCTCGCCGCTTGGAATGCCGAGAAGCCCGCCGAAGATGAGCTACCATTCACACCGGCCCGTGTCGTGCTTCAGGACTTCACCGGAGTCCCGGCGGTCGTGGACCTTGCCGCGATGCGCTCGGCGATGCTCCGTTTGGGCGGCGACCCGAAGAAGATCAACCCTTCGGTGCCGGTTGATCTGGTCATCGACCACTCGGTACAGGTTGACTCATTCGGCTCGGCCGACGCCCTGGGGTTGAACCAGCAGATCGAGTTTTCTCGCAACAAGGAGCGCTACGAGTTTCTTCGTTGGGGTCGGCAGGCGTTTGACGGTTTCCGCGTCGTCCCGCCGGCGACGGGCATCGTCCATCAGGTCAACCTCGAATACCTCGCCAAGGTTGTGATGACGAACACGGACGGCGCAGAGACCATCGCCTACCCGGACACGCTGGTCGGAGCGGACAGCCACACGACCATGATCAACGGCTTAGGCGTCCTGGGTTGGGGTGTCGGCGGGATCGAGGCGGAGGCCTGTATGTTGGGCCAGCCGATCTACATGCTTACGCCGGAGGTGGTCGGATTCAAACTCAACGGCCGATTGCCCGAAGGGGCGACGGCCACCGATCTGGTGCTGACGGTGGTGGAAATGCTCCGGGCCAAGGGCGTCGTCGGCAAGTTCGTCGAGTTCTACGGCGACGGGCTCGGTGATTTGAGCCTTCCCGACCGTGCAACGATAGCCAACATGGCCCCCGAATACGGGGCGACGATTGGCATCTTTCCGATCGACAACGAGACGCTGCGATACCTGGAGCGGACCGGTCGGTCGGCCGCCGAGGTCGATCTTGTGGAGCGATATGCCAAGGCGCAGGGCCTGTTTCGCACGGACGGCATGACGGATCCGGTTTTCACTGACACGCTCGTCCTCGAACTTGGAACCGTGGAACCCAGCCTGGCCGGCCCGAAGCGCCCGCAGGACCGCGTCCGTTTGGGTGACATGAAAAAAGCGTTTCGCAACTCGCTGATGGCGCCGATCAAAAATCGCGGCTTTGCCCTGGCCGAACAGGACCTGGTGCGCAGCGCAACGGTCCGGGACAACGGCCATTCTTCGGAGATCGGCCACGGGGCCGTGGTCATCGCCGCGATCACCAGTTGCACGAACACCAGCAATCCGTCGGTGATGGTCGCCGCCGGCCTGCTCGCGAAGAAAGCGGTCGAGCGCGGGTTGACCGTCAAGCCCTACGTGAAGACGAGCTTGGCCCCCGGCTCCCGCGTGGTCACCGACTATCTGGAGAAAGCGGGGCTGGACCGCTATCTGGAGAAGCTCGGTTTCTACACCGTCGGCTACGGTTGTACGACCTGCATCGGCAACAGCGGCCCTCTGCCCGAGCCGGTCACCAAGGCGATCCTTGAAAATAATCTGATCGCCGCCAGCGTTCTGAGCGGCAATCGCAACTTTGAGGGCCGGATCAGCCCGTTGGTCAAGGCCAACTACCTGGCCTCGCCGCCGCTTGTCGTGGCCTTCGCCCTGGCCGGCCGGACGGACATTGATCTTCGCACCGAACCGTTGGGTACGGACTCTGACGGCAAGCAGGTTTTCCTGAGTGACATCTGGCCGAGCCGTGCGGAGATTGACGACGCGGTTTCCAGGTGCATCACCCCGACGATGTTCAGGGATCGCTACAGCGACGTGTTCGACGGCAACGAGACGTGGAACCGGATCAGCGTCGGCGAGGGCAGCGTCTACGATTGGAACCCTGCAAGCACCTACATTCAGGAGCCGCCTTTCTTTGACAACCTGAGCCCCGTCCCCGAGCCGATTCGCCCCATCGAGGATGCGCGGGTGCTGGTCATGGTCGGCGATTCGGTCACGACCGACCATATTTCTCCCGCCGGGTCGATCGCGCCGGACAGCCCCGCCGGCGCCTACTTGCAGGAGAACGGCGTCCGGCCGGCGGACTTCAACAGCTATGGCTCGCGTCGCGGGAATGACCGGGTCATGACCCGCGGCACCTTCGCCAACGTCCGGCTTCGGAACCTGCTCGCCCCGGGGACGGAAGGAGGCGTGACGCGATATCTCCCCACCGGGGAGCAAATGAGCATTTATGAAGCCTCGCTCCAGTACAAGAAGAGCAGGACGCCGCTGGTGATTCTGGCCGGCGCGGAATACGGCACCGGCTCGTCGCGCGATTGGGCGGCGAAGGGGGCGCTGCTCCTGGGCGTCAAGGCGGTGATCGCGGTGAGCTATGAGCGCATCCACCGGAGCAATCTGGTGTTCATGGGGGTTCTGCCGCTGCAATTCAAGAAGGGTCAGAGTCGCGAGTCGCTCGGCCTGAGCGGCGAGGAGATTCTCACCATCAAGGGCCTGTCTGATGACTTGAAACCCCGCCAAGCGGTCACGGTCGTCGCGCGGTCAGCAGACGGCACAGGCGTTGGCACGATGTTTGAGGCCATCGTCAGAATCGATACGCCCGTCGAAATCGACTACTATCGAAACGGTGGGATTCTCCAGACCGTGCTGCGCAAGATGCTGAAGTAGCTTCGCGCCGCAGGCCCTCTGCCGGGGATCGTCGCACGCTATGGATTGACCGCGGTCCACTGCTGCTCGGCGTTGGCAAACTCACTGGAAACCTTCTCGCCGAGCGCGGCCACGGCTGCCATGACGACGATGATCACCAATGCGATCATCACGGCATACTCAGTCGCCGTTGCGGCCTCCTCTGACCGAAGAAACACCTTGGCTCGCCGGAGGATCTTCCACATGTCATCTTCCCCAAATCCCCAAATCCTCGACGGCTCCCCCTGCCGGAGTAGCAACCGAGGACACTGAACGGCGTGCGCAAGCGGGTCCTTGCAGACATTGCGCCACCGGTTTTTTTGGATGCCGATAGAATCGGCACCCATCCCATACCACACTACAAGTGTGCCATTTATTCGCTCAGAATGCGAATCGATTATCGAATCGGCTGAAAAGAAAAACCGGACCCGCGACCGGCCGTCGCTGAAAACCGGCGCCTTCGCGGAGTGGTATGCCGATTACTGGACGAAACATCGCCCCCATCGAACAACGGAAGTCGGTCGTTGAAGGCTTATTGCCCTTCAGGTGAGGGGAATCAGGGTCCGTGACACTTTCGGCGGCCCCGAATGGGGCCGAGGACTGTTGCCACGGGTGAAGCGAGGGCCGGCAGGCCCGAGCGGAACCCGTGGGCGCCAATCCCCAAGGAACTGCCGGCCCCGTCAG
>Ga0326597_10000331_pt1 | contig 87931 bp, 60 predicted proteins | sample RVTome_12_FD_203789 | JGI IMG/M metagenome (GOLD analysis project Ga0326597, IMG submission 203789) | Soil microbial communities from uranium-contaminated site in the Upper Colorado River Basin, Wyoming, United States - RVT100D185 | ecosystem: Environmental > Terrestrial > Soil > Contaminated >...
CAGAATCTGTCGATCCTGATCGCTCAACGAAATGGAATCGGCTACACGCATCGGTCCAATCCTCCCTTCGGAGAATGGTACCGACAAGATGGTTATAAAGTTGCATAATTATGCGACACTACACTAGGGGGTAGAGCCCCCCGCGTCATCCCCGCATAACGCCGAGTCTCAACTACCCGTGTCTATACATCCGCATCCCCCAGGTAATTCGACAGCGGATCAAAAAGGACCAGCGCCACGTTGGAACGGCGATCCAACTCGGCTTCTATCAACGCAGGGTCATTTTGCAGATTGACCATTGCTTCGTCGCCGTTTTCAGCTCGCACGCCTCGGATGAAATGCACTCGTCGCGTGTCGGCCCTTGCCGCGTCCAGTCGAGGGCGCAAGGTATCCGCCAGACCGTCCTCATCCGCCAGAAACAAAACGTCACCCACCGGGTTCCACTCCGTAGGATCGTCCGGCCAGGGTGTCCCGGTGGTGATTCGAGATATCATATCGACGCCCACGAAAGTTTTTCCTCCCCCAGGGTCGCCGACGATCAACCTCAGTTTTCCAGAAACGAAACGTTTTTGCCAAATCGACTTCGGCGTAGACCTCGGTGATGTTCGCGCTCGAGTGCCCAAGGGAAACCTGGGCGGCCTCCAACCCGCGTTCTCGACGCACGCGGGTTGCGAAACTATGCCTCAGCCGATTCGGCGCCCAACGATGATCCCGCCGCCGTACCCTCAACGCAGCGTCGTCGAGGCCGCCGGGCGGCGGAAACGCTCGGTCACAGGCGTACTCGATCGCCTGTCGGTAGCTGTCGGCGTCGAATCGCTCGCCTGGACTACGCTTGGGATGGCGGACGCGGTTCGTACCCGGCCTGTTACCTTGCCTGTCCGGTGTGACGCGGGCTTCGTGGCGTAGGTCCAGATGCACTTCGGCGGATCGCCAAGGCGCGGCGCTCGCACGGTTGGATGCAACGCGACCTAGCCGAGGCGATGGGCGAAGGATGGTCCACAAGTCGGGGATTTGAGCATTGACAATAAAAATTGTCAATGGTATCCTGCCGGCATGTTGGACGTGCGCGTCATCGACGATCCCGCATCGGCCAGCGTGGCGCTGGACCCTATGCGCAGTCGTCTTCTTTCGGAGCTCCGCACGCCGGTGTCCGCCGCGACGCTGGCCGGCCGCCTGGGGTTGCGGCGGCAGAAGGTGAACTACCACCTGCGAACGCTGGAAGCGCACGGGCTGGTCCGGGTGGACAGCAAGAAGCGATGGGGCGGCCTGACGGAGCGGCGGCTGGTGGCGACAGCATCCTCGTACGTTGTCTCGCCCGGCGCGCTTGGTCCGGTCGCGCCGGATCCCGCGCGAGGAATGGATCGGCTGTCCGCGGGCTATCTCGTGGCGCTGGCGGCCCGAGTGATCCGCGAGGTCGGAGGGTTGCTTCGCAAGTCCGAAGAACTGTGCAAGCGCCTTGCGACGCTCTCCATCGACACAGAGGTGAGATTCCGGTCCGCCGAGGACCGTGCCGCGTTCAGCCGTGAACTGACCGCCGCGGTCGCAGCGCTGGTCTCGCGCTATCACGACGAGTCCGCACCGGGCGGGCGTCGACATCGCCTGATGATCGGGGCGTATCCCACGCCCGGACAAGCCAAAGGAAAGGAAAAAACATGAGCGTGAAGAAGGAACCATCCGGGCGCCGATCGGTGCAGGTCGAAGTCGAAGTCCCGGGAACGCCCGAGGAAGTCTGGCGGGCGATCGCCACAGGGCCGGGCATCTCTTCATGGTTCGTTCCGACGCGGAGCGAGGAGCGTGCGGGAGGACAGGTGGTGTGCACCTTCGGACCGGGAATGGAGTGCCCGGCTACGATCACCGCGTGGGATGCGCCAAGGCGCTTTGCGACTGAGGGCGACATGGGAATGCCCGGCTCGCCCAAAGTGGCCACCGAGTGGACCGTCGAGGCTCGCGCGGGCGGAACGTGCCTGGTCCGCGTCGTCCACAGCCTCTTCGCCGGCACCGACGACTGGGACAATCAGCTCGATGGCCTGGAGCAGGGCTGGCCGACGTACTTCCGCATCCTGCGGATGTACCTTGAGACTTTCAAGGGCATGGCGTGTTCGGCGATGCAGTTCGTGGGCTTCTCCAGCGATTCGGAGACGAAGGCGTGGGAGAAGGCGGGCGGGGAGCTGGGGCTCCTCAAGGTTGCTGAAGGGCAGAAGTGGAGCGCTCCCGATGGCTTCCCGCGCATGACCGGCGTGATGGACTCGCTGGGACAAGGGATGCACAAGAGCACCGTGCTGCTTCGCCTCGACACGCCCGCGCCCGGATCGGCGTACATCGGCGCGTTCTCCGGCGGCGGGATGGTCATGGTGTGCATGAGCGTCTATCTCTATGGCGACGAAGGGAAAGCCGCCGCCCTGCGCGACGAACCCACGTGGCAGAAGTGGATGGGCGAGCGGTTCCCGATGCCGCAGATGGGCTGAGCGTCGGAATACGCAGGCGAATCCAGGTAGCACTTCGCGGCAACGCCAAGGCACACCGCCGCATGAAGGAGGAATCGTGCGCAATATCCATTGGGGCCTGGTTGTCCGCGGGGTGATCGAGCTCGTAGGCCATCGACCACGGTCCCGACCCAGACTGCGGAGTTCAAATCCCACCAGGAGTCGCCCGGAATCAGTCCACTTTGGTCCGATGTGCAGCCGACGATTGAACTGCCGCCTCTAAGGCGCAAGTCATGTTCCCACAATGAGAAAGCCCTTCGGCGTTCTCGCCGAAGGGCTCGGAATCGACGAAACTCGGGGCGACAGGATTCGAACCTGCGACCTCTTGACCCCCAGTCAAGCGCGCTAACCAGACTGCGCTACGCCCCGTGATGTATTCCGGCGGCCCCAGGCCTCCACCCGCGGCGATGCCGTCAGCGGGCTTATTCTAGCAACTTCGATGCGGACCGAAAGAGTCGAAAATCGATTAGATTTGACCGGCGATGCGGAATCCGGTGTACTTCCCGGCGTAATCGTGGATAAATCCCACGCCGGTGCGATCGCGTCCGGCTGGGACCGGAAACCAGGAGTGAGTTGATGAAGACCGATCCGGCCGCCGCCACCCCCGAACACAAGCCGTATGTTCCGGCGGACCAAAGTCCACACGAGTTGACTCTTTCCGCGGTCGTCATAGGGGCGATTCTCGGCATCGTCTTCGGCGCCTCCTCGCTCTATCTCGTATTGCAAGTGGGCATGACGGTTTCGGCCTCGATCCCCATCGCCGTCTTGTCGATCACGCTCTTCCGGCTGTTCACTCCCCTACTCGGACGGAATGCGACGATCCTCGAAAACAACATCGTCCAAACGACCGGGTCGGCCGGCGAATCCATCGCCTTCGGTGTGGGCGTTACCATGCCGGCGCTTTTGATCCTGGGCTACAACCTGGAGCTGACGCGGGTGATGCTGGTGGCCACGCTCGGAGGGCTGCTCGGCGTGCTCATGATGATCCCCCTCCGCCGCGTGTTCATCGTGAAGCAACACGGCAGGCTCGTCTACCCGGAAGGCGTTGCCTGCGCCGACGTGCTCATTGTGGGCGAGAAAGGCGGGGCTTCAGCCAAGACGGTCTTTACGGGATTCGGGCTGGCGTTTCTCTATTCGTTCTTGATGAAGGCCCTCAAGTTCTGGCCCGACGAACCGTCGCGCCTACTGAAGTTTTTTCGCCGGGACGGATCGACGGCTTTCGAGTTCCAGGGCGCTCACGTGGCACTCGAAGCATCGCCGGCTCTTTTGGGCGTGGGTTATGTCATCGGACCGCGCATCGCCTCCATCATGGTTGCAGGCGGCGTGCTAGCCTCATGGGTGCTCACACCCGCGATCGTCCTCTTTGGCAGTGGGAGGACGGCCCCACTTTTTCCCGCGGAAAAACCCATCAGCCAAATGTCGGTGGGGGAAATCTGGCACGATTACGTCCTTTACATTGGGGCGGGCGCCGTGGCCGCGGGCGGCATCATCAGCATGATGCAATCGCTGCCCACCATCGTCGGTTCGATCCGTGCTGGGTTTAGTGATTTGGTTTCGCGCGGCTCACGGGTCGCAAACGGATTGCTGGCATCGCGCCTGGATCGCGACATGTCGATGAAGGTCGTCATTGTAGGATGTCTGGCGTTGGTCGTGGCCATCTGGACCGCTCCGATGTTGAACATGACCCTCTTTGGGGCCCTGCTAATCGTTGTCTTCGGATTCCTCTTTGTCACCGTGTCCGCCCGCCTGACCGGCGAGATTGGTTCTTCGTCCAATCCCATTTCTGGCATGACCGTGGCGACGCTTTTGATGACCTGCCTTATTTTTGTCGCCGTGGGCTGGACGGGCCCGTTTTATCGTCTGATGGCCCTGTCCATCGCCGCGATCGTATGCATCTCCTGCTCCAACGGCGGTACGGTCGCTCAGTGCCTGAAAACGGGATACATCGTCGGCGCGACGCCGAAGTCCCAGCAAATCGCGATTCTCGTTGGTGCCTTGACCTCGGCGCTGGTGATCGGGATGACCTTGCTGGTGCTCAACGATGCGGCCACGGTCTATACCAAGAACAACCTGCCGCAAACGACTATCGACGTTGCCCAGTTGGGCCCTCCCGAAAACGTGCGCGGTCCCTATTCCGATGGAGATACAACGGATTACGGAGTACTACAGGCACACGCCAACCAATTCCCCGGCGTGCCGGCTGGCAAGTACTTAGTCGACGAGCTGGGAGCAATTCGATATGCAGTAGCGCCGGGTGCGAACAGCGGTGGCCCGGTCTACTCCAAGACTAATTTTCCAGAAATCACTATCGGCACGGATCTGCTGGGCCCCAAAGAAAAGGTAGGTGTACCGTACTTCGAAGGAGACACCAAAGTATATGGCGTCCTACAGGCCGTCGCCGGACAAATCGCGGGTGTTCCGGCCGGAAAATACCTCGTTGACGACGCAGGAAAGATTCAATATCTCGTAGACCCCGGAATCAATGGGCGCATCGAAGTACAAGACGACGGCTCCACCGTCGACAAATTCAACGCTCCCAAGGCGACGCTCATGGCGTTCATTGTCGACGGGATTCTGACCCAAAAGCTGCCTTGGTCGCTGGTACTGTTGGGAGTGGCGATCGCCATCGTGCTGGAGCTAAGCGGCGTACCGTCGCTGCCGTTTGCCGTGGGTGTGTACCTGCCCCTGTCCGCGTCCACGCCGATCTTTTTCGGCGGCATGATGCGCTGGCTCTCGGATCGGTTCAGCCGTCGCAGCGCCGCGGAAGCGGAGATGAGCCCCGGCGTGTTGCTTTCCTCTGGATACATTGCCGGCGGCACGATCGCCGGAATCATCGCCGCTTTGCTGGGAATCAAGTACAAGATGTTGGAGAAATATGGACCTCAATGGCTTGGCGACCTTGCCTCGAGCAATGGGTTCAGCGCGATCACCTTCGGGGTCCTTACTGTTTTCTTGCTGTTTGTGGGAAGCGGTTGGCTCTTGAAGGAAAGGAAACAAGGAATCAGAGGATAATACACTACGCGGACCAAGAGATAGTCATCCAGAATTCGGAATCCTTGAATTGCGAAGGGAGAACCAATGACTACGAGATCTATTTGGGGCGGCTTGTTGATGTTGACGGCAACGGCGAATTCCACATGGGCAAATCCGGACGAAGATTTCAAGAAGATCCGCGACGAGTACGTCGCCAAATACCGGCCCCTGGTGATTCAGTCGGAGACGGCCTGGTGGGATGCCAATACCACCGGCGCCGACGAAGCGTTCGAGAGGAGAAAGCAGGCCCAAGGCGCATTGGTGGAACTGCACAGTGATCGGGCACTGTTTGCCAAGCTGAAAGCCCTCAAAGAGAGCGGAAACATCACGGACCCCGTGCTGAAGCGCGAGCTTGACGTGATGTACCGTTCGCACCTTCCCGGCCAGAGTGACCCACAGCTTCAAAAGAAGATCATCGCCCTGGAATCCGAAGTGGAGCAGGTGTTTAACGCCCACCGCGGCCAGGTCGATGGGAAGCCCCTTAGCGAGAATGACATCCGCCAAATCCTTTCCGAGACGAAAGACTCGTCGAAAGCCGAAAAAGCCTGGAAAGCCTATATGGAGGTCGGCGCCGGCGTTGAGAAAACACTCCGCGAATTGGTCGGATTGCGCAATGAACTGGCCCGACAACTGGGGTTCCGCAATTTCTTCGCCATGAAGCTTACCCTCCAGGAGATCAACGAGTCGAAACTCGTCCAACTGTTCGATGAATTGGACGCGCTCACGAAAGAGCCGTTTGCGGCTTTGAAGAAAGATATCGACTCTGCAATGGCCAAGCGTTTTGGTCTCACGCCCGACCAACTGCGGCCCTGGCATTTCGGTGATCTGTTCTTCCAAGAGGCGCCGGGAATCGAAGGTGTGAATCTGGACGACCTATACAAGGACAAGGACTTACTGGCGCTCGCCAAGGACTATTACGGCGGACTGGGAACCCCCGCCGAAGACATCCTCCAGCGCAGTGATTTGTACGAGAAGCCCAAGAAAAGCCCCCATGCCTTTTCCACAAACTTGAACCGCGCCGATGACATTCGCGTTCTCTGCAATCTTAAACCGAACCTCTACTGGGCCGACACCCTCATTCACGAACTGGGCCACGCGGTCTACGACAAATACATCGGTAAGGACGTCCCCTTTCTATTGCACGAGCCGTCGCACAGTTTGACCACCGAAGGCTTTGCCATGATGGTCGGAGCGATGGTCAAGAACGAGGATTTTCTGGTCCAAGCGCTAAAGCTTCCGCCTTATCAGGCGATCGGCCTGGTGCAGTCCGCGCGGCGCAGCCTTCGCGCCGAAAAGCTCATCTTCAGTCGATGGACCCAGGTGATGATGCGCTTCGAGCGCGGAATGTACGACAAACCGGAGCAGAACCTGGGTGAACTGTGGTGGTCGCTCAAAGGGAAATATCAGTTGCTGAATCCGCCGGAAACCGTGAATCGACCGGACTACGCGGCGAAAGTCCACGTCGTGACCGCGCCGGTCTACTATCACAGCTACATGATGGGTGAACTCTTCGCCTGCCAAGTACACGCCTACATCGCCAAGACAATTCTTGGACTGGACGATCCGTCGAAGACATCCTTTTATGGAAAAAAGGAAGTCGGCGATTACTGGAAACAGAAAATCTTCGGCCCCGGCAATCTTTACTCGTGGAACGAGTTTACCAAGCAAGCCACCGGCGAACCGCTATCGGCCAAAGCGTTCGCGCGGTTCTATATGCAGCGTTAATCCGGACCGTCAAGTCGAATGGGGCGGCTCGGTCGTGGGCGTCGGGACAGGCTTGCCGACTTGCTCAAGAGTGACGAGGGGCACGCGCTTCAGTCCCCGTTGCGGATTCGCAGGAGAGGCGTCGGACTGGGCGGGCTTGTCACTGCACCCGCAGTGGCTCGCGCACCCGGTCTTGCCGTTCAGCATGCGCCAAAGCGATCGCCCGGCATAGACGGCCGCCGCGGCCACCAGACCAAGAGCGATGATATCCTGTATATCCATGGCAATCGCTACACCCACCGAATCGCAATTTGATACGTCGCCAGCGCCGCCAAGTAAGCAAGCGCGGTCATATAAGTGAAAGTCAGCACCGGCCAAGCCCACGAGTGCATCTCGCGTTTGATCGTTGCCAGAGTGGCGCCGCACTGACAGCACAACGCGAAGAATACCATGATTGAAAGGGCCACGGCGACGTTGTACACGGGTCGCCCGTCGGGCCAGGTTGCGCCGCGCAGTGTCGCCCGCAGACCCGTTGACTTCTCATCCTGTTCTCCGCCGAGGTTGTAGATCGTCCCCATCGTGGCCACTACGACTTCACGGGCGGGGAACGACGCGATCGCCGCGGTGCCGATTCGCCAATCCCACCCCAGCGGCTTCACCGCGGGTTCGATCCACAGCCCCATGCGTCCGAGGAAACTTTGTCGCAAATACTCCCCCGACTCGTTGCGGTCGATTTCCGCCAGTCGCGCGTGCAATGAATCCTCTGCAATACCCGCCCGGCCCGCCGCCTCGCGCTCCACCTGGTGCGCCTGGGCGATCGCAGCAGGATGCGGATAATAGCCCAGCGCCCAGATCACAATGGCCACGGCGAAAATCAGCGTCCCCGCCGAAACGCAAAAAGCCCTCCCTTGCTCAAACATCCGATGGAATACGATCCGCGGCGAGGGCCACTTGTACGTCGGCAACTCCATCAAGAAGGACTGCGGCGGCCCCTTGAGCACCGTCCGCTTGAGGATCAGGGCCACCGGGATCGCCACCGCCGCGCCCACCAAATACATCGCCACGAGCGTCACCGCTTGCAATCCGACGACGCCACCCAACAGCGGCGTCGCCGGGATGAACGCCCCGATCAGCAGCACATACACCGGTAGTCGCGCGCTGCAACTCATCAAAGGAGCGATCAGGATGGTCACGAACCGGTCTCGCCGGTCCTCGATGGTTCGGGTCGACATGATCCCCGGCACCGCGCACGCGAACGACGACAGCAAGGGGATGAACGACTTGCCGTTAAGACCAAACAACCCCATCCAACGGTCGAGCAGGAACGCCGCCCGTGCCATGTAACCGCAGTCCTCCAGGATGGCGATGAACAGAAACAGAATCAGAATCTGCGGGAGAAATGCGAGCACCGCACCAACGCCCGCGACCACCCCGTTCACCACCAGACTTTGCACCGCTCCTTCGGGAATCACTTCGGTGAAGAACCGGCTGATCGCTCCGATGATTCCGTCGATGGCGTCCATGATCGGCACCGCCCAGGCGTAGACGCTCTGGAAGCAAATCCCCATCATCAACAGGAAGATCGCCAATCCCAACACGCGATGGGTGAGCAGGCCGTCGGCGAACTCGGACTTCGATCGTCGTCTGGGGCGGACGCGCGTGATCACACGGGGGAGCACGCGATCGATCCACGTGTAGCGGACGCGGGCTTCGACCTCCACCACCGACTCTCCGGCGGACACGATGCGCCGGCGGCGCTCCGCCAACTCCTCGGCCAACCCGCGACCGCAACGCTTGACCAGTCGCGATTCGTGGTACCCGCCCGGATCAAGCAAGGTCTGCATGGCCTCGATCCGCGAGGCCCGGTGATGTTCTCCTGCCCCGCCGTCCGCCAAAGAATGGCAAAGTCCGTCCAACTCCGCACATACGCAATCGGGAAACGACGGGCAATGGTCCGAGCAAGGAGCGTCAAGGGAGTCGATGATCGCTTTTTCCAAGGCCTCGATCCCGATCTGCCTGGTGGCCACAACCGGTACAACCACCACGCCCAACTCCTCCGACAACGCGGCGGTATTGACTTGAACCCCCGACGCCTCGGCCAAATCCATCATGTTCACGGCGACGACCAGCGGAACCCCCATCTCCAGAAGTTGCGTGCAAAAAAAGAGGTTGCGCCCCAGGTTGGCCGCGTCCACCACGCTGACAATCAGGTCCGGTTTCGCTTCCCCGCCCCCTTGTCCGAGGATTACGTCCAGCACGATCGCTTCATCCGCGGCTCTGGCCGCGAGGCTGTAGGCGCCGGGCAGATCGACAACTTTGATTGGCGAGTCGTTCTTGTTCCGCAGAAAACCCGTTCGCCGCTCCACCGTCGTCCCCGGGTAATTGGCGACACGTTGGCGGTATCCGGTCAGGGCGTTAAAGAGCGTGCTTTTGCCCGTATTCGGGTTCCCGACAAGCGCTACCGACCGTATGCGAGGGACGGTCCGAAGTGAAATGGACGCCGGCATGATCAAACCTTAGGTGCGCTGAACGCCGATGCTCCGTTGGTGATCGAATCCCAATCCGACGCATGTCGCGCCGATTCGAACCAGGCATGGTTTGCCGGTGCGAATCATCTCGACCGTGGCCCCACGGACGAAACCCATGTCCGCCAAGCGCTTGGCCGCCGCCCGCGAAGCGGCAACCGAAACAATCGCCGCCGCCTCACCTGACTTCAAGCTTGACAAGCGATCACCGATCGCATCGTCCTTCATCGTCCCTCCATGTCGGCCGCCATTTGGCCTCCGAGGACCGTAACCCTGAATCGGCGGTTACCGTTCACGACGTGTTCCAAGGAACCGAACAGCTTGGAATAGACGCCCGGCCGGCCGACGTAGCGAAACTGCGTTTGATTATAAGGGTAAAGGGGGCAGTGAGTCCAACCGCACCCCCTTGAGATTCGCTTGAAAGCGGACTTATTCGCCGGTGGTCGCGCCCGAATCGCTGTCGGACGGCGGGAAAAAGAACGGGAACAAACCTTGGAGCACTTCTTCCGAGGTGAGCACACTGCTTACGAAGTCCTTGGTCCCGCCGACGACGGCGTCATGAATCCTAATCTCGCAGGCCCCGAAAAGTGACCCGCCGGCCAAAGTCGCCGTAAGCGTCCAACCTATCTTGCGAAGAAATCGTCGCTGATGGTTCATCAACTGGGGCCTCATCCGGGTGTTCCTGTGGTCTCGCCGCCCATTTTATCGGTTACGGACCTTCATTCTCGCTAATCTGGGACTCGATGAAGTTTTCCAGGTTTACGAAGGTGTCCGGACCGCGGAATTCGTCGGGCTGTTCCGAACCCGGCAACAAGTACGACGCCAACGAAACTCCGCCCACCACCCCCGTATTCACAAACGCCTGGTAGATGATGGTGTCGCCGCAATTGAAGTTGCCTACTTCGAGCAACAGGGGATAGAGGTCGCCCACGGGCACGCCGAAACCCGCCGCCCCGCCAGCCCCTTCCCCGCCCACAAAGATGGCTGAGTCCGTGGAGAGCAGGTTCGCCCCCAGGCCGACGACGGTTACCGGCGACGGGCTACAGGAAAAGAGAACGCCCATTTCCGTCGCCTGCCCGGTGGCGGCCGTGTCCACATTCACGGTCTTGCGTTCCGTACGGGTGACGAAATTTCCCTGCTCGTCCTGCTGAAAGTTACCGTCGTCATCGACGACCAGCAATATTCTCTCGATCGTGACCACAAACTCCACCACCTGAAGAGTGTCATTCACCACCCGGACCAGCACGAACGCCGCCCCCGGTCCGGGAGTCACCGGGGTTTCGCCTCCGGAAAGCGTATTGATAAAAGCGGGGTTTAACACCGAGGCCGTACTATCGCACGCCGCGACAAGAGAGAGCAAACCTAAACCCCCGCATCCGATCAAGACGGTCGTCGCGGCCGCTTTGGTCCGCCTCTTTGCGTGTTGTCCGATGCTCGAGCTCATTCGACTCCTTACCACTTTGTTGTTGATGCTATTGCACGGAGACGTTAAACTGGTACCGCCCGCCGATCTGAGCTACAGTTGCCTCGTCGTCTTGATCGAAACTCGGTTGGTTGGGCATTATTTCGAACGGCACGCTCAAGGTCCCCGTCATCGTAATGATCACCACCGATCCGCAAATCACGTTCGGGACGGGGCTGGGAACGTTCCGGACGCCGATGTTGCGTTGCAAGGTAGTGTTGCCGTCCTCATCAACATCATCGACTTGAAGTTCCCAAAATTGCGGAATGATGCTGGAGCGCGGTTCGAACTCATTCACCGGACCGCCGCCCGGCGTCGTGGACTCAACCAGCTCGTACCCAATCATCTGTACCGGGATAAATACCTCGATATCACTGCCCGGTTCGACCTCCACCAGGGCCACGTCGCACACGGCCACCGCGTTGTTCAAGTCGTTCTGGTTCAGGTCGGGATCAGCTTCCCCACTGAATGCGGGTTCGACCAGAGTAGTACTTCCGTCGATGAACTCAATCACCTGAAACGTCCCATCGACAAAGGTAATGCGGACTTGCAATCGGACTCGGGGAATCAGGGCCCCCACTTCCGCCTCGCTGAGGTTCACCCCCGGCAGTGTCAGGTAGTATTCGAGAAGGTGTTCGTCGAGTCGCGTTTGGTTGGAGAGGGCTACCACGACATGCCCGGGCGCGTTGGGCAGGGTGATGGTACTCGCCGCATTCGAATCGGGAAAGAGGTTGACAAACGCCGGGTTCAGCGCATCGCAGCCGCAAAGAAACACCGTCGTGCTTGCGATCACCGCCGGCAACCCAATCCATCGCCGCACGAAAGCGCCAAGAGTTGAAGTTAAACGGGAGCTTCTGAACATCGATACATCCTCAACGGGGAACTCTATGGGGGCGACCCCCGCGTCGCAGGATCACCCTCGCGCCGGTGAAAGCGGGTTGGCCTATGTCACACTTGTCCAGTATCGCCTCTCAAGGTGTCAAGTCAACCCGCAAAATCGCCGCGCCGGCGGACCCCAGGAACCTCGTCTTGACGCTCGGCCTGGGGCAAGCTATGAATCGTCGTTCCTTGGCTTGACCGTTCCGTCAACGGTCCCGACGGGCGGAGGCCCTGCCTGTCCAGGTCCGCTTGACGGTAGAACCAGGGGCCGTAGCTCAATTGGTTAGAGTACCGGCTTGTCACGCCGGTGGTTGCGGGTTCGAATCCCGTCGGCCTCGATGATGTTTCCGCCTATGTTCGTAGGGACTGGCGACTAAGCCGGGCCCTATTTTGCTGTGGGCAGCGCACATTTTTGACTTAGTCAGCCATCAGCCCCGCTGCCTCGCCGATGGTCTCGGACAACGTCGGGTGGGGGTGGATCATGGTGGCGAGGTCATAGGCGACCGCGCCCAATTCGAGCGCCAGCACCCCCTCGGAAATCATTTCGCCGGCGTGCGGCCCGGTGATGCCGATGCCGAGCAACCGCTGGGTCGTTTTATCGAAGATGAGCTTCGTCACACCGTCGGTTCGGCCCAGTGCGACGGCGCGTCCCGAAGCCGACCAAGGCGTTTTGCGGATCACGATGTCGAGCTTCATTTCTCTCGCTTCGACCTCGGTGAGTCCCGCCCAGGCGATGACCGGGTCGGTGAATACGACCGCCGGGATGGCACGCGGTTCAAAAACCACGTCCTTGCCCGCAAGTAGATCGGCGACGACCGTTCCTTCGTGCATGGCCTTGTGGGCCAGCATGGGGTTGCCGATCACGTCGCCGATGGCGTAAATCTTCGGCGCGGCGGTCTTAAAACCCGCGTCAACCTTGATAAACCCGTGCTCGTCGATCTCCACGCCAGTCTTTTCAAGACCCAAGTCGCGCGAGTTCGGTCGGCGCCCGACGGAAACGAGCACCTTGTCGAACTTGGTCGACTTCGGCGGATTCTTACCTTCAAACCCCACTTCGATGCCGCTCTTAACGTCCCTCATGCTCACGACTTTGGTATCCAGGCAGATGGCGTCGAACTCCGTTTCGAGCCGCTTGAGCAGGGGGCGAAGGAGGTCGCGATCGACGCCGGGAAGTAGTCCAGGGGTCATTTCAACGACCGTAACCTTCGACCCGAATCCGGCGTAGACCTGGCCCAGTTCCAGGCCGATGTAACCGCCGCCGACCACGAGCAGTGTTTTAGGTACGTCTTCCAGGTTCAACGCGGTCCGCGAGGTGAGCACGCGCGGGGAGTCAATTTGAACGCCCTTCAATTCGATGGAGCGCGAGCCGGTGGCGATGACGGCCCGTTTGAACTTGATCCGTGGGATGCTGCCCCCAGCGATAGCCACGTGCTTGGCGTCCTCGAACCGGGCCCTGCCTTGTACGCGCTCGACTTTGTATTTTTTGCTCTGCATCTCAAGCCCACCGGCGAGCTTGGAGATGACCTGCTCCTTCCACTTGCGGATCGCGTCCACGTCGAGCTTGGGCTTGCCGAATTCAATGCCCATCTCTTTGCTGGCTGTGGCCGTGTGAATCGTCTCGGCCATCGAAAGATACGTCTTCGAGGGAATGCAGCCGCGATGCAGACAGACGCCCCCGAGGGCCGGCATGGATTCGACGATGGTCGTCTGAATGCCGTGCGAAGCGGCCCGGAACGCGGCGTGATACCCGCCCGGCCCGCCGCCCATGACCAGTAAATCCGTTTCCTGCGTAAACTCGCCGACGACCATAGATGTCTATCCTGTTTAGTAAGGTTTCGCGCCGTCGGCCATTGTCGATTGTCGTTGGTCAATTGTCGAATGGGGACTGAAACGCCGAAAGGCCGAAATAGGGGAAGGAACAGGTAGGAAGGCACGAAGGCACGGAGGCACAATGGGATCTAGGCATTGAGGCATTGAGGCAATAGGCACAAGGCACGGAAGTGCGAGGGGGAACCATTGGCCTTGAACCGGGTTCGTTTGGCTTCGTTTTGGCTTCGTTTTTTCGGAGGCATTTTTTCGTAAATCCTTGTGCGGCAAGCAGGTACGCCATTTTCGATCGGCTTCGTTTGGTTTTAGCGCGCGCTTTTTCGCACGCTTCCATATTCCCTCCCGCGCGGCGCCCGGATCGGGCGCGGCGTTCAGCTATACCTATAACTTCACGAGCGCGCGGTGGAATGCGGCGGTGGCACCGATCATCAGACCGAGCCACGAATGCGCCGAAGCCATCGGCCGCGGGCGGACCACCCTCCGCTACGAAGGGCAGGGAGGAGAATTGTCGGATGGAGGCGAAGACATGGCCACGCAAGCGTGGACCATGCCACCCGGCCTCCATACCCGTTGACCATTCAGCCCAAATTCTCCAGGTCGGCGATGTCTTGCGCGCGGCCGGCGGCGCGTTTGTTGGCTCGCAGGTCGGCCAGTGAAATAAAGGCGACCTCGACGGCGTCCACGATGCAGGTCTCCCGACGCCGATGGCAGGCGTCGAAATCAACGCCGGAGACGCTGGTCAGCAGCTCAATCCGCAACGGCGGGTGGCCCATCCGGATGACCTTGCCCGCAACATCCAGCGGGGCCGACGCAACCAACTCCCTAGAAAAGCCGAACTCCTCCAGCGCTCGTCGGATGCGAACGACGTTCTCCGGGGATGTCGCGATCCATATACCCAGGTCGCCCGTGGCGCGGGGGTGTCCGTGGAAGGCGACGGCGTACCCGCCCACTACGAGATAGTCAATGTGCTCCGAGTTGAGCAACGCCAAAAACTTTTTGAAGTCGGTCGGCAGCCGGATCGTAGCCATACATGACCTGTCGCAGAAACTCGAGCGCGGCCAGGCGATCCTCGTGCGTGCTCGTCCGCCAACAGCGACGCCGATCGTCGTCGTCAAGCGTCCCCACGCTGAATGAGTTTCGATCCAGGCTTTGCTCCAGGTTTTCCATGGCGCCCTTCCATCATCGCTTTTCCATCTTGCAGTACCGCAGGATGCACTTTCCATTCTCAGGCAGCGCCGGCTTCGCCCTCGCGGGCGATGTCGGGGGCCGCGGCCAGGACTTTTTCAAAGGCTTTCGCATATTGGTCGAGCAACGGCCGGTCCGCCGAGGGGAACGACGGCAGTTGGATCAAGGTCGCGTTCGCGGCGGTCGTCCGCGGCAATGCGTCGGCCCGATACGTGGGCAGCGTCTCCCGCGGCAGCGACTGCAAGCGAGCGATTTCGATGAATCGCCCTTCGGTGAAAACCGGCTGTTGATGCAGCAATGGATACTTGGGCTTCACTACGTCGCACCCTTCCGCACGAAGCGCGGCGACCAGGCGATCGGTCGTCAGGCCGGTGCGCGACTCGTCGTTCTGCACAATGAACAGAAAGTACATCCGCTCCACGCCGTCGGGCGGTAGGAAGGTATTGATTCCGAGCTTCTCCAATCGCCGAGAGAGGTATTCGACGTTGGCGTTGCGCCGCGTATTGCGTTCGGCCATGTGGCGAAATTGCGTTCGTGCGACGGCCGCGGACAGCGGGGCCATGCGATGCTTCATGCCCCACCCGGTTCCGGCGAAGCGCCGCGCGGGCGTTTGAAGATTCAGGATCCGCTCGAAGTGCCCCAGGCACAGGGCGTGTTCGAGGATGGCGTCGTTGTTGGTGACCAGGATTCCGCCTTCCCCGGCGGGGGCCAACTTGTTGGTTTGAAGACTGAACACCGCGGCATCGCCTAGCGTCCCTATCCACCGACCTCGATACTTGGCCCCGTGGGCGTGTGAGGCGTCTTCAAAGACTTTGAAATCGTGCCGTTCGGCGATCCGCAGCAGAGCATCCATCTTCGACGGCATGCCCCACAGGTGCACGATGACCATCGCCCGCGTTCGAGGAGTGATTTTCTTCTCCACATCATCCGGATCGAGACCGAGTTGGTCGGGTTCGCTTTCGCAGAACACAGGGACGGCCCCACACCACAGGATGGGCATGACTGATGCCCAGTAAGTCGCGGAAGGAACCAGAACCTCATCTCCCGGCTTCAAGCCAAATGCGTGCATCGCTGCGAAGATTGCGGAGGTTCCGTTGCAGCAGGCCAAGGCGTGCTTTATTCCTAGCCAGGACCGATAATCTTCCTCAAGCTCCTGGGTGATTTTGTGTAGAGAGAGTTCACCTGAACGGAGGACATCGGTCACCGCGGCGACGTCGTCGTCGCCGATGATCGGCCAGCGGTTGGCATCGAAGCCGTCGAGAGTTACGGCCTTGCCGCCACCAAGAATTGCCGGACGATTCGCCGAAGCCGCTGTAACCACCAATTGGATACTCCTATGCAGGGTTTTCGCCGCGCGAGCCGATGATCGCAACCGGGTTTCGAAGCGAACTCGGAGAGGGGCATGCTATCGGTTCGGGCCCATGGCCGCAAGCCCGCGGTTGACCTCTGACCCTTCATGTTCGCCCCTCGTTACGGATGATTTGGTGCTCATTTCCATAGGCGCAACAGAGGGTTTCTGCTAGAATCGTTCGAAATGTTCGGATCGGAGGTTCAGGGTTAGCAAACGAGAAAGATGGGGACCGAACCCATGTAGACGTTGCGCTCTTAGGAACGCTGTGAACGGTATCGCGGGCGGGTGCGTCCGGGCGAAGTACAGAGCGGAGGACGGTTTCGATGGCGTCAATGCGTTACGGGCGAAAAGCCAGGGATTTCAGAGTTGGGGCGGGCTTCACCCAGGTCGAACTGTTGGTGGTGGTGGGGACCATCGCGCTGCTGGGTGCGGCCTTGCTCCCGGCGGTGCAACCGTCGCGTCGCCAGGAACACCCCGCGATCGCGAAGCCGCGGCTTCAGCCGTCTAACGTCGCCGGTGTCAACGGCGCCTGTTGCGCCGTCGGATGCTTCATTACCGACCGGGCGACGTGCGAATCCGCCGGCGGGCCTTACCTTGGCGACGGCACGGATTGTCGCGATGAAACGATTTGTAACCAGGATGCGCCCTGTGCGGATTGTGGGAACGTGCCTCATTGGATTGACCGTTGCCTGAGCGACTTCGATCTGATGCCTTCCGCAGCCCTCGTGGGGGTTTCCACGGATCCTAATAGCTGCGTACCGAACCTAAACCTCGTGATGGGCGGACCCGTGGCGATCCGCCGCTCCGACCCGCTCGATGTTTCGAATAATTTCGAAGGTGTTGGCGCCGTTGATGAACATCTGGATGTGCTCGACACGGAGATTGTGTCCATGCAGTTAGGCAGCGGCGCGGTGACGCTCCGCGCCGGGGCTGGAACAGGGCAGGGTCAACCACTGCCGCCTTCGCTCGGGGCGATTCACGAAACCGGCGGGGGCCTTACTCCCGCCGTAGACAGTTTCTTCGACGTTTTCTTCGAAATCGAGGATTTGGCGAGTGGGCTGCGCGCCTACAACCATGATCCGTTGCGGCTAGCCGCGGAGATAACCTGTGTCCCGCCGGACGCAACCTATTTGCATCCGGAGGAATGTGTGAAGCTGTATAACGAGCAGGGAACACACATCGGCAACCTGACCTCGGCCAACCATAGCACGTTTCCAAAATGTGGGGATCCGGGTACGGGCGATTGCGACGTTGCCCACGACACGCCGTTCTGCAACAACGCGGAGTGCTGTACGCGAGTGTGTGAGTTTGACGCGGGCTGTTGCCAGAATTCATGGAACGAGTTTTGCGTAACCATCGCGGCCGAGGTCTGCGGCCCCACGGGAGCATGTTGTGTTTCGCCGCAGTGCTCGAACCCTACGGTTTGCGATCAGTCCGTTTTTTTCTGTGAAGATCGACACGATTGCCTCTGCGTGGGTACCGCTGAGGCCAGCACAGCGTGCATCCCCGCGGGGTCCGGTTCCTGTGCATCCTTTTTGCCGTGTCCCAACGGAACGGTCGATTGTCGAGCCGGTCAGGTGTGCGGAGTCGGTTCGTGCTGCGCAGGGCCGATCTGCGTACCGGTCGGCTGCCCGACGACAGCAGCCCGCGATCCAGCTCCGACAGAATCGTCCATTTTCTATCGTGCCGAGTCCGAACCCGCCACGTACGAATCGGATGTTGCCGGCAACGGGACAGGCGGTCCTACCTGCTTCGAAACGAGCCGGCCCCGATGTGCGTCGCTGGGAGGCTTGTATCACGGGGACGATACGCAATGTAGCCCAACGAGTTGCCTGCCGCCCGAGGCGTGCTGTCTGCCCGGCGGCGGCTGCGAAGTGGGCCCTCCAGACGCCTGCCGCGACTTCGGCGGTACGCCTATGGGGTCTGGTTCAGATTGCCTCGGCGACTTAAACGGCGACGGGATCGACGAGGCCTGTGCAGTCAACCCCTGTGCGAAGTGCCCCCCCGGAGAGCATTGGGTGGATCAGTGTCCGGGTGGAATGGAAACGATGCCCAGCGGCGCCTTGGCGGGGATCATCCTGGGCAGCGACGATTGCGCGGCACAGCCGATGGACCTGGTAATGTCAGGGCCGATTACCATTCGCCGCACGGTGGCGATGGAAGACTCCATCCATTTCCCGGGCGTCAGCATGCTCCCGAAACATCTCGATGTCATTGATACCGAGATTGTGGCGATGGAGCTGACCGGCGGAGGAGTCACGCTCCGCGCCGGGGCCGGTTTCAGACAGGGACCCCATACGGCTCAGGGCGCCGGGCTGGCCGCCTCGCTTGGTGTGATCGTCGAACTTGCCGAACCCCGGCCGGACCCGGTGTTGGCCGACAGCTTCTTCGACGTCTTCTTCGAGATAGAGCTTGAAGGCGGCGGATTCGCGTATAACCAGCAGCCCTTGCGCGTAGCGTCCGTGATCTCCTGTGTGCCACCCGTTGCGACGTACCTCAACGTGCAGGCGTGCATCCCGTTGTACTCCTCTCCGACGGGCGGGACGTTCCTGGGACTGTTGGTGCGTCCGCGAAGTGAGACGTACCCGGAGTGCGGAAGCGACGCGAGCGGCGATTGCTTCGCCCCGCACGCCACGCCGTTTTGTAGTAAAAGGGCGTGTTGCGAGCGCGTTTGCGAGCTACGTCCGACTTGTTGTTCGCAGGCATGGAATGAATTATGCGTCAACGCGGCCGTAATCGTATGCAACCCCGGCGCCTGCTGCCTGCCCCAACCGTGCACGACCGGCGGGGTCTGCGAGCAGTTTGAGACTTGTGGAGGCACCGTCGCCCCCTGTTTTTGCCTGACGGCGGCTGAGGGCGGGGGAAACTGCGTGTCGGATTTCTCGTGTAACACCGTCTGTCCCAATGGAACAAGCGACTGCCCGTCAGGCCAAGTCTGCTACGTGGACACATGCTGTGTAGAGCCGACCTGCGGGCCGGCGGATTGCAGTACGTCGTCATCGGCCGCGCCGCCTGACCCGGACGCCCGTCCGACGGCGTTCGGCGATCAGCACGCGGTGAGCGGAGAGATTCCTGCCCCGACGCCGAATTGCATTGTGACTGATCGGATTCGCTGTGCCGCGTTGAGCGGCACTTACGGGGGCGACGCAACTTTGTGTACGCCCCAATTCTGTGCGCCCGGCGTTGTCGAGGTGGACCACTTTCCGATGACGGGGGCAGTGATGGAGTTGCAGTTGCCGGGCGGTAGTTCGGAACTGATCCACTTGAGCGGTCCGACAACGGTACACGTGTTCTTCGAGGGGCCCACCGAAGGCGACGCGGCGGACGATGACGGGGACGGTTTGGATGACGTGGCCACGGAAATGGTGGACATGCAGTTGACGGGGAACAGTTCGTTTGGGGCGGTCCAAGTCCGCCTGCATCCCACGAAGGCGTCACGAGGACAGATTGAAGAAACGGCCAACACCCTTTCGGGTCGGCTGGATCTTCCGCCGTTTGCTGCGGCGGGGACGGCGACCAGTTTCTTTGACGTGTTCTTTGAGGTCGCAGTCGGGGATCGTACGTTTCACACGCAGACTCCCAAGCGGATGAGCAGTTTGATCACGCACAAACCACCGGCGCCGGGCAACGTGTACGAGAACGCGGAGGAGATTCCGCTGCTGGACGAGAAAGGCCTCCCGACGGGCCTGAGCATCGGGGCGGGGCTTCATGCGCCGCGGCCGACATGCGGCAGTCCAGGTACGGGCGATTGCTTCACGTCCGACAACACGCCGTTTTGCAATGAAATAGTGTGCTGCGAACGGGTATGCACGGTGGTTCCGCAGTGCTGCTCCAACGTATGGAACCCGCTGTGCGCTGCTTTGGCGCGGGACCTCTGCCAGCCGACGCAGGCCTGCTGCCTGCCCGGCGGGGGATGCAAAGACGTAACCGCCGCGGTCTGCGGGCTGACGGGCGGATTGGTGCAGAGTGCGCAGACGTCGTGCGAATCGACAACCTGCCCCCGCCCCGGCGACTACAACGGGGATGGAAAGATCGATCTCTTGGACTTTGCGGCGTTGCAAAACTGCTTCACGGGTCCCAACGGTACGACACGGACGGCGTGCTTCTGGACTGATTATAACCAGGACGGGGTCGTCGATGCAGCCGACTACCTCGTGTGGAGGAGGTATGCTGACGCTCCTTGACCAAAACGCGGGAAAGATCGGATGGCCGGAAACCTCGCCCTGCTCGGCGCCGGTTGCGGTTGCGTAAGCTCGGACAACCTCATTCGCTCCGCAGAGGAGTTCAGTCTTGCGGGCAACGGGGGGGGGTGGAGGGGCGCCTTTGCGCCGCCTGGCCTGCGAAGTTCACGAGGCGCATTTGAAATCCTTCAAGGATACAAAGTTTGCACCGCGGCCCGCACGACTTTCTAGGCACGGGAACCTCAATCCGCTACGATTCCCGCAGGAGGGGACCCCCCAGGCGTCGTGGCGGATCGATTCTTCTTGCGTCCTCAGCCGATAGGCAGTTGTAAACATTTGTGGTGTGACGGTCGGTCCCGCTTGGGGTGGACCCTCCGGACCCTATAATCAATCGCATGATGGCGGTTTCAATGAGCGAAAAAAGTTCGAATCGCCTGAAGCGCAGGTCGCAGCTCCGTTTCGCGACCATTCTCGCGGCGCTCATTGCCGTTTTCCCGGACCGCGCCGGCGCTCAGGACGCCGCCCAACCAGGCGACCTCATCCGGGGCGGAAAGAGCGTCCGGCGCTTGCCGCCGGGGTTCAACGTGGACGACGCCCCAATGTTGATAGACACCTCCGCTCCGGTCCTGAATCTTATGCAGCGCGCCGACGAGGGGATCGCTCGTGAAGACTGGAAACTAGTTATCGATTCGTTGCAGCGGGTGATCGACGACCCCGACGGCGCATTGGTCGGTCGGTCGAATGGGGCCGGCGACGACGGAATACTATATGAGTCCGCTCAACGCCAAGCTTTCCGAGTCCTCGCGTCGTTGCCTCCTGAAGGACTGCGGGCCTATCGACTTTTTTACGACGGACAGGCCAAGCGATTGTTGGATCGGGCGCGGGCGGAGCATGATCCCGCCGCGCTGCGGTTCATCGTCAGTCGGTATCTGCTGACCCAATACGGCGATGATGCGTCGGAGCTTCTGGCGTCCTGGGCGCTGGATGAGGGGCGACCGGGAGAGGCGCTGGCACTGATCACCGACGTCTTCGAACTGGTCCCCGACCGCGACATTGCGGACGAGGTGCTCGTCGGAAAACTTGCGGCCGCGTACGCCATGCTCGGTCAAAGCGACCAATCGAGCGTAGTCGTCGCCGCTTACCGGGAAACCGTCGGCGATCCCGGGAGAGTTCCGGATTGGCTGGCGCGTTTGGGGAGTGCGCCCGCGTCGTACGGGTGGAGCGTTGCCGCGGCGGAGGACGGAAGCCCGTCGCCGTACCGGCGTGCGTCGCCGCTTGCGCCGAGCTTGTTGGAAGCCGCGCCATGGGTCTATGAATTGCCGGGAACGACCGCCGAACTATGGCGGCGAATCTACGACGACGATCCTCTGGCAGCGTTGGTGCTCCCGTCTCGCCAGTGCGTTTCCGACGGAACCCGCTTGTTCGTGCGGAAGTCGGACGGTTGCGCGGCGCTTGACCTCCAGGACCTCATGGTGTCGTGGGAATCGTCCCAACCAAGGCCGGGTCGAAGTGTCCGAGCGGAGCGTAATGCGCCGGCCCAACGAAACCCTCCTTCTTCTGAGCCGCGGGCGGATCGCGTCGAGGACTACATCGGGGGAGCGATCTCATTCGCGCATGGGTTGGTTTTCACCGTGGAACGGGGCAGCGCCGGGGGCCCAACAGACGCTCCCAACGCGCCCGTCCCGCTTCCTCCCAATCGAATTTCGGGAGTCATTCCCATTGCGACTCGGCTGGTCGCGTACGACGCTCAAAGTGGTGAACATCGATGGCAGAGGGGAGGCAGCGGTAGTCCCGACGACGAGCTTTCCGATGTCCAGTTTCGGGCGGCGCCGATCGGCGTAAGAGATCAACTTTGGGTACCGTATTTCAAGCAAACGGACCAGTTTGTCGGGGTGCTGAGGCCGACGGACGGGTCGTTGGTGCGCAGTGTTCTGTTGGGGTCGGCCCGCGAACCGCTCAACCCCGTCGCCCCGACGCTGTTGCCGGCCGCCTCCGATGGATTGGTATTCGTGCCGTCGGGCTACGGTGCATTGTTCGCCTTGGACGCCGCCGACGCGACCGTTCGTTGGGCGTATCAGTATGAACGTGGCAATCGCCCGCGGCGCGATCCGCGCACGACGCCGGTGCCGGCATGGTTTCCTACGCCGCCGGTGGTCGCGGGAGGTTTGGTGCTTTTGGCGGCGACGGATCACCGCGAGTTGTTGGCCCTTTCAGCGGGCAGCGGCGAATTTCGCTGGGCCGCGGCGGTGGAACACGGTTCGTACGTGATCGCGGTGGACTCCACCCGCGTCTGGCTCGGAGGCCGGAATATCTCGTGTCTTTCCGTCACCGACGGCAAGCCCCTTTGGGCGACACGTTTGATCGCCGTTCCCACGGGGCGCGGCGTTATTGCCGGCGAGGTGGTCCTGGTCCCAACGTCCGAGGGGTTACTCTCACTTGATGCCGCGACAGGAGCCGCGATCGGCGTACAGCCGACGCCGCCGTCGCAGACGCCGCTGGGCGATCTTATGTGCGTAGGCACGGCCTTGTTCAGCGTCGATCCATCGTCGGTGCGCAAGTTCCCCGATCTTGAACGTAGTCACGCGGCGGCGCTGGCCCGTCGCCGGGAGCTTCCGATGGATCCTTCCGCGGCGATGCAATTGGCTTGGATTGAACTGCTGCGCGGTGAACCGGGGCAAGCCGACGAAGTGCTTCAACAGATTTCGAGCGAAGCCCTTGCCGGTGCCGACGCGCCGAGTCATCGGTTGGAATCCTTTGCCCGCGTGCGCGTGGAAACGGCCATCGCTCTGGCTGGACAGGCCAAGGGCGGATCTGCGGAAGCTCTGCAATGGCTTCAAGTCGCCGACGCCGTCGCGCTCACCGGTACGGACAGACTTCGCTGCCGATTGGCCATCGCCGATCATCACGTCGCCGGCGGACGGTATGCCGACGCGTACGGAATCCTAGTTCAGCTCGGGCTGGGCGACCAGGCCGATCAGATGGTCCGCGCGGCGGAGTCCGTCGAGACGACCGCACGCACGCAGATCGCCCAACGCCTCCGCGAACTTCACCCGAAGTTGAATGTCCAACAAACCACGCAGCTCGGCGACGAGTTCGGTGGGCAGCTCGCCGGGAGCATCCAACGTCTGCGGGAGGGGCGGGAAGTGCGAAAGTCCCATGCCGAACTTCAGGCGTTGGCCTACCTTCCCGTCGTGGGGTCGACGACGATGCGGGCGCTTTTCAATCTTGCGGACTGGGAGCGCCGCCAACTGAGGTTCGAGCGCGCCGAGCAATTCCTGCGGGAAGGATCGCGACAACGATTTGAACCCGGCGCGGTTTCGGCCTGGATGGGTCTGTGCGAACTTTACGGTCGATCCGCCCAGAACCAGGTTTCGGCTCTGTTGCCCTGTTTGGACGAACTCGAGCAACGCTTCGGGTCGGAGCAGGTTCCGGACGAGGTTTCGCCGCCCGTGTCTGCCGCGACGGTTCAGTCGCCGCCGCTTGTTTCGGAATGGGTTGCACAAGTCCGCGGTTCAATCCCATCGGTCGTTGGTAATGCCTTCCCGTCACCTTCAAGCGGCAAAGGGTCCAACCCCCCGGCGCGGGTCGAGTTGGGCGGCGAGGCGGCGTGGGCCTATCCCGCGCCGGAAGGTTCCTACTTGGGCCCTGTCGTTCGCATCGAACCGGTAGACTCGCCGTTATTGCAGGATCGAATCCTGCTGTATCGGTCGGACGGGTTGTTGGATTGTCTTTCCGCCCAGCGAGGGGAGTTGTTGTGGCAGACCCGGCTGCGACTTCCCGAAGAGTTCGTGGAGAGTACGCTTTTGACGACCCCCCCCCTTGAGCCTTCCCGACGGGCGGTGGCGGATGGGCAAATCGTCGTGTTCAACGATGCGGAGGGGCTTTTCGCGGTGGGGCTGGTCACCGGTCGGCGTCTTTGGGTGAAACCGCGTGATGAGTTTAAGGAAATCAGCGACACGTATAAGCGGGACCGGGCGATGGCGGCTGCGGACGGATTGTTGGCGGCCACTCCGCGTCAGGGGCGGTTGACCTTGATGAGGATGTTCGACGGATCGACGGTGTGGGAGCGAGATCTGCGCGGTGAGCCGGTGGACGCGATCTGGATGAGTGCGGACCGGGTGATGACCGCGGATTCCGCTTGCCAGCGAGTGCATTTGATCAATCGGGCCGATGGTCGTTTGGTCAAACAGATCCTCTTTCGGCAGGCCGATCCGTCACAGCCGGTCATTCGTCTCGTCCGAACCGCGGGCATGATCATCGGCCCCGATGCCGCCGGTGCGTCGCGCGGCGTCGTTGCCGTGGATGACGCCTTGGGCGAGGTGGTTTGGCGGATCGAATTGGACAAGCCCCCGGTGCAGCTTTTCGAGCCGCAGGAAGGCTATCTCGGAATCGGATTGGGGCAGGGCATGGTCCGCATCGTCGATGCCGCCAGCGGTGAGACGGTCCTCGAGCGACAGGTCTCGGGTGCGCAAGGCGTCACCGGCGGCGTGTTGTTCGATGGGCTGCTGGTAGTGCGTGTTGATGCGATCCGCGGCCAAAAACAGTCCGCGAAGTTGACGGCCCTCGACGTCGCCACCGGAGAGGAGGTCTGGCGGCGCGAGGACATCAGTTCCTTGCCCGACCCCGATGATCCGTTGCGAATTGACGACGGCGTGATCCCCGCTTTGGTGGAGGCGACGCACCCGGAGGTCTTGCCCGGCGGCGCGGCCAGACTCAAGACGCGATCGGCGTTGGTCTTGATCGATGCGCGCACGGGAAGTAACCTGGGACTTGGGGCCGACCTGTCTCCGATCGTCGGGGGGAGTCGATTCACCGGCGACGTGGTGATGCGTCCGGGCAGCGTGATCGTGGGGACGCAGCGTACCGTCAACGCTTACCGGGCGAAGACCGGGGAACGCGACGGGGCGGGGAGGAGCTACTAATGGAAAGACGAATGTCGAATTGCGAATGTCGAATGAACGTTTCCCGCCAGTCGCTATTCGCTATTCTTCATTCAGCATTCGTCCTTGGGGCTGCCGCGATGGGGCAAGCGCCAGGAACCCAGGCGTCGCCGGTCGCAACGGAGGCGCCCAAGACATTACGACTGCCCAAAGCTATTACGCCGGAGGCCCATCAAGCCATCGAGCGCGGGTTGGCCTATCTCGTCCGCAATCAAGATCGGCAAGGTTCGTGGTCCAACCGTGGGGCGTACGGCGAGTACCCGGTGGCCATGACGGCACTGGCCGGTTTGGCCCTGCTGATGGACGGCAACACGACCACGCAGGGCCGTTACGCTCCGCAGGTCGATCGGGCCGCCAACTACATCCTGCGCTCGGCCTCGCAGACGGGCTTGATCGCCCGCGGCGATGAGGATTCGAGACCGATGTACGCCCACGGATTCTCGCTGCTATTCTTGAGCCAGTTGTATGGGATGACCGAGGATACGACTCGGATTCGGCAGATTCACGAGGTGCTGGAGCGGGCCGTCCAACTCACCGCTCGGGCGCAGAGCGACGCGGGAGGCTGGATTTACACACCCACCGCCAATGGCGACGAGGGTTCGGTCACGATTACTCAAGTCCAGGCGTTGCGGTCTTGCCGCAACGCAGGACTCACCGTGCCCAAGGACGTCATTGATGACGCGATGGAGTACCTCGTGGCTTCGCAGAACAGCGACGGCGGGATCCGCTATTCACTGCGGCAACGCGGCGGTGAATCGCGCGCCCCGATCACGGCCGCCGCCGTGTGTTGTTGGTACAACGCGGGCGAATACGCCAACCCGCGTGCAAAAAAGGCCTTGGAATTCTCAAAAGACAGGATTCGTCCCACGGGTACGGCCGGCGGGCACGACTTCTATGCCCATCTTTATCTCTCCCAGGCGCTGTATATCTCTTCCGATCCCTATTGGGAGGAGTATTTTCCTCTGCGGCGCAATTACATGTTGTCCATCCAACAGCCCGACGGGGCGTGGTTCGGAGACGGGGTGGGCGATATCTACGGCACGGCCGTCGCCCTCATCATCCTTCAGCTCCCGTATAATCAACTCCCGATTATGCAGCGATAAGGAGAGAATGCTGAATTGCAAAACCGGAATGCGGAATCCCTTACAATTCCGCATCTCAAATTCCGCATTCGGACAGAATGAGAAACCTGGAGCATAGAATGAAAGATCGTTTAGGGACGTCAACAACAGTGGATGCCGTGGAACCGGTCGATGATCGAGAAACGATCGAGCAGCTTCGATCGGCTTACGGGCGCATTCGCAGCGAGCTGGCCAAGGTGATCGTGGGTCAACACGAAGTGCTCGAACAACTTTTGATCGCCCTCTTCGCCGGCGGGCATTGTATCCTCGAGGGCGTTCCGGGATTAGCGAAGACCCTGACGATCTCGACGCTGGCCCGTTGCCTGAGTCTGTCGTTCAAGCGTATTCAGTTCACGCCCGATCTGATGCCCTCCGACATCACCGGCACGGAAGTGATCCAGGAGGACCGGGCGACTGGGACGCGGGCGTTCAAGTTCCTACGCGGTCCGATCTTCGCCAACGTGATCCTGGCCGATGAGATCAATCGCACGCCGCCCAAGACCCAGGCGGCGCTGCTGGAAGCGATGCAGGAGCGGCAGGTCAGCGCCGGCGGCGAGCGTCATGAACTGGCCCCGCCGTTCTTCATCCTGGCGACGCAGAATCCCATCGAACAGGAGGGGACGTATCCCTTGCCCGAGGCCCAACAGGACCGGTTCCTGTTCAAGGTTTTCATCGGGTATCCTTCGTACGACGACGAATACGCGGTGGCGGACCGAACGACGGGGCAGTCCGATCCGCCGATTCAGGCCATCTTGTCGGGGGCGGATATTCTTCGCTTCCAGCGACTGGTGCGGCGCGTGCCGGCGGCAAAAGATGTGATTCGACACGCCCTCGAATTGGTTCGAGCCACGCGTCCCGACGAGGCGCAGGCGCCGGCCTTTGCAAAAAAGATGATCACCTGGGGCGCCGGGCCTCGGGCCGTGCAGGCTTTGATTCTGGGTGGCAAGGCGCGAGCGGCGCTTAACGGGCGCAATCATGTATCTACCGATGACATTCGCGCTCTGGTCCATCCGGTCCTGCGGCATCGCATCGTCACCAACTTCTCTGCCGAGGCGGAGGGCTATACCCCCGACCGGATGATCGACGATCTGTTGAACAGCGTGAAACCCTACTCCACACCCCTGGACGGCGATGAGCGAATTCGCAAAGTACTTTCGTCCTGAAGTGCTGAGCAAGATTTCGCGGCTGGAGCTGCGCGCGCGCCACGTGGTCGAGGGGTTTGTGAGCGGCATGCACAAAAGCCCCTACAAGGGCTACAGCGTGGAGTTCGCCAACCACCGCCCTTACGTGCCCGGCGACGACATCCGCCACCTCGACTGGCGGGTGTATGCCAAGGCCGACCGCTTCTTCATCAAGGAGTACGAAGAAGAAACGAACATGCGCGTGCACCTGCTGCTGGACTGTTCCGGGTCCATGGCCTACCCGGAGCATCCGGGTACGGGGCGCATGACCAAGTGGGACTACGCATCGACTCTTGCTGCGTCGCTGGCTCATTTGCTGGTTTACCAGCAGGACGGCGTGGGGCTGACGCTCTTTGACAGTCAAATCCGCCGGCAGCTTCCGGTGTCGTCGAATCGCGGCGCACTGATGGACTTCACCAACGCCGTCGAGGCGAGTGCTCCGCGAAATAAGACGGACCTGAAAATCCTTTTTCACCAACTGGCCGGGCGCATTCCCAGACGCGGCATGGTAGTCATCCTTTCGGACCTTCTCACCGATGCGGACGACATCATCCGCGGATTGCAACGCTTTCGATACGGACGGCATGATGTGCTCGTACTGCACGTGCTCGACCATGATGAGTTGCAGTTCCCATTCTCCGACCGCACGCTATTTGAGGGAATGGAAGAATTGAATCAAGAAATACTGACCGATCCGCAATCGCTGCGAGGCAGCTATCTCGCGGCATTGGAAGCGTTCTTGGAGAAAATGCGCCGCGCTTGCCTGGATCAGAAGATTGATTACGCGCTGATCAGCACCGCCGACTCGTTGGATGTAGCCCTGACGACGTTTCTCGCCACACGAATGCACCGGCAACGGGCAAAAGCATAGGGTCCGCTCGGCGGACCGCCTTGGGTGCGTGTTATGGATTGTTATGCGTCATGAATGAACTTGTGCGTGACTTCAAGCAATTCCGTTTAGAGGGCGACCAGGCAACTAAGATGCACGCCGAGTACGAACTAGTCCGCAGGGACATTGACCTAACCAAGTGTCCGCGGGTCCCGGACGGTTCAGGAATCTACTTCTGGCTAATGACGCTTGATAGTGTTGAGTACAAAGTCTACATCGGTCGAACTAAGTCTCTTTCTCGTCGGGTCAAAGAGTACGCCAATGAATTTCAGCCTCACTCGCCAAATGACTATAAACTAAGGTTCTTTCAAGAGTTCATGAAGGATGCGGCACCTGGGGCAACGCTTGATCTCTATTCTTCAAAGGAGATGCCCAAAGGCCTAGACAATGAGGAAACGGTGGCAGTGAACGAATATGATCCGTTAATCAACGTGCTTCCGAAACCAACTTCGCAGGCCAAGAATGCACTCATGCACGCGTACTCTATTTACTACCGGTCACTGTTTGAGCAGAGCCTGAGGTCGTAGCCTATGACAACAGTTTTCGTGTCGTTCGTTGGGTGAACGTTCCGCACAGCGGACTGTACAAAGGGTCTTGGGTTGGGATTGGACGCTTTGATTCTTGCCGCCTTCGTCACGCCCGGCCTCGCCATGGCCGGGGCGGGGGCGGTGGCTGCGCCGATTTTAATTCACCTACTCGCACGGCGGCGATTCAAACGCATCCGCTGGGCGGCGATGGATTTCCTCATCGACGCCGAGCGCCGAAACCGGCGGCGCATCCGCATGGAGGAGTGGATTCTCCTGGCACTGCGGTGTCTAGCGGTGGCCCTACTCGGATTGATGGTCGCTCGTCCGTTCATGACCCCATCGGGTCTGGCCTCAGCGTGGGGCGGGTCGCGGCGGACCGAACGCGTCTTCGTCCTCGATGATTCCTTCAGCATGGGCTACCAGTCGCCCGGTGCGACCCCCTTTGAGCGGGCCAAATCAGCAGTTAGGCGCTTGATCGACTCCATCCGCAGAGACACGCCCGATGACACAGTGACGGTGCTGCGCATGTCCGATCCGGCCAAACCGGTCGAATCCGGGGCGTCGCTGGATAGCGAGGGCGCGGAGGAGTTGCTCGCCCGTCTCGAGGCCCTAAGTCCGTCTCAACGATCCATCGATCTATCCGCCGTGTTCGAGGGCGTGGTTGAGGCTTTGCAGCGCGATCCGGGCGTAGTCAACGTCGCCGTATATCTCATCAGCGATTTCCAACGCAAGGACTGGGTGCAGCGCGAAGGCGCATCGGATTCAAGTCGGGGTGACGCAAGCGTGGCCGCGTCCCTCGCGGATTGGGCCTCCAAGCAACGCGGTCTGCGACTGGTGCTGCTCAACGTCGGGGAGAGCGAAGCGGCCAACATTGCAGTGACCGAGGCGATCATTGAAGGGGGACAGTTAGTGGCCGGTACGGCCGGGACGGTACGGGCCGGCGTAGTCAACCATTCCAACCGAACCGTCGAAAATCTTGAGCTGCAAACAAGCGTAGGCAATAAAGCACAGGCCCCCAAGACCATCCCGTCGCTCACGGAACACCAGATTGCCGTCGTCGGTTTAGAGGTCGATTTTCCGCGCGCCGGAGATGAATCGGTTCGCGTCGAGATTCCTCGCGACCTTCTCCCCCTCGACAACGTGCGCTACGTCGCTTCCGAAGTCGTCAGCGCCGTGCGCATCCTCTTGGTCAATGGCGAGCCGTCGGCTGACGAGTACGACGACGAAGTCGCCCTGCTCACCACCGCCCTGCGGCCCGAAGGCGAGGTGTTCAGCGGACATGAAGTCGTTGTCGTAGACGAGCCGGGTCTCGCCGAAGCCAACCTCGCCGGGTTTCATGTGGTCGTTTTGGCAAATGTTTATCGCGTCAGCGAGCCGACGATCGAATCGCTAGAACGCATCGTGCGTCAGGGGGGTGGCGTCGTTTTCTTCCTCGGCGACCAAGTTGACGCCGAACTGTACAACGCAACGCTTTTTCGCGGCGGCGAAGGACTTCTGCCTGCGGAACTCGGCGAACTCGTTCGTCCGGCGGACCCGGCCCATCTGGTGATCACGGACCGGCTGCATCCCGCGTTGCGGGCCGTCGGGCGAGAGGACGATCCGTTGGGCATCGCACAGGTCCCGTTTTACGAATACTTCTCGTGTAAGACGCTGGGGGGCACTGTCGCTGATATGCCGCAGGGCGGGTCGAGCGACAAAAGCGAGAACGTGGCCGTTGAGCAGTCCACGCGGGTAGTCGCACGGTTTGATTCAAGCGACGAGCACCCCGCGATCCTGGAAAGCCGATTGGGTCAGGGTCGGGTGCTGCTGATCACCACCACCGCCGACAAAGAGTGGCACCAGTGGCCCGATCACCCGACCTACTTGCCGGTCATTACGGAACTCATCCGCAACTCCGCCCGCCACGCGAATGCGAAGGCCGAGCAACGGGTGGGAGCGCCGTTGGAATTGCCCATCGATCCGGCGCTATTCGGCGCGGACGTTCTCGTTCGTAGCCCGGCCTACCCCAACGAACCGGAAGCAAGCGTGACGGCCTCGCCCTCGGCGGACGGTCGCGGACTCACCATTCAATGGGAACACACCGCAACGGCCGGGCTTTACCAGTTTGTGCTGCGCCGCCTCGACGGCAGCGAAGCCATTCGGCTGGCGGCGGTCAACGTCGACCCGCGGGAAAGCGACTTGGCCATGGCGCAAGAAACCGAGCTTCGCAAAGCGCTGGGCGGTCTACCGTTCGAGTACGTGCAAGGACTGGAACGCGTCGCCCAGGCGGCGGACGAGGCCCGCATTGAGTTGTGGCGACCAGTGCTCGTTTTCGCGGTCTTGGTGCTGATGAGTGAGCAGTGCCTCGCCTGGTGGTGGGGAAGGAGACGCTAATGCTCTACCACAGCCATAATTTCAGGTTCGGTGTCGTGTGGCACAGCGTCCCTCCGCTGTGCCGATTTGCCCAGCCGAGGGCGGCTGGGCCACGCCTCCCTGCGGAATTAAATGGGAGGGAGCACTAGGCTTTGCAGTCGCTGCTTTCAATCTGGCCGATCGTTGTCGGCGCGGTGACCCGCGACGAGGAGTCGTTCGTTACCGAGCTGCGCAATCAGCCGGAAGGCTGGACGGCGATTGCGGGTGTTGCCCTCTTAGGCATTTTGTTGTGGGCGGTGGTATGGATGTACCGCCGCGAAGGTCGGATCGGTGCCTCGGTGCGGGTGCGAATGCTGCTCGCGATGATTCGGTGCGCCGTCTTGGTTGCGCTGGCGGTAATCTTCCTCGAACCCGTTCGCGTGCGCATCTTGCGGCGCTGGATCGACTCGTATGCGGTCGTGCTCGTGGACGACTCCTCGAGCATGGACCTTTCGGATCGCTACCGCGACGAGACCAGCGGCGCACGCGTCGAGGCCGTGTTGGGCGCTGAAAGATTGCCGGCTGTTCGGAGGCGCGAGATCGTCGAACGCATCTTCAACCGCAAAGACCATGAGTTTTTTCGCGACCTGGCAAGCAATAACCGCGTAAAGCTCTACAGCTTCAGCGACGACGCGAAGTTGCAGGCCAACCTCCGTGCGAGCCGCGAAACTTCGACCACGAGTTCCGAGCCTTCGGGCGGTCCCGGCGCACCGGGATTTTCCAGCCTCGATGAGCTTCCGAGGGAGTTTCCGGCGACCGGCCCGGCGACCAACCTGGACCGGGCCTTGCGTCGCGCCGTGGAGTCGCTCGGCAGCGCTCCCATTGCCGGGGTATTGGTCATCACCGACGGAGGGATCAATCAAGGAGCCTCGGCGGAGGAGATCGCCCGCTTCGCCAATGATCGGCGTCTGGCCGTCCATACGATCGGCGTGGGTGATCCGGCTGTGCCGCGCAACGTCCGTATCACAGAAATCCTGGCGCCCCAGAATGCCTTCCAGCAGGATCCCTTCGCCGTCACCGCAACGCTGACCTCGCAAGGAATCGAGGGCGAGACGATCCGCGTCAACTTGTGGGAACGCAATGCGAGCGACGGCGGCGAAGGAAGGATCGTGGACACCCGAACAATGCCCGTCGGCGCCGCCGGCGTGATTGGGTCGGTGACCTTCGAGCGGCGTCAGGAGCGCGTCGGGCGGTTCACGTATTCCGTTGAGGCGCCCCCGGTGGAAGATGAATCCGTCACCGAGGACAACAGCAAGCAAACCACGGTGAACGTGATCGATACCCGTACGCGCGTTTTGCTGATTGCCGGCGGACCGAGTTGGGACTATCGCTACGTTACGACCTTGCTTCAACGGGACGACACCTTCGACGTGAGTTGCTGGCTTCAGTCAGCGGACTTAAGCGCGGTGCGCGACGGTGATATCGTCATCGACCACCTCCCGACCTTGGCCGAGGAGCTTTTCCAATACGACGTGGTGATCCTCATGGACCCCGAAAAGAGCGAGTTTGACGAGCCGTGGTGTCGGCTGGTGGACAAACTAGTCACCGAACATGGCGGGGGTTTACTACTCGCTGCGGCGCGGGCCCATTCACCCGCGTTTCTGCGCGAGCGAGCGTTGAAGCCGCTTCACGATCTTCTCCCGGTAACGCTCGACCCGGAGGCGGACCTGCTCCTCAATCAGATCGGACATTATCAATTGTCCGCGTCCGCGTTTGAAATTCCGCAGGCGGCCTACGCTCATCCGGTGCTCCGCCTGGGCGACGACGCCGTTTCCACCAAGCTCGCCTGGCAAGGAATAGGTGACGTGTATTGGCACTATCCGGTCCTTCGTGAGAAACCGGTGGCCACGGTGTTGATGCGCCACGGCCACCCGCGGATGAAGAACGCCTTCGGGGGGCACGTGCTGGCCGCGGTCCAGTTCGTCGGCGCGGGGCGGACGGGGTTCCTCGGCTTCGACAGCACCTGGCGCTGGCGGCGCTTCGGAACGGAACTGTACGATCGCTTCTGGGTGCAACTTGTGCGCTATCTTTCCGAGGGCAAACTGCTCGGCGGAAGCAAGCGCGCGACGCTGCTCGTTGAGAACGAGCGTCCCGTCCTCGGCGAGGCCGTCACCGTCACCGCCCGTCTTCTCGACTCACGCTTTGAGCCGCTGGCCCGCGACGAGGTGTCGGCGCAGTATTCCGTCGAGGACCGGAAGGCGGACTTTCCCCTGACGGCCCGGCGCGACCGGCCTGGTTGGTTCGAAGGGCGATTCGTTCCCGATCGCGTGGGGAGTTATCGTATTCGGCTGGAACTTCCCGGCGCAGCGGCGGGTGAGAGCGCCGAAGTTGAGCGGGAAGTCTTGGTCGGCCGCCCCAATTTGGAGATCCTGCATCCGCAGATGAACAAGGGCGCATTGATGACCATCGCCGAGCAGTCGCACGGAGGTCGGTATTGGGAGATCGACGAGGTCGAAGCGTTGCCGGGCGTGATCCCCGACTTGCATGAGGAAATCCCGGTTCGTTCACGTCCCACGACGCTGTGGGACAACTGGAAAGTATTGACGCTGTTGGTATCGCTTTTATCCGTGGAGTGGGCGGTTCGTAAATGGTCTCGACTGTTGTAGAACGGCATCGGCCCCGATTAGACGACACGGTGACGGCGCGCTTGTACGCGGTCGCCTTACGTTTGCGCGGCTACGTACTCCTCGAGGGAGTCGCGTGGGTCATCGGGTTTCTGTTCGCTGCGGCGGTGATCCAGTTCACGCTCGATTACGGATCGCGCGGTTTGCGCTGGAGCATGAGGGCGGCGCTGTTGGCGGTGATCTTGGGGGGCGCTCTTTGGATTCTGTGGCGGCGGATCATCTCCCCAATGCGTGTCCGGGTCGGGCTTGCGGAGACGGCGAGCCTGATCGAGCGGCGTTTCCCGGAGCTTTCATCGCTGCTTGTGTCCGCAGTGCGGTTTTCGATGGGGGAGGTCGGCTCGGCCGAGACGAACTCCCCTGCGCTGGTGGCATCTGTAGTGTCGTCGGCCGGTCCCCGAGTGCGCAGCCTCGATTTCAACACCGTGCTCGACCCACGCCCGGCACAGCGAGCGGGGTTTGCCGCCGGCGGGGCGCTGCTGATGACGCTCATCGCCGCTCTGGCGATGCCGGAGGTGACGCAACTGTGGTTCGCCCGCAATGTTCTTCTGCAAGATGTGGATTGGCCTCGGCGGACGCATCTCGTCGTCGACCTGCCCCACGGCGAACTCGTCGGGGCACGCGGGGACGATTTAACGGTGCAAGCATCCGCCGAGGGCGTGCAGCCGCGGGAGGTGGAAATCGTCTTCACCACCGCATCCGGCGAACGCGGCCGCGAGACGATGGTCACCGTCGGCAGCGAAGGCGCATACCGCTATCGGTACACGTTCAAGAACGCCCAGGAGGAATTCGTATTCCATTTGGAGGGCGGCGACGGCGTGACAAAAGACTATTCCGCGCGCCTTTTGGAAAGGCCTCGCGTGGAGTGGTCGCAGCTTGGCGTCGTCCCCCCCGCCTACGCGCGGCTGGAGGGTTATACACTCCCGGATGGCGAGCGAGCCGCCCAGGTTCTCCCCGGCAGCGACGTGACATTCACGATTACGACCAACAAGCCGGTCGCCCAGGCGACGTTGATGGCGGGCAACAAGGCGATCACCCAGGCCGTCGCGGATGGCGAGCGCCACGCGGTGACGATTTCCCCTAAAGATACGCAGAACTATCACTTCTCGCTCGTGGACTCGTTCGGTCTGGAGGATAAACAGCCGGTTCGATTCGCGGTCCGGGTCATCAAGGATGAGCCGCCGCGAGTGCGGATGAAGCTCCCCGGCGTCGGCGAGATGGTCACGCCGGAGGCCGTCCTTCCCATCGAGGTGGAGTTTTCGGACACCTACGGGTTGGCGAGCGCGGATCTAGTATTTAGCGTCACTCGTGAGGATGCCCGTGAGGGGACGATGCTTCTGGAGTCCTTCCGGCCAAACCTCACAACATTCTCGGCGAGCCTTACGTGGTCTGTTTCGACGGAGGCCGTCACGCCCGGCGACCGCCTCGGCCTTTTCGCCCGGGCGACGGACTTCGACACCGTTTCCGGCCCCAACTCCGCTGAATCGCCGCCGATCTCCGCTCGCGTGGTTACCCGCGACGAACTATTAGCCGAATTAGCGCGCCGGGAACAAGAGTTCCGTATGGATTTCGAGCGGCTGATCGACGCCCAAGAGCAGCTTCGATCGCGGCTCCTTACACTTATCGGACTCTCAGAATCGGAAGGTGGTTCGGAGAGTTTTTCCGTCACCATTTCGACCCTGGAGCGACGACAACGCAGTATTACAGGGTCGGTAAATGTTGTCCGCCAACAAGTTGAGCAAGTGCTCACCGAGCATCGTATTAACCAATTGGCCTCTCAAACCGTCGAGGAACGACTTGGGCAGGGTATCGCCATGCCCCTTGGAAGACTAACCACAAGAGATTTTCCGCAGGCGGCCGATACGATCCGTCGATGGTCGCGGGACCCCGAAGGGGAGGTTGGTGCGACGGTTGACGCGCAACAAGTAGCACTTTTGTCACAAATGCGCGCGATTTTGGCGAATATGCTACAATGGGAAGGTTATCAGGAGGCGGTTAACATGCTGCGCGACATTCTTCGTCTACAGAACGAGCTTCGCACGGAAACGAAGGACGCCGCGCAGCAACAAGGCAGTGGAGTGTTTGATGACTAGGCGACAGACACGACTAATCATCGTTTTCGCCCTGTGGGCCGTCGTTCCCAACGCCTCATCGGTGGAAAAAGCGGACGTCGCGGCGACGCGTGCGGTCCACCCGCTCGCCTCCAAGGAGGAGATGATCCGCGATCGGTTTCAGCGCTTCCAGGACCGTGTGTTCCGGTTACGGGAGCAGCTTGCCGAGGCGGAGCCGGAGAACGCCGATCGGCTCAGCCGAGCATTGACCCGCGCAGGGGAGCTGGGGCTTTCCGATCGCTTGGACGAGATCATCGCCCTGTTGCGCGATTCATCGGCTTTGGACGGGGCCATTGATGCCCAGGCTAAATGGCTGGAGGACGCGGACCGGTTGCTGAGCCTGCTTCTGGAACAGGACAGCAACAATGAAGAGCGCAAGCGCGAGCTTGAACGACTTCAGGCGTACAAGGAGAAGCTGTCCCAACTTCTAGAGCAAGAGCGATCGCTGCGGGCTTCGTCCGCGCAACTCGGAGCCTCGGAGCGCATGGCGGCGCAGCTCGACCAGGCCATCCGCCGCTTGGACGCCTTGCTCGAACGCCAAGGGCAGGTGTCGAAAGCAACGCAAGGCGGAGCGGCGTCCGCTGAATCCAAGACCGCCGATCAGCAACAAGACCTCGCGCGGGACACCGAACAACTAGCGGAGGACATCGCCCGGCTCGGCGAGCCGCCGGCGGAAGCATCTCAGGATTCGCCGGCGATGGAGTCGGCAAGGGCGGAGGCGCAGAGTGCGGCTCAGTCTACGCAGTCCGGCTCGCAGGCGATGTCGGAGGCCGCCGAACAGATGAATGCCGCAAGCCCAAGCTCGGCTGGCGAGCAGCAGAAACAAGCCGAGAAATCGCTGCTTGACGCGAAAGCACAATTGGAAGCGGCGAAGGAGGCCCTCAAGCAGCAGCCGTCATCTCCGCAAATGGGTGAAAAGCAAAAAGCCGTCGCACAGCAGACCCAGGAGTTGGGCGATCAAATGCGCCAGGATGCGGCTTCTTCCAGCGGAGGCAAGCAAGGGCAGTCGGGCGGCAAGGGCGGATCGAAGTCGCCGGGGTTGCAAAACGTCGATAAGGCGCAAAAGGAAATGGAAGGGGCGTCCGAGTCACTCGACGCCTCCAAGCCGGAGGATGCGGCGCCCAAGCAGGATAAGGCGGTTGCGGAACTCGAAGAGGCCCAGCGGGAGTTGGAAGAGGCCCTCGAACAGATTCGCAAGGAGGAGCGAGAGGAGACGCTGCGCGACCTTGAGGCCCGCTTCCGTGAGATGTTGTCCAAGCAACGACCAATCAATGAGGCGACGATTACGTTGGACCAGGTGGGGCGAGAGAACTTCAAGCGAGCGGAGCATTTGCAGCTTGCCGACCTGGCGACGAACCAACGCGCACTGGCCCAACAAGCGTCGACTTGTCTGCATATCCTCGATGAAGAGGGAACCACGGTGGCGTTTCCGCGGGTGGTGGATCAGCTTTCGCAGGACATGTCCACGGCCGCGGAGCGGTTGGCCGCTGCCGAAGTCGGCCCTGTGACTCAAGCCATCGAGCAGGAAATTGTCGACACATTGGAGCAGTTGCTCGAGGCGGTCAAAAGAATGCAGCAGGAAAACGAGCAACAACAGCAGGCCGGAAAGTCGGAGAGTAGTAGCGAACCGCCGTTATTGCCGCCGTCCGCGGAGTTAAAGCTGCTAAAGGCGAGCCAAAAGCGGATTAACACTCGAACGACGACGATCACCGAGAGTGCTGCGGCGGGGCGGGAACCGCCCGATGCGGCCGCACGGGGGCTGAAGGGTTTGGCCGTCCGCCAGGTGGAGTGTAGTCAGATCGCCAAACAAATGCGCGATCGACAGTAGTCACCGTCGGGCCTGAAGGGGTGTGACCATGAATCGTAAACATTGGCTAAGTAGGGCTTTGTATCTACTTGTTGGGTGTGCCACGGTTGTGTCAGCCGTGAGGGCCACTGCCGACACGGCAGGGGCACGCGGCGGCGAGGGGCCGGTTGACCGATTCCTTGCCGGGCTGGACTCGACGGCCTCGGTGCCGGTCGAGGCTCGACAGTTGCTTCGGTCGGATTGGTCGGGATGCGACGGCTGCGACCCGGCGGAGTACTTGACCCAGGCCTTGGCGGTGATGTCCCCGAAGTTCCGCGAAGGGCTGGACGCCTACGACGCGGACGAATACGAACGCTGCGCGAAGTTGATGAGCGAATTGGGGTCCGATGCCGATCCGTTCGTCGCCACGCACGCGGCGATGTATGAAATCAAATCCCTGGTCGCCCTGGAGCAACTTGTGGAGGCCGGTCAGCGGATTCATCAGCTTGCCGAAGGCGGCGGCGCGCGGGTTGCGTCGTATTCGTACTTCGCGGCGGAACTGGAGTTCCTCAATGGGTTTAGTCTGCTTGCGGACTTGCAATACGACGCCGCGGCGTCGGCGTTGGCCCGGTTCGTCGCCGGTTATTCGGACGCACCTCCGCGATTGCTCATCGCCGCCAGGCAAATGCTATTGGAACTCAACAACCGCGAGCCGGGGCGAATGTCGGAGGTCGCCGACCTGATGGACTACTCCGGCCGGCGACTCAAATCGGCCGACGGCGGCGAGATGGTGCAAACGAGGCAGCAGCGCATCCTCGATCTGCTCGACCAGCTCATCAAGGAAGAGGAAGAGAAAGAAAAGAACAGTTGCAACAATCCAGGCGGCAGTTCCGGGGGCAAATCGTCCTCCGGCCGTTCGCCCGCCAAGCCCATGCAACAATCGATGCTTCCGGGCGGGAACCCGCAGGAAGAATCGCTGCGCGCGTCGCGCCGCGCCAACCCCGGTGAAATGTGGGGGGCCATGCCGCCCGGAGAACGGGAGCGAATTCTACAAGCGCTCCGCGAAAGCTTTCCCAGCCGCTATCGCCAACTGGTCGAACAATACTACGAAGAGTTGGCTAAGAAGCCGTAGAGCGTCGTGGAGTCCCGCGCCCCGTCCGATGACGCGCCGGATCCATCCGCCTACGCCCCGTACTCGTTCGGGGAATCCACCGCCGATTCGCCCAAGTTCTCGTCGTGGGTTTTCAGAAGTTCGAACATGTGCTTCGTCACCCGGCACAAATGGAAGTCGACAGGGTCGCGAAGGTTCGGTACACTTTCGCCTCTGGAATACCTGTTGATAAGAAGGGTGATGCAAGTGAAAAACGGATGCAATCGGGGGATGAGTTGTAGCTTTGCCTTGGTCTTTGCGACCCTCGCGATGCACTCATCCCGCGGCGACTTTGAGACGCCCACGGCGCTAATCAACGTAAAGATCGTTACCGGGACCGGCGTGACCATCGAATCGGGTACGATCGTGATGCTCGACGGTCGGGTGGTCGCCGTGGGGACCGATGTGGGCATCCCTCCGCACGCCGAGCGGATAGACGGGTCGGGACTCGTCGCCTATCCGGGTTTCATTGACGCCCATACGAACCTGGGCGTCCCCGAGAAGGAACGAACCAAGGAAGAGCGGGAGCGGTCAGAGGACCTTAATCCCGATGCGCGTGAGGGGCCTTTGCCGGCTACGCGGTTCGCGGAGCGCCGAGGTATTCGTCCGCAGGCGCGAGGCCTCGACCAATACGTTCCCGACGACAAGCAACGGGAGGCCCATCGTGCGGCAGGTTTCACGTCGGCCCTGATCGCCCCGCGAGATGGGATTCTGGGCGGCACTAGCGACCTTGTCGGAATGTCGAATGATCCGATTCGTCGGGCCGTCCTCGCTTCCAATGTCGCTCAACACGGTTCGTTTACCGTCGGTGAACCGGGCGACTACCCGCGAACCATCCTCGGCGTGTTCGCCCAATTCCGTCAAGTTCTGCTCGACGCTCGTCGACATGCCAAACTGCAGAAGTATTACGAACGCCATCCCACCAACGCCATTCGCCCGCCGACGGATGCGGCATTGGACGCTCTCCAGCCCATGCTGGGGCGGTCCCAGCGTATTTTTTTTGAGGCGAACACGGACAACGAAATACGCCGGGCGCTTGATCTCGCCGCCGAATTCAAGCTCGACGTAGCCATCACCGGCGCGAAGGAGGCCGGGGAGGTCGTTGAGCGCATCAAGGCCGAACGCGTGCTGCTGATCGTGAGCCTCAAGTTCGACGAAGAACCGGAGTACGGAAAGAAGAAGCCCCAACCCAAAGAGAAAAAGCCGGATGCGGAATCGTCCGGTACGGTTGAGTCGCCGAGTGGACCCAAGGAACGGGGGGAGGTGAAGGAGCCGAAAAAGGACGAGAAGGCAGAGAAAATCTACGAACCGCTGAAGCTTCGCAAGGAACGCCGGCGATTATGGGAAGAGCAAGTCGCCAACGTCATTCGCCTGCATGAGGCCGGCGTGCCGTTCGCCCTCACCACTCGTCCCTTCAAGAAGGCCTCCGAGTTTATGGAGAGCCTCCGTCTCGTGATCGAAAAGGGTTTGCCTGAAGAAGCAGCTATAACCGCGTTGACCTCCAACGCCGCCGATGTGCTCGGATTGAAGGGTCAACTCGGGTCGATCGCACCGGGTTACATCGCCAACCTGACCGTGATGACAAAACCCCTTTCTGACAAGACCGCCAAGGTCAAATTCGTTTACATCGACGGCAAGAAGATCGATATCGACGCGGATGCAGAGAAGGAGAGGAGCGAAAAGGACCAGAAGGGCGAATACCCCGATGGCGACAAGTCCACGGAAGAGCCTGCTACGGCGCAATCTGAGGAATCGCCCGAGCCCAAGAAGGACGCTGCGGCGCCTCCTGACGAGGAAGGCAAAGTGCCCAAATGGGCCGTCGAGATCAAGTCCGATCGAACTCCGAAAACCAAGACCGGTGGAAGCGTTCTGGTGAAAAACGCGACCATCATCCCGATCATGGGGCCAACGATTTCGAACGGGTCGATCCTGATTCGGAATGGGAAGATCAGCGCGATGGGGTCGGATGTGCCGGTCCCGGCCGGCGTGACGGTCATCGACGCGACGGGACGGTATGTGATGCCCGGCATCGTGGACTGCCACTCCCACCTGGGGATCGACGGGGTGAACGAGGGGACGATGGCGATCAGCGCGGAGGTCCGCATCGCGGACACCATCGATCCGCACGACGTGTCCATCTTCCGGGCGGTGGCTGGCGGAGCGACGACGCACCACGCCATGCACGGGTCGGCCAACCCCATCGGCGGGCAGAACGTGATCTTCAAGCTCAAGTACGAACGGCCCGTCTCGGAAATGGTGATCGCCGACGCCCCACGCACCATCAAATTCGCTCTCGGCGAAAACGTGACGCAGGCAAACTTTTTCGAGAACTTCGGGAAGCGGTATCCCAACACGCGGATGGGGGTGGAGGCGACGATCCGGACGGCCTTCGAGGCGGCGCGGAACTATCAAGGCGAGTGGGACGATTACAACCGCCAGTCTAAGGGCGGACAGGACGTTCCGCCGCCGCGCAAGGACCTGCGTCTTGAGGCCCTGGCCGGCGTGCTAGCCGGAAAGATGACCGTCCACAGCCATTGCTACCGGTCGGAAGAAATCCTGCGGTTGCTCGCAGTGGCCGAGGAGTACGGCATCCGAATCGGGACGCTCCACCATGTGCTGGAGGGCTACCGCATCGCGCCCGAACTCGCCCGGCACGGCTGTGGAGCCTCCACCTTTGCGAATGATTGGGCGTACAAGGTCGAGGCCTACGGGGCGATTCCGCACAACGCAGCCCTGATGACCCGGCGCGGCGTGAACTCGTCGGTCAATTCTGACTCCGCCAACACGATCCGCTACATGAACCAGGAAGCGGCCAAGAGCATCAAATGGGGCGGGCTGGATGAGAATCAAGCCCTACGGCTGGTCACGCTCAACGCGGCAATGCAGTTACAAATCGACGACCGCGTGGGCAGCATCGAGGTCGGTAAGGACGGCGACCTTGCGATTTACAACGGCCACCCGCTTAGCACGTTCAGCAAGTGCGTGATGACGTTGATCGACGGCGAAGTTTACTTCGAGGATGCGCGCCCCGATCCAATTGAGCCGCTGACTGAATGGAAAGTCGGTCCTGCCAAGGTAGACCGCACTGTCCCGACCACTCCGCATCGCGCCTATGCCATCGTCGGCGCGACCGTCCACCCCATCAGCGGTCCGGTGATCGAGGGGGGCACGGTGGTGATTCTGGAGGACAAGATTCTGGAAGTGGGTGAAAGTGTAACGGCTCCACCGGGCGCGGGCGTTATTGACGGATCGGGTTTGCACGTCTACCCGGGATTGATCGATGCGAGCAGTATCCTTGGCCTGAATGAAATCGATTCGCTGCGCTCAACGCGTGATTTCAGCGAGATCGGAACATTCAACCCGCATCTTAAGGCCGCGAGCGCCGTCCATCCGCACAGCGAACACATACGCATTGCACGATCGGCTGGGATTACGACGGCCCTGGCTAAGCCATCGGGCGGGCGAATCTTCGGGCAAAGTGCCGTTATACACTTGGACGGCTGGACCGCCCCGGACATGCTTATCGAGGACGCCTTCGGGCTGCACATGAACGTACCAAGCCTGCCCGTTCACCTTCCAGAGGACAAAGAGGCCAAGAAGAAGCAGACCGAAGAACACAAGAAGGCGCTCAAGCAACTCGAAGACTACGTTGTCAAAGCTAAGCACTACGCCGAGGTGAAGCAGCTCGCCGCGGCGGATCCCACGATTCATTTTGATGTGGATCTCACCTTCGAAGCGATGGTCCCCTACGTACGCGGCGAGAAACCCGTGGTGTTCGAGGCCCTGACGTATAAGCCGATCCTCGACGCCATCGAGTTCGCGGAAAAACATAAGCTCAAATGCATTCTAAGCGGCGCGCAAGAAGCCTGGAAGCTCGCCGATACGCTCAAGCAAAAGAACATCCCTGTAATCCTCGCCACCGTACTGAGCTATCCGCGGGGCCAGTATGAGGCGTGGGATTCGGTCTACCGTTGTGCGGCGGAGTTGGATCGCGCCGGGGTGAAGTTCTGTTTTGGCACGGAGAGTGCTTCCAGCGCCTTCGATCTTGGCACCATGGTCGGAATGGCCGTCGCCCACGGGTTGCCGCGCGAGCGGGCGGAGTACGCATTGACTCTCGGCGCGGCAGAAATACTCGGCATCGCCGACCGCGTGGGATCGATCGAGCCGGGCAAACGCGCCGACCTGATCGTGACTACGGATACGCCGTTGCAGACCGTGGCCCAGGTGACGCACATGTTCATCGACGGCCGGCCGATCGATCTGAGCAGCATGCAAACGGAGACATACGAGAAATTTAGCAATCGCCCGGCCCCCAAGCTGCCGCCTATGCCCGATGTCCGGGGTCCGAAGAGTTTGACGACTCGCTAGTTACATTCCGTGCCGCGTGGATAATGTGGGCAAGAGCCGAAAAATCATGGCAGGTGGATGTGCGTTGATCGCCGCCGCGCTGGCCGTGTTCGGGGCGCTGAGCTATGTGATGATTCCCTCCATTAAGCTTATTCGCTCTGACAGCGATGTACTCTTATTGCATTTTTTTGACGGTCGTGTGCGGTTGTTTTGGTTTCACTCTCCGCAAGAGCCCTTTTGGGTTGCGGCGGCGGAGTACGAATCGATCTTGTTTTTGAACTCCCGAGCCGAGGACTTCGGCCCCTGGGATGCTGCCCTCGCCGGACCGCCGTCTCCGCCTGCGTTTCGCGTCCCCATCCGAATCGGCGATCGCAACGCCGTTCCATCGGTCGGCGGGAGCTGGCGTGCCGTGATTGGGCCGCGTCCTCGCCCTCCGTTTGGCTACTCAGGTTCGCTGTGGAGCGTCGAGTCGAGCTATTTTCGGCTCCCGGTTTGGCCCCTGGTGATTCCGCTCATGATCCCCCCAATCCGCGACTCCATCCGCGAACGGCGGCGCGTACGTAGAAAGAATCGCAACGAATGCCTGGAATGTGGATACAATCTTACGGGGCTGGTCGAGCCGCGATGCCCGGAATGTGGGACGGCGATCCCGGCGGGTGTCATGAATGTGACACCGAATTCTCAGGCCTGAAAGCCGTCGTTATCGGAAGACGATCCGAACCTCATGTACGATTCCACCGTATTTCGCATTATCGACGCTAATTTTAACCGAGCGCGGGAAGCGTTACGGGTAATGGAAGAGTACGCGCGGTTCGTGCTGGATGACGCGGGGCTGACGGCGGAGATCAAGGAAACACGGCACGCCCTGACAGATGAGTTCGAGCGCATGTTCGCGCGGGCTAAAGCCCACGGCGCGACGATCGTCTACCGCGACATTGTAAGCGATGTGGGGCGCGAGGTTACGACCGAGAGCGAGTCTCAACGTGCTGGCGCGACCCAGGTTGTCGTGGCGGCGGGCAAGCGGCTGAGCGAGGCCCTACGCGCGATGGAGGAGTACGGGAAGATCATCGACCCTGCTTTCGCCACGATCGTCGAGCAGCTTCGATATCGGGGTTACGAGCTTGAGCGACGATTGGCTCTCACCATTCAAGCCCGGCAACACTTCGGAAACGTGCGGCTGTACGTCTTGTTGACCGAGGAGCTGTGTAGGGGAGGGTGGTTCGAGACGGCGGAGGCGGCGCTTCGTGGCGGGGCCGATTGTTTGCAGCTTCGTGAGAAGAAGCTGAGCGACCGCAAGCTACTCGACCGAGCCAAACGATTGGTAGACCTTTGTCGAGAACACGGAGCGATGCTCATTATCAACGATCGACCGGACGTGGCCGCCGCGAGCGGCGCTCACGGTGTTCACCTGGGGCAGGAGGACCTGCCTGTCTCCGCGGTTCGGCGGATTGTTCCGGCTACGTGCGTGATCGGGGTGAGCGCGCACACGATCGAGCAGGTGCAATCGGCCGCCGAGCAAGTCCCTGACTACATCGCCGTCGGGCCGATGTTTGACTCGCCAACAAAACCCCAAACCCCGATCGCCGGCCCCGCAATGCTGGTTGAAGCCCGAAAACTCACCTCGCTGCCGCTGGTCGCCATTGGAGGAATCACGGAGGCGAACGCCGTAGCGGTTCTCCCAGCGGCTCCTTGCTGCTTATGCGTCTGCCAGGCGGTCATCGCCCAGATTGACGTAGAGGCGGCCGCTCGCAGGCTACGAGACCTCGCGAATCGTACCGCAGAGCCGCCCCAAGGTCCGCCCATACAATCCATGCGGACGTAATCGACGGTTGCCGGTAACACCGCTGACAATTGCAACAGGGTTCAGGCCTCGCGGTCGATATCCGTAGGAAGCTTCGATAAGGTCGCCGCCCGCGCGGAACCGCGCGCCGCGTTGACTCGACGGTTTGTCGATCCTAACATTGAAGTGACTTATCGGAAGCGGCTTTGACGGTGCCGATCGACGTTGGGAGGTTTGCGTGTCGACGATCGGACGGGCGCGCCGAGATCCTCTTCGTGCGCGCGTCCTACCGATACGCTGGTAATCGCCTGGGTGCTTAATAGAGTCCGACATCCGCAGGGAGAACGCGGCCATGGGAAATGCGGCTGATATTGTTTCCGTCGTAGAACAGCATTTGAATCCCGATCGGTTCCGGGAGCAGCACTGGGAGGGGTCGTTCTCGGACTACCTGGAATTGGTCGCGGCCAATCCGCGGCTCGCCCGAAACGCGTTCCAACGCATCTACGATATGATCATGCACTTCGGGTGCAAACGCTACATCTCGATGCGCCAGGAGCTGATGCGCTATAACTTTTTCTCGGATCCCATCGACCACGGCGCCGACGCGATCTACGGTTTGGACAAACCGCTGATGAACCTGGTTGACTTTTTCAAGTCGGCGTCGCACCAGTACGGCACGGAACGGCGAATTTTGCTGCTCCACGGTCCGGTCGGATCGTCCAAGAGCACGATCGCCAGGCTTCTCAAGAAGGGTTTGGAGTATTATTCCAAGCTCGACGAGGGAGCGCTGTACACGTTCGCGTGGCACATCCCCGACGAAACCGGCAAAACAACCGTCCATACGTGTCCCATGCATGAAGAGCCGCTCAAGCTGATTCCACCGGAAGCGCGAAAGGCCGTTCTGACGAAGATGAACCAGGAACTCGACGAAGGATCGCAACTGCGGATCGATGGAACGCTTGACCCGTTCTGTCGGCGCATGTTCGAAGACTTGTTGGTTCGTTATGACGGCGACTGGCGTGAGGTGATGAATCACATTCGCGTAAAGCGCTTGATCCTCAGCGAACGTGACCGGGTCGGAATCGGTACGTTTCAACCCAAGGATGAAAAGAACCAGGACTCCACGGAACTGACGGGAGACATTAACTATCGCAAGATCGCGGAGTACGGCAGCGACAGCGATCCACGGGCGTTCAACTTCGACGGCGAATTGAATATCGCCAACCGCGGGATGATCGAGTTCATCGAAGTGCTCAAGCTCGACGTCGCATTTCTCTACGATTTACTGGGAGCGTCGCAGGAGCACGTGATCAAGCCCAAGAAGTTCGCCCAGACGCACATCGACGAGGTGATCGTGGGGCACACCAATGAACCCGAGTACAAGAAGTTGCAATCCAACGAGATGATGGAGGCCTTCCGCGATCGCACCATTAAGATCGATATTCCCTACAACATTCGTTTGGACGACGAGATCGCCATCTATCATAAGGACTTCAACAAAGAACGCATTCGAGGCATTCATATTGCCCCGCACACCGTCGAGATGGCCGCGATGTGGGCCGTACTGACCCGCTTGGAGGAGCCCAAGAAGGCAGGTCTTACACTGATGCAAAAGGTCAAACTCTACAATGGGAAGAGCATTCCGAATTTCACGGAAGATTCGGTGCGTGAGCTGCGCGACGAGGCGCCACGGGAGGGAATGCAGGGAATCAGCCCGCGATATATCCAGGACAAGCTCTCTAATTCCCTTGTCAGCGACCAGGCCATACAGGAGAAATGTATTAATCCGTTCATGGTAATGAATGAACTGGAGTCCGGAATGTCCCATCACAGTCTCATTACCGACGAGGAACAGAAGAGCCGGTTTCGGGAATTGCTGGCTTTGGTGCGAGAAGAGTATGAAGATATCCTCAAATCCGAAGTCCAACGGGCCATCAGCGCCGACGAGGACGCCATTACGCGACTGTGCTCCAACTACATTGAGAACGTTCGCGCCTATACTCAACATGAGCGAGTGCGTAATCGTTATACCGGGAAGGATGAAAACCCGGACGAACGGTTGATGCGTTCCATTGAGGAGAAGATCGATATCCCGGAAAGCCGTAAGGATGATTTCCGCCAGGAAATCATGAATTACATAGGCGCTCTTTCGCTGGACGGGAAGAAATTTGAATACGGCACCAACGCCCGATTGCACAAGGCGCTGGAACTGAAGCTGTTTGAGGACCAGCGCGACACGATCAAACTCAAGAACGTGGTGTCGGGGGTGGTTGATGATGAAACTCAGGCCAAGATCGATGTAGTCAAGCAGCGACTCATCAAGTACTTCGGGTACAATGAAACCAGTGCGACAGACGTCCTCAATTACGTCGCCAGCATTTTCGCGCGCGGGGACACGAAGGAGGAGAAGAAGAAGTAGGGTGGCGACGGGAGTTTGCCCGGTGAGGTCCGTCCGTCGGACAGCGCCGGCGGATCACCAATCGGGGGACGGTTTAGCATGGTTCTTCAGATCGACAAGGATCACCAGCGGTTTCGGCGGATCGTCAAAGGAAAGATCCGCGAAGACCTGCGCAAGTTTCTGACTCGCAGCGAGCTATTGGGACGCGAGGGACGGAAGTACATCAGCATTCCCATCCACGGAATCGACATTCCGCATTTCCGTTACGGCGATAACAACGACTCAGGCGTCGGCCGCGGCGATGGCAACGCGGGGGATACCGTTAGCGGAGAGGGCGCGTTAGGTCCCGGCGGGGAGCAGGAGGGACAGCATGTTCTGGAGGTCGAGGTTGGTCTCGATGAACTGGCCGAAATCCTCGGGGAAGAGCTGAAGCTCCCGCGCATCCAGCCCAAAGGAAAGCACCGTATCACCGCAGAGCGCGAACGCTATAGCGGAGTGCGGCAGTCCGGCCCTGAGTCCTTGCGACATTTCAAGAGGACCTTTCGGCGAGCGTTGCGCCGCCAGATCATGTCCGGCCTGTACAACCCCGACGCCCCGCGCATTATTTTTGAGCGCCGCGACAAAATGTATCGCAGTTGGAAAACCGTCCTTAACCCACAGTCCAATGCCGTCATCATCTATATGATGGATGTGTCCGGCTCCATGGGCGATGAGCAGAAAGAGCTGGTCCGCTTGGAGGCGTTTTGGATTGATGCGTGGTTGCGTAAGAACTACCACGGCATAGAAAGCAGGTACATCGTACACGATGTTCGGGCGGGCGAAGTCGATCGCGAGACGTTTTTCCGCATTCGCGAAGACGGCGGGACGCGGATCAGCAGTGCGTTTCGCCTGGCTCGGGAATTGATCGCCGGCCATTATGCTCCATCTGAATGGAACATTTACCTCTTTCATTTTTCCGACGGCGACAACAGCAGTGAATCTGATAGCCGCGAGTGCTGTGCCTTGATGCGTGAGCACCTCCTTCCGGTATTAAACTTGTTCGGGTACTGCCAAGTAGCGAGCGCTTATGGGAGCGGCAATTTCATCAACGTCGTACACGAGCATCTCTCCGGCATCGACGCCGTCTTGACCAGTCGTGTTAACACGAAGGACGATATTTACGACAGCATCAAGATCTTTTTTTCCGCGGGTAGATAGCGATATGTTTACACGAGACGCAAACTTTACCTAATGTCGGCGCATGTACACGATCCTTCCCGAAGACATCATCAAGCAGGCGGAAAGCATCGCGGACCACGCGCGGCGCGAAGCGCTCGATTTCTACCCAACGGTCTTTGAGATACTGACTTCAGAACAGATGTCGCAGGTCGCGGCGTATGGCGGATTTCCACAGCGCTATCCGCATTGGCGCTTCGGAATGGAATATGAGCGCCTGCGCAAGCAGCACAAATACGGACTGGGACGCATCTATGAGATGGTCATTAACAACAATCCGTGCTATGCCTACCTCCTCAGCGACAACATGCCCGTCGACCACAAGACGGTCATCGCCCATGTGTATGCGCATTGCGATTTTTTCAAGAACAACATCTGGTTCAGTCGTACGAATCGCAAGATGATTGACGAAATGGCCAACCACGCGACTCGGATTCGGCGGTACGTCGAGCGATTCGGCATGGATGAGGTCGAGCAGCGGCTCGATACCTTTCTTTCGCTGGAAAACCTGATCGACCCACACTCGGCCTTTATGCGCCGCGAGGGCAATAACATATCGACGGAGGAGCGAAAGCGCCGCGCCGACGACGAGGTCACGAGGTATCCGGCGAAGGGCTATATGGACCGCTACATCAACCCCCCGTCGCGGATCGCCATGGACCGAGCCGCGGCGCAGGCTGAAGTGGCCAAGGAAAAGCACCGTTTTCCGGAAAAGCCGGTAAGGGATATTCTCCTATTCTTATTGCAGAATGCTCCGCTGGAGGACTGGGAATCCGACCTCTTATCCCTTATTCGAGAAGAAGCCTATTATTTTGCTCCCCAAGGGCAAACCAAGATCATGAATGAGGGGTGGGCCAGCTACTGGCACTCCACGATCATGACCAATTACGTCCTCCGCGACGACGAGGTGATCGACTATTGCGAGCATCACGCCGGGACACTGGCGACGTCGCCGGGACACTTGAATCCGTACAAATTGGGGATTGAGCTGCTTCGTGACATCGAGCGGCGGTGGAATACCGGCCGGTTCGGTCCCAAGTACGACGCCTGTGATGACATGGCTGTGCGCCGGGAGTGGGGTAGGGACAAGGCCCCGACGGGGCGTGTCGTGGGAAGAGGCTCGCCGGGACGGGAGAAGATATTTGAGGTCCGCGCTTTGTATAACGATGTCACTTTCCTCGACGAATTTCTGACTCCCGAGTTCGTAGATGATCAGAAGCTGTACCACTATCGACTGGATCCGGCCACGGGCAAAATGGTGGTGGTCAACCGCGACTTCGACAAGATCAAGCAGCAGCTCCTATTCATGCTGACCAACCACGCGCAGCCTTACATCTATGTGATGGATGGGAATTATCGCAATCGCGGGGAGCTATACCTGACCCACCGACACACCGGGGCGGACATCGAGATTAAATACGCCGTGGAAACGCTCAAGAGACTACAAAAGGTGTGGAGACGCCCGGTTCATATGAGCGCCCGCATCGACGACGAGCCGGTTCTGTTTAGCTTCGACGGCGAGCAGTCCACTCAGCAGCACATTGACGGCGGGATGGAGTCGCCTGCGCACCAGTTCTAAAATCGTCGATCGTCGATTGGGAATCACGAGTGCGCTATCCCTGGGGCCTTAGTCGACAGGCCGCTGTGGCGGGGGCGAGCCGTGGGCCGGTCGGACGATTCCATCCGGGACGCTGAGATCGACGATTCGGGTATGCGGGCCGGTCGTCGGCCACTCGACGGTTACGGTTACTCGATGGATTCCGGGCTTGGCAAAGGCGTGGACTGGCCCGGCCACCGGGGACTCGTCGCCATCGCCGAACTGCCATCGAAAGCGTGAGGGCGCGGCCGCGGAGAGGAGTTGGAAACGCATTTCCAACGGGTTATGCAGGCTAGTGGGGACAACGGCCACGTGAATCCAGGGTTCTTTGCGGATGACGTTTTGGAAGAAGGCGACGTGACTCTCGCTCTCGGCACCGTCCGCCGACCCGGCGGGGTCGTCATGCAGATTGGCCCCATGAGCGCGGAGCCAATCGGCACAAAGGCGGCCTTCCTTGCCGGTGAAAATCTCCCCGGCCGAATAGCTGAGGAAAACGGGTTGGTAGGGATCGATCCGGAGGCCGACGTCGGCAAGTTCGCCGGGCTCGAAGCGTGGTTGTGTCACGCTGATGGCACGGAAAGTTTGGGGATGCTTCAACCCGGCGCCTAAGGCGGACGCGGCCCCGCCGGCAAACCCGTGGATCAGGATGCGATCGTCGGAAACGTTGTGCGCGGCGCGGACGTGTTGGATCACGGCCAGAAGGTGCGTCTCATCGTCGCGCGGCCGCTTTTCTTTGTTCGCGCTGCTCAACCAGGAGTTCTTGTTCCCGGTCAATCGTGGAGCAACGAGGAGGAACCCGTGGGATTCGGCAAGCTTCGTCCAGGCGCGGAGGCGGCGGTTGGGAGTGTCGGGAAACGTCGAGTGACAAACGACGATCACCGGCCAGGCCTTGTTGCGGTCGTAGCTCGATGGACGGTAGAGCAGGTATTCACCGCCGAACTGCGGCTCGACGAACGGGCGGATCGGCTCAGGGACGTTGGGATCGATGTACTGCGAACAGCCGGAAAGAAGGAGGCTGAACAACAGGATTACGAAGATCCGCCCACTTCGCTGTGGAATGTCGAATGCGGAATGTCGATTGTCAAATAGGGTAACGGTCATGTCTTAGCTCACACGGAGACCATAGCCGCAGGATTTCACATGACGTTCGAAGCCATTACGGAAGGCGTCGGAATCGGCGTCCGTGAGGGTGCGCGAGTCTTCGCCCAGGACGGTGCGGAAGGTGAGGCTGCGGCGGTCCCTGGGGATCGCCTCGCCTTCATAACTGGTCACAAAACGGACCATCTTGAGCAGCGGATGGTCGAAGCGCCGAAGGTTGGCGACGACATCGGCATAGCGGACCGCTTTCGCTACAACGATCGAAAAATCCAACTCCACCAGCGGAAACGCGGGGATGGCGGCGAGAGGTTCGGTGAGCGTATCGAGGCCGTCAAGGCCGGTAAGTCGTACCTCGGCCCAGGCGATCGACCAGGCCGCGAGATGCTCGTCCATCGCCCGGCGGAGTGACACATCAATGACACTCATTCGACCGGCGGGTGCGCCCTCGATGGTCACGGCGGCGGTGCGGCGAGGATGCTCCCACGGACGGTCCTGAGCGGCGGTCGTCCCGGAAAAGGACACGGATCGGGCGAATTGTTGCCATGTCCAGGCGGCGACGCCGGCCTTGAGGCGTGCGTAAAGTACATCCTCGTCGCGTTTGCCGCGCTGGGCGAGAACTAAACCCAGGTGACGAAACTCCCCGTCTTCGCGGTCGCCTTTTTCAAAGACGCTCCCCAATTCGACGAGGGACAGAGTTGGGAAATGGAAGCGGTTTTTGGCCACGGCGTCGAGCAAACCGGGTAGCAGCATGCGGCGAAGCTGATGAGCACCTTCGGCCGCCGGGTTGGCGAGTTCCACGCACGGTCCCGGGTCCGCGGCGAGGCGACGCAGCCAGGCGGCGTCATACCAGATGTAGCCTTGGATCTCGTTGAACCCGTGGACGGCGGTGAAGTAGCGCAACGCGGATTGTTCGAGTTCGTGCAGTTCGCTGGGGGCAAATGAGCGCACGGAAACGCGGGGCATCATTGGGGCGATGGCGTCGTAACCGATGAGTCGGGCAAGTTCCTCAATGATGTCGGCTTCGATGGAGCAATCGCCCGTGGCGCGGAAAGTTGGAACGCCGACCGTCCAGTGTGTGTCGCTCTCTGTAAGCTCGAAGCCGATCGGTTGCAAGAGTCGGCGGGCCTCATCGACCGGCACCTCGCGACCGATGGTGCGGGCAATGTGTCGCGGATTGACGCTGACCGTCATCGGCGGGCGCGGATCGGGAAATCCGTCGGACAGCCGAGAAGTTAGCTTGAGGCGCGGGTACATTGATCGAGCTAAATGAATGAAGCGCTGAATCCCGAGGACCGTGTTCGTCGGGTCGAGGGATTTTTCGAAGCGGGCGCTGGCTTCGGAGCGCAAACCTAGTTGGTGGGCTGTCTTGCGGACGGTGGCTGGGTCGAAATTGGCGGATTCAAGGAGCAAGGAAGTCGTCGCTTCACCAACTTCGGTTTGCAGTCCGCCCATCACGCCTGCCAGTGCCACGGATTGGCCATGGCACTGAATCATCAGGTCGTTGCGGCTCAGAGTGCGGTATGTGCCGTCGAGGGTCTGGAAGCGCTCGCCGTCCTTCGCCCAGTCCACCTCGATGCGATCAACCTTGGCGGCGTCGAAGGCGTGCATTGGCTGACCGAGGTCCAGCATGATGTAATTCGTCAGGTCCACGAGGCCGCTGATGGGACGTTGACCAACGTGTCCAAGACGTAGCTGCATCCACAGAGGCGCGGGCTGCGTGGGAACGCCCTCGACCATGAGGCCGGTGTAGCGACGGCAGGCCCGCGAGTCGGCGATCTTGATATGCACTTCGGGCCTCTTTGCATCGGCGAGTTCGTTGAGCGCGACGGCCGGATAGGGTTTCAACAGCGAGCCGCAAGCTTTAGCTTGCGCGGAGGTCCGCGCGGGCTGAAGCCCGCGGCTCAGAATCGCGGCGATTTCACGAGCGACGCCGAAGTGGCCCCAGAGGTCGGGTCGATTGGTGATGGACTTGTTGTCGATCTCGATGACCCAATCATCGAACATTTCGACAGGCAAAGGCTGGCCGGGCTGAAACTCGTCACTGAGGAAAATGGCTTCTTGGAGCGCCTTTTCGATGCCAAGTGCCTCGCCGGGGAGGATCACGCCGGTGCTCGACTTGCCCGCGAGAGTCGTCGCGACGATGTCGCCGAGGGCGGCAACCGATGAACCCACGGGTGCGTAAACGACAGTTCGGCCCACACGCAAATCGGGAGCGATGGAAATGGTCTCGACGGACTTTCCCGGGCCCACATCGAGAGTGATTTGTTGGAGACGTGAGTCGGGTGCGCCGCCGACGCGTGCGATTCCGGCGATGCGCGCTGCGATGAGCCTGCCGGCGCGGACCTCGATGCGCCTCACGTCATCGACCTCGGCGGTCGTCCGAGTGAACCGTTCGGCCAACGCCCGCGGATCAAGATCGGCGGGTAGGTCAACGAAGTCACGAATCCAGTTGAGCGAAATCAGCATTGTTCGACCGATTATGTAGCGTCGCGGCTTGTCCGCGGCGCTTGGTGTGCCCTCTTAACATCTTCCGCAAACTCATTGATCCAATAGATTCGATCGGCGCGCGACTGAAGCTCGGTTGACACCGTGTTCCCCGCAAAAGCGACGATTTCAAAGTTTTTCCCGTGCGTGATTACGTACTCAACGGCATCAAGGAGGTCGCCATCCCCGGATGAAAGGATCAGCGTGTTATACTCGGCAATGTGCACCAGTGCAAGTGTCGCTATTCCAACATCTACTCCCTTCTGCACCTCCTTGTGCAATGGATGTTGAGTTGCCAGCTGCCGCGTTGGAGCACACCGTACCTCTACTACCTCATTGCATGTTTCGCAAAAAGCTCGGTCGACTGGCTGGCGCTTAAGCTGATAGAGCTCTGTCACTATCTTTGGCCCGTTGGGTGGTGCGGAGCGTAACCAAGTATGGAACGCGTCCTGTCGATCGCTCGGTGGGTTTGGAGTCGAGTTTAGGTAGTAAGCGTGCCAAATTGCTCCATCACGTTCGATGTATTCTCGGAGTTTGCGATAATCGAACTGGTAATTCTCCCCGCATTGCCGCTGGGAGTTGAGTAAGTAGGCTGCATCGATGAGCCAAAGGGCACGCTTACGTTCCATGTCTTTTCCTTTCGGTTTACAAACACCATCAGGGCACTAATCGTAGAGCTTACACGGCGAATCATTATGCAACTGCAGCATCGACCCAGCGATAAGGATACTCCGTTTCCAAGCCCTTGCGATCTGGGTTCTCGTAAATGTAGCGTGCGACGGCCATGATATCCTCGCTCTTTCGCACGATGTGGTCGTAGAAGCGCGGCTGCCAGAGTCGGCCGCGATGCCCAAGAGTCCAACTTTCTCGCGTTGTAAGGCTCTTGTATCGACCAAGAATGCTCCCTAACTGTAAGCCGCTTTGATCGGGCGAGAGCAAAACATGCAAATGATCGGGCATGAGGCAGTAACAGCCAAGGTAGGCGTTAAGCTGGTCGCACAAATCGGCGAGTTCGCGGCAACATAAAGTAGCCAAGCGAACATCGAAAAAGGGCGTTGTTTGTCCATGTGCACGGACAACAACGTGATAAGGCACATGTTCGGAGTAGTCGAAGCCACGCAAACGAACTGATTTATTTCCTCTCCAAGTGCGAAGTCTCGGAGCGCTGCCGGTCCGGGCAGCAGCGCCGGGGACAAGCCCCGACGCTACATTGCGATGGTCGCTATTTTGATCACTTGCGCTCATCGCGACTCCACACAATCGGCCCGCCGAGGCGGGGCGGGGAGACGATCGGTCGCAGGTCGCCGCTGTTGAGCACGCGGATGTCGCGAATTCCGAATTTCATCATCGCAAGTCTCGTTAAACCGAGCCCGAAGGCGAAACCGCTCCACTCGTCGGGGTCGATGCCGCCGGCACGGAGGACGTTGGGATGCACCATCCCCGCGGGGAGAATCTCCACCCAGCCGGATTGTTTGCAGGTCGGGCAGCCGGTACCTCCGCAGATGCGGCAGTTCATGTCGATCTCTATGCCCGGCTCGACGAACGGAAAATACCCCGGCCGCACGCGCAGTTCGACCTCCCGTTTCATCACTTCGGCAAGCAGCGTCTTGGCCATGGCGATCAAATGCGGCAGGCCCATGTCACGGTCGATCACCAGCCCCTCAATCTGATGGAACGTGTTTTCGTGCGAGGCGTCGACGGTCTCGTATCGGAAGCAACGGCCCGGAGCGATAACCCGAAGGGGCGCGCCGAACTTCTTCATCGCCCGATGCTGCACGGGCGACGTGTGCGTTCGGAGGACCATGCGGTTGGTCAGCCAAAACGTGTCCTGCATGTCCCGCGCTGGATGGGTGGAGGGAATGTTGAGGGCCTCAAAGTTGTGATACTCGCTCTCCATCTCCGGACCGGCTTCGACGGTAAAGCCCAGCCGCTCGAAGAGTCGCTCGACCTCCCACTGGACGGCGGTAACGGGATGGACGCTTCCCATCGCGGCGGTGACGCCTGGCAGCGTCGGATCGAAGGCCGCCGCGTCGTCCGCATTGTCCGCTTGAGCGACGGCTTGAAGTTCGGCCAGGCGCTCAGCGAGAAGACCTTTGATTCGGGTCTTTCCCTCGTTGAGCAATTTGCCGACTTGGCCTCGTTGGTCGGGAGGGAACTCTTTGACGGAAGCGATTAACGACCCCAGGGACCCTTGTTTGCCAAGGACGTTGGATTCGAATCCGCGCAAGGCATCAAGATTCGTGAGATCGCACAACACAGATGCGACCTCGGTCTCGATCTGCGCCACACGTTGATGCAACTGGTCCAGGTTCACGGGGCACGTCGCTCTCGTTCACGATGCCTTCTGTCAGCCTACCGGAAGTCAGCTTAGAGAAGTCAGCGGTTGGGGGCAAGCTGCGATTGGTCAAGCGACTGATCGACCGAGCATGGAACGAGTTCGGGTTTGGTTATGCCTACATCTACGGCCGATGATCCGATCCCTTAGGTCGCGGTTCTGACTCATGCCTGAGTAGGAGACGATAGATCGAGTTGATCGGCGATGGATTGCAGGGCGGCGATGCAGTTGGCGATATGGTCGGCCAGCGGCAGGTTGAGCAACTCGGCGCCTTGCTGAATGTCGTCCCGTGACACCGCTCGGGCGAAGGCCTTGTCCTTCATCTTCTTGGTAATGCTCGACGGCTGCATCCCCTTCAGCCGATCAGGTCGCACCAGGGCCGCGGCGTAAATGAACCCGCACAGCTCGTCACAGGCGAATAGCGTTTTGCGGATCGGCCGGTCCCGCGGATAATCGTCTAAGTTCCAGGGAACATGGGAGAGCATCGCCCCGACAATCTCCTCGTCGCATCCCCCGGCGCGGAGGATTTTGGCCCCTTCACGGGTGTGCTCGGGAGGATTTTGGAACCGCTCATAGTCAAAATCGTGAAGCAGTCCGGCGATTCCCCATTGTGACTCGTCGGCGGCGTTTAGGCCCGCGTAGTGGCGCATGGCCGCTTCTACACTTAGCGCGTGGCGAATGAGAGCGGGGTTATTGGTGTATTCATTGAGCAGGGCCCATGCCTGATTGCGGTCCATACAGCCTATCCTGCGGCATTGACGATTTCGACGCCTGGAATAGAATCGTAGCCGCTTTCAGCACGCTGTCGACCCTGCCCTGACCGAGGGAGTCACTTTGCAGCAACACGAGCGAGCGACGTTTGATACGGCTGAACTGGCCGTCGTGTTGAGCTATTACGACCTGGGCGTGGTCGAGTCCATTACCGACTTTCCCCGCGGGTCACGGCGCAGCCCCAAGGTGGGGATCGTCTGCGAACGTGGGAAGTTCCTGCTCAAGCGGCGGACAGTGTCGAGTGGGCGGCTGGATCGCGTGCGCTTCGTTCACCGCGTCCAGAACCATCTGATTGCTGCGGGGTTTCCGGTCGCCAAGCTCGTCCCCTCGCGCAAGGCCGGGCCGACCTTGGTTCAAGTCCGCGACCACATCTACGAGCTGTTTGAGTTCGTGGCCGGACAATCCTACCAACACTCGAAAGGGGAGACGCACGACGCAGGCGTGATGCTGGCGAGGTTTCATCAGACGACTGGCAACTTCGCCGCATCGCCGACGCTGCCGACCCCGCGCGGAGATTTCCACGACGCCCCCGGCGTGCGCACCGGGCTTTGTGCAATCGGATCGACCCTTAGCTCGCACGACAGCTTCAGCGGCGATGAAGCCGAGCTGGCGACGTTGATTCAGTTTCTGCTCGGCCAGTACGATCGAGCCGCCGACTCGGTCAATGCGGCGGGTTTGTCTACGTGGCCGGAACGAATCATTCACTCCGATTGGCATCCCGGAAACTTGCTCTTTCGCAATCAGAAGGTCGTTGCGGTCGTGGATTATGATTCGGTGCGCTACTCGCGCCTCGCGGTGGACGTGGCCAATGGGGCATTGCAATTTTCGATCATCGGCGGCGGCGATCCCGACACCTGGCCTGACCATTTGGACGAGGAGCGGCTGGCGGCGTTTCTTGCCGGATATGAGTCCCTTGTGTCTATTTCGAAAGAGGAGCGACAATGTATACCCTGGCTGATGAGCGAGGCGCTGATCGCCGAATGCGTGCCGCCCATTACGGAGACGGGTTCGGTGGGGCGATGGGCCGGATTTAGAGTGCTGCAGATGGTGCGTAGGAAGCTGACTTGGTTGGAATCGAACGGCCGGCGCTTGCTCGAGAATGTGGTTCCGCAAAAAGAGGCGTGAATTGCCGGGAGGTCAGAGTCTGGTCAAGGAGTATAGGCAGAGGTCCGGCACTCGTCGCTTGAGTCTTCATCCAGGTCGGCCTCGTAACCGCCTTGGCGTTCCGTCGCCATCTGAGCGCGAACGGCGTTCCAATCGTCGAGCGTCATCATCACCTCGCGAGCCTGCGAGCCTTTGTATTCTCCCACAATTCCAGCGGCGGCCATTTGGTCGATCAGGCGGGACGCACGGGAATAGCCGATGGTAAGCCGCCGTTGAAGCAGGCTCACGCTACCTCGCTTCGACTCCAAGATGATCTTTACAGCATCGTCAAACAAGGGGTCGCGCATCTCACCATCAAACTCAGCGTCGGCTGCTTTGAGGCGGATCAATTCCGGGTGGAAATCGGGTTTGGCCCGCGAAGCGAGATCGTCCAGGACGGCGTGGACCTCCGTCTCTTCGAGGTAGGTCCCCTGCGCCCGCACGAGCTTGTGCGACCCCGGCGGAAGGAACAGCATGTCTCCCTGCCCCATCAACACTTCGCCGCCGTTTTGGTCGAGGACGATCCGCGAGTCCATCCGGGACGCGACGCGGAAGCAGATCCGCGCCGGAAGATTGGACTTAATCAGGCCCGTCACCACCTTCACTTCCGGGCGTTGCGTGGCGACGATGATGTGGATGCCGACGGCGCGGGACTTCTGGGCGAGGCGCGAGAGGTGGTGCTCCACTTCCTTGGCCGCCGTCATCATCAGGTCCGCGAGTTCGTCGATGATGATCACAATGTACGGCAGGTGCGTCGAAATCTGGGCCTTTTCCTGTTCGCTCGCGGGGTTAAAACGGGCATAAAGCTCATCCGGCGTAAGCGCGTTGTAGCCGGCGATGTTTTTCACCCGCGCCTCGGCGAGCAGTTCGTAACGCTCGTCCATCTTGGTCACGGCCCATTCCAGGATTTTTTCCGCGCGCGGCATGTCTGTCACCAACGGACACATGAGATGCGGCACGTCCTTAAACTGGCTCATCTCGACCATCTTTGGGTCGATCAGGATCATCTTCACGTGGTCCGGCCGCTTGGTCATCAGGATGCTGAGGATGACGGCGTTGAGGCAGACGCTCTTGCCCGACCCGGTCGTGCCCGCAATGAGTAAGTGAGGCATGGCCGTCAGGTCCGCGACGAGCGCCGCCCCGCCCGCGTCCTTCCCCAAATAGAGCGGAAGCCCCATCTCCGTGGCCTTCTTTCCGGAAAGTGACACCAATTCTTTGAGCCGCACTCGCTCTTTTTCGATATTCGGTACCTCCACCCCCACGGTGTTCTTCCCGGAAATGGGCGCGACTACCCGTATCGCATGCGCCTTCAACGCCCGGGCAATGTCATTGGAAAGCGTCGCGATCTGCGAAACTTTGATCCCTGCTCCGAGCCGCAACTCGAACATGGTGATCACCGGACCGGTGTCGATTTCGACGACCTGCGCGTCGATGCGGAACTCCTGCAATGTTTCTTCGAGGACCTTGGCCTGTTTGCGGACGAACTGTTCCTGCTGCTTGTCGAACCCGTACTCCGGTTCGTGCAACAGCGTCAACGACGGTAAACGCCAATTCTCGATTTGCCTGGGATATGGCTCAGCAAGGGAAGATTGGTGCGCCGTGGGAAACCGAACAATGGGTCCTGGTGGGGGCTTGATCTGTTTCGGGGTCGCGACCGCAGCCGCGACAGTTTTTTTCTCGGAAGTTGTTGCTCCTGCAAGCGGGTGCCTCACCTCCTTGGGAGGTGGGGGAGGCGATGATCGTGGGCTGACCACGTTTGTAGCATCGTCGCCCTGGTCTATGGTGAGCGGCTCGCCCGGTGGGGCCGGAACGCCGGATTTCACCGCAAGGGCCTCCGTTGCGGTCGCCAATTGGCGAACGGTGGCCGCACTGGCGAGTTCGCGCACGGCCGCGACCGCCCCGCTCGACGCTTGGGCCGCCCGGCCCATCATGCTCGGAATCTTCAATACCCAGCCCTGCGTGGTAAAGATCAAACCGACGATCCAACTGGAGGTCAGTACGATGATCGTCCCCACACGTGATAAGTTTCCAGTCAGCAGATCGCCGAGGGCGTAACCGATCAGCCCGCCATGTCCGACAGGCATAGACCGCGGCCCCGGACCGCAGATCAGGTGGGCCGATGCCGACGTGCACGCGACGACCAAGCCGAGGCCGAACACTCGCTCCCAGATGCTGCCGATCTCGCCGCGAACAACCTTGAGCAAGACCGCGAGGGTCGCGAACAGCAGCAGAAGATAGGTTCCATCGCCGAGGAAATGGCGGAGGTGATAGGCACACCACGCCCCCACCAAACCGCACGCATTGGCCGCCGGGTTGTTGTGAGGGTGCTGGTCGGGGCTGGGCCAATCGCCGATGTGGAATGTCAGCAGTGCCGGCCAAAGGAAGACGCAGGCGAGTAGCGCTACGGTCGGCATTAATCCCGACCGAGAGGCTATTGAGGCGGCGTCACGATTCATGGCTCGGCTAGGAATCGCCCAACCCTCCCTGAAACCCGGCCCCGCCGCGATTCCAACGGGCGTGCGAAATCAGCATTTCACATCCCCAGAATGGCCGGACCACCCTGCCGACGCTGATAATCGCGCTTCTCTTGTTATCGGCGGCACACCGAATCATGCTGGAGGGAATCGTTGCCTCCGATTTGTTGTGATAATAGGTTAGGGGGCTTTTTTGGCCTTCTTCAGTTCCGGCCAGTTGGCGTCGGCATTCTTGATCGTTTCGGCGGGGTTGGTTTCGAAGGCCTTTTTGGCCGCCGCGTCAAAGAACACGAAGGTTCGGCCGTCCACAACCGCGAAAAGCGTCGGGTCGGCTGCATAGCGCTTGCCGCGAGCGACGCCCTCGGCGCAAAGACCGCCATATTGGGGAATGAACTTGTCCGGCTCCTTGATGAACGCGGCTTTGGCCTCGGCGCTCGCCAGATGATAGACCTCTGCTCGGATGGTTTGCCTGAACTTCACGTCGCCTTTTACGGCTTGGCCCGAAAGCTGATAAGTCACCGGGCAGTATCCTCCGATCATCGGCTTGGCGAACCGCTCGGTCGCTGTCGCGACGTATCTCGACGGATCGGTGTCGAAGGACTTCACCGCTCGCTCCTGAGAAAACAAGTAAAGCTTGCCGTCGACGACGCGAAAAACGGTGGGATCGGATGGAAGCCGATTGCCGTATGACCCACCGAGTGCGACGGTGCACAGACCGCCGAATTGGGGTAAGAATTTTTCCGGGTCCGCGTCGAACGGCTTCTTGGCTTCGGCGTCGGCGAGGTAGTACACACTGCCTTGATACTCGGAGCGAATGGCCGGATCGCCTTTGACGGCCTTGCCCGTAAGTAGGAAGGACGCGGGACAGTATCCATCCAACGCCGGCTCCCCGGCTTGCTCCGCCCGCGCCAATGGCACACATGCGGCCAGCGCCATTAGAACGAGAACGTGGTTTTTCATTGCGAACATTCCATAGTCTCCAGGCCGCCAATGATATTCATCGCCAGCGTTGATTTTCGCGCCTATGCCCACTGGTCGTCAAGACCGCGTTTGGCCATAAGGCGAAATACCTCGGTGCGTTTTAGGGAGTCGAGGAATCGTACATCGCACACGCCCATTTCAAAACGACAGACGCTGGCCATCGGGCACCATGAGCACGGGGAATCAGTCTTGAGACGATACGGTTTGACCGCGACATTTCCATCAAGGATTCCGTCGGCAAGCGATCCAAGTTTGGCACGGGTGTGTTCGAGCGTATTCTGGAAGTCGGCCTCGGCCGTGGCGTCGGTTGAATCAACGTGGCCAATCTCACCATCTTTTTTGCGAAAGAAGTTGTATTCGGCAGACCTGCCTCCGTCGAACGTTCGATCTAGTGCATGGAACTTGTCCGCCAGTAGGATTCCCCGCGGACGAAAGCTCCCTGCGAGCGCCGCTTCGCGTGATTCTTCTTGGTCTGTCGGATGATCGACCTTCTGGTACTTCGACGCCAAGCTCACGAAAAGCGCCCCGATCGCTTGGATAGGTCGCGACAGGAGTGTTTGGCCGCGCTCGGCCAGGACCAACAAATAAGCTAAAAGCTGAAGTGAAAGCCCGTAGTACACTTTGGACATGTCGAGCCGTTTGTTCCGCGTATCTTTGTAGTCTATGACCACGCCCAGTAGATCATCCCCGAGTTCCGCCAGATCGACTCGGTCGATAAACCCGCGAAGAAAAACACGACGGCCGGCGGGGGTTGAAAGTTCCAGGGCGGGCAGTCCTCCGCGATCGTCGAAGCCGAAGGGCAGCTCGACGCGACGAGGCCTGGCGGAGCCGGAGGCAGCCACTCGCCGTTGCGCCTGGATCACTCGCCCCAAATATCTTGCCGACCGCCGATATAGAAACGCGTCACGGGCGTTGGAAAGGACTCCCCCCGCCGGGAGCCGGGTGGCTACACGCTCACAGCTTTCGCGCAGTCCGCCCAGTAAATCGCCGTCGCTCAATTGATCGAGGCCCGTTCCGCGCGACGACAGGACGCCGATGAAGTCTTCTAGAATCCCGTGGTGAATCTTCCCGACGTCGACGGGCTTCACCGTCGCTTCGGCACGCTCTTGAAGTCTCAGAACGTACTTCGCAAAGTATTGAAACGGACAGGCGGCGTAGGTTTCCAGTTGCGAAACGCTGGTCCGCAAACGAGCCGCGGGCTTTAGCCCGCGCGGATTCTGCGAGCTTGCGAACAAGCGTTCATTCATTTTTGGGGAAATTCGCGCCTCTTCCCGTTCGCCGAGCGAGGCCAGCGCTCGTAGCGATCTCGCATCCTTGGACAGGCCCCCGCGTATCCCGTCGTACAACTCATTCCACCGTCCGCGAACATCGGCGTCGCCCATCGTAGGCAGCGGGCGAGAGCGAATCTCCATCGTCAACCGTCGCGTTAAATCTGACGTGGAGAGCACGTCCCACATGGAGCGAGATCGCGCGGGGTCGCTGACGACGTTTGCCGTCAGACCGGGACAGGCGGCACGCAGCGCCGCTGCAAATGGTGACGCTCGAAGCGTTTTGCCGTCGTCATCCGCCGTCGCGTACGTTACCACCAGCGCTTCGCTCGCGCGGGTCAGGGCGATGTAGACCAACAATGATTCGTCCAAGACCCGCTCGCGAGAAGGCGCTGCGACGCGAACGCCGGACGTCAGAAGCGCGGCGCGGTCGTCGTCGTTAAGGATGGAATCCTCAACCGGTCGCTTTGGAAAAACCCCGTCGTTGAATCCGAGTACAACCGCCGCCTTGATGTCGGGGTGGCGGCTGCGCTCGATCGAGCCGACGAGCAATTGGTCCACCGTCGGGGGGACGAGTCCCAGCGTTAGTCCGGACAACCCGGCCTCGAGGGCGTCGGTGAATTCGTGGATGGTGAGCGCCACATCGGAGAAGGCGAAGGCGATATCGTCCAAGAAGGACATGACCTCGCGCCAGACTTGGCGGTGTTCCTCGGCCTCTTCGAGCCGACCGTTTTGTTCCGCGTCGTCGGACCAATGCGACAGAGTTCGGCCCGCTTTGAGCCGCGTCAACCATTCGAGAATCCCAGCCGTCCAACCCGCGCCCGTATGACCCCCGGCTTTGCGGGCGAACTCCATCCAAGGATTAAGGTAGGCAAGGAAACTTCGCCGCGCAGCGTTGATCTGTGTAAGCTGATCGGCCTCGTAGATCGCAGGTTCTTCCCCATGTTTTTTGAGGGAATCCCGCCGATGAAACGACCAATCCGGGCCGTACCATGTGTCGATCCCCGCCAATCCATGTGCCAGCAGGTAATTCTCGAGTTCATCCGCGGCGTCGACGGGGATATCCAACAGCCCGGTCTTAAGCACCAGGCGAACCGACTCGAGCGACATGGCTTCCGCGGCGACGGCCGCGCCGCCCCGGAGAAGCTCCACCAACGGATGGTGGACCATCGGGCGGCGGCGGTCGATGAAGAACGGAATCCCGCGGGACTGCAAGGCCCCGGTCAGTAGATCGTGGTACGGTTCCAAATCGCGCACGATGATCGCCACGTCCCGATATCGATACGGCCCATGGGACCCCTGCACCCACTGACAGATGCGTGACACCGCATAGTCAACTTCGACCCGCCGCGACGGCAATTCGATGAGTTCGACCCCCTCGATGACGGCGGGCTGTGCGCCATGAACGGTCGCACCGACGTTCAAGGGCGTTGGTGCTGAATGCGGTTGCGGCGAAGGCATGAACAACGACCGTTCCAGAAGTGCGAGCGAGTCACAACGGTGAAAACGCCGTGGAGCGCCCTCCAAAAGCAGCGCGTCTTCGATCCGTAGGCCGCTGTCCGCAAAGTATTGATGAAGCTCTCGGTAGGTCTTCAGCGTCTTGATGAACAGAATCCTGGCCGCGTTGTCCGAAATCGTCGGAGGTGATCCGGCACACAGTCTCGCATCGACCAATACGGTGATCTCGGTTCGAACAGACAATCGCGCGAGGGCCAGCAGGGTCTGGGTTTCTTCGCCGCTTAGCGAGGCGAAACCATCCACCCATACCTCCGCCCCACCAAGCCACTCGCACCGATCGAAGCATTCCCGTGCGATTCGCAAGTGTTGGTGAGGGTCGAGCCGGCCCCGGCCGAGGTAATCCATATAAGCCGAATAAATGGTCCGGAGGTCGTGTAGTTTGGCCTCGTGGACGGGATCGTTTTGAAGTTGCGTCGATCCGCCGGCGGCCAATTCGTCCGCCGTTACCCCCTCTTGGATCAACTCGGTGATTGTCGTCCCAAGCCGGGAGACCAAACCGCCGAGCCGGTCGAGTCGGCGGTAGTAGCGCAGGCTGCCGGATAAACTCGCGGTCAAGTGCTGAAGGACCATGGCCTGCGCCGGCTCGGTCAAGGCCTGCCGCACGGGGCCGCCGACAGATTCCAACACTCGGTGCGCCAGTCGTTGAAAGGACAACACCTCGGCGCGGTGCGCGGCGCTGACCTCATCCGGTGACCGGAGGATGGCGCCTTCGATTTGCTGACTGGCCTGCTCGGGAACGAGTAGGATCAGGCGAGGGCCGTTGATGGGATCTTGTTTCAGCCGACGACGAACCGCTTCAAGACAGTGGTACGTCTTTCCACTGCCCGCCCGTCCAAGGATGAATCGAACCGTCATGGCCGCGCGGTCGTATCACAACCCGACAAACGGGTCAATCCCGGTCGGAAGCGGCCAGGTCATCTTCGTAGCGGTGAATGCGGCGTAGAATGACGTGAGATTGGATCAACGCTCGCCATCGACGGATGCAGATCCCGAAATAGACGACCGTCAGGATGGCCGCCAGAATCCCCATTGCGAACCCGGCTGGCTCAAACGGTTGCGTTGCTCCGTCGATCAGAAAAAAGGCGATCGGGCCGCAAAACACCACCGCCGCCATGTCGACGACTGGGGGGGACATACTCTGCGGCAGGAAAATCCCCTTCATGACCAAAGGACGGGCGTTGTATTCCTGTCCGCATTCCGGACATTGATACATATACGGAAGCGTTTTGAGGTTGTATCCACAGCCGCCGCAATAGACCGTGCCGCCAATGCGCCGCTCCTTGTATGCGTCGTCCGCCAGCCGTTCAAGTTCGTCTGTGCCTAAAACCATAAAAGAAAAATCAAAACGTCAAAACGTCAAAATTGTGAATCAAGAAGCGATCGCGATCGCCACCCTTCGTACTCTTCCACAGTCTCCCTCTTTTGATGTTTTGATGTTTTGATCTTTTGACGTTTTGACTTTTTAATCGGCAAACATCGCTTCCGCGAAAACAACAGGGTCGAACGGCTCGATGTCCGCCGCGGTCTCGCCCAATCCGACGAACTTGACGGGCACGGTCAGTTGGTCGCGAATGCCGACCACCACTCCACCTTTCGCGCTGCCGTCCAGCTTGGCAAGGAAGATCCCCGTAACCGACACATGTTGCGAAAACTGTCTTGCCTGATTCAGCGCGTTTTGTCCGATGGTGGCGTCCAAGACCAACAAAACCTCGTGCGGCGCGCCCGGGATTTTCCGCTCCACGACTTTCCGGATTTTAGCCAATTCACGCATGAGATGGTCCTGCGTGTGTAGCCGCCCGGCCGTGTCTATCAACAAAATATCGGCATTGCGGGCGACGGCGGCCTCGCAGGCGTCATACGCCACCGCCCCGGGGTCCGCACCCTGATCGTGCTTGACGATTTGCACGCCGACCCGTTGCGACCAGATGGTCAGTTGCTCCACGGCCGCCGCCCGAAACGTGTCGCACGCGCCGAGAATGACCCGCTTGCCGGATTGGGTGAAATAATGTCCCAGCTTGGCGACGCTTGTGGTCTTGCCCGAGCCGTTGATGCCCGTCACCAAGATGACCGTCGGGCCCGACCCGGAGAATCGAATCGAGCGATCGGCTTCGGACCATAAAGAGACGACGTGACGGCGTAAGTACTCGGTGACCTGCTGTTCCTCGGCGATCTCTCCGCTCTTCCACCCGCCACGGACTACTTCAATGAGCTTGGCGGCCGTCGCGGGCCCGAAGTCCGCCGCGAGCATTACGTTTTCGAGTCGATGGAGAGTCTCTTCGTCGATCCGCTGACCAATGCGCAGCACGGAGCGCATCCCGGTCGCCAACTTTTCCCGCGTTCGAGTGAGGCCCTTCTTAAACCGATCGAACAGTCCCATCAGTCGCCTTTTCCCGTCGCAGCCTGAATGTTCTTGAAAACCGCATCGAGCACTCCGTTGATGAATCGCGGCGACTCCGCTCCGCCGTATTCACGCCCGATCTCGATGGCCTCGTCCATAATCACTGGGGCTGGAACCCCGCCGCCCGGAAGTTCGACGATTGCCAAACGCATGATATTCCGTTCCACCGGTGAGATTCGCGCCAGGTCCCACTTCACCGACGCCGACGCAATTTGCTCGTCGATCTCCGCTCGTTTCTGCCAGAATTCCTGAACCAGCTTTGCGGCGTAGGCCGTCACCTTGGGCGGTGCGTCTCGACCCGCAAAAAAGTCGGCGAGGGCGGGCGATGATTCGTCGCGTTGGATCTCCCATTGACACAACGCCTGCATGGCCAGGATTCGGGATGAGCGGCGATCGTGAGCCATTGGATTACGAATGACGAGGTAGTCTTGGCAACAGGTTTACCAGTTCGATCGCGGTCAGCGCCGCATCTGCACCCTTGTTGGCCCCTTTGACGGCGGCGCGATCAAGGGCCTGTTTCATCGTGTCAGCCGTGATCACCCCGAATGTCGTGGGGATGCCGGTTTCCAGCGCCACCTGTCCGATTCCCCGCGCGGCCTCTCCGGCAACATACTCGAAATGCGGAGTCTCTCCGCGTATGACGCAACCCAAGCAGATGATCGCATCGAAGGCAAACGAGTCGGCCAGCTTCTTGGCGACAAACGGAATCTCGAACGCCCCGGGAACATGGACGACAGTGATATTTGCCATGACCGCCCCATGTTCCTTGAGTGCATCCAGCGCCCCGGCCAGTAGCTTCGAGGTGACGAATTCATTGAAGCGGCTCACCACAATGGCGAACCGCTGCCCGTCGACGGTCTGTTGTCCATGAAGTTCCGGGGCCATGACCGACGAGTGTACTTCGATTGGATCAGTGCGTCACGCGGGACACGGATCAAGCAAGCGAATCTTCAATGGCGAGAGGCCGCCTACCCTTTCTTCCTCTTGCCGCTCGTCTTGATATTCGACTCGTAGTAGGCCATGTACTCTTTGACCGGCACGCGGGCAATCGTTTTTCCGATCACGTCCAGCGGAAGGTCTTCGAGCTTCTTGAACCGAATGCAAGACTTGCCCATGTCCAGCTTTTTGCCCGTCTTGGCCCACTCCTTGCGAAACCAGGATTCGTGCTCGGTGCCCCCGTAGATACACATGAGATAAACGGCCATGTGGTTTTTCTGCGAGACGAGGCCCGCGTAGGGCAACGGCTGTTTCGGGTCGCAATGGTATCCGGCCGGATAGAGCTTGTGCGGGACGTAGTAACCGATCCCGCCGTATTGCATGCCCTCCTCGTAGCCCTTGTCGAGGTTCTTGAGGATCACCTTCCGCACGGCTTGGATCGCCGCCCGGCGGTCTTCCGGCAGCCCGGCAAGATACTCCTTCACGGTCTTGGCTTTGCTTTGCAACCGTTCACTCCCTTTACTCGCCTTGGTGGTTCATCTCCAAGGCCTCGCGGAGGGCGGAGCGTAGGCTGTCGAGCAGTTCCTCACGCGTGCGGCCCTGCCCGTTCACCCCTGCGACCTCGACGATCCAGCCGATCCAGTGCGGACCGTCGCGCTGTACGATGGCGGAGAACCGTTGGCTCATAAGAGCATTATATCATGCCGACCGCCGGAAGTCCTTCGGGCCGGTCGGAGAGGTCCGTAAATCGGCGGCAAACGGACCGACGGACAACACACCGGACGCTACCCTCCGACCTTTTTCGCCTGAATGCGGTTCGTCTTGAGGTCAACGATCTCGATGATCGAAGCGAAATCTCCGCCGACGAGGTGTTCGGCCAGTTCCTCGGCCGTCATCTGGGCCTTGATGCGGAACGTGGCGATCCCCTTGGTCATCGCGTGGTTGACGTTCTTGATTTTGTCCGCGCTGATCTCCTGAAGTTTCTTTTTGAGCCTAATCGCATCGGCGACGGTCATGCCCTCGACTTCGAGGGTCAACTCGCCGCCGGCGCTGATCCGCGTGGCCCATTGCTTCATCACGTTCTGATAGCACCGCTCGACAAGCTCCTGCCCGGCGTTTTCGAGGGCCTTTTTGCCCGCTTGTGGAGAAACGGTGTGAAACCCGCGCGCCCCGCCCCGCCAGTTGGCGAGCGATTCGCTGGCGAGCAGCTGGGCGGTGTCGGTGTAGTACATTTTGATCATGCCGTCTCCGTTATACATGGCCGTCGCCTCACCGGCGAGTTCCTTCACACCCGCCGCGTTGGCCTGGGCCGTGCCGGTGATGAAAATCTGCGTGCCGAAGTCCTTGGCGATCGCCTGCATCTTCGACACGTTGCCCTCGGACGCCGCATCGCCGGACTCCTTCTCCGCGATGGCCCGGATTTGCTCTCCGGCGTAAACGTTAAACCCGGCGTTGAGCAGTCGGTTTTCCATCTGCGACTCAAAGATGCTCCCGTCCTGCACCACACCGTCGATGCGCTCAAGAATATAGATGGCTATGCCGGGCCGGCCGACTTGATCGAGCACGTTCTGAACCTCGCCCCAGGTCGATGCAATAGCGCTCTTGCTGACCAGGGCCTTGATCTTGCAGAACTTCACGCCGCCCGCGGCGTCGCCCTCCTCGAGGATTTTGTAATCCGTGACGATCCCCTCCGCGCGGGCGTAGATCGTATCGCGGATCAGTAGGAAGTTTTCGGCCTGGCTGTGCGAACTGATCTCCACGCCGCCGCCTTGTTCCAACGCTTTGCGAAGGGCGTCGTTACGGGCACTGTCCTCGCTCAGCCCCTCACCAGTGACAGTGACCTCCACCACGCCTGCGTCCTGAGCCGCCGCCTGTACCGTGAGCCCGATGACCAACGCAAGACTTAGCCGCCTAACCCAACGTGAACTTTGCATAGAGTTTTCCTTCTTACGTTCAGCCCCTTGGCCTGTAGACCGTAGGCTGTAGACCACACCTCATCCCGATATTCAAGACCTGCTAGTCTATAGCCTACAGCCTTCTGCCTTCAACTTGCCGAACTTCGCCCCCAATTAGATCGTGCAATGACAGGCGGGGTTAGTGCAAAATCCTGCGGAATCTCACGTCACGTGGTCTGGACACTACCGGAGCCGTACGATTCCGCCATGATAGTCGCCCCTAATCTCCATTTACGGCGAACGCCGTTACCGAGCTTCTTAAGGGTGCGTCCTAAAATCCCTCTTCCCTTTTGGGGGTCGGACGAGCCGACCAGGGGTCAGACGAGCCGACCGAGGAGGGAGGGTCCGGGAGGGTCCGAGGGCGGGGTGAGGGGGTTTTGTGATGCACTCTTGGTAGCGACCGCGCTTGGGCTGACCGCGGCTTGGACCGGCGGTTGCGGCGCAGTCCTTCCTCCAAGCCCCGCACCGCTGTTCACCGCGCCGCTCACGGTTGAAGGAATATCGGTCGGGAATGCAGTCATCGACACCGGCGGAGGATACGAGATTCTTCTTAGCGAACCTTTTGGCCTATCGCTCGTCGATACCGTCGAAGTGTTGGCATTCGGCGGCAAGGAACTGGTCGCGGTGACCGAGCCGTTCACCTACACAGTGGGTGGTGCGGAATCGACGGCTGATTTCGCCCTTGTCGGCCTGTCCGTTTGCGATTGCAACGGCGTCGGGTTTCGTTTCTTCCGCAAGACCGGCACCGTCCTGGCTCTCGATTTCAAGGCCGGTCGCGCCGACTTTACGAATGGCGCTCAAGAGGGCGGCGTCAGCCTCGTCTTCCAGCCGCCGCCGTCCGAACTCGTCGACTTTGACAGTGCGTTTATCGAAGTCGAGGTGCAGTTCGGCGAACGCTCTCAAACGGTGCTGGGACTGTTGGACACTGGCACCAACGCGAGCGTCTTACGCCGTGATTTGTTCGGGGACGACGCCTCCACCGCAGGCGACCGGTTGGACATCCGCATCTCCCGCGGAGACCTTGGCATCGTGGCCGCTCAGGTTTCGTTGTTCGACACTCCCGGCCTGCCCGACATCATCATCGGAACCGACATCATGCGCGCCTGGTCCGATCGGTGGTTTTTCACCTTTGCCCCGCGCGGAGGCCACGTGACCGCCTTCCCATTCCGCGAAGAACCCAACGCAGCCGAATGACGGTTAGCGTGCATTGGATGCTCAAGCTGAACCTTGGTGCGAGAATCCCGCCCACCACGCGTGCGGGTGCCCCATGTCCTTGGGACATGGGGGAAACGATGACATACTTCCCGGTGCGAGAATCCCGCCCACCATGCGTGCGATAAACGCCGGGTAGGGCCGAAACACCGTCGTCTCATTGGCCGGGGTGTGCCGATCAGAACCCCAAGCGCAAGCGCGGGGTCAAGACGTGGATCGCGTGCACCGCCCGCGGAGCCGATGGCGATGGCCGCGTGGGGTCGCGGGACTTCCGCCCGGAGGGCGGACGGCTTTTGCCAGGGACTTCAGTCCCTGGTAGGCAGCCCCCCAAACTCCCCTTTGTCTTTTTCTCCGCCCGGAGGGCGGGCGATCCTGTGAAGCTCGCCCTCCGGGCGGAAAAGGAAAGACAAAAGGTGCGTTGCTCCAGTTTCCAGGTCGGCTGGCCCATGTCCTTTGGACATGGGGGAGACGATGATATGCTTCCTAGGGCGAGAATCCGACTTCACGTCCGTGGCCCTCGCGTTGACTTCGTGATCGGCGCCGCCTATTGATTGGATAGCGGCGACCACCAATCTCATCGACTCAAGGGCGGCCGTTTTAACTTGGAGTTGAATGGTGCGACCACGACGAATCTCTTGCCTTACGGGGTTCGGAGTACTTCCATGCATGATTGATCTGGTAGCAGGGTTGGCGTTTGCCAAGGAACGACCGGTCGCTACGAAAAACGAGACCGACAGCCGAACGACAACGGTCGAAGATGTCGAGTCATCGCGCGGCCCGAGCCTGGGAAACATCTGCCTGGGAAGAACCGGAGAGTGTACGCGAGCACGCTGTCAGCTCAATAGCGGCGTGTGCAACCTCACGACACATACATGCTCGGCCGGTCTAATCGGCCGCGCGTGCAGCTTTAATTCCCACTGCCACTGTCCCGGCGATGAGACCAACGGGGTCTTTGAGTGCCAAGTGAACCCCTCTTGCTGCGACAGTTGTCCCCCGGTCGGATGTGATAATGTCGAGTGCTGCACCGACGTTTGCAATCAGGACCCCTACTGCTGTGATACGGAATGGGACGATCAGTGTGCGTCCGAAGCCTGGGGGATGTGCCACTTCCCTGAGACGAACGACGATTGCGAAGGGGCCAGGTTGATCACCGATGTTCCCCCAAGCGCCGTGGAATCCGACTCCGGCCGGGCAACGGAGGACGCTGACGATCCGCTCTTCGGCTGCTATCTCAACAATCCGGGCGCCCAGGGTCTACAAACCGTCTGGTATAAGTTCGTGGCCACAGGGTGGTTGGCCCTCCTGCAAACTTGCAATAGCAACTCACCGGCGGACGATTCGTTGCTTGCCGTGTTCGCGGTCGGCGATCCGTCTACCCCGGTGACGCAGTGCAACAGCCTGATCCCCATAGGTTGCGATGACGATTCCGCCTTCTGCAGTGAGAGCGGCAAGAACTCTATAATTTGCGTGCAGGGCCTGATTCCGGGGAATATTTATTACATCATGGTCGCGTCCAAGATCGCGCTTCCGCCGGGGAAGGGCTACCGGTTGCACATTTCCTCGCTCTGTGACGCACCCATGTCGAACGACTACTGCCCGAATGCGTTCCCAATCATTGACGGGACGACGCCATTCGGCCTTGCGTACGCATCCATGGACCCGCCTGTCGAATCGTGCATCCCCACGATGATCAACGACGTCTGGTTTAACTACACGGCCACGTGCAGCGGGACGCTGACGGTCGAGACCTGCGGCCAAAACGCGGAAACTTCGCCGGACACGAATCTTGCCATCTACGACGGAAATGTCTGTCCGCCGGTAGCCGGCGTTCCCATCGCTTGCAGCGCCGACGCGGGAGGCAATTGCGGTCTGGGATCCAAAGTCGAGGTCGATGCGGTCGAAGGAAATACATACAAGATTCGGCTGGCCGACAACGCAGAGAATCGTCCCGCCGGCAACCTGAAGATAACCTGTGCACAAACGGATTGTCCGGCCGGGGAGTTTATCTTTACTGACCCTCCCAGCGGCGTTCTGGATGCGGCCCGTCCGCATGTTCCAGACAACAGCGCGCTGCCGGAGGGCGTCAAGACGTTCAAGGCCACCGGTCCACGCGACGCCCTGCCGAGCTGCTTTTCGTTCTGTGAATCGACCCACACCGGCAACTCGATCGCGAGCATCGTGGAGAATCCTTTGGAAACCTACACGATCACGCTGATGAACCCGATCGCCGCGGGAGCGTTGACGACGGTCACTTATACTGATACGCACAGCCTGAAGAGCGTCGGGCGCTTCACCTCGCATCCCGGAAACGTAGGGGGCGATGCGATGACAACGTCCACGGACGTCGGAAACCTGGTCACCATACTGAGCGCTGCGAACGTGCCGTTTTGTGGTAACTACTGTGCCGACATCAATCGCAGTAACCACATCACCCCGGCGGACCTACTCGAGGAAGTTGACCTCATGACCAACGGCGGTCCGTTTGATCCTCCTCCGGGCGGATGGGATGGCTCCCTGAATCCATCGAATAATCCGGCTTGCCCGCTGCCATAACCTGATAGAGTTAAGAGTAGAGTCACGTCCCACGCCGGCGGCGACTAACCACACAAGCGAGTTCCTACGTGTTCCACGTCGGGCGGGTGGAGGCCAAGAAACGGAGCCGATGAAAGAGATAATGACGCCGCCCGATCAGAACCTGCAAACGCCGGAGGGTCTCCTCGTCAAACCGCCCGCTGAACCGCCAGCTTAGGATGTCATCCTGCAACTCGTGCCAGCGATGGGTTCCGCTGAGCTTCCGCTTGCGCTTGGGGTCGCGTTCCTCGATAATGGCCCGGATATCCGATTCAATCCGCCGAAGCTCCACGGCCACGCGATGCGCCGAAAGCTCGTTCTCCCAATCGCCGGTCTGCTCCGGGTGGACAACGATCATCGCGGCGGCGGTTTCGGCCGGACCCGTTGCCATGTCGTTCGCGACTTCGGCGTCGGCCACGGATGGAACGAGCCTTGCAAAGTCTCGTGCTTCGGGATCGCCGCCGACCGCGGCTGAGGCGCCTTCGAGAGCCCGCGAACCGCGGTCCAGAAGGCTCGGATCATCCTCTTCAACGGGGTGCCACTGTTCTTGAGCAGTGAAAGCCGCGTCGTGGGCTTGATAGGCGTCGTCGATGGGCGGAATCTCATCGCCCGGCGATTCGGCATAAGCGGATTCGTCCGCGTCCATTGGAGATCATTCTCCCTTTCGAATGAGACTTCAGGCTGTAGGCTGTAGGCCGTAGGTAACCAAGCTTCGCGAATCCAGCAGCCAACAGGCTATAGCCTACAGCCTAAAGCCTACAGTCTCTATCGCTCCAATGCTGTTTGAAGAGCGAGGATCGCGTAGGCGGTGACCAAATGCGGATTGCCCTCGTACCAGCGGTCGGCCTCGTTCACCCAGCTTCCATCTTCACGCTGCAAAGATAGCAGTTTTTCGCAAAGTTCGCTTCGCCAGGGGTGTGGCAGACCGCCTGCATCGGTGATTGATTCCTCGCCCCACGCCCGCATCGCCCGGGCGAACACGTAATAGTAATAAAACAACCCCTCTCTCGATTGAGCCGCGGGCATGTTGGGATTGTGGTCCAAGGTGTAGTATCGGCGAATCCAATCGATGGCCGCCTTCACGCGGGCATCGTTGCGATCGACCTTGGCGTACAACATGCTCTTGAACGCGGCGTAAGTCATCGAGCCGTAGCTACGCAGCCGTGGACGCTCGCCCTCCACTTCCGTACCGGCCATCGACTCACCGCCGTTGGCCGGCGTGTACACAAATCCGCCGTCGCGGCTCTCTTGGGCAAACGGTTGGTCGTTGGTCTCGCCAAGCATCTGGCATCGCGACACAAAGACCATCGCCTTTTGATACACCGGATCGTCGGCGGATAATCCGCTCTGCCGCAACGCCTCAAGCATCATCTGAGTGTTGGATAGATCGGGACGCTTGTGCTTTCCATACCCCGCTCCGCCGTACCAGGAACTTGCAGCCTCATGGCCCTCGCCGTCGTCCCACTGGAGCTTTTTGAGAAAATGCTGTGCATCTTTGACCTTTCCATCGAGGGTTGAATCTTTAATGCTGGCTAAGGCCATGAGGGCAACGCTCGTGTGGTAGTTCGACATGCCCTCTCCTTCCACGTAGATGCCCCCGTCGGGCTTAACGTGGCGGAGGATCGACTCCAAACCACGACGAACCGCGGCGTGATTCGGCCCATAATCGGCGTCCTGTGCCAATGCTTTGATCACCAGCGCGGTGATCGCAGGGTGCGACTTCCCGAAAGCCTCCCACCCCCCGTCGGCCTGTTGACCCGCAACCAGAAAGGCCAAGCCCTTCTGAATACCGGGGTGTACTCTGACGGCGACTTGAAAGTCCAGCGGTTCGCCCGCGAACGCGGCGCCAAACGCGCAAGCGCCAATCGCCGCCGCCGACTGATATTTTGCTCGACGCCTTGTCAACATCCCGTCCACCGTCCTGTAAGGTGCGCATCTCGCTGCGCTGATTATAGGCGCAGCGTTACCCACAGCCCATGTTCGTACATACCGAATCTACTACTTCTTCGGGCTCACCCCGGCAATGGAGACGCGGAGTTGAATCTCTTCGGCCACAACCGTTCCTGGCATATCGGGCTTGATGCCGAAATCCTTGCGCTTCATCGCAAAGTTCGCCCGAAGCACGAGGAGGTCTCCGGATTGCTTACTGGAACGCTCGCCGAGCCTTCCGGGCAAGTAGGTCGCCTTCACTGGTACAGTGAATTCCTTCGTAATTCCCCGGCAAGTCATATCGCCGACGACGGTGAGGTCAAAAACGTCTTCCCCGGCGGACTTGTAATCGGTGACTTCCTTAACGGCAAATTCAATCTTGGGGTTCTTCACGACGTCGAGCCAATCAGGCCCGTGCAGAGTCTCCTTCATTCCCTTGTTCGCAAGGTGCAGGCTCTTCGACTCGACGGTAATGGTTCCTTTTGTGGACTTCGGGTCGGCCGGATCAAACGTGACCTTGCCCGAGATCCCCGAGGCCACTCCGGTAAATGGTTCGAGCAACGAATCAAGCGTAAACGAAATGCTATTAACGCCTTTGGGATCCCTGAAATCGAAATCCCTGCCCGCCGCCTCGACCGGCGACGCGGCGAAAAACACACCTAATACGACGAACACGCCCGTGAATCGAATAAACCCCGTCATCGAGTTTCCTTTCGCAAATAATCGGTTCACTCTAAAACCCTCCACATCCTCCCCGGGGAGAGGGTTGGGAAAGGGTCGAATCCGCGTGAATCACGCCACTCCCGGCCTCCTCACCCCAAGGGAGAGGATTTTTCAGCAACGTCCTAGATTAGCATCCGGCCCATACGCCAGGCGGACAGGGGATAGTGTATCGCGCTTAGCGATGTATTGCCATATGGGTTCGCCTTTTCCCAAGAAGCCCGTGCACGAAGCGTTGCAGTGGAACCGCTGAGCGCTCGGAGCGGACGACGCGGCGGCGTTCGCCCAAACCGGGCTTGCCGGTGCCACGGTTGTCACGATTGCGATGTTCCACGTGGAACATGATTTGGCGCCTCCTGCGCGCGGACTGAGCGAAATTCGAGCCACGAAGCCACGAAGCCACATAGCCACGAAGTTGACTCCCCCGGCCCAATGGCTGGGGCACCCGGATGTCCACCCTAATAACTTCACGGGCGCGCGGTGGGCGGGGCGTGTGGGACCGATCAGCCGGAAGCTGGAGACTGGAGACTAGGGCGCAGGCTGAAGGCCGTAGGCCGTAGGGCACGAAGGGAAAGGAATTACGAGTTACGAGTTACGAATTACCAAGAGGGCGGTTCCGACACGGCGAGGGGGATTGACGATCGGCGAATGGACACCTCGAAACCGCACATCGGGTCGATCACTTCACCTACGAGTGCTTCCCGATGACCTTGAGCGAATCAATGCCAACCTATGATACCTAGGCATGGCCACGCGAGCGTGGACCATGCCCCCCGCGCGCTGCCACGCTATGGCACTGCTCACAGAGCAGTGGTACACATCGTGAGTGGCACCCCGGCCCACCATCTTCTTCATCCAGTGGATGTCCCCACCCGCGCAAAACGACTTACCCTCTCCCGCAAGGATGATGACCCGCACGTCGTCGCGCTTGCCCAGCTCGGCAAACGCCTCCGTGATCTCCGCGATCATCACCTCGTTGAAGGCGTTGTGGAGGTCGGGACGGGCGAGAAATACGCGGCCTATCGCCCAAACAACGTCAGTTTTTGCATGGTCGCCCATCTTTTTGCTTTATTCGCTTGACTTAGGCCGCCCGATAAGCGATACTACTCATGGAGGCTTTGGGCGATCCCTTCGGGGGCCGTTCATTGCCTTTACTCTTTTTGTTGCACACCTCGAAGGTCGTCCAAGTAAACGATTCCAAAGAGCGGTCGCGTCGCCGAAACTTCGGGTTCTTAATTTTTTTCCTTGCATTGTCGCCCTGCCGGCGTAGCATGGCTCCTACGTAAGGACGTCGCGCGAAGTTGGCGAGGGCGTGCCGATCATCTGCCCGGTGCCCCATTCCTTGGGGTGGGGGACTGATCCCATGATCGCCTGACGCTCTTGCCCTTTCGGAGGACGCGGTCTTGACGGGTAGAAACTCATTTCCAAAGGGAGGACAGAACCATGAATGCAAAGCGGTTTGGGAACGTAGCTGGATGGTGTACGTTGTGTTGTGGCGTGTGCACGTTGGGTTCCAGCGCACGCGCCTCGCCCACGGTCATCGATGACTTTGAGAGCGGCACGCTGTCGAATTGGAACGTGTGCTATGCGGATCAGGGGGTTTGGGAGATCGTTAGCCCGGGACACAACAGCAACTTCGCCGCGACCTTTAACGACCCGTCGACGTCGCAAGGGTCCGGTACATTAAGGCACAATACGTTCTCCGCCGGATTGGGGCGGTACTCGTTCGACGTGTTCTTCGAAACCACAGGGACCTCTTTGTCAGACGGTGGCCTTTTCTTGCACATAGTGAACGATTCCGATTTCTACTACCTGCAACTCGGGCCGCAAGACGGCGACAATGGCGATGATCGTATGCACGTCATTCAGTCGGGCGTTCCAACCGTAGTTGGGTGCGTGCCGGTTAGTTTGACGAAGGGCGTGTGGCACACGATCGCCATCGAACGTTTCCCGAACGGTGTCATCCGAGTCTATCTGAATGGCGTCCTGAAGATAATGACGTTCGACCCCACATACATGGGAGCGGGCGGGTTAGCTTTACGCGCCGTCATTCACGGCGTGCGGTTCGATAATATTACCTTTGACCCGACGTTGCCCCCCTCGCCCAGCCCGCCCGGTCCTCCTTCCTGTGGAGGTCCGAACGGTCTGGCCTCTCCATGTCCCGGCGGAAGTCCGTGCCCGAATGGAACGTGCGATTCGTACGAGACCCGCTGCACGTGTCCCCAAGACTGCGGTTCGCCGTTCTGCGGAGACGGAACCTGCTGTACCGGGGAAACGCACGCGAGCTGCCCGCAGGATTGCGTTGCGGGGTCTTGCGGCGATACGGTCTGCACGCCGCCCGAAGACCGTTGCACATGCCCGCAGGATTGCGGCTCACCGGCGTGTGGAGACGGACTTTGCTGTGGAAGCGAGACCCCCTGCACGTGCCCGGAAGACTGCGGCTCGCCCTTTTGCGGGGACGGTCTTTGCTGCGCGGGAGAAAGATGTACGTGCTCCTCCGACTGCGGCACACCGTTCTGCGGCGACGGGGTATGTTGCGCGAGCGCGGGCGAGGATCACACCACTTGCCCTGGCGACTGCCCTGGGGGCGCCTGTTGCCTGTCCAACAATGGGTGCGTGCCGGACGTAACGCAAGACGGATGCGTGAAGCTCGGCGGACGCTACATGGGCGACGGTAGCACGGAGTGCATCCATACGCCCGAGGGGGAATGCATTCCGACCGTCTCGGAATGGGGCGTCGCGGTGATGACTATGCTTTTGTTGACTGTGGGAACGCTGGTGGTGATGCGTCGGCGCTTGCCGACGCGAACGTAGCGCGAAGCGAACGGACTCTCACGCCGCGCGGACCACGCTGGCGAATGATCGCGGTTTAGGGACGGGTTCGCCGAATTCGCGCAAAGTCTGAATATGGCCCTGGATCGCCTCGCGGATCGAATCCAGGGTCTGACCGGGGGTGTCTCCGCATGAGACACAGCCAGGAAGATCGGTGACGTAGGCGCTGAAACTTCCGTCGTCCGCCGGTTCGATCACCACCGTGTAGTCCATGGTTCAGCCCTCCCGTTCCAATCCTGCAACTTTCGGGCGCTTGAAACTGGTTGCTACCAAGGTCCCGTCGCCTCGCTGTTGGAGTTGCTGGATCTTGAGTTCGGCCTTGGAGAGGATGTCGCGGCATTGTTTGACCAGGGCCATGCCTTCTTCGTACTTGCCGATGGATTCTTCCAGCCCGATCGTACCCCGCTCGATTTGCTCGGCGATCGTCTCGAGCTGTTTGAGCGCTTCCTCGAAGGATAGTTTCTTTTTGGCCATAGGCTCGCTATCCGATCCGAACCGGGAGCGCAAGCGACCGGCCAAGACCCCGCGCTTGCGCTTGGGGTTCGGACCACGGCCGCGCGCTTACGCTTGGGGTTCGGTTGGTAGGGATCACTCGAATAACTCCATCTGTCGGATGTTTAACGCCTCCGATTCGAATTCGCCGTCGGACACTTGCGTCACCAGCCGCTGCCGGTCCTTTAACTCCGCGACCGACCGCACGATCTTACGTCCTTTCTTGAGCCGTGTAATGGAAAATCCTCGTGCCAAGACATTGCCAGGGCTTACCGCCGCCAGCAGGGCATCCTGCGAGGAAAGGCGTTGGTTTAACAACGTCAACCGCCGGTCTAGGGCCGCGGGGAGCGACGAACCCAGCCTCGCGACCCGATCCGCCAACCGTTGCACCCGATTGGCCGGGGACGCTCGATCGAGCCGGCCTTCGTAACCCGTGACAGACGTCGTAAACCCGCTTAGACGGCGTGAAATCGCCCATTGAAGGTTAAGCTCGGCATCGCGAAGAACGACACCGGTGCGTAACAAATAAGTATAAGGAGCGATCCTTTGGACGACCGTCTCGACCGCATCGAGGATTCGGCGGGCACGATGGATCCGGGTTGCAAGCGACCGCTGCGCCCGGTTGCCCAATTCGTCCATGATCTGCTCCCGCCGCCGCACGAGGGCCATTCCATCCCGCAGCGGCTCGCGTTTGAGGACGCCGTTGATTCGCGTGCCGCCGATTTCGACTTTCGCATGGACCGCCCGCCAAACTCGAAGCTCCTGAGTTCGTAGCCCGTCCAGGACATCATTCCTAACCGGCACGGCCAGTTCCGCCGCCGCCGTCGGCGTTGCGGCGCGCACGTCGGCAACCAGGTCTGCGATGGTGACGTCTACTTCATGCCCGACCGCGCTGATGATCGGGATGCGGCTGGCGAAAATCGCGCGGGCGACGACTTCCTCGTTGAAGGCCCATAAATCTTCCAGCGAACCGCCGCCGCGCCCCACGATCATTACGTCGATCCCCCCGAGTTGTTCCCCGTTCGCGTTGACGTTTCTAATGGCCGCTGCGACTTCCGCCGCTGCGCCGTCGCCTTGCACGCGGACGGGAAACACGAACACATCAACGCAAGGATATCGGCGCTCGATGGTCCGCAGCAGGTCCGCGAGCGCCGCGCCCGTCGGACTGGTTACGAGCACGATTCGCCGCGGAAACGCCGGCAGCGGCTTCTTGTGTTTTGGCTCGAAAAGCCCTTCTTTTTGCAGTTTTTCGCGGAGTTGTCGAAACGCCAAGTCGAGCGCCCCGACTCCGCGCGGCTCCAGCTTTCGAATGTACAACTGGTAGCGTCCGGCCCGCTCGAAGACTTCCACCGTGCCCGAGGCGATCACTTCGAGTCCGTCCGACGGCTTGAACTTGAGCTTCGCCGCGTCGCTGCGCCACATCACTGCCGCAAGCTCGCTGGCCTGGTCTTTAAGCGTCAGATAAATGTGACCGCTGGAGTGTCGTTTGAAGTTGCTGATCTCGCCGACAACGTGCACCGTCGCGGGAAACGCGGATAGAATCGCCCGTCTGACGAGGGCGGTGAGTTGCGAAACCGTGAATACGCCGCTCGGCGCAGAGATGGCCTTGATTTTAGGCGAGCCGGACAACTCGGGGTCAACGATTTTGGATTTCATCAGCGACCGAAGGGAATAGCAAAAAATGCGCCAATGGGAAACCTCTTCTCGCAGCGCCCTCCGCGTACCATCCTGCGAATGTCACGCACGTGTCACCTTGCTTTGCGGGAATCGGTTTGCATAAACCTGTCGGCTCGGCGCCCGGATCGTTGTGCAGGAAACTTGCTTCGAATCTCGCGAACGACGCTTGTGAAAACCCCCCTAATGGTCTCGATTTCGAATAATTTCCGTTAAATTGATGATTTAGCAGTCCTATAATACATGGCTATTCGACGTGCTACGGCATGTGACTTAACGGTTACAGTAATAAGTTTCCGCAAACAGACAAGTTTAACAATGTTTCTGAGAATCGTCTCAATAACGTGGAAAATCTTGTTGACGTGGGGTTGGGGGAAATGGTAATATCGGCCCTATCGGATACAGAGGGAAGACGCTGATGGGGGGAAGGATACCTATCGCGTCAACGGTTGTGTAAAGGGGTCGTGATCGAAAAGGTTGGTTTCGGGCTGTAAGGTTCTCGGGTCTCCCTGAGGAAGTTCAATGCTGTGTATCGGACAAGCGCGTCGAGGTGCGATCAATTCAAAGTCGCGCATCACGCTCGTTATCTCCCGGATAAAGGGAAGTGTGTTTCAGGAAGCGTTTCGGTGGTTTGATTAGGGATTTTTGGAGAATCTCCCCTCGCGTCGGAGTGGACGATTTTTCGGTGGGAATGTTGGGAACGTGGGTTGTTTCCGAAACTTGGGTGGAGGTTTATGGCTATGAAGGTCGCAAGTAAGGTTAGTGGATGGCACTCTTTTGCGGGGATCGTGGGGGTCATTGTATTAGCCCTTGGGCTAAGCATAAAGCTGGAAGGCGCGCCGCCCCCTTGGCGTTCGGTGGAATCGGGGAAGAAGGCCAGTTCGTCGATCGCGCGTGAGACGACGGCCACAAAGGTTGAGTCTTTGTCGACGAGTCGTTTGGATCCGTCGGCGACCGATCCGACGGAAACCCGCGAGACCGCGGGGGCGTTGCCGTCGGCAGATTTCAAGGTGATGAACGTAGTGCACGTGGACTGGCGTAATGACCGCGGGACCCGTGATCGAGCGGCCGGCAAGCTGTTCGGACCGGTTCCGTCGTCCCACGGCGGCGGCGGGGTCGCCACCGGCGGGCCTCCTGTGTGCACGGCCCCGAATTGCTCTTTCGACATCGAGTGCGATGACGGCAACGCGTGTACGACCGACAACTGCGACATTCCGCCCGGCCAGGGGGCCTGCGTGGGCGTTTGCGAGCATACGCCGGTGGCGGACGGACAACCCGGTGAGTGCGACGACGGCATTTACTGCAACGGTGCGGAGACTTGTAGGACTGGTACGGTTTCCGGGTGCCCGGGTACCGCGCTTCGTTGCTGCCCCGGTCCGACTACTCTTTGTTGCCCGGAAGAAACCCCTACGGCATGTTCGGAGACTTTGCCGCGTTGCTCCAGCGACTCCTCGAAAAAAGGCAATGCCTGCGTAACGGATACGGACTGTCCCCTCGGATTGTGCGAACGCTGCCAGCCGGATTGCACCGAGCACGCTGATTGCGACGACAAGGTGAACTGCAACGGCACCGAGCAATGCGTCGGCAACCGCTGCGTACCGGGCACCAACCCGTGCGGTTTTGGGGCCGACTGCTTCGAGGGCAGGTGTGCCGAGTTGGGATCGGGTACGAACCCCATCAAGCGATGCACCAATATCCTGGACTGTACTTCGGATAATAACCTCTGCACCGGCCCCTCTCAAGACGTCAACGGCTTGCAATCGTGCTGCACGGGACCGGGAACGGGCAACTGTGGATGCCTGACGAGCGTGCCTCTCTGCCAAGGGGGCCGCTGCTGTCTACCCTTTACGGATGATAGCGGATCAATGTCGCCCGCCTGCACGCACAAGACGCTCGCGAATTGCAGCGCTGCCAACGCCCAGTGGTACCCGGGAGATGACGGTAACCTCTTGATCGCCGATCAGACCTCGAAGTGCGGAGATTCCGACGATCGGGCCCAGGTCACGGATGCCTGGGGCTGCCCGAAGTACGGCCGCGGGATCACCTACAAGACTTCCGCCGCTCCGCCGACTTATCCGGTGAAGGTCGGCCCGGTTTCCAATTCACCCGCGATCGTGCCTCTACCCAATGGACCGGGGACCATCCTTTATCAGCTCGGCGACGACTACGAGTTCATCAACACCACCGGGAATGACTACCTTGGTTTGGACGTCATGCGCTGGGTCGGCGGGCCGACCACCTTCAACCGCATCAGCATCGATTTCTATGACGACGGCAACGAGAACTGCACGGGGTCGGGAACGCCCGTCGCGTGCTGCTCCGGCGCGGGAACGGGGAGTTGTCCGCCGAATTTCGTCGAGGACATCGTCCTTGGCGCTTTGGGCGTGGGAACCGGCTACCAGGTCGTTGTCATCACGCCGGCGCTGGTCATCCCCAGAAAAGGCTACGTCGTCATGCGCGCCGCGGAAGATTTCTTTGCCGATACGGAGTTCTTGTGGTTCTCGACGACGGATACCCTGCCCGCCGCCGGCGGTATGGGACTCAACGATCCCAACAAACTTTGGGTCAACAAAGGACCCACAACCAGCTTCCTGGGCCCCACGGCAGGTATTCTGGCGTTGGAACTGGTAGGCGACAAAAACGCGGACCCGGTAGGCTCATGTTGTGACAAGACCACTGGCAAGTGTCAGGACGGCATCCTCGAGTGGATCTGCCGAAACGACCCGACCAAGATATACAATGGCGTAGGCACGCTTTGCGCCAGATGCAACGGGGGCACGAGTGCCACCCAGGCGTGCCGTACGTGCTCCGTCAGCGGCGCTGCGTGCAGCGGCGACGCGTCCTGTCCCGCGGGGCAGACTTGCAACCTGAACGACGCGTCCTGCCCGGGAGATAATATCTGCTATTACAACGGAGTGGGTGATCCCAATGAACCCTGCCCCGGCGGCGTGGGTGACTGTGCGGGCGTCAGCCCGACCTGCGAACCGCCGAAGTGCGTGGCCTTGGCGGAATGCGGCCAGGGTGCCTGCTGTACCACGGCGGGGGAGTGCTCGGACACCGATTCGGACTCTTGTCCGGGCCCGAACATTTTCCAGGGCTTTGGAACGTCGTGCGACCAGGACAAAGGGTTTGAAGAAGGGAAACAGCACACCTGTGTCCAGCCTCAGGCCCAGCAATGCATGGGCGGTCCAAACAACCTTCAGCCTTGCACGGCGAGCACGGAATGCGGGCAGTGCCTTGGCCGTTGCTCGAACGCCGTCGAAACTCAATGCAACGACGATCCGGATTGTCCCGGTGGAACGTGCACCGGGGCCAATAAAGGTATTGCCTGCGGCGATGACGCGACCTGCTCCACGGGCGCCGAGAACGGCGTCTGCACGGATGACCATTGCGTGGGAGGTCTTCGCGACACGCTGGAATGCGCCACCCTCCTTGACTGTCAGGGAACGGTGTGCGACGGACGCTGCGTCAACCGCTGGTCCGGCGCCGACGATTGCGAGGATGCTTTCGTTCATATGATTACCGTGCCCGCTCCGGGCGCTCCGCCGGTTGTGGTGACCATTACCGGCACGAACACTTTGGCAACCAGTACCTTTGCGCATCCCGATTCCATTTTGGATCCAAGCCTGAATGCCCTGGCCGAGCCGGGGTGGTGGGAAGCGTTCACGATTACCGATTGCGCTACCGTGCGCTTTGACAACTGCGGCAGCGTTCCGGTGCGCCAGCCGTCTTACGTGGGTATCCAGAATGGCTGCGGGCCGGACGCCGACGGGTTCGCGCCCGCGGGGGATCCTGCCTACCCGGGTCAGGCGCCGTTTTTCCGCGGCCTGCCCTATTGCCCAGGAGACGATAATCTCTGGCATACGTATCCCAATTTGGACGCGGGAACGTACCACTCCCTTCAATTCGCCAGTTTGGACGGTTCCCATGGACAGTATCAGACGCACATCACCGTAAGTGCCTGTACCGTGGCCGCCTGTTGCTTCCTGGAGTGTAGCTCGACGCCGCAGCCGTGCAGCCCGTCGTTGCCGTGCCCGGGGGGCGAGACCTGTGTTTCCAAGTGTGAGCCGCTAAACCAGCCGGCTTGCGACCTGAAACTCGGTTTCAGCTTGCAGCCGCCGCAGGTGGCCGAGGCGGTGCCCATTTGCGTGGGTGATCCGTGCGCGACCGGTGTTTGCTGTACCGGTCCCGGCAAGTGCGTGGATGAGCGGGGGAACTTGAACGTGCCGATCACCAAGGCCGTTTGCGAGAGTCTTCCCGGACCGGGAACGACCCGGAACTTTACCGGCGGCGTTCGCTGCTTCGGCGGTACGTGCCTGGGCGGCGCTCATGACGGGCAATCATGCAATGATGACGCCCTCTCGCCTCCAGGCACGGGTTTGGAGAACGGCTGCGATCCGGGAACATGCGAGGGTTCGGACACGGAACTGGCCCAGTTGAGTCCCTGTCCGATTTGTGAGATCGAGGGTCAGTTCAATTGCCAGGCGTTTGACATCATCAACGCGGCTTATGTGGCGTACTCCGACCTGTCCTTTGGGGCGGGCCTGGTGACGGCCGACGACATCGTCCTTCCCGCCGACGGAGAGATCAATTCGGTCTGCGTTTGGGGGTCGTACGTTAACCTCGATCCGGATAAACCCGCTGATTATGACTGCGGGCTAAACAACGCACGCCCCGCGGACAAGTTCCGCGTCCGGGTGATGAAGGATGCCGGCGGCATCCCCGATGCGTCGCCCTCGGGCATCCTCGGTACCCGGAGCGGATCACAAGTGACAACGGAGCGCGCCCTTCAGGAACATATCAAGGCGATGGGGACGGTCGGAACGGGCGTGAAGGTGTACGGCTACCAGTTGACCCTCAACCCGCCGATCACCGGACTGAACGGGGGCGAGTGCTATTGGCTTGAGGTCGCCAACGATACCCCGGACACTCCCACGGAGAAGCTGTGCGAATGGGGCTGGATCCGGCTGGAGGCCGATGCCGATTCGGGCAACCGCTACGGGGCTTCGGGGAATGCCTTCGAGGGCTACGTGGCCGGGAGCGAGGTCCACTGGGACATGGGGTTCTGCCTGGACACCGCCTTCACCCCCGGCGCTTGCGGCGAGCTCCAGCGCCCCTGCTGCTCTTGCGCATCGCTGTGTGGTCAGACGACGCTTGAGGAATGCGCTAACGACGACTCCTCGTGGACCGTCGACGCGGCATCGTGCGGCGAAGTTACCTGTCCCGGTGCGCCGGACAACGACCTCCCCGAGAACGCTCGGAAGGTTTCGGTGGGCACGTTCGCGTATAACACCGGTTGTGCCACAACCATCGGCGGCGCCAACCCCGTGGAGACCGACTTCGGGGAGAGCAACATCGTCAAGGACGTCTGGTACAATTTCACTGTCCCGAACAATCCGGCCATTGCGGACGCGACCGAGAAGTGCGACTTGATCGCGAGCATGTGCGGGACGGGCGAGGCGGCCCGTGGGTCGGCTCATTTCGATTCCATGATTGCCGTCTATTTTGACCCGGGGCATCCCGCTACCTGTCCCAATCCGACCACCCTGGCAATTCAAGACGCCACGCTGGTCGACACCAACGGCAGTGCGGACGGCTGGGCCAATGATGAGAATTGTTACAAAGCCGCCGTCGGCGGCCCGGCGTTTGCCCTGCACAAGGGCGCTAAGCCGGGCGAATGCTACACCATCCGCGTCGGCGGCTTCCCCGGACAAGGCAACGAAGCCGGCGCCGGCAACGTTGACCTCAGTTGCGGTCCCACCTTCTGTGGTGACGGGCGAACCAACGGCGTCGAGGAGTGCGACGGCATTGACACCTCGCGCTGCCCGAACCCGGATCAGATTTGCGGGGCGGCCTTCCCGGTAACCGCGGATTCCTGCAAGTGCGGGGCTCTTGCGGTCTGCGGCAATGGCGTGATCGAACCGCCCAAGGAGGAGTGCGATCCCAACGCCGGTCCGACCGGATGTGTCGCGCCCGCAATCTGTAACGCGATCGGCGGCGATCCCACCGATGATTGCCAATGCGCTCCTTTCTGCGGCAACGATAACATCGAAGAGGGCGAGGACTGCGACACCACCAAGGATACCGAATGCCCTGGTCTCTGCGGCGTCGGAGCGGCTCCGTGTCAGTGTCCGCCCTTTGTTTGTGGAAACGGCGTCATTGAGCCGCTCGAAGATTGCGATCCTTTGGCGGTTCCGAATGGTTGCGATCAGGGACCGTGCCGACTGGCCGGCGATCCCCAAGAGGGGTGCACGTGCGCCTGCAACGCCAGCACGCCCCCGCCGACCGTGGTTTGGAATCCCGATGAGAATTCTACCGATCGGACCACTCGCTCGTTGCGATTCAAGTTGGAGCCGCCCGCGACCGCCGACGCGACGGTGGGGAATGCGGCGATTCGGGTCACCATGGTCGACCTGCAACATCCGGATCCGGCCAACCTGGCGACCAAGCCGCCCA